>CDZV01038270.1_pt1 | contig 184813 bp, 158 predicted proteins | sample 554851 | NCBI WGS metagenome assembly CDZV01 (sample SAMEA3182090, study PRJEB8094) | gut metagenome | biome: human; feature: gut; material: Stool; isolation source: human stools | place: Canada | collected 2013-03-12
AAATCCGACTGCACCGGCAAGATTGCCGTTTTCATCAAACAACAGCTTGCGTCCGGGCAGGGCGCAGCCGTATTCGTCATATCCCGGATCAAAGGAAGAAGACGAATTATCATAAACACCTTCGTCACTTCTGACCGTCCAGCCTTCCGGCAGGTCGAACGTAACGCTGAAAGCGCGGCTTAATTCCGTTGCCGGAAAATCAACCTTGACCTTTTGGCAGGGTTTCGTGTATTCGCCGACAACGGGTACGGGTGTTGCGGGCGGATCCGTCGGGTCGATGAACGGAGTGGCCGTTTCTGCCGTTGCGGAGACTGTCGGAACTTCCGTTTGCGGAACAAGGGTCGAATTCGAACCTGTCTGCTTTGCGGGCTTGCCGCTGCAAGCCGAAAGAGTGAGGGCAGAACCGAGCGCGAACGCAGCAGCGAATGCTGCGGCAAGTGTGCGCTTTGCATGGGTGCGGAGGGCGTGAATGATGTGTTTTTTCATTTTTAAAACCTTTCTGTCAAAATTAATTGACTTTTCTTAAGGAGTTGGGAACGAGCCTCGTTTCCTGCTCTGATAACTATTATAGCGAGGTGTTTCGAAAAATACAATGGTTTTGCACCCCCGAAAATGCAAATGTCGAAATATTTACAAATATCGTTAACAGATTGGCCATATTTTCTTAATAGTTCGGCCGCAATTCGGTATATGCTGTCGTTCGACAGAAAAAAAGAACAGCACCGCCTGCGGAAAATTCCGGCGGGCGGTGTTGCTCGGTAAAGGTAATGAGAAGATGGCGTATTAAAAATAGGAATGTGCTGACCAATTCACTTTTATGAAAGGGAATTCAATCAGCATGCCAGCAATTCCGACGGTCGGATGCGGCTCAAAGCGAGTCGCCGAAATCCATGCGGAATTTTGCTGCAAGCTTCTCCGGCCAGTCGGACACAGAATTCAGCTTGTCATAGAAATTGTGCGGTCCTTCGGTTTCGAACTTCAGTCCGCCGATAAGCTCCCTGTTGTCATACAGCCAGCAGATGCGGTCAATGAGATAGTTCATCTGCGAAACGGTGTATACCCTGCGCGGCACGGCAAGGCGAACGAGTTCCATTGCGCCGTAGGGCTCAACATCCGCATCATCCCACGGCTCATCAATTGCTCCGCGCTCCATGCCTCTTGCGCCGGAAGCAATATAAATTGCAGCTGCAAGGCTGCCCGCCGGATAGTCCTTGCGGGCGATATGCGGAACAAATTTCATTGCGTCGAGGTGACAGCCGAGACCGCCGGGCGGTGTGACAACGGGAATGCCTGCATCTTCAAGCTCATTGCAGAGATATTCAATGAATTGCGGGCCCTGAGCAATAATGTTTTCGTCCATTGTGTCGTCAAGACCGACGCAGATAGCTTCCATCTCTTTAACGCTCATGCCGCCGAAAGTGGGGAAGCCCTCAAAGCTTGAAACGAAGGTTTTGATATGCTCGAAGAGCTTTTTGTCATTTAGAATGATTGCGCCGCCCCTGCCGAAGCCGAGTTTGCGTGCGGAGAAATAGATGATGTCCATTGCGTCCGAAAGGGTGCGCACGATTTCACGAATGCTCTTGTCGGAATAGGCGGTTTCGCGGGTTTTGATAAAGTACAGATTGTCCTGAAGCAGGCTTGCGTCAAGAATGGAAAGCACTCCGTATTTTTTGCACAGTTCGGATACTGCAAGCATGTTATCAAGCGCAATGGGTTGGCCGCCGATGAGATTTGTGCCGGATTCAATGCGGACAAAGGCGATATTGTCGCCCTGCTCTTTGAGCACGCGCTCAAGCTTTTCAAGATCGAAATCGCCCTTGAACGGGTTGGAACTCTGCCTGTTAAGTCCGTCTTCCTGCAAACAGATAACGTAGTCGCCGCCGCAGTATTTTATTTTGCCGACGGAGGTGCCGAACTGGAAGTTCATCGGAACGATCGAACCGGGCTTGGGCTGCACGAACGCAAGCGCAAGCATATGTTCACAGGCGCGGCCCTGATGAACGGGAAGAAAATAATCCTTGTTGAAAATCTCTTTGATTTTGGCAGCAAGGCGATAATAGGTTGCACTGCCGGCATAGCTGTCGTCGCCGACCATCATCGCGCCGAGCTGTTCGTTGGTCATTGCGTTGACGCCGCTGTCGGTCAGCATGTCGAGATAAACATCCTCGCTGCGGAGGCAGTATGAATTGAAGCCCGCTTCGCGAATTGCGCTGACGCGCTCTTCAACGGACGGGATGCGTGTTTTTTGAACGATGCAAATCTTGTGCATCTCAAGGGGCAGGGATTTTCTGCGGTAATATTGAACCTTATCCATAGAATCTCCTTTCGGTCAATAAAATCATTCCGGTGAATGACTAAACAATCTGTTTGGATATAAACGCCGGCTGCATTCGTCCGTACGGATCGTGCAGTGTTCCGCCGATTACCCTGCTATTATACGCAGCAGTCGGATCGGGTGCAATTCAGGAACATGCGCAATTTCCGTTTGTTAACAGTTTTGCCACAATTCAAACTAAAATTATACTCAGTAATGCAGAAAATGCATTAACAAATGCATACCTCTCACTTTGAAAAACAAAACTGCGATTCGGAACTTCGGAACAATGAAGCTCGAACCGCAGCTGTCGGTGGTTATATCCTTTTTTGGGAATCAAATGATTCGGAGAAAGTCGCATTGAATCATTCGGTAATATAGGCCTTTACAAGTTCGTAAGTGTTTTTTACGCCGTCAACGTGGGAACGTTCATATCCGTGGGAAGCGTAAACTCCCGCTCCGATAAGTCCGTGGCGCAGATCGTACCCGGCATCAAGCGCCGCATCCGCATCGGAACCGTAGAAGGGATAGACATCAAGCGCGTAATCAAGATTATGCTTCTTTGCAAGCTCAACAAAACGGGACGTAACATCGTAATTATACGGACCGTGTGAATCCTTTACACAGATGGAAACCTGATGTTCCTTGCATTCAAGTCCGTCGCCGACGCAGCCCATGTCAACGCTGATGATCTCTTCGGCATCGGCGGGAATACCGCTTGAGCAGCCGTGGCCGACTTCTTCAAATACGGTGAGATAGATGTAAACTTTGCGGGTCAAAGAAAGCTTTTCTGTTTTAATTGCCTTTGCAATGCCCATGAGAATCGCCGCACTGAGCTTGTCGTCGAGGAAACGGCTTTTAATATAGCCTGTTTCGGTGATTCTTGTGCGCGGATCAAAGCAGACATAATCGCCCGTTGCAATGCCGAGTTTTTTTGTTTCGTCGGCGGAAAACACTTTTTCGTCAAGCACAAGCTCCATGTTATCGTAGCTGCGCTTCTGGCTGTCGTATTCGCCGTTGACGTGAACGGAAGGGTTGTTCATCTGGAAACAGCCTTCAAAAACCTTGCCGTCACGGGTATAGACACGTGCATTTTCGCATTCGGCGTTGTTTGCGTTCATGCCGCCTATGCGGGTCAGCTTGAGCCTTCCGTTGCTCTTGACTTCGGATACCATTCCGCCGAGGGTGTCAATGTGTGCAGAGAAGACAACCGGGCTGCCTTCGCCGCCGAGACAGCAGAGCACACAGCCCTTGCGGGTAAGCTCAGGCTCAAAACCGAACTCGCGGAGCTGCTGCATGATGTAATCCGCAGCTTTGCGCGTGAATCCGCTCGGACTGTCTATTGCCATGATTTTCTTCAGTTCATCAAGAATATAGTTAAGCATTTTTCCTCTCCTTATGTAAAAACATCATTCGTTTAACAGCGCATCCGCAACCTGAAAAGCCGGAGTGCTTTCATCGATTCCGTTCAGCGCGTTTTTTTCGGTTTCATCGCCCTCGTCAATCGGGCTGTGCGCTTCGGTGTGTGTGCCCATGTTGATGAAAACCTGCATAAGCTCAAGAATTTCTTTTGTAAGCGGTTCGCCCTCGAACGCTGCCGCAACACCGATTTCGGATTCGCCGCAGGCGCGTACGATTTGAACAAGTTCCTCAAAACTCATTCCGGGAACATACAGGCTTTCAAGATAGTTCTCAACGCCGTAGCATTCAAACCCGTGTGATTTAAGCTTTGCAAAATCGAGCTTTTCTTCAAACTCGGCGGCGAAAAGCTTGCCGTCGATCGACACTTGCAAAAAGTCAACGGCAATATCGCAGATTCCGTTCACGGTCAGAACAGGGATGGGATAGTATTCAAGAAAGTTGTCCCCGTTCACGGTAACGGTGTGGCGGTCATAATAGCCCCATTCAACATTGTAACCGAGCTTTTCAAGCGTGTTGCGCAGCATGATGGCACGTTCACTCAGTGTACGGTACGAATCGTTGACGACGTTCACATTCTTAGGTATTTTCATAATTCAGGACTCCTTTTGCAGTTTGATTTCTTCAGACAGAAACGTAAAACCTGTTTTGCGCTTCGTGCAGTTTTTTATATTCGCCGCCGGCGGCGAGAAGTTCATCGTGGGTTCCCATTTCGGCAATTCCGTGTTCGTCAACAACGGCAATTTCATCCGCGTTGCGAATTGTGGAGAGACGGTGTGCAATAACAAGCGTTGTTCTGCCCTTGCTCAACCTGTCGAATGCCTGCGTGATGCGCGCTTCGGTTGCGGAATCCAATGCGCTTGTTGCTTCATCCAAAATGAGAATCGGCGGGTTTTTAAGAAAAATCCTTGCGATGGAAACACGCTGTTTCTGCCCGCCGGAAAGCGTTATGCCGCGTTCGCCGACGATGGTGTCATATCCGTCGGGCATCTTCATGATATCGTCGTGAATTTCCGCCGCAACGGCTGCCTGCACGATTTCTTCATCGGTTGCATCGATTCGGCCGTAACGAATGTTTTCTTTGATGCTCGCGGCAAAAAGGAACACATCCTGCTGAACGATGCCGATATTGCGGCGCAGTGATGAAAGCGTAACATCGCGAATATCAATTCCGTCAACGGTGATGCTGCCGGAGGTTATATCATAAAAACGGGGCAAAAGGTGGCAAAGAGTGGTTTTGCCGCCGCCGGAAGGACCGACAAGCGCGAGTGTCTGTCCGTGCCTGATACTGAGGCAAATGTTTTCAAGCACATTGCTGCCGGAACCGTACGCAAAGGAAATGTTTTTGAACTCAATGTCGCCCTTAACGTTTTTGAGCTCGATTGCATCGGGTTTATCCTGAATCTCGGCTTCTGTATCGAGCAGCTCCGTGAAACGTTTAAAACCGGCCATGCCCATTGTGTATTGTTCCGCAAATGCGGAAAGCTTGCGTATCGGGGTAACAAACGATGAGATATACATCATAAAGATGATAAGCGTCGTTGTCGTCATTTCGCCTTTCATAATGAGCACACCGCTCACGGCAAGCACAATGACATTGAGGATGGTTGTGAAAAACTCCATTCCCGCCATAAACATGCCCATAGTTTTGTAATACGCAGACTTGGAGTTGACAAAGACGCCGTTTCCCTGTTCGAATTTTGAAATCTCATAATCCTCATTTGTAAAGGCTTTTGCAACCCGTGCGCCGCTTATGGAGGATTCGATCTGTGAATTGATAACCGCCATACCTTCTTTGACCTTACGCGAGGTGCGGCTCATGCGCTTCCGCAGATTCATAACGAAAATCAACATAACAGGAACGACGGCAATAAGAACGAGCGCAAGCCTCCACTCTATTGTGAGCATTACAACAAACGCGCCGATGAATGTCAGCATGGAAATGAAAACATCTTCCGGACCGTGGTGAGCAAGCTCCGTAACGTCAAAAAGATCGTTTGTGCAGCGCGACAGCAATTTGCCCGTGCGTGACTTGTCATAAAAGCTGAAGCCGAGCTGCTGAAGATGCGTGAAAGCATCGCGGCGCATGTCGGCCTCAATATGAACGCCGAGTCTGTGCCCGAGTGCCGTGACGATATATGTTGCACCGGTGCGAAGGATATAAAGCAGGAAACATACCGCCATAAGAATGAAAAACGGGCGGTATTGCGGCGCGGTTGCGGAAAGATAGCGATCCAGTGCCAGTTTGGACAGCAGGGGATAGGCGATGTCCACGGATGAAATGAACAACGCACAAAGCATATCGACAGTGAACATGCCGATATGCGGCCTATAATAGGAAGCAAAACGCTTCAGGTTTGATTTTTTCGCGGTATTGTCTGTTTTATTCTTCATGGTATCAGTCTTTGGTTCTTTGATTTCGCTTTAATTTACTGTGCATCATTCGCCGTGCGGCGGACGACGGCGGGGTGAACGCACCTACTTGCTGTCTTCATCAAAAAAAGCATCATTGCTGATTTGTGATTTGTCAATGCCGGTTTGAGGTTTGACAGGCATTTTTTTGCATATCCCAAGCAGGATGATTGCTGCCGCAAACATCAGAACAGGTATAATTGCATTGATTCGCAGCACCCAAATAAGGCACAAAAGAATGAATGCCGCTCCTGTTAAAACAAGAGCGATTATGCTCAGCGCGCGCCGCATACAGGTTTCCTCCGATAACTGTCTTTTTCAATCGCATTTTACCATAAGGTGTGCTTTTTTTCAATGAAAAACAATATATATTCACAAAAGAGTTTCGAACAACATGACATTTATGCAAAGGGTGTTGACAACACGGCCGGAGCTGTGTATAATGTCAGAAGCAGTAAAGTTGCAGAGAGGTTTTTTGTGGACAGTTGCGACAGCAGCGACCGAAAGCGTCAGCATAACCGAATACGGAACGAACGGGCATAACCGAACGAACGCAGTTTGTTTGGCTATGTTTTTTGTTACATTCAAATAGTGTTCGCGCTTTCCGCACACAATTCTTCCTGCGGCGAAACTGCCGGAAAAATCGAATTTGAAAGGAATCTTGAAAGGATATCTGACTATGACAGACATCGACCCGCTTATACGTGGATTTTTCCACGCACAAGACGCACTTACCGCCGCGGCAAGCAATAATGCCGGAACCATTATTTGGCAAATTGTCTTGCAAATTGTACTCATTGCATTGAACGCAGTTTTTGCGTGTGCTGAAATCGCCGTGCTTTCCGTGAGCGATGCAAAGCTTGCAAGCCTTGCCGAAAGCGGCAACAAACGCGCAAAACGCCTTGCGAAGCTGACGAAGCAGCCGGCGCGCTTCCTTGCAACAATACAGGTTGCAATAACCCTTGCCGGTTTCCTTGCAAGTGCATTTGCAGCGGAAAACTTTGCTCAATACATTAAGCAGCTTATTCCGAACATACCGGAATCACTCTGCATCATCGTTATCACGATCCTGCTTTCGTACGTCACCCTTGTTTTCGGTGAACTTGTGCCGAAACGCGTTGCAATGAAAAAGTCCGAAAGCCTTGCGCTGAGCATCAGCGGACTGCTGAATTTTGTCTCAACGATTTTTGCTCCGCTTGTCTGGCTGCTTACGGTTTCAACAAACGGAGTCCTGCGGCTTATGCATATCGATCCTAACGGCGACGATGAAGAGGTCACGGAAGAAGAAATCCGCATGATGGTCGATGCCGGCGGAGAAAAGGGCACAATCGACCGCAGCGAACAGGAAATAATTCAAAATGTATTTGAATTTGACGATCTTACCGCGGGTGAAATTGCAACGCATCGAACCGATATTGTAATCCTCTGGGAGGAGGATGACGATAAAGAATGGGAAAAAACCATTTATGAACACAGGTATTCTCAGTTTCCTGTTTGCGGTGAAAGCGTTGATGACGTTATCGGCATACTGAATTCAAAGGATTATTTCCGCCTTGCGGACAGAAGTCGTAAAAACGTCATGGAAAATGCGGTTCGTGCGCCGTATTTTGTGCCTGAAGCCGTAAAAGCGGACGTTTTGTTCCGTGATATGCAGCATTCAAGGCGCGGTTTTGTGGTTGTGCTTGACGAATACGGCGGAATGAGCGGTATTCTCACGATGAACGATCTTGTTGAGCAGCTTGTCGGCGATCTTGACGATGAGGACGATGTCATTGAGACGGAGGAAGATATTGTTCACCTTCCGGACGGCAACTGGCGCATTCGCGGCAGCGCCTTGATTGAGGATGTTGCAGAGCAGCTTAATATCAAGCTCCCGTGCGATGAGTATGATACTTTCGGCGGCTATGTGTTTGCAACCCTCGGAAGAATTGCCGATGACGGAACAACCTTCAGCATTGAAACGGACATCATGAACATAGATGTTCTCGAAATTCGCGATCACAGAATCGAAACAACTGTTGTGAGGCTGAAAGAGCAGCCCCAAGGTGACGACTCCGATTCCGATAAGGATTAAGCGGGTTAAGCATATTGGCATAATCGGCAGGAAATTTTAATGTTTTAGAAGAGGGTGCGGGTAATACTTGCACCCTTTTTACATAACGGCAGCGCTGCAAAAATGATATAAATCCTAATATGACGTCAGTGTTCTTGACAGCGGGAAAAATAAATTATAAAATATAAGGCGGCGCATAAATGCGCTGCACGACTGCATTGCTTTTGCATTGAATAAATGATGAAGCGGTGCTGTGTGCAAACTAACAATACAGGAGAACACGAAACACATGAAAACACGCAGAATCATGGCCGTTGTGCTCGCCGCTTTGATGATGCTCAGCATCATTCCCGTTGCATTTGCAGAGGAAATCAGCTCCATTTCGGCAGATGCAGCATTGTCGGTGCGCATGGATGATGCTTGGGCGGCAATTGAACTTGCCGAAGCCGAAGCACTTGCTGACAACCTTCCCGCAAGCGACGTTATCAACGCCGTTTACACCGCTGCTCTCAACAACGAAAATGTTGATGCAGACAGCTTTTCCGATTTCACCGCCGACGGTTTCTTCTTTACCGTCAACGGAATGCATTGTGCATACAACTACAGGCTCCGCAACAAAATTGAAGCAAATGTAACCGAAGAAGGTTCCGTAACTTTCAACGCATCCAACGGCAAAGTCGTTGAAATGCGTGACGCAACCTCTCCGAACGTTCTGCTCGTCGGACCTTATTACGGCGGCTATGACCCCACCTTCACCGATCAGTATCGCCGTGAAGCAACTTCCATTGCGGAGGCAACCGGCGGCACGCTGACAATTCTTGCAGGCCATGATGCAACCGGTCCCGCGATCGCTGCTGCATTCCCCGACAAGGGTGCTGTCATTTACGACAGCCACGGCATCGCAAGCGGCACTTCCTCTTATCTCTGCCTTACCACCAACCAGGGTATCACCAACGAGGATTATTCAAACGGTTGGGCGGTTCGCTCCGGCAACGAAGCGTTCATTGACGGCAGATATATCGAGAACCATATCACAAGCGCACTTGACAATCCGTTCGTTTGGATGGCTATCTGCGAAGGCATGAAGCTCAGCGGCCGCGGCACTACCGGCTATGCACTCCTCCGTGCAGGCTGCGGTGCGGTTTACGGCTATTCTCAGAGCGTTACCTTCGTCGGAGACTACAAATTCGAAGAAACTTTCTGGAATGTTATCAAAGAAGAAGGAACTATTGCCGAAGCATACGCAACAATGGTTGACGTATGGGGTCCCGTTGATCCTTACGGTGATGCATGGCCCATCGTCATGAGCCCCGTTGATGATTTCCCCGCAAATCCCGACCAGGCACAGACGGTTTACTGCGATTGGACTCTTTTCGGCGAATCCGAAGAACCTATTGCACTCGAAGGCTATACCCTCAGCGCGAACGAGGCAAATATTGCAGTCGGTGAAACGGTCACCGTCAAGTTCAACCGCGAACCCGAGGATGCAAACCTCTATGACATTATCTGGACTTCTTCCGATGAGAACGTTGCTGTTGTTGACGGTAACAAGCGCAAGGTAAAGATTACCGGCAGCGGCAGCGGCACCGCAACCGTGACCGGCACGGTCATGGTTAACGGCAGTGTTTACGGCACTGCTGTTATCGCCGTCAGTGTTACCGGTGATGAATCACTTGCGGCAGCACTCAACGTTGAAGGCGGAAATCTCTGGTTCGGCACTTCCACCGAGTATCCCTTCACTGCTGTTGATGACGGAACAAGGGTTTTCGCACGTTCCGGCAACAAGCGCGTTGTTAACAGCAAGTCACAGCTCATGCTGACCATAGCGATGCAGAGCGGCGATACGATGGCATTCGACTATATCTGCAGCAGCCAGACAGATCGCGATTTCTTCAACTTCTATGTCAACAGGCAGGTTGAACTCCGCAAGTCCGGCGTTACCGAGCCCGATTGGCAGCGTTACACATTCACCGCTCCCGAGGATGGCGTGTACTACTTTGTTTGGGAATACACGAAGGACTCCGGCGGAAGCCAGGGTGAGGACTGTGTCTGCGTTGATAATGTTGCTTTCACCGGCACGACTCCCTCCACCCCCGAGCCCACTCCCGAACCTACCCCCGAGCCCACTCCCGAACCTCCTGTTGAGGAGCATGACGGCGATATCAACGGCGACGGAAACACCAACACCGCGGACGCTGTTTTCGCAATGCGTTACGCACTCGGTCTCATTGAACTGACCGAAACTCAGCTCATTCACGGCGACGTGAACGAGGACGGCGTTGTGAACATCGCAGATGCAATCGGCATTATGCGTATTGCAATGGGCCTCAACTGATTTACGAATCAAATCACACAATGAAAAAATGAAGCGGAATTGAATTACCCGAAAACTGAATTCGGATATTCGCCGCAATGAAGCAAAACGGGTCGTTGGATGCAACGATCCGTTTTGCATTAGCATTCGCAATGAGCACGTAAAGAAGTCCGAAAACCGGACGGAAGGAACTGATGAAAAGATATTAAGAAATAACAAATAGATTATTCATTACATACTCCGACGGAGAAATATTCTCAATGCTTGAGTGATTCTGATTGACATGCCGCAAATATAATACAAGACATATGTGCAGCGGGAATTCATGCAGCCGTTTTATGTTTTGCTGCGAAAAAGAACCGGACAACCCTTCGCGGGCTGCCCGGTTTTGTTTGGGAACTGATACAACAGTCCCTGCTGCGGCTTTTTTCAGCGCAGCGATATCAGTGCGCTGTCATTTGGTGTCGCATTATCGAAACAAGCGATTGCGCGGCATCAACTCTTTCCGCACATCACCACGTTTGCTGCTGAAGCGAGGTCATATCCTGCTTTGCGGTTTGAAGCTCCTGAACCTTTGCGGGCTTGGTTTTATACATATTGCGCTGCTTCATCTGTTCGAACACGGCGAGTTGATCCTCGGAGCATTCGGTCATGCAGTTGATAAGCAGACTGCGCAGGTTTTCACAGCCCGACTCGGTGCAGTTGCTTGCATACTGCTTTACGGCGTCCCTTTCTGAATGGAGAAGGTCCGTAAGAAGTTCCTGTTCGCTCATGGAAGCATTGTTGGTTTTCTGATTGTTCATGCCTGTAACCCTCCTCAGTTATTGCCGTTCAGATAGCCGTGAAGCGTATCAAAATGCCTGCGGTGATGCCCGGCAGCGTTTTCTGCCATGCGTTTGAGCGCGGGATCGTTAAAATACCCGGCATAAACAGTGCATTTTTTAAAAAGCAACGCTTCAGAATACATTTCATCCTGCAGGATGGAAAGATCCTTTGTGTCGATTGAGGAGGCCGCTTCGGTGTTCCAATTTGCCGAAGAGGCGGACTGATTCCCGGAACTCGCCGAACCCATTGAATGAGACGGGTTTGAGTTGAAGAAGGAATCGAAACTGCTGCCGGAATTGCTGCCGGTACTGCCGTTCTGTCGATTCTGCATAATAATGTCCTCCGTGTGTTTTTTTGCGGTTGAACGGCTTGAAACAAGCCGCTGCCCGCCGTCCGTTAGTATGCCCAAAAAGGCGGCATTGCTATGCACAAAAGAAAATGCCCATGCACATCGGGCATAAGCATTTTCAAATTGCAAATATTTATTGAAATCCAATCTTAATCGGAAATTAAACAAAGAATTTCTTTTTAAGCGATTCCTGCATGGGTTTGTTTATCGCAACGATGATTAATCCCATTCCGAGAATAAAGCATCCGAACAAGGGGAAGTATGACCAGTTGAGCTGAAGCACTGTTTTTTCGGAAAAGGCAATATTTATCATCATTTCCAAAAATGTCATGTAAATTCCGTGTGCGATAAGTGCGCCGCCGAAGATGTAAAGATGTCCGCGGCGAACGTATTTCAGCAGTGTTACAACCGCCGTAACGAGCAATCCGTATGCACCGACAACGGGGAATGCAAACTTGAGGAACCACCCTCCGTGAACAGCAAGGTCGATATAAAGCAGATAAGCAAGCACGGCAGCAAAACCGCAGGGAACAAAAATAACGGGGTTGGGCCGTTTGAACCAAAGCGGGAGCGCAACGAGCTCATAAAGCAGCAGCACTGCACCGATTGCGTAGCCGGACCATTCCGAGGCATTGCTGATGCTGATGTTGCAGATAACAAGCTGAACGATAAGCGCGGCAAAAATCATGGTAACGATGAACATAATACCCCTGAGATTCATGCGGGGTTCATGGAGCTTGTATTCGGGAAATGGAGGTTCGGTGGTTTTAATTTCTATATCGGGGTGATAAACCCTCGTTCCGCAAAGCGGGCAGACTTTTTCGCTGTCCGCAAGCTCAACTCCGCATTTTATACAGTACATATTGTGTCTCCTTTCTGAATCCGTAAATTATTGATTTCAAACTATCGGGCTGCATTGCCGTTTTCAGTTTGGAATCAACACATTGCCCGCACCGTTGCTTTCAACTTTGACGTGAAGCCCAAGTTCACGCAAAACCTGATAGAATTGAAATTCAAGCACGGGTTCAACAGTGTTGCGAATGAAATTCATATACAATTTGCCGTTGTAAGACAAAACTCCGCAATTGTTGGGCTTGGTTGCCTGAACGCCGAGAATGAAATCAAATCGGGTTACATATCGGCGCATTGCATCCGGCACTTTAATATCCCCGAGATTAGAGAGATTAAGACAGTTTGTGCGTTCGCCGACGGTGTCGTAAACAAGCTTCATTGCAATGTTTTTAAGGAAAAGCGGCATCACGCGGAGCAGGGGCGAACGCTCTGCATTGACGTTCGGAGTGAACATTGCACAAAGGTTCTTTTTTGTGACAAGAAGCCCGAGTTGATGTTTCACCGATGTCAGAATCTCGGAAAACTCATAGTCGCCCATTCGCGGATCGATCTCCGGCATAATGACATGCACAAAGTTCCGAAGCGTGCGGCTTGGGAATAAACGGCGAAGGTTCACCGGAACAACGACGCGAATCGGCTTTTGCCGGCGCTTATCGGGCGTTTGCTCATCCTGAATCCGCTGCAATGCAAGCAGCATTGCGCTTGTCAGGTACACCGTAAGGCTCACCCCGCAGCTTTTTGCCGCGGCAAGAGCTGCGTTTGAATCCAAGATGAACGTTGTAAGGTGCCTGAAATCATCCCTTTCCGGCGTATAATGAATCTTGAATGCGGTGCTCGCATTTCTGCTGACGCTTACGGAACCGGCATTCTTTGAAAAGCTGTCCTCAAGCTCCTCTTCCTGCGGCTGAGTGAGCCTGTCCAGCACGCCGCATTCATTGGGAATTTCAACCCCGTATTTCTGTTCGATGTATTCGGCAAGCAGTGATTTTAAAAACACCATGCCGCCGGTGCCGTCCGTCAATGCATGATAGAATTCAACTGCAATACGGTTTTTGTAGACGATGACACGCAGTGCGCATTCATTGATGCTCTCAAACGGCGTGTGTGCAAGCGGCCAGCTCTTTTCGTCCGTGATTTCGGGTGCGGAGGACAGTTCCTCAAGATAATACCAGAATGCGCCTCTGCAAAGACGAACGGCAATGGACGGGAATCGCCGCATGGTGACATCCATTGCGTTCCTAAGGACTGTTTTGTCCACCTCGTCGCAGAGTGTTGCGGAAAGACGGAAAAAGTTATTCCATTTTCTGCGTTTTGCGGCGGGATAGATTTTTGCGGCGTTATCCAGCCGCATCCAGCGAAGCTTGCGTTCGTGGGAAAGGAAACGGTTTAAAAAGGCATTGATGCGGTCAAGGTCGCATGCACGTTCCTTGATACAGTAAAGAACATAGGCGTGCCACATGCCTTCGGCTTCTACCAGTTCGCTTGTGCAGCCGGATGAAGCAAGTTTGTTGTGCATACGGCGCGAGTCATCCAGAAGGACTTCATCCTTGCCCGCAAAGATTAAGGACGGAGGAAGCCCGGAAACATCTCCGAAAAGCGGCGAAACAAGCGGGTCTGTCGGATTTCGCGAGTAGCACTTTGAATAGAAGTCCAAGGTCTCTTTGCAAAGACTCGGATCAACATCGTGATTAAATATAAACGACTCGCCGCTTTGGGTAAGGTCTGTCCACGGCGAAATTGCAATGATGCTGCAAGGCAGCGGCAAGTCCAACTGGCGAAGCTTCAAACAAAGCGAAAAGCAAAGTCCGCCGCCAGCGCTCTCGCCTGCAAGCACGATCTGGCTGCTGAGGTAGCCGAGTGAAAGCAGATAGCGATACGCTTCCACCGCATCGTCCAATGCAGCAGGAAACGGATTTTCGGGCGCAAGACGGTAAGCGAGACAAAGCACCCGAATACCGCATTCGGAAGCCAACACGGACCCGAAGCCCTTTGCATATTCAAGGTCACCGCATGTATATCCGCCGCCGTGCAGATAGAGGATAACTCCGCGCTTTAATTCATCGTGCGGAATCGCAAAACAGGCGCATGGTTCAACATTCCCGCTGAGTTTCGGATGATCAACGGGGACAATATTAACATTTGTGCGCATTGTTTTTGCAAGCACGTTGCCGAGAAGATCCTGTCCGCGCCGTGTGGCTTCAAGCGAACAGGCCTTTGTGAAAGGATGAATCCTTTCGAGGTGCTTGCGTACAAATCTTTGAGACAGTTCCATAAACTAAGTATTCACTTATCCGTTAATAATCATTAAACAAAGGTCATGCCTTGTTTGCGCGGCTGTGCTGCTTCGTACTTTCGGCTGCTGCAACCATTTTGAAAACACAACCTCAACTTTATTCTACCATATGCAATCGGGTTTTTCAATATGCATACTTGCACATTGTGAAGAGAACAGGACGATAAAAAGCTGAATCGGGGCATAAGCGGGCAAATATCGCAAACACTGCAAAAGTTTGAGACTGAAACATGGGAGTCTGAACTCAAAAATATATATCAAAACATCTGCCCGAAAAGCGATCAACAATGCTAAAATAGAATCGGAACTTCCGCGCAGCATAATGAATCGCTGCAAAACAATAACGATAAGCAATTAATCAGGAAAGGATGAACAAGATGGAACGCATAAACAAAAAACTCGGATTCGGTCTTATGAGGCTTCCGATGAAGGACGGAGAGGTTGACATTGAGCAGACTTGCCTTATGGTTGACGAATTTATCAAGGCAGGGTTTAACTATTTTGACACTGCGCACGGTTATCTGAGCGGGAAAAGCGAAAAAGCAGCAAAAACCTGCCTCACGTCGCGCTATCCGCGGGAAAGTTTTATCCTGACAAACAAGCTTACCGATGAATATTTCAAAACAAACGACGATATTCGACCTTTTTTCGAAAGTCAACTTGAGCTTTGCGGAGTTGATTATTTCGATTTCTATCTTATGCATGCACAAAACAAGGCGCGCTTCAGATATTTTAAAGAGAGAAACGCGTACGAAACCGCAATTGAACTGAAAAAAGAGGGAAAGATTCGGCATTTCGGCATATCCTTTCATGACCGGGCAGAGGTGCTGGATGCGATTCTTTCGGAGTATCCGCAAATTGAGGTTGTTCAAATTCAATTCAATTATTTGGATTATGACGATATCGGAGTGCAGAGCCGCAAATGCTATGAAGTGTGCAGAAAACACAACAAGCCTGTGCTTGTGATGGAGCCGGTAAAGGGCGGAAGCCTTGTTAAGCTTCCCGACGAGGCGCAGAGGATCTTCGCTTCTCTCAACGGAGGAAGTCCCGCGAGCTACGCAATTCGCTTCGCTGCGGGCTTCCCGGGGATGCTTGTTGTGCTTTCGGGCATGAGCAGCATTGAGCAGCTCAGAGATAACATAAGCTATATGAGTGATTTCAAACCCCTTGACAAGGCCGAAACCGAAGCCGTTGAAAAGGTTCGCGGTGTTTACAAGGGGATGGAGCTGATTCCGTGCACCGCCTGCCGCTACTGCACGGACGGCTGCCCGAAGCATATTGCGATTCCGGACTTGTTTGCGCTGATGAATGCGAAACAGCTGCATCGAGATTGGAATGCGAATTACTACTACTCAAATGTCCATACCGCACCCGGAAGGCGGGCCTCCGACTGCATAAAATGCGGAAAATGCGAGGGCTCATGTCCTCAAAATCTTCCGATTCGCAAGCTGCTGGCCGATGTTGCGGCCGAATTTGAGAAGGCGGACGGAAATGACGATTAATGCCCGATTTGCAAAAGCCGCATTCCCACTGCGGACAATAAAAATATATCTGAAAAATCGGGTATTTTTTTGAAAACAATACTTGACAAATACCTCCGCCGGAAGTAAAATATGCCTTGTGCTTTGCTTATGGTGGAGGATTGCGGTCACCAGCCCCGTCCGTTGTCGGAAATCTTAGCAAAATTATTTAATTAAGAAATTCAACATACCTTTGGAGGACATGGCATGAAAAGCTATATGGCAAAAGCAGAAACCATGGAGCGTAAGTGGTACGTTGTAGATGCAGAAGGCATGGTGCTCGGTCGTCTCGCATCTCAGGTTGCCGCAATACTCCGCGGAAAACACAAGCCCATCTTTACCCCGCATGTTGACTGCGGCGATCACGTTATCATCATCAACGCAGATAAAGTCATCATGACAGGCAGAAAGCTTGACGAAAAAATTTATTATCATCACACCGGTTATCCCGGCGGACTCAAAATGACCAAGTATCGTGAGCTCTTCAACAAGAAGCCCGAATTCGCAGTCTATGAAGCCATCCGCCGCATGATGCCCAAGGGTCCCCTCGGCCGCCAGATGCTCACCAAGGTTCGCATTTACCGCGGCGCCGAGCATAAGCACGAAGCACAGAAGCCCGAAGTTCTCGTGCTCAAATAATTTTTAGGGAAGGAGATTATTACCATGGCAGCAACCACTCAGTATCTCGGAACCGGCAGGCGCAAAAGCTCCGTTGCCCGCGTTCGTCTCGTTCCCGGCACCGGCGTTATCAAAATCAACAAGAGGGATCTCGAAGAATATTTCGGCTATGAAACCCTCAAGATGATCGTTCGCGCTCCCCTCGTGCTTACCGACACTCTCGGCAAGTTCGATGTTATCGTCAATGTTTACGGCGGCGGCTACACCGGACAGGCAGGCGCAATCCGTCACGGCATTTCCCGTGCTCTTCTCGACGTTGATTCCGCAGAATATCGCGCAACCCTCAAGAAGGCAGGTTTCCTGACCCGTGACCCCAGAATGAAGGAGAGGAAGAAGTACGGTCTCAAAGCCGCACGTCGCGCTCCTCAGTTCAGCAAGCGTTAACCGAACATATTCTTTCTGCAACACAAAAACTCAAAAGGTGCTGCTGCAAAATCAAGTCATGTTTGCAGCAGCATCTTTCTTTTTATGAGAAGAGGGCAATCTTATCCTTCATCCGAATGATGTCATTGTGCAGATACCGGCCGGTATCGCGGAGGGCAAAAACCGGTATCCACGGAATGCCGATCATGTCTTTCGCCTTATAACCCTCGAACTTGTTGTTGAGAGCCACAGCCTGACCGATTCTGCCGTTGGGGTTCTTTTGGGCAACAAAATCGCCCGCGGATTCTTGCAATCCGCTTTTGTATTTACCGGCGTATGCGTCCGAGATGTTCAGCCGGAGCGTACCATCCGAACGAAAAACGCACCTGCCTTCTGTAAACACTTCAGTCGGATACGTGATATATTAATTCGGCGTTGTCTTTTTACCGATCTGAGCAGCCATGCCGTAATCGCGGAGCGCGTAATACGGAGGGGGACGTCACACAGCAATGAACGTTGTCATCGTGCAGAGTTTTCAGAAGGTTGAGGCAATCGCCGGTATAAATGATGTCAAATTGCATTATGCGCCTCCTGCTTTATTGGATTTGTGTTTCCACTGAAATGTTGACTGTAAAACCCGACAGCATTTCAATGGGCTTTCAGCCCGAGAAAGACTCGTCCGCCCGGCGGTCGAAAATGTGTGCGACTTCCTTTAAAAATGATGATGCAATATGTCAACCGCGATATCCGGCTGCATACTTTCCCATACAGATATCCAGGACTGCCCTCGCCGGCTGAATCAGCGCATCCTCATACTGACATTTCCACTGGATGTCCTGCACGATCCGTCCATTTCGAATACCATCGACGGTATCTCCGTCCTTCATGGGGTTGTCATTGTTCAACAGATAGGATGCCAGATTATAGGCATGGTTTACTACCAGGTTGGGGTCGATATCATGAAAATGATATTGCAAATCCTCTATATATAAAAGACTCAAACCAAGCGTGTCCACTACGCAGTCTTCAGTACCGTAAATATTGAAAAAACGAGCATTCACCGCATAACTGATAAAACGGTCAACACCGGTTATTTCCTTTTTTCTGATATCATCAGCCATAATCAACTTTCCGGAGTTAAGGTTGTAAACTGCCTCGCACTGAGGATATAATTCCACCAGTGCCTCCAGATAGTCCATAAGCATATTTGCGCGTTCCTTTGAGGGCAGACCGCCGCCCAGCTTATCAGAAGCCGAAATCTGATATTTGCATTCGGAAAGAATGCGGTCGCGGTCGCTCAAACAATCCCACATTTGACCGCGCCTGAAGTCATCAATTGAGTTTGGCTCAAACTGAGCGCATTCGGAAATCAGCAGCATTACCGGAAGAGTGTCGTCATTCGTTTCGGAAATATAGTCATGAGCAATAAAACCTGCATGCGATTCGCAATCTTCAAGCTGCTCCGTTTTTCCAAGATGCTTCGACAATATCTCCGCAAATATCTCCTTTGAGGGCATCTCGCTTTTCTCTTTCATCAAAAGCTGCACCATGAACGCGCCGCCGGGGCATATTGCCGGATCTGTCTTTTGTGACAAATTCTGTTGGAACGGCTGCTTCTGATGTTGTTTTTCTTTTTGTCCTCTCCTCGTTCGCCCTTTTTTCAACTTATCCAATAAACCCATCAGCATTCTCCTTTATATTAACTATATTAACCTTGTAACCTTGGCTTATCGTTCTGTTTATAATGAAAATATTATAGCATAAAAAAGTGAAAATTCCTATCACTTTATCGGTTGAGGACAGGAGCTGAAAAATGCAGCGATTTCGGAACCTGTATTAACCTGCATTGCAGATACATCCTTTCATTAAATATCAGCGATTCGGTGTGCGACAGACCTCCGGGCGAAGTTCCGGGTCAATTAACTGAAAGAATATAACATCGATATGGACTGTGTATCGGCGAGTTTTCTTGCTCTTCTTGTTGCCGCTCTATTGTGCAATAACAGGAACTGAGATGATATAATGTTTAAACCTCTTGCAATGCCGCAAAAGAGGTTGTAAAACAATAAGTTGTGAAAAATCGGGAAGATGAACAAAAACACCGATTGCTGAGCCGATATTATCGGTGAAAGTGAAGCATTTGAATATTAAAAATAGCTGAAAGGACGCTTTCGCAGCGGCGGAAGCGGTAACTGTAATAATATGAACGAAAAGATTCGCAACGTTGCGATCATTGCGCATGTTGACCACGGTAAAACGACCCTTGTTGATCAGCTTCTGCGGCAGAGCAGTGGTTTCCGCACCCGAGTACACCGTTCCCGAGGGACACACCTTCTCCGGTTGGGACATTCCGGAAACCATGCCTGCCGAGAACCTTGTTCTTGATGCAGCACTGACTGTAAACGAATACACCGTTACTTACAATATCAATGGTAAGATTTACGCAATACAGGTTTATGCTTACGGGGAAGAAGTCTTTGCTCCCGCATATGACGTTCCCGACCATTTCACTTTCTCGGGCTGGGATACTCCCGCCACCATGCCGGCGGAGAACATCGTGCTCGATGCAACCCTCATAGAAGATGGAAAGTATACGGTATCCTTCATGGTCGATGGCGAGACGTATTTCACGTTTACGGGATATGAAGGTGCTGCTATCACTGTTCCGGAAGATCCGGAAAAGCTCGGTCATACCTTTGACGCTTGGGACGGAATGCCCGAAGACGGTGTTCTTCCTGCAGCAAATATAACCGTCACTGCTGTTTGGAGCGTTAATACCTATACGATAACCTATAAGGTCAACGGCGCGGAGTACAGCGTCCAAACATATGAATACGGTGCGGCGATCATAACTCCCGCGTATGATGTACCCGAAGGATACACATTCTCGGGATGGAGTGTTCCCGAAACAATGCCTGCCGAAGATCTGGTTGTTGACGCAACATGCACGATCAACGTGTATGAAGTTACCCTGATTGACGGCTTGAACGGAGACCCCATTGCTGTTCTTTATGTCGCACATGGACAGGATGCGACACTTCCCGATGCGCCCGAACACGCCGGCTATATTTTTGACCGCTGGGACGGCGATCCCACCAATGTTACGGAAGACCGAACCATTACGGCGTGATATTGGATGATCGGCGATGTGAACCATGACGGTGAAATCACAACATATGATGCTTTGCTGATTATGAGATATGCACTCGGGTTGGAAACCGATGGCAATGAGCTTATTATGGACTTTAACGGAGACAGATGCGTTGACTCACTTGATGCGCTTCTTGTGCTTCGCAGGAGCATTGGCGCAGCATAACCGTATCGCTGACCACGCCCTTCTCGATGACCTTCACGAGGTTCGCAAGGCTTTTCTCCACTTCCTTGCGCTTCGCTTCCAGCGCTTCGAGATACGCGGTGTCGTTGTGGTTCTTCTCGTAATACTCCGCCGCATCCAGAGCGAGCGCCGTCACGTTCTCCTCGTCGTCAACGATGTTGTGCAGGGCGAACAGCACCATGTCCTCTAAGTCCTGCTTGCGGGCCTTGTGCAGGTGGCACTCTTTCCTGCGCTGGGCGGAGCAATAGTAGTAGTAATACGTCCGCCCGGTCTTGCTCGTACCGGACACGCCCTGCATGGTGCTTCCGCACTCACCGCAATAGAGCTTGCCCGTAAGCCAATAGCGCGGAGCCTCGTTCTCGTCCATACCGTGCGCCCGCTGGGAACCCTTGCGCTTGTTCTCTGCGAACCGCCTTTGCGCCCTGTCGAAAGTCGCCTTGTCGACAAGGACGGGCATTCCGTCCTCGACCACGATGTCGCCGTGGTGATACTCGCCGATGTAGGCGCGGTTCTTGAGCATCTTGTTCAGCATGTTCACGCTGAACTTCGCGTTCCTCGGCGTGCGCAGGCCCTGCGCGTTCATCTCCTTCGGCAATGGTCTTCAGCGGCTTGCCCGATGCGTATTCCCTGAACGCCCACTGCACGAACGGCGCTGTGTTCGGGTCTGGGATGTACTTCTTCGTGGACCTGTCCACGTATAGCCGAACAGCTTGTGGCCGTTGTACAGGGCGTGCTGCGCGTTGTAGTCCATGCCGCGCTGGATGTTCTGCGACAGCTGGCGGCTGTAATACTCCGCCATGGCCTCCATCAATCCCTCGATGAGGACGCCTTCGGGTCCCTCTGTCGGGATATTCTCGGCAAGCAGGTGAATCTCGCATCCCGCGTCGCGGATTTTCTTTTTTGCCATCGCCAGAACGTATTTGTCGCGTCCCAGACGGTCGGTCTTCCACATGATGAGGGTATGAGGACGGATTTTTGCGACTTCCGACAGCATCTGCTGGAACCCCGGTCGTGCGTCCGTGGTGCCGGATATTGCCGCGTCCTCATACTCCTGCACGATTTTGAAGCCGTGCGCATCCGCCCATTCGTGGGCAAGGTCGCGCTGCTGGTCGATGCTTGCGTCGTTTTGCGAGTGGGACGAAAAGCGATAGTACGCTATCGCAAGGTTGTTGTCGTTCGGTGCGAATCTCTTCTTACGTGCCATAGGTTCACCCCCTCCCGTAATTTCTGCTTATAGGGTTTCACGTTAGTTCCTCCTATATGATGAATTGCGTAAATATGCATTTAATTATAAAGCCCGCCGCCCAAAAGAGCGACGGGCTGATTTACCTATCGGGCATCGCATATCTACTGTTGCGCAAACGTCAGGTACTGCCGATATTTGCGCAGCATCATGTTCTTGGAGTATTGCTCCATGTATTTGTAATCAGGCTCGCCGGAATCAGTGACGGGAAGCATAATTCGTAGTCGTTTTGCTCGCGGATTCGAAATTGAAAGTCCATGTCCAAAGAATCCATGTAATCCCGAAATGCATTTCGCAATAAACAACATAACAAATGCACTCATATCAATAAGCGGAACTAATGCTGTAACGTGACTATCGAGAGCCATGTTCGCGGGTTGGTAATATGCGAGACCGGCGCCTCCATCTCCGTCGTTATTCAACGTAATGCACTGCCCGGCAATAATTTTCTTGGGGTTATGCACAAACCCTTTTAGACCATTATTGTTTGCTTTGGCTGAAATCAGCGGGGTATCGCCATCTTCAAGCATGGCCATATTGTTCTCACGACCCCTAACGAGTTCAAACATGCTCGAAATAAAAATTGGCTTCCACTCCTTCTCGTCGAGAGCAGGAATCTCAGCAACTTCACCCAATTCCGCGATGCGTGCTTCGACATAGGCACGATATTTAGCAAGCATCGTGTCACGCTTCTGCTGTGCATACTCCGCCATATACGCGTAATCAGGCTCGCCGGAATCAGTGACGGGAAGCATCAACTTGGATTTCACCATGCGGATAGGTCTCCATTTACGAGCGTATTGAAATAACTTACCTTGCTCCTCAATGGCCTTGATTAAAAAATCCGCTTCATCACGGCTCATCTCATGGTCTCTTAGATACAATGGATTTATATCGTGAGAACAGGTAAACGGGGTTGCCTGATAGTAAGCATGCCCTACTGAGCCATTATTCGTAACAGCAATCGCATGTCCTGGAAACAGCTTCTTGTCAAGAGGGAAATTGGGCAACACGCCCGTTTTCGTACTATTCGCAATTTCATCCAATGTAAGAAATCGTGTCACTCCGTTATTCGAATCCGTAGCCCCAAGAAACGGTATCGTTCCATTGCCGGAATCCTCTGGCTTTTTGTTATAAAAGCCCTTTTTAATATCAAAGATTTCCGCAAAATCGAACTCACGCCACTCCTTCTCATCGAGACTCTGCATCACCGTCACCCCCTTCAAACAGGTACTCGCGATTCTGCATGACCATCGAGAACTCGAACGTCAGGTAATCGCCGATAGCCTTCTCGAAATCAGCATCCGTGGGAATCTCGTCGTTGAAGTAGTAGAACGAGTGCAGCCACTCATCCTCAGGTTTCACCGTGGACTCAACGCAGAACTTCGACGGCGCTTCAGCGCGTCCATTCCAGACGTCCAACAGATGCTGCTTCTTATCCTTTGCGGAATCACCCTCGACAAGACCAACATGTGTGCGCACCTTGTACCCATCATCACGAAAGTCGATGAATTTGCACACCTTGTCGGCATCGTGCGGCTCATGAGCCGTAAACACAGCAATAACCGGGTTCGTTCCCACGCCGTAGAACGTATCCGTGTTGCACGTGATGACGCCTTCCAGCGTGTGATGCTTCATGATGCTCGCCTTGAACGCCTGCTCGGCCTTCGACTTGCCCGTCATGGAGGACTGCTGCACGATGACTGCTGCACGTGCTCCGACCGTCAATGAATCCAGCAGATGTTCAATGAACGAAAGCTCATACTGCTCGGGGTCTGCTTTCGTGCCCTGCGAGTAGGGCGGATTCATCAGACCGACCGTTGCACCCTTCATTTGTACCTGAGCGGGTTTCTTGCGCAGAAAATCGCAACATTCGAGATTGCTGTTGCCATCCTTGCGCAAAATCATGTTCGCTGCGGCGACGGCAAACATGTTGCTCTGAAGCTCGAAGCCATGAAGCTGCTTCTTCTTGATGTTCTTCTTCTGCGCATCCGTATCAGCCATCATCAACATACGGTGCATGGCAGAAATCAGAAATCCTGCCGTTCCGCACGTCGGGTCGAGCACGGTATCGTTCGGCTGAACATCCACCAGCTCGCACATCAAATCGCAGATGTGACGGGGCGTCAAAATGATGCCGAGCGTCTGCCCATCGCCGCCTGAATAACTCATGAACTCGCCGTAGAAGCGACCGATGAAATCCTCGCTGGTCTTCTGATACTTGATGTTGCGGAACACGTGCTCATACAGGAACTCCGTGTAAAACTTCAACGGGGTCTTTTTGAGCGTCTCGTTTACCTCGTTCAGGCGGAAGCTGGTCTGCAAGATGGCAAACTCCGCCAGAAGTTTATCCTTCTTCGCATCGGGGCCAACATTGGAGCGTGTCAGACGTCCCTTCACGGCATTCATCAGCTTGTCGCCGTCACGCATTCCCGGCGTCTGGTCGCCAGTCAGCGAATTAATCGAAAAGCCGCCAAACTCAATCTCATCCAACGCAAGCAGAATGCCGGCAACAACCAGTGGCTTGTCTTGGTCCTTCAGCGTTCCATACGTACGCAGATACTCGTGCAGTTCCGCCGCATCCTTCAGTATTTGCTCCGTGGTCTTCTCGACGTCGGTTGCCTCTTCCAACACATAGCGGGTGTAATACTCGTTGATGTTTTGCTCGGAGAACGAAACGAACGATTCAATATCAGGCAGCTGCTTATAGCCCTCGCGGTCATCAACCCAAAGGGGCGTGATGATGTGATGCTTCGCATCGCCCGAGACTCCGACGGCGAACACCTTCTTGAACGTCGTATTCTGCGCAATATGCTTTGCATAGAAATACGCACCGTTCACGGCGTAATCGGTCACAGCCTTCACGCTCGTGTCGATAATGCCTGAATCGGTAAATTTAACTTGCTTATCCATATCGGCTTTATCCTCGATGACGAGAACAAAATCACCGATGACAGCCGTATATTCGGGATACCCGGCATTGCCGGTTCCACGTTTCGAGGCGGTTTTCAGTGCTTCGTTGATTTCCTTTACGTCGCTGCCCTGTGCATCAAAATGAATCTTGCATTCATCAAGCTGTGCGGCAACCCATAAATCAATCTTGACCTCTTTCTTTGCCACTTACTCGTTCACCTCCTCAAGATGCTCCTGCACCCACTCATGGATGATTGCGGCAATCGTCGTCTCGCGCTCCGCAGCCATCATCTTGAGCGCCTTCTTGTCGCTCACGGTGAGCGACAGCGAGAGCGTCGTGCGCTTCTCGTCCGCCGTCGTGTCGGCGACGACGGCCTTCTCTATCTTCTTCTGCTCGGCCTCGCGGTCGGCAGCGTATTTCTCGAATATGTTTGCCATGGCTCGACCTCCTTTAATCATTTACATATTTGCACAATTATACATTATCGAGACGCATTTGTCCATACGCAACACGCCTCTGACCTGCGGTTATTCCTTTGGGAACCCCGCAGCCTCGCGCACCGTGCCCACCAGAGCAAGAGTCGCCTTCGCCGCCTTGCCACGTCGGTCGAACTCGACCACGGACTTGCCGGCGGCTCCCGCCTGAAAGAACGCCTCGGACTGGGGCAGCGTGGCCACCGTCTGGTCGCCCGCCAGACCCTCGAACCACTCCATGAAGTCACGGGACGCCTTGAAACGGTTCCACCCGTTCATCACGTAGACAATCTTCGCGCGGCCGTTCTTGAACACCGCCTTGCGCATGCGCATCAGCGGCTCGATGTTGACCGTTACGTTTTTAACAATAATAGTCTTTTTTGCCAAACAGGAGCGTTTCAAACTCGTTGCAAGGAGCATATAAGCCGATACTCATTTTTTTTGATATAATTCCATCGCTTTCTTTTTCCGCAGTCGGATCTACCGATTGAATCCATTCGATTATCTCCGGACACTTCAGCGTGAGTTCTTTTCCTTTTACAATTACAAGCGTATCTGAACAGATTTCAATTGCCTCTAAGGCATTTTCAGCAGAGTAAAACAATTGAAAACAGCCGTAGTCATCGGTTGTATTCTTGCTGGAGCTGCTTTTTTTAAATTCGGCATAATCATTACCGAACGCATGTCTTACAACAGTGCGATCTGTTCCAAACGCAACTCCGTTAACGGATTCGGTTAATTGTATTTCGAGTTTTTTCATTAAATTTTGCCTCCTTGTTCCAACTTGTCTACGTATTCAAGCATTTCCTTAATTTGTGCATCGTATTTATCGCCGAATTTCCCTCTGATATCATCGATATCCATTTGAATTGCTCCTCTGAAATCACCTTTATCTATCAGCTCCTTTTGTTTCGCTCTATACTCTCGTGCCTCTATGGAGTTTCCGCAACTGGCTGTCTTGCGATGGTCCTCTTTTTTCATTTCGATGCAAGGTCCTTCCGTGCGATCCAAAGTAGAAATTGCATCGGCCGGCATATGGTGCGCTTCCACATTCTCATGTTTGTTTTCCTGAGAGTAATTTTTTACGTCTTCATAGCTTCCGCCGCCATACTTGACTGGGTTGTTTTCTTTATCGAACTTGCTGTCCCAATATTTTTGCGCCTCGTGTGGTGTCATTTTGCTTTGAGGCTCAATGCATTTAAAACCGTCCGCAGTTGGTTTCTTCATTTCTGTCAACTCGGAGGATCTATTAATCTCAAGCATTAAAACACTCTCCCTTCTTTGCTGTAAATCTCTGTGAAACGGCAAAAAATGTTCTGATACGCTGAATCCCGCAACGATTGCTCATAGAGAATCATTGATAATACCAAATCAATTTGCTCACTCGAATAATTTGTGATTAGCGGTTTCAAACCGGACACCACGGAATGAACCCAGTCCATTATTTCGGAGCAATGCTCGGAAGCTTTGATAGCTTCTCCGGCGGCGAAAAAATCATAGACCAGATGTCTCAGTGATCCGAACGCATTCTCTTCAGAAGAAGATATATATTCGATGAAATCTCGCTTCACGTTTATATCCAGTTTTGACTTAATAATCATGGATTTCAACTTTATAAGATCTTTACGATTTTTTTGTTGAAAGATCTCCCTGTTCATAATGCAGTCGAGCAGCGACTCAGCAGCCATACTACCATCATAATCCGCCTGCGGTTCTTCCTTATCGGGCGAATAAGAATACATTTCCTGCGGCATTTCGAATTTGTTTACTTTGCACAGAACGGGCTGTATCCACTCATTCTGATAAATTGCCGCAACACCGCACGGCAGTTTTGCCAACTCAACAATTTGATCATCGTTCAAGTTTGCTGCTCCGCCCACAAGCTCACGATCGCTGCGATCCGGAAGACGCATTATAATCTTGGTATTCGTATTTCGAATTACGGAAAGGTCAAGCAACCCCGGAGCTTGATCCGCAATGATGAAACCCTCTCCGTAAGTACGCATTTCCGCTATGGCGTTGGCAAGCATTTCAACGCTCTTACCCATCAGATTGGCACTTTCGGAAGAAATCTCGGTTGACGTACGTTTCAGCAGGTTATGGGCTTCTTCAAGAACCGTTATATGATTCAATTCCGAATTCATCCCCACTGCGCCTGCCATGCGATATTCCTGAAGCTTTAATACAAGCATTCCCATAATAAGCGACTTTGTTTCGGACGAACCAACCCTGCTCAAATCAATGATCACATTTCTGTCAAACAGATCCCTGTCTGAAATATCATCACAGGTAAAAATCATGCCGTTAATGCCGTTTGTAAGTGATTGTAATCTTGTCAGCAGTGAACCCTTATAAGCACCTTTGTTCTCTGTGTCATACTCGCTTGAATCAATAATCTCTCTGATATTTCTTGCAACATCCGCAAAAGACGGATACAGCATTTCTTTGTATCGATTTTGGGAAAGGGTAAGATTCCAACCGCAGTCCGCATACGACTTCTCAACGGCGCTTTTCAATACGGCGGGCATGGCTGCATACATCGGCCAGCAAACATTAAAAATCTCAACCAATCTGTCCAGATGTTCCAAAATATGTATGCCCTGAGGGAAACTGAACGGATTGATTCTCAGCAGCGGACTGACTGCCGGATTGGTTCCGTACACATACACATCATCCTGCGTTCCGAAAACATGCTTATACTCGCCTTTTGCAGGTTCAACAACCATGAACTTGACATTCTGATTCAAAGCTTCGTTAAGAAGCTGATAAACAGTGTTGCTCTTGCCGGAACCGGTACTGCCGGTAATAAAAGTATGCGATGCAAGAGAGCTCTTCGCCAGTCGAACATCGGTTTTTTCAATATGATTCATATGAAAAATTTTACCGATGTCAAGCTCGGTTTTTACGGTTGGTGCCGAGTCGTAAGAAACGATGTTTCTGCCGAATTCGGCGCACTCAATAACCGGAAGCCCGGCAACGGACTTTCGGGGGAAGTTAAGGGAGTATGCCAATTCTTTGCCCGAAAGACCGGTTGTTGCGGTTACAATTGGCGGATATACATTGAAAGTCGGGTCCTTCTGCACAATGTTGGGACTTAACCCAAACAAAGGGTGTCGCAGTTCACGAAGGTAATTGCAAATCTCCCGGGCGTCATCACTGGTTTCACCCATATCGCCGCGCCATAGGTTAATTGCGGACTGCGACATATAGGATTCTTCACCTTGTGTCAGCGCAATATAAGAATGTGCAACATTGTTTGCCGTATTTTCATCTTCACTGAGAACATAAGCCGCAAAGTCCCACATACCCAAAGCAGTGCTGAGTTCCAATCTCTTCATTTGAGACTCAAGGAGCTCAAGCGCATGTTTAATATTGTAATTCATAAAGCTCTGAGTGATGCCTTCACTCTTGCCTATCGTTGCGGTAACTGTTGAGCTGCGAGCAAAATTGGCACCGAAATTAGCACCGAAATTGACACTTCGGAACGCACCTGCGGTTCTTGACAACGAGTTGCTGATGGCCCGTCCGAGCGTTTTTGCAACAGCATGGCCGACGGACGAGTTCACTGCTTGGTTGGTCAGGGCGGAAATTGCCGTGCCTGCGGATTTTGCAATTGCCTTACCTGCGGATTCCGATATGCTCTTTGATACGGAGTCCGATATTCCCTGCGTCACCGCATCCGATGCACTCGTTCCGATTTGGCTTGCCGTGCTGCTTTGCAATGCCTTGCTGCAGTTCGCCTCTACGCCGAATACTTCCAACCCAACGCTGGCTGAACCTCCGAGTGTTTCGGAGTCTCCGACTGTATCCGTTTGCGAGGAATTTGTTCCCTGAGTGTGGGTGCTGCTGCTTGTTTCGGCGGTGCCGGTTGTGTCCGTAACGGAACTTCCCGTTGAATCTGTCACGGATTCTCCGGTTGAGTCCGTAACTGTTTGCCCGGTCGTATCTGTGACACCGTCGTTTGTGGAATCGGTTTCCGTCCCGCCGGTTGAGTCCGTGACACCGTTTGTATTGGTTGTTGCTTGATTCTGTCCGTTCTGAATGCCTGCGCTTGCACCGATATTTATGCCTACCGTAGCGGAAGAACCGGCGGAATTCTGTTCGGTGTATGTAAAATTCGTTGTCCACGATGCGTAGGGAGCAAGCCCCGAATACATTTCGGAAAGTTTGAGCTTTCTGTTGTCAACATCGTGAACAGGTGTTGCAAGCAAGATAATGATGTATTCTTTGGCACGCTTGTCCGGAACGATGCCGTCAAGCAATTTTTCTATTGTTTGACTGATAAACTTTTCTGACTTTTCCGCAGGCACGTTGGAAGCAATTGCAACGGAATACGGAATATCATTCCGAAGGCAGGGCAAAACTCCGATGCCAACCTTATCCGACCATTCTGAACCCGGAAAGTTGCCGCGGATCGCATCTGCCAAACGAGCCTTGTAGTTTTCGGAGTCAATGTTGTTATCTGCATTCTGCGTGTTGGTAACAGCCAAATACACATGAGTTGATTCGTATGTTCGGTGAAAGACCAAAGAAATATTGCAGTTATCGTTGGATAAAACTTGGTAAACATTTATAAGTTTCTCGATGCTGTTTTCGTTTTTGTCGGTCACCCACTTGGTTATATTAAAAAAACGAATGTTCCGTGCCGTATCAAAGCTTGTACCGTATTCAAACTCCCTCTCAATCGGAACATACAATTCCTTGAGCTGAGTAAGATACGATTTATAAATTTCAATGCTGTTTGCCGCAAGAAGCCGTTCTGTCAACTTCTCTGCGCTGCTGTCCGTCGGGTCCGGCATTTGAGAGAGATACTCATCTCTTTGCTGTTGAACCTTTTGCAGCTGTTCCGGGCTCAATGAAGACAGCCTTGAAATACCGTCGGCCACTTTGCCGCCGGCTTTGGAAAGTAAACTTTTCACACTCATTATTCAATCTCGCTTTCTGTGAAAATAGTCTTAAGTTAACCTTGAACGAATCAATATTCTTTCCAGTCCATCATTCTTCGAATTTGCTCTGAGTACTCCCGAAGTTTCAGCTTTCTTGATTCAAGTTCCGCAATTCGTTCCGTTTCTTCTCTTATTATTTCAGCTTGATTATAAAGCTGCGGACTGAATTCAACAATATTCTCGATTACAGTATCGAGCAAATTGTTCATCCATTCGTCAAAGCTGTTTGCATGGCTGCTTTCAAATGAGTTATAGATTTGCTGAACCATCAACCGCAGCTCGCTGTTGAAACGTTTGGTCAGCTTGTCGATATTAATGCGGTTTGTGTCGCCGAAAAATTTGTAAACAAACGCTGCTTTCTCGAAAATCGATTCCGCATGATTCTCGAAAGCCAATGCCTGATACTGAATGATAATGCCTGCAAGCTCACTGCGCTCTTTCTCGTTCAGTGCTGAGGATTGCGTCACGATTTTTGCCATTGCATCTTTGAAGCAGGATGTTCTGTTTTCCCAATATGCCCGGGACTGCTCCTCAAGAAGCGTTTGCGCCTGTGTGACATAGGCTGTAAATAAATCCTTCACGGCATTCATAAGTTCATCGGAGGAAATGCGGTCAACTTCTTTACGGGTTTCACGCAATTCTGCTTCATTGTCACGAATAGCTTTCGCATCCTCGAAAACGCGCTTTCCGGCTTTTTTAATGCACGGAAAGACTCCTTCCTTAGGCATGTTTGAAAAATATTTAAGGAAGTTGGCCCCAAGGGATCTCCTGGAGTCACGCAACTTGTTTTTGCGTTCCTCCACATCTTTTGAATCTGCATTTATGCGAAGAAATTCTTCTTCCTTCTCCTTTAGTGTCGCCGCATCAACCGCAACATTGACTTCATCAACATACTGAGCCATGTGCCCCGCATAGTTTTGCAAAAACTCTGCTTTCATTTCCTGACTTTGCTGTTGAATTTCAGCGATTAAAGCTTGTTTTTCTTTTTCAAGATTTACATGAACGCGCGCGCGGTATTCTTCACGCTTTCTGGTTGCAGCGGCAATTTCTTCCGATGTGATTCGAATAACACGGTCTAAAAACAGCCGGGATTGCTGGCACTTATTGTAAGGCGAGAAAACGTCTGCAAATGAACTGACAGCCTGCTCAACACTGTACAACCCACTGTTTGCATACACCAGGTTTTTATTTTCGGCGCAGCGTTCGTTATAGCGGCGTTTGATTTGCTCAGGCATAATGTTGTAACGATACAACTGTTTATAGAAGCGAGATGACGGATTGGAGTATTTGTTGTACTGATCCTCAAAAATCTCTGCATTGTGATCATCAATAAATCTCTGGTCGTTCTTTGCTCCCAAACCCATGATGGATGACACAAAATACAAACCGCCTGCATACATTTGTCTCGGTATTGCAAGACTCAGAATACGATCCTGATCATCTTCGTTAAAACCGTCCTTTTTGAGCGATGCAGCATCAGCCTTGTTTACAACAATCATGGTAAAGCGATTATCAAGCTCCTTCATATTGTTAATTGCCTGATACAGTTTATCGTTATCGGTGCTGTCCAGAGTATTAAATTCCGAAACAAAAATCGGCAAGCCGTTCGACAAATCCTCCATCGCTTTTTTTAACACATGGTAATGATTCAGGTTTGATGCGGAGTTCGATCCGGGAGTGTCGAAAATCACAAACCTCTTCTTAATGTCCCAATTTCCGTCATCATCAAACGGGGCATCAATTTCGATCAGATCGGAAATTTCTTCTCCTACTGTCCGGTTGGCATATGCATTTATAACACTTAGAACGCGATGCAGCTTTAACGGAATGCTCTCACGCTCAATTTCATTCAAAACGCTGTTCAAATGTTCTGCCAGCGGATTGTCGTGACTGTCAGTAAGGAATTTATAGCTCTCTGCAGAGAATCGGATTCGAACACTCCTGCCGTCAAATTCGAATTTTACCACTGCTCTGTCACTCTGATCCGATTGCGCAATTTTATAAATCTTAGCCGTGGTTGGTTCATCGCTGCTCGGCAGCAGTTCATATCCTACCAATGCGTTAATAAAAGTGGACTTTCCGGAGCTGTAATTGCCTATTACGCAAATCGGTATAACGTCATTGGATGCATCGGAGAATTTATCCAGTTCTCTCTGAATTTTGCTTTTGTCTGAAACGCTTTCGGAAACAAGGGGAGCGAGTTCTTTGAAAACATCAATAACATCATGGAGGATATCGCGGGCATTTTCAAGACATATCGGAGATCTGCTCAGTTTCGCTCTATCCGAGTATTCATTGTCGCTGCAAACAGATTCAAGCTCATGATATTCGTCGTCGGTCCCCTCGAACACAATCTCAACCTTTTCAGAACCTGCATAATATGCGCCGATAATTGCATCAACAATTTGTTTGACCTTAAACGGGAAGAAACCAACCGCAAAGTCATTTTTTAGCAGAGGGCTGTTGGGACATGTAATAACATCAATACTTATCCACTCATCCAAAGCTTCATCCCATGTCTTGAATTCCGTCTTTTTATGATATGGGTTGCTCTTAATCTTTATCTTCACCATTAATTCATCCTCCTCGCAGATAATGCATTAAAAACGCGAAATCCACATCAAATATTTCACAACTGTGCATATTCTCGGTGTTTTGATTCACGTTACGAGTTTCACGGCACATCGAACAGCAGAAACATTAAGCTGAGCAGGAACTGCATTCACACCGAAGCAATACACCGATGCAATACTTCCTTGTTTCCGATATTCGGCACAAAATTACCCTGTCGAAACCTCATAGCATGAGATTGAAAAAACTTTTCAGTCCGCAGGCTTGCGTTCGCGCTCGCGGCCGAATCAACCGCATCAATTGATTTGCCGCATAAAGAATACTCCTTCGCGATCGCAAAACATTTTGTGCTCTTTTTCGGTAGAAACTGTCTTTGTTCGATATTGTTATTATACCATATTCATAAATAGAATGGTAGACCGATCAACTATATTTTCATTGTTTTTTCAAACGAGCTGACCGGCAAAAACAATCGTGCGTATGGTTTCAATGCAGGTGATCCGCTTCGAATGCAGACAGAGGCGGTTTCCCAAAAAGCCGTTATGAAAATCATAATCAGACACAAGCGGGATGCAGTCATTGCCGGAAAACGGTGGTGAGTACGTTCACGACTTACATGTCAAGCAGTCTTGCGGTATAATCTTGTTGAGGTATAAAGTCCTCTTTGATGAGTTTGGTTTTTCTACGCCGTATTCTTCATCAATTCGGAGAGTTTTGCCTCAACTCTTGATCCCCATATTTGGTATAGCGCCAATTTAAACAGCCCCGTTCCCGCATTTGCGCGGGTTCGGGGCATTTTGATACAGTCTAAGAAAGGTTCGATTATTTACCTGAAATCATAAGCTTTTCAACAAGGAGACTCGGAGAGCCGACTCTGCCGCCGCCGGGAAAGCCGAAACGCAGGTCGCTGCCTGCGGCGATAACGGAATTCATAAGCGAGAGAAAATTGCCGGCACAGGTAATCTGGTCAACGGAACGGATGACACTGCCCTGTTCAACAAGCAGTCCTTTTGCAATCAACGAAAAATCGCCGCTGACGGGATCGAGTCCGCTGTGAAGGCCGCCGAGTTCGGTAACGACAATTCCGCTGTCAAGTTCGGAAACAAGCGTATCATAGCTCTTTTCGCCTTTTGAAATGAAAAAGTTGCTGGGAGAAACTCCGACCGGAGAGGCGACACCGGCGCGTCCGGCGTTGGAGGTGGAGGCAACACCCGCCTTTCGTGCAGTTTTAAGATTGTGAAGAAAGCTCTTAAGTATGCCGTCTTCAACAACAACAGTTTTTACGGAAGGTGTTCCTTCGGCATCGAATGCGCGGGGATTATCCTCCTCGAACGGATCGTCAATGATTGAAATGCAGGGATTTGCTATGCGCTCGCCGAGTTTGTCTTTCAACAGGGAAAGTCCCTTTTGAACGCTGTCTGCGGAGAACATGCTCGAAAAAGCGGAAAGCAGATCCGTTGCTGCATCGCTGCGCAGAAGGACACGATATTCACCGGAATCAACGGCAGAAGCATGGAACTGCATCAGTGCATTGTCGACACTCTCTTTGATAATGTCCCCGCAATCCAACATGCCTGAGCCGAATTTGAAAGCAAAACTTTCGCGCTCGTCTTCACCGATGCGCAAAATCGGTTCAATGACAGCAACGGAGTATCTGTTTTCCTTATCGGCACAAAGTCCGTACGTGTTATGGATGCGCGTGGTCTCAACACCCGTTTCAACCGCACAGTAAGCAACACGGTTTACTCGGTCGTCAAAATCGAGAGTATCGCGTTCAAGTCTCAATGCAAGCTCGATTTTTTTGCTTTCGCTCATGTCCGCAACAGGGTTCTGCTTTTGATTTATTGTCGGATACTCGCATTTGCTCTGCATGGGGTTTTCGTCATTGTTTTCAATAACACGGGCATTGTCGATTGCACTTTCAACAAGAGCATCGGCGTTGTCGAAAACTTCGGTGTAGGCATAACCCGTTTTGCCGCCGAAAACGACACGCAGATTGAGTCCGCAAGCGTGTGCGGAGGTGTATTTGCTGATTTCGGAATTCAGCACATTAACCGAAAAGGACTCATCTTCACGGAAGAAAACTTCAGCGGCTTCACAGCCTTTTTCAAGTGCCGCCTTAAAGCAGGCTTCTTTAAAGGATTCAAAAGTCATTACAGCGCGCCTCCTTTGCCGCCGACAGTGATTTCACTTACGCGAATGCGCGGCTGGCCGACATTTGTCGGAACGCTGCCGGATGATGAGCCGCACATGCCCTGACCCATCCACATCCTTCTGCCGATGCGGTCGATTTTCATAAGAACGTCCGCGCCCTTGCCAATGAGCGTTGCACCGCGGACAGGGCAAAGAATCTTGCCGTTTTTAACCCAGTAACCTTCAAGAACGGCGAAATTGAATTCACCGGTGAGCGGGTTCACGGAGCCGCCGCCCATCTTTGCGGCGAACAAACCGTCGCCCATGGTTGCAAGCATGGCCTCTTCATCGTCATTGCCTTCGGCGAAGAAAGTGTTGGTCATGCGGGAAGTGGGTGCATATGTATAATCCTGTCGCCTGCCGCTGCCGGTGACAGGGTGGTTCATAAGGCGTGAACCGAGTATGTCAACAAGGTAGCTCTTGAGGACTCCGTTTTCAATAAGAACGTTGCGCTGAGCGGAATGGCCCTCATCGTCAAAGCACATGCTGCCCCATTCGCCGGGCATCGTCCCGTCGTCAACCGCCGTCACGATATCGCTTGCGATTTTTTGACCGAGTTTGTTGCAGAAAACAGAATTCCCGCGGCCGACGCTGGTGGCTTCAAGCCCATGCACGCAAGCTTCATGCAGAATAACACCGCCAAAGCCCCCGTCGATAACAACGGGAACCATTCCTGCCGGGCATTCGGGTGCGTGAAGCATTGTTACCGCAATACGTGAAGCTTCTTTGCCGACGGTTTCCGGGTCGATTTGCTGATAAGCTTCGAATCCTTTTCCAAGCCCGGGGCCTTCATAACCTGTTTGCGCTTCGCCGTTTGCCATTGCAACCGATTGAATCATCAGCCTTGTTCGCGGTCGACGATCCTCGGCATAAACGCCCTCACTGTTGCAAACAGCAATGCGATGGTCGCAATCCATATACGCCGCAACAACCTGAGTGACTTCGTTTGAATGGGCCTTTGCTGCTGCTGTGCCGCTGCGCAAAAGCGCGATTCTATCTGCATTTTTTATGGTTGAAAAAGGTATTTTTTGCTCGTATCCGCCGATGCGTTCAACGCAGACGGATTTAGCTTCGAATTCCTTTGCTTCGTTAAGTGCGGATGCCGCCGCCTTTGCAGCTGCAATTAAAGCGCTTTCGCTTGTGTTCGCAGTGTATGCATATGCGCTGCGCGTGCCTTTGAGGACACGCACACCTGCGCCGGCTTTGCGCTCATAGCTTGCATTGTCAACTGCTCCGTCAACCATTTTCACCGTGTTGAATTCGGTATCCTGCATGTAAAGTTCAGAAAAATCCCCGCCCGTCCTGAGCGCAGTCTCAAGAACGGCCTCTGAAATGCTCTTGTTTATCAAGCCGTAACCTCCATGATTTTGTTCCAAGCATATTATACCAATTTTGTACTGAAAACACAATATTATTGTGTTGCCTGCGCATTCGGCAAAACCGGAGAAAAACTACTTCAGTTTTGCCCGTTTCAGCCGCAATGCATTTGTAAGCACCGTAACTGAGCTGAGGCTCATTGCAAGTGCAGCAAGCATGGGGTTAAGCAGCGGTCCGCCGAATGCATACAGCAAACCCGCCGCAACGGGAATGCCGAGGCAATTGTAAGCGAATGCCCAGAAAAGGTTTTCCTTAATGATTCTGAGCGTTGTGCGGGAGAGCAGAAGTGCATCGCTGATTCCGGTGAGTTCACCTTTTGCAAGCACAATATCCGCACTTGCGGCAGCAACGTCCGTGCCGGTGCCGATTGCAATGCCGACGTCGGAGAGCGCGAGCGCGGCAGCGTCATTTATGCCGTCTCCGACCATTGCAACAAGGTGCCCTTGTTTTTGAAGTTCTGCAATGCAATCGTTTTTGTCGGAGGGGAGACAGCCGCTCTTCACGTGCTCTATGCCGACTTGCTTTGCAACGCTTTCGGCCGTGTGCGCATTGTCTCCGGTGACGAGCCAAACATCGATGCCGTGTGCTTTAAGTGTCCGGACCGCTTTTGCGGAGGAAGGCTTTATTGCATCCGCAACGCCGATTATTCCGCGGTACATGCCGTCAACGGCAAGCATCAGCGGTGTGCAGCCGGACAAAGTAAGCTCGTCGAGTGCGGCTTTATCGTACTCGATTTCCGTTTCGGAAAAAAGGCGTTCGTTCCCGATAAGAATGCTTTTGCCGTCGACGATCGCTTTCCCACCGCGTCCCGCAAGGGCTTCGAATTCCTTCGGTGCGGAGAACGGAATACTTTTTTCAGAAGCATAGTCCGTGACTGCCCGCGCAAGCGGGTGTTCGCTGGAGGCCTCACCGCATGCAAAAAGGTGCAGAAACTCTTTTTCGTCAATGCCGTGAGGAATAACTTTTTCAACAACCGGGCGCCCCTCTGTGATTGTGCCTGTTTTATCAAGAATAATCGTGTCAATTTTGCAGGCATGTTCAAGAGCTTCGCCGTTTTTGATAAAAATGCCGAGTGATGCACCGCGCCCCATGCCGACCATGATAGCCGTCGGAGTTGCAAGCCCGAGTGCGCAGGGGCAGGCGATAACAAGTACCGAAACGAAAATCTTAAGCGCAATGCCGAAACTTTGCCCTGCAAGCAGCCAAATGACTGCGCTTACGAGTGCAATTGCGCCGACAGCGGGCACAAATATGCCGCTGATTTTGTCTGCAAGCCCGGCAATGGGAGCTTTACTGCCCTGCGCCTGCTCAACCATGCGAACCATGCCGGAAAGAACGGTATCATCGCCGACGCGGCGCGTTTTGTATGTGAAACTGCCGCTGAGATTGACGCTGCCGCCGATGACTTCGTCCCCGGGCTGTTTATCGACGGGAATGCTTTCGCCGCTGAGCATGGATTCATCGACACTTGTTGTGCCGTCGATTATTTCGCCGTCAACGGGGATGCGCTCACCGGGGCGAACGCGGATGATCTCACCCACAACAAGCTCATCAACGTCAACTTGCTTTTCGCTTCCGTCTTTTGCAACAACACATGCGGTGTCCGGTGCAAGCCTGATGAGCTTTGCAATGGCATCGCCCGTGCGGGATTTTGCACGCTGTTCGAGGTATTTGCCCAACATAACGAGAGTGATGATAACGCCGGCGGATTCAAAATACAGTCCTTCATGCATCATATGATGCTGTCCTTTGAATATCAGTACGGTTGAGTAAACGGAATAGGCAATTGATGCAATTGTGCCGACGGCAATAAGCGAATCCATATTCGGGTGCAGTCCGAATATCGCCTTGATTCCGCGCACATAGAATGCTCTGCCGGCAAAAAGCACGGGCAGCAGCAGAATCATCTGCGTAACGGCGAAAGCCCGCGGTTCGGTGATGAACGCGGGGACAGGAAGCCCTACCATGTGCCCCATTGAAATATAAAAGAGCGGAATTGCAAACACTGCGGCAAGGATAAGGTTGCTGCGCCTTTTTTTGATATCAAGCCGACGCCGCTCGGCATCGATAGCGGATTGCTTCTTCGCCGAAACGACCGGAGCGATGCCGAAACCGACTTTTTGCACGGCGGCAAAAATTTCATCTGAAAGGTCATTTGTACTTCGTACAAAAAGTTTTTCTGTTGAAAGATTGACGCTTGCAGCGTCAACTCCGGAAATACGGCGAACGGCGCGTTCAACCGAGGCGGAGCAGGCGGCGCAGCTCATTCCGCTGATTGAATATTCCTTTATCATAGAAAGAAAACCTCCTGTAAGCATAATTGCGGATTGCCCGATGCAAGGCATGATGTGTAAGCACGGGCTAACCGCAGCTCTATTTTACAACATTTTCCGTTTGGGGGCAACGGGTTTCGATAAAAAACAGCTTTGAATCCGCTGTCGGTTCGGGGCGCTGTTTTCATGGAAACAATAAATTCAAAGCCCCTTTGCAAAGCCAAATTGTTATGCACACGCATGATATATGATTACTTTGCGCAGTCGAATTATGCAGAACAACATATAATGCACGGGTCTGCTCATATTATTATTGCATGAGGAACGAAACAGAATGCAAAAAATATCGCATGAGCAAGGCAACGGGTGCTTTGCTGACTAAGCTTGATCTGCCGGAGGGTACGCTTGACAACGTGCCGTGCATACGCATATTCGGAAGAAATACTGCGGAAATAGAGAATCACCGCGGCGTGCTGGAATTTTCGGATTCAAAGGTTCGGCTGCATACCGCACTCGGAATACTGAGCATTGCCGGAACCGAACTCAGAATCTGCTGCGCGGATAAGCAGACCGTTGTATGCACGGGCGAAATAGCTGCGGTCGAATATGAAAGCTCACGCTGAAGACCGTGGTCGGCGGGCACGGAAAATGATTCGAATACATCATTCTGCAAAGAAAAATAGAAGGAAATCGGAGCGGCGGACAGATATATGTTTTTGTGGAAATTTACTCGGGGATATGTTAAAATAAGGATGAGGTGCATGCGCCCGGAAAAAATGGTTAATCTTTTGCTGGCGGAGGGCATATCTCTGCACAATATCGAGCGCGAAAATAAAAGCACGATAACAGCCGTCACGGAGACAGGCAGCTGCATGCCGCTTGTTGAGTTGACGGAATTGCACGGCGGGGAAGCGTGCGTTCTTGAACAGCGCGGGCTGCCTGTGCTGCTGAGAGCACTTAAATCGCGTTTCATGCTGATTGCAGTGTTGATTATCGGCTTTGCAGCCATGTGCATATTGTCGCACCGAGTGCTGCTGATTGATATTTCCGGATGTGATGCGTTGGAACCGTCCGAAATTCTTTCGGTGGTTGCGGATTGCGGAGTACGCATAGGAATGCCGTCAGCCAAGTTGAATGCTGAGCGCGTTGCCGATTCGCTTCTGAATGCACTGCCGACGTTGAGCTTTGCGGATGCGGGTATTTGCGGCGTTGTGCTGAAAATCAACGTCAGTGAATACAATTCCGTTGCCTCGACGGAAGAAAACACGGAACCTTGCGGCATATATGCGGACAAGGACTGCGTAATCCTCAGCATAGTTGCAAACAAAGGCAATGCTGCCGTCAGGAAGGGCGCAGCTGTTCGGCGGGGACAGCTTTTGATTGATGGGGATATAACCCCGGAAGGTTCGTCGGAGCGCGTACTTGTGCATTCCCGCGGAACAATAACGGGTCAGGTTGCTTATCGGTTTTCTGTTGAAATCGGAAAAACAGCTCCCAAACTTTGCCAAAGCGGGAACAGCTGCGAATACACGCAAATAAGTTTTCCGACCCTATTTAAAGGAAAGAAAATTACTCGGGAATCCCGCGTGCTCTATGATGAATTTGAAATTACGCTTGAATCCTGCGAAACATTGGATGCAGGGCTTCTGCCTGTCCGTGTTTACAAAGGCAGGGCGCATGAGCTTGTTGTTGCGGAAAAAAATCTTACATACGATGAGATGACAGCAGCAGCGAACGCGAAGCTTGACGCCGAAATGAAATCATCGATCCCGAAGGATGCAAGAATAATTGCAAAATCAACCGATTTCATACAGCAAGCGGACGGAACGCTTATTGCCGTTTTGAATGTTCAAACGATTGAAAACATCGGATACATTCAGTATTACTGATTGAAAATCAACAAGGCGCGAAGCGGAAAGTTTGAAATTGCTTTAAACGATACGACCGATGCGAAAGTGTGTTTATTCCGCGGCTTTCAAGCAAAAAGTCCGACCGAGGTTGTAATCATAAAAAACAGGATATACGAAATAAAGGAAAAGAACATATGTCGACTGAGAAAAGATACGAAATAAACGAATTGACGGATACGGAAAGCACTGCCGATGCAAGCAATATGCTCAACGGCAAGGCAGTTGTTGATGAACCAACCGTGACCGAATTTACGGAGATTGAGTCCATGGACGAGATAATAAAACTGTTCGGCGTCTTTGACGAAAATCTCAAAATAATCGAAGCCGAAACCGGCACGAACATCGCTGCCGATTCCGAAAAGATCAATATCAGCGGAAAGCAGAGTGCAGTGGATATTGCGCGCAATGTAGTTGAAAAACTGCTTTCGCTAATTAAACGCGGTGAGAGTATTGACAGAGGGCGCATACGATACGCAATTGACCTTGCGCGGGAAGGCAATTCGGAGCTGATTCTTGAGCTTGCGGATGATGTTATTGCATTCACAAGCAAGGGCAAGCAGATAAAGTGCAAAACACTGGGGCAGAAGCGTTACATAAACGCACTGAAACACAACACAGTCGTTTTCGGAGTGGGTCCTGCGGGCACGGGCAAAACATATCTTGCGGTTGCAATGGCCGTGCTTGCATACAAAAACAAGGAAGTCAGCCGAATCATCCTCACAAGGCCTGCGGTGGAAGCGGGGGAGAAGCTCGGATTCCTGCCGGGAGATCTGCAAAACAAAGTTGATCCTTACCTGCGACCGCTCTACGATGCGCTTTATGATTTTCTCGGTTCGGAAAACTTCCGCATTTTATCTGAGCGCGGGGTGATCGAGGTTGCCCCGCTTGCATACATGCGCGGACGTACGCTGAATGATGCGTATATTATTTTGGATGAAGCACAGAACTGCACCGTTGAACAGATGAAAATGTTCCTTACGCGCTTTGGCGAGGGTTCGCGTGTCGTTGTGACGGGTGACATTACTCAGATAGATCTCCCGCGGGAAAAAACAAGCGGACTTATTCATGCGCTTCGCGTTTTGAATGACGTTGAAGGTTTGAGCATCGTTTATCTCACTGCGCGGGATGTTGTTCGTCATGAAATGGTTCAGCGCATTGTTCGTGCATATGAAAAAGCGGCGGAACGTGCCGCAGAACGTGCGGCGGAGCGCGCTGCTGCCGTTCGTGACGGAGAACAAGTCAACGACGGAGAGCACAGCCGCTCCGGTTCGCGAAGCGAACGGGATGACGGTTTCAGACCGGCAAAACGCTGAAAAGCTTTGCGAAAACTTTGCTTCAAGGCAATGCACGGCGGAAGAGAACGGTCGGGATTTTCTCCGATTTTTATAATCAGATAAAAGCAACAGGAGGACAAAATGCAGAGACAAGCCAAAAAACGCAGCGGAGATGCCGGCGGGGCGGGCGGAACAAAAAGGGCCGTCACCCCGCGAAGCGCGTTTATCGTGCTTGCTTGCACGGCAATTGCAGAGTATTTCGCCTTTTATCTGCGTCTTGCGGATGCGGGCGCAAAAGCGGGAATTCCCCACGGCGGGTATGTGATGTGCGCATTGATTTGCGGAGTTGCTTCACTTGCAACAACGGCGGGATTCGGCTTGCTTTTGTTTGCTGAAAGAAACCGTATAACGAAAAATCTCAAGCAGCTGTTGATAACAGCAATTCTTCTTCTTGTTTCAACGGTGCTGAGTGTGTTTACGACCTGCGTCGGATATGCTTTTACAGCGGCATTCCTCGGGATTATTCTTGCCGCATTGCTTGTCGGAAGACATTGTGCATACGCATGCACAGCCATGCTGGCAGTATATGCAGCTCTGTTTGCCTGTTTGCCCGATGCTGCTCTTGCATATAAGCCGTTGTCAATGCTTGCTGCTGTTTCCGCCGGCGGTTTTGCTGCGGTGATTGCACTGAAAATCAACAAAGGAAGAACTTCGCCGATTATTTCCGGCGTCATCGGCGGGATTGTTTCAGGTATTATCCTTATCTGTGTACAAGCCTTCTTCGGTGTCCGTATTACCGATGTGCTTCTTGACGCCTGCGGCCTGCTTGCAAGCTCTGCGTTGTGCGGCGTGCTTGCAGTCGGGCTGATGCCTGTGTTCGAAAGCATTTTTGATGTAACAACCGAAACGAGACTCAATGACCTTTTGAACAATAACAACCCGTTATTAAAGCGGCTGATGTTTGAAGCACCGGGGACATATCATCATTCCATTCTTGTTGCGGCACTTGCAGAATCGGCGGCGGATGAGGTGGATGCGAACTCACTTTTATGCAAGGTTGCAGCGTATTACCATGATGTCGGTAAACTCACAAGCCCCGCACATTTTATAGAAAATCAGCGTGACTATAACATTCACGATGAACTTCCGCCGGAGGAGAGTGCACGCCGGATAATTTCTCACCAAAGTGACGGAGTGACCTTGCTCAAAAAGCATAAATTCCCGTCCGACGTGATTGAAATTGTTGCGCAGCATCACGGTGATTCAATAGTACGCTTTTTTTATAACAAGGCAGTGAATGATGCGGGGTCGCCAGAGGAGGTTGATGCCGCTGTTTACCGCTACAAAGCAAACAAACCTTCGACCAAGGAAAGCGCGATAATAATGCTTGCCGATTGCTGCGAGGCGGCTGTGCGCTCGATGAAAAATCCGACTCATGAGATGATTGCGGATAAAGTTCACGAAGTGATAAACGGCCTTTGGCTGCGTGAGGACGGGCAGCTCAGCGAATCACCGCTTACGGCAAAAGATATCAAAAAAATCGAGCAGAGCTTTTTAAAAACTCTTTCGGCTCAGTATCATGAAAGGGTGGAATATCCGCCTTTAGAGGAAAAAACAAGTGAACAGCAAGTATGAAGATACAATAAAAAAGAACGGTGAAGACCGAACCGAACGGAACATTAAATCCTCTGCGGTGAGCATTGAAACCATGAATTTTGATGCGGCACAGTCGGAAACCGATGCGGTGCAGAGGGCCGCGCTTTCCGCTCTTGCGATTGAAGGTGCGGCCGGGCGCGGCGTTTCGATCGTTTTGACAGACGATGAAACGATTCATGCTTACAACCGTGAATATCGCGATGTTGACAGGGCGACGGATGTTTTGAGTTTCCCTGCGGATGAAGGTGATGAAATACTCAGCATTCCGGATGATTTCCTGGGCGATATTATGATTTCGGTTCCGCGCGCTGCGGAACAGGGCGCAGCTCTCGGGCATTCGACGGAGCGCGAATTGATGTTCCTTACCGTTCACGGAGTGCTGCATCTTTTGGGCTTCGATCATATGCGGCCGGAGGATGAAACGGTTATGCTTGAACATCAGCGGAGAATAATGTCCGCAATTGCAAAAGAAATTGATGGATGCACGGAGTAAATATGAATGGTTTTGAACTGACGGAACAAAAGATTAATCAGCTCGTTGAACTTGCACTTAGGGCGCGCGAACGCGCATATGTGCCTTATTCGCATTTTCGCGTCGGGGCTTGCCTGATGTCAAAAAACGGAACGCTGTATTGCGGCTGCAATATAGAAAACGCCGGTTATACGCCCACAAACTGTGCGGAACGGACGGCGGTATTTAAAGCGGTTTACGAGGGTGAGCGTCAGTTTTCCGCAATTGCCGTTGCTTCGGACAGCGAAAATTTTACGGCCCCGTGCGGGGTATGCAGGCAGGTGCTTGCGGAGTTCTGTGATGCGGAAATGCCTGTTATTTGCATAAACAGGGAAGGCAAATACAGAATTCTTTCCCTCGGCGAACTTCTGCCCTTTGCGTTCTCAAAAAAAGATATGGAGTAAACAATGACACAAACACAGAATAAATCAGCATACAGATCCGGATTCGTAACGATAATCGGTTCTCCGAATGTCGGAAAATCAACATTGATGAACCGCATGGTCGGGCAAAAAATCAGCATTGTTTCCGACAGAGCGCAAACAACGCGCAACAGGATAACGGGCATTGTGTCAAGAAAGGATTACCAGATAATTTTTCTTGACACTCCCGGAGTGACGGCGCCGAAAAATCGTTTGGGCGAATACATGCTGAAAGTCGCATTTGATGCCGTGAACGAGGTTGAAGCGATACTTTTAATGCTTGACGCTTCCGTCGGTATACGCGAAAAGGATGAATTGCTGCTGTCCAGGCTCGGCGAACGATGCGGAAAAACAGCTGTGGTTGCCGCAATTAACAAAAGCGACCTTGTGAGTCTCGGAGATATCGACGAGATTCGCGAACGGCTTGAAAAAGAACCTTACATAAAAGATATTGTTGCAATAAGCGCGGAGACGGGCCGAAATGTGGATAAACTTGAAGCGATTCTTTGCAAGTACCTGACCGAAGGCCCGCAGTATTATCCTGATGATATGGTGACGGATCAGCCTATGTGGGCGATCTGCGGTGAAATGATACGTGAAAACGCATTGAAACTGCTGCGGGATGAGATACCGCACGGCATAGGCATAGGCATTGACAAAATCAAGCTCCGTGAAGACGGGATACACGATGTTTTTGCAACCATTTATTGCGAGCGCGAAACACACAAAGGCATCATAATCGGACACGGCGGGAGAATGCTCAAACGCATCGGTTCGGAAGCGCGGCGTGATATAGAATGGCTTTTCGGAACAAAGGTGAATCTTCAGCTTTGGGTAAAGGTTCGTCCCGACTGGCGCAACAGTGCTTCCGCGCTGAAAGAATTCGGCTTTACTCCCGATTTTTAAGCGACGGACGACATTTGGCGGAAGAGCGGTGCCGATTTTGCAATAATCGCCGATTATTCATCATTGCGCTGCCCGAAGGCGCGGCGGTACCTGAGATAAGCTTCAACATTTCCCGTTGCGGCAAAATCGGCCCAAAGAGATTTTTGTGCTTTTTCGCTGCTTGGAGCCCTGTCGCTTTTTTTGCGAAATGTTTCGGAAAAGAGCGGTTCCTGATTGTCCGCGGTGCCGCTTTCTGTGACTGAATGGTTCATCATGTCCTCCTTTTCGTTGCGGTAACAGATTCGGGAATACTTCGAGCTGCCTTATCGAAGTGAGCTTAGTGTTCCCGAAAAACGAAAAAAAACACATGGGCTTTCAAACGTGCTTACCGGTGTCGGTAAGGTGTGCGGAGCAGCGCGATACGGCGGTATGAATTCAATATGGCATTTGAAACACTGAACGGAATAGTACTGAGATATGCGAATTATCGCGACAACGACCGCATACTGACCGTCCTCACGCAGGAACGCGGTGCTGTCGCTGTTACCGTGCGCAACTGCCGAAAAAAAAGCTCCGTTACAGCTGACGCAGTTTCAGAGCAGTGCTGCTACGGTGAGTTTGTTGTGTATGAACGCGGCGGAATATTGTACGCTTCGTCAACAGCAATTAAGGAATCGTTTTATCCGATAAGGGAGGACTACGAAAGGCTTGTTTCGGCAAACCAGATTCTTCGTTTTGCGGAAATTATTGCGTATAATCATGGCGGCGCGGAACTTTTTCCTTTGTGCTACCATGCACTGAGCTTTCTTGCATACGGAGACAACAATCCGATAGATATTGAACTCTGTTCCACGGCAAAAATGCTCTGCCTTGCCGGCTATAAGCCCGTCCTGACGCATTGCGTGCGCTGCGGGAAGGATTTGCGAAAGCAGAAGGAGGTTGCTTTTTCGAAAGTACAGGGAGGGACCCTTTGCGATTATTGCGGTGTCGGCTGCCGCGTGATCAGCGCGCTTTCGGCTGAAGCGCTGCGCCGCATGATTCTGCTGCCGCTGCCGCAAATGGGAAGAGTTAAACTGCCCGACAATGTGCGAAAGGAGCTGGATCTGATTATCTATGAGTATGCGGAGTACTCCTTTGAGCAAATAATCAAAGTGCGCGGAAAATAAATATATTATCAAAAACCCTTGCATTTTAAATCGCTTGGAGGTATAATAGCAACTGTTGAGAAAAGAATATTCCTCCTTAGCTCAGTCGGTAGAGCATGCGGCTGTTAACCGCAGTGTCGTTGGTTCGAGTCCAACAGGGGGAGCCACAAAACAGCATTTCATGTTGAAATGCTGTTTTTTTATTTCATTTTAATCCGTGAATGGAGCGGGGTATGAAGTGCAGAAATAAGACGCTGCATGACAATGCGGCAAATATTGTCACTTTGACGCGGATTGCTGTATAGGCTGCATTGCTTCCGATTAAGTACGGAACAGTGCAGCTCTGTATTGTGTATGCATACTGCGGATTGTACGATATGATCGATGACATGCAAATTGCATACAGAGAGTGAAATGGGTGCAATGCTTGACAGCATATCGGATTTATGCTTTGCGGCATCATACGCAGCTAATGTTCTGCCGAAGCTGCAATTCGACAATTGGGTTATTTGAGTGATTGCTGCTGTTATCACAATTTGTGCTTGCAGCGTTGCTGCGGGATTCGTCGCGCTGAGATGGTTTATTATGAGGCACACCATCGCAAACAGGATTACCGGCTGCTTGCTGTTCTTGCTCCCGTTTGCAAACATGCTCTTTTCCGGCAAAGAGCAGGCATTGACTGCATTGCAATGCCTGTGCCTGTTTCGCTGCTTTGACAGCAGAGGTTTGGGAAGCGATGATGACCTTCATGGAGATTGCCGGAAATTCAAACGGGAATACAGGCGGCGGTTGATGCATAAACACAGACTTATGCTCCCAACAAATACAAATATTATATTGAGCCCGTGCAACAATGAGCACGATGTTATATTTGCAAAAGGGTATTGCATAATACGTCCAATGGGTGTATAATACATCTTGTTCGAAGGAACTGATGTTCAAATTCAATATTCCTCCTTAGCTCAGTCGGTAGAGCATGCGGCTGTTAACCGCAGTGTCGTTGGTTCGAGTCCAACAGGGGGAGCCAAAAGCCTTTTGCCGATCGGCAGAAGGCTTTATTCGTACTGTTTTTTGTTTCAATCAAGCCCTCGCCGAATGCCGCGGCGAGGGCTTGTGCATAATGCTGTGTTAATTCAATGATTGCTCACCGTGATTGCTCACCGTCTGAGCGGCGTTCTTCCCGCTGACATGTAGCCATCCTTTTCATACATCGCAGTGTAGTTTTTGAAGAGCGTGCAGAATTCGGCATTGGTCGGTGCTTTTTCAAGCATGTTGATAACCTGTTCCGTAACTTCTGCTGTATTTCCGCCGGAGAGCATCCTGCGCATACGGGTGACGCAGTCAAGCTCATCATCCGTGAGAAGCAGCTCCTCGCGTCTTGTGCCGGACTTATATATGTCAACGGCAGGGAAGATGCGCTTTTCGGAAAGCTTGCGATCCAGATGAATCTCCATGTTTCCTGTGCCTTTAAACTCTTCATAGACCATATCGTCCATGCGGGATCCGGTTTCAACAAGTGCGGTTGCAATAACCGTGAGACTTCCACCGTCTTCAATGTTGCGTGCAGCACCGAAGAAACGCTTGGGTTTATGCAGCGCACCGGGATCCATTCCGCCGGACAGGGTTTTGCCGGTGGAATTGATGGTCAGGTTATAGGCACGGGCAAGCCTTGTGATGGAGTCCATAAGAACGACAACATCCTTGCCCATTTCAACAAGACGCATGGAACGTTCCATAACCATTTCGGCAACGCGGGTGTGATGCTCGGGAAGTTCGTCAAAAGTTGAATAAACAACTTCGCCCTTAATTGAGCGCTGCATATCGGTAACTTCCTCGGGACGTTCATCGATTAAAAGAACAATAAGATGTACATCGGGATAGTTTTGAGCAATACCGTTTGCAATGGACTTAAGCAGGGTGGTTTTTCCTGCCTTGGGTTGGGAAACGATAAGACCCCTCTGACCTTTGCCGATGGGGGAGATCAGGTCTATAAGCCGAATTGCAAGCGCCTTTTGGCTGTTTCCGGGTGTTTCAAGGGTGAATCGCTCGTTCGGGAAGATAGGGACGAGATCCTCAAAAGGCTTGCGCAGCGCGGCTTCCTCGGGACTGATGCCGTTGATCGCCGTGATGTACATAAGAGCAACATAGCGATTGTTCTCTCTTGTCTGGCGCGTTTTGCCTGTTACAAGATCGCCGGTGCGGAGGCGGAAACGGCGGATCTGGGAGTTTGAAACATAAACATCGTTCGTTCCGGGAAGGTAGTTGTCGCGCCTGAGAAAGCCGTATCCGTCGGACATAATTTCAAGGATGCCCTCGGCATCATCGCATTCACCGGCTTCGATCATTTCGGGAACGGCAGGGTTGCTCGTTCCGTATTCGGCGTTGTAGTAACCCTCCTGCCTTGCAGGATAATTCGCACCGGGCATGACGGGATTTGTATACCCTGCCGCAGGTTGACGATAGGCACTGTCCTGCTGCGGATAAGTGGGCTGGAAACCGCTCTGGGGTTGGGCAGTATAACCCTGCTGAGCATAAAAATCCTGCTGCGGGAAAAGGGTTTGCTGCTGATAAGGATCCTGCGGCTGCTGGCGGAAAGAATCATTTCCGCGCTGCTGACGATAGCTTGAATCGTTGGAGGAATACTGCTCGTTTCTGGGCTGACGATAGCTGCCTGAATTATTGCCTGCGGGGTAGTTTTGCCCGCTGCGGCTGTAACTGCGGCTGTCACGCGCAGAGGGATAAGCACTGCGATCATAGCCTTTTGAATAAGGCTGACTGCCGTAACTCTGCTGACGTGAGCTGTTGTATCCGAGTGTAAAGCCCGAACGCGGGTTTTCCTGTGCGGGTGCGGAGTGAGGCTGCATCGGGATTGAAGCGGCCATTTGAGCCGGTGCGGAAACAGTTCCCTGAGCGGACTTCGGCGCGGCAGGCTGGAACTGCGGAGCTGCGGAAGGCTTGGGCATTTCAAAGGTCGGAGCGGGTATTTGGGTCGGAGCGGGTATTTGTTCCGACACTGTTTTTGCAGCGGCGGCAGCGGGCTGCGGTTCCGAGGGTGCGGCAGCGGGCTGTGTGCCGGCAGCGGGCTGCGGGGTTTCGGAAACAACGGGGGGAGTTCCTGCATCCTTTGCAGCTTTGGCAGCTTGCTTCGCTCTTGCGGCGGCAATGGGATCAGGCATTTGACTGAGTTGACTGTAAGCACCGAAAATCGGCTGGTTTCTGGCGACAATGCCGCCGTTCATAATAATCTCGACAAGTTCTGCTTTTCGATATTTAGTAATAGATTTAACGCCCTGAGCCTTTGCAATTTCGCGCAAGCTTTCCAAGCTTTTTTCGAGCAGCTGCTCTCTGGTCATAGTATTACCTCACACAAAGTTTAGTCTTTTTATATCAATGGTATGACATATTCCGATAGCTCTGACGAAAGTGAAAAACGGAGCTAAGAATTCAATCTGTTTTCAATTCAGCATACCAATATCTCGCATTCATATCATACTCCCGAAATGCATTTTCGTCAAGAGCAATTTTTCCGTTCCGAGCGGGTTATATTGCCGTTTGATACAAGTTTTTGCTTTTTTCCCCACAAAAAAACTCAAAAAGCGAAAATATATTTTTAAACATGCAACGGCAAAGAAAAACTAACGCCGTCACAGTGCGGACAGACTGATAAAATTGCAGCATAAATGCTCTTTATAACACCTATGCGCGCATCGTAAATGATATAACCGGAATTGAAAACTGACATAAAACATCGATTATTTGCTATAAAACTACACGTTTACTTAATATCGAAAAGACTTCGGCCGAGTCATCGATGTCAGCATAATGCCGTGCAGGCATGCATACAGTGTAAAGGACACAAGGGGGAGACCGGTTACGGATTTCCCGAGAAAACAATGAACAGTTCAGTGTATTCCGAAAAGGAAAGCTTGAGTTGTCGGTGTTGTTCCGAAGCCTGTCGGCAGATAAGCCGCAGTTTCGGCAGTAAAAAACATATAGAAGAGAGAGGAGAAACAAAATGAATGACAGACCGTGTATCGAAGGGAGCACGCTCAGGCTGCGCACGCATTCCGTGCATATTGAGAACAGGGAGCTTGCAAGCATCACAGGAGTTAAGGATGTCGGCAGTTTCAACGAAAGCATGGTTGTGCTTATGACGGAGGGCGGAGGACTTACAGTGGAAGGAACCGAACTCCATATTACGAAGCTGAACCTTGATGAAGGACAGGTTATCATAGAAGGACAAATTATTGCCTTTGAATATGATGATGTTCCCGTTCAGCGCGGTTCGTTTTTTTCAAGAATGTTCAGATAAACCCGCGACAGCCGCGGGCAGTTTATGTCGAAACGGCTGAAAGCGAAAGGAGGTAAAACGTGCAGGATGCAGAACACCCTGAACCAGATACCTGTTTTTTTGTGCTGTCTTTGGTGCGGATTGGCAGCAGGCATCATTTATGATTTATTCAGATTGGTAAGGATAAGGGGAAATCGATTTGTGACAGCGGCGGCGGATACGCTTTTCGGTGCAATTGCAATCGGCATTACGGCGGGCGCACTGCTTTATTGCGACCACGGCAAGATAAGATTTTTCACGCTGTTTGCGATTGCCGCAGGTGCGCTTCTGTGGCAGATCCTTCCCGGAAAGCTGCTCAGGATAATGATTATGAAGCTTAAACGCAGCATCGGGCACTGAACACAAAAGCCGCGCAATCGGTTAAACACATACATAAAGAAGCGGGTGCATCGTTTTGGTGCATCCGCTTCTTTTGCCCGGGAACATTCCGAACAATTTGCTCATTGCGAAAAAGGCTTAAATTTTCGGCATTTTTTCGCGGGTATACAGTTTAACGGAATTTTCCGAACTCTGCTGCTCCGTATAGTGCGAGAGGAAGCACTCGTTAACGCACGGTAATGGCCGCGCGGAGTGCGGTGAGTGCATCTTCAACGGTGATAAGTCCGTCACCGTCCATGTCCGCAGCTGCGGCCTGTGCGGGAGTGAACTCAAGCAGCTGCATGGCATTGCGCATTATCATGAGAGCATCGGATATTGTAACGGTTCCGTCTCCGTCAACATCACCCAAAACGCCGACAGCCGGAAGAATGCACACCTCGTCAACATAAACGCAGTCATCGCCCTGATCGCGTGATCCGTCCTTTTGATATGTCCATTCAAAGATGTATTCACCGTCTGCGGGCACCGTATAGATGAAGTTCGCCCAATCGTTGTCGGTGCCGCCCGTCGTTGCTTCAACATTTCCGTTGGCAATGAATGCCGCATAGTCCCAAGTGCCGCCCTCGCTGCTTGCCAGCCAGTCAAAACTGAGCCTGTCGCCTGCATGAAGTGTTCCGGCATTGAGCCTGATGCCTGTTGAAGTTCCCGCCATGCCGTTGATAGTTGATTTTGCAGCCGTTCTCCCCGCAAAAGTTTCGCTGTCAACCGCCCATGGATGAGCGGTATCGTTCGAGAAAACGAGTGAACCGCCCGAAACGTTAAGTGCATCGCTGATTGGCGCATCAATAACGGCGGAATCAACGACCGTAAGGGAACAGCTGTCGGTAAAGCCGCCTTCGGTTGTTGCTGCAATGATATCGGCGGTGCCGGGTGCAACGGCGGTAACAACGCCGTTCGAATTGACGGTTGCAACCGATTCATTGCTGCTGCTCCAGGAAACGCTTGCATCGGCAACATTTGAGGGGTAAACCTCTGCATTCAGCGCAAGCTGTCCGCCGGTGTACATCTCGGCAGTTTCGGGGGTAACGTTGACACCTTCCACCGGTGAAGTGCTTTGGCTTTCAACAACAAGGTTATCGACCCAGCTCATATTTGAGCCGTCAACGGGGGAGTTATCCTTGTGAAGATTCCATGTGAGGACATATTGCCCCGTTACGGGAATGACATATTCGTATGTGAGCCAACCGGTTGAACCTGTGAGGTTTGCAACGTAGTCGTTATTGAACCAAAGTATCCAGCCGTGGAACATATAACGTGTGTCCGTCTTCCAATCAAAACGCACAACGCTGCCTGCGGTAAGAGTGCCGAGGTCAACTTGAAGCAGTGCTTCACCCTGAACGGTCATCGTTGAAGCAGCGCAGAGCCTGCCGTCGCGAATCTCTGTTTCAAAGGGGTAATTTGCTGCATTGTTATAAGTATAGTTCGAACCCGTTCCGTTGACTGCATCCTCAAGGGTCAGTCCGTCCGTGCTCGAAACAACGTTCACCGTGCAGGTTTTTATCTTGCTGCCGTCGATGCTTTGGGCGGTTACAAGTGCCGTTCCGGTTGCAACTGCGGTCATTTTGCCGCAATTGTCAACGCGGACTATGTTGGGGTTTGACGTTGCCCATGTGACTCCGCGCTCTGCATTTGCGGGTTCCATATATGCGGAAAGCTGTGCGGTCTGTCCGGGTACCATGTATGAAGTGTCAAGGTTAAGATGCATATCCGTGAGCGGGAACTCAGGCGCATCGTAGAAATCGGGAACGGAGTACAGGCAGGTGACCTGCATCTTACTGCCGTAAATGTTGCCGATAACGGTTGCGGTTCCGTCGATGGTATTCAGCTCACAGAGATTGCCCATGGTTGTATAATAAGTAAAAAGGTGGGGAGTGGTTGCACAGCTTGCCCAATAGAGCGTGTCGGTATTGTGATCCCATGCCATGGATTGAAGTCCGTCCGCAATGACGCCCGTAAAGCCGCATACTTCGCCCATGCCCTCGGTTTTTTCGATTGCATAAAGATTGCAGTCGTCACCGATACCGTAAAGCTGTCCGTCGGTGGAGCAGGCGAGAGCAAGCATTGCATCGGGGCCGACGAAACCGACCTCGGTAAGCGAACCGTCCGAAAGATTTACCGTGCAGAGAAGATCGCCGCTGACAGCATACATTGTGTCGGTTGAATAGTCGTATGCCATATCGGCGGCAACGGCTTCGGATGTGCCGAGAATGGTTTCTTCAAAAGTGAACGCGTTCACTTTGCAGAAGTGGTAATTGCTTTCCTCCGCATAGCGATAGCCGTAAACGTAGCCGTTGTAAAATTCACCGGCAACGTAACCGCTTTCCGTAAAGTCGGATATGAAGCTTGCGCCTTCCGGATTGCCGGACGCCATTGAGACCCAGCCGTAAGGCCCGCCCATGAATTTTGAGTCGTGATAAAAATAGCTGAATCCGCGAAGTGTATCAGCCGGATGCGAGGCGGATTTGGAATCGCCGTATCCGTCGGATGAGTCGGCGGAAGCATGTGTCGCCGGGGCCGACAGTACGGGCAAAAGCCCGAATACCATAAGCACGGCGATGAGAAGCGAGATAAGTTTTTTCATTCTGAAACTGTCCTCCGTATATTTCTTTCTGCCCGACAGAGCATCGGACACATGTCGATTTTAGCATTGCGTATATTGAATGTCAACAGATATATTAATCATTTATATTGCATTTCCGCAAAACATGATTCGGAACGGGAGACAGAACAAAAAGGATGGCCCGAAACGACGAAAAGCGTCAAAACAAGTCAAAAAATGTATATTGTTGCGGAACTGTTGACAATGGGGCGGAAAAGTGTTTTAATATGCCTTGAGTTTAGCAATGCTTAACTTAAGGTTTAGCTTTCATGTTCGGCGCAGGGGGTGCGGAACTAAACACGGAGTTTAGTGATTCAAAACACCCGAAAAGCGCGGACTGCTGCTCGGAAAGGAGAGCGATACGGTGATCGACATCGGCGATAAAATCAAGCGAACTCGGCTGAAACTCGGACTGACGCAGGAGGAACTTGCGGCAAGAACCGAGCTTTCAAAAGGCTTTATTTCGCAGCTTGAACGCAATCTGACCTCGCCGTCCATTGCAACTCTTATCGACATCCTTGAAGCTTTGGGCACCGATATTGCCGATTTTTTCACAACCGGGGATGCGGATGAAAAAGTTGTCTTCACCCCGGACGACATGTTCGAAAGCGAAGATTCCGACCTTGGCTCAAAGGTCTGCTGGCTTGTTCCGAACGCTCAGAAAAATGATTTGGAACCCATTCTTGTGACGCTCGGCGAAGGAGGCAAAACTTTTGAGGATGAACCCCACGAGGGTGAGGAATTCGGATATGTGCTTTCCGGCAGTGTAATTCTTGTTATCGGCAGCAGAAAGCTTAAACTTCACAAAGGGGACAGCTTCTGCTTTAAACCGACGGAGAATCACTATATTGCCAATCTCTCAAAGCGCGAAGCGCGCGTGTTGTGGGTAGTGACCCCGCCGTCCTTCTGATAAAGATGCAGGATGACTTAAGGTTTATGTCCGCAACCGCTTTTGCGGCAATGACATGATCCTCTTGAATACAGTTGGGCTGTGTCCGCCGAATACGCGGCGGCTCAGGTAAAAAACGAAAGATTCCCGCGTATGCCGACGGCACGGTGTGCGCAGACCGAAGGAACATGCCGAAATCGGAGAAAGGGTGCTTTCGCAGCTGCGGAAGCGGGGTATAAATATGGAAAACAAACGCCTGATAGAGCTTGTCAATGTTTCAAAGGATTATGACGGTGATGTTGCGCTTAACAACATCAATCTTTACATCCGCGACGGTGAGTTTTTAACCCTTCTCGGTCCTTCCGGCTGCGGCAAAACGACCTTGCTCCGCCTTATTGCAGGTTTCATTATGCCGTCATCGGGCAAAATAATGATGGACGGAAAGGATTTGACAAATGTTCCGCCGTATAAACGCAGAGTCAACACCGTATTCCAGAAATATGCGCTGTTTTCTCATCTTAACGTATTTGAAAACGTTGCTTTCGGCCTGAAAATACGCAAGCTGCCGAAGGATGAAATCAAACGCCGCGTCACGGAAATGCTTGAACTTGTTAACCTTGCGGGATATGAAAAACGTTATATTGACCAGCTTTCCGGCGGACAGCAGCAGCGCGTTGCCATTGCGCGTGCGCTTGTGAACGAACCGGAGGTGCTTCTGCTGGATGAGCCCCTCGGCGCACTCGATCTCAAACTCCGCAAGGAGATGCAGATAGAGCTTAAGCGTATGCAGAAAAAGCTTGGCATAACGTTTATCTTTGTTACTCACGACCAGGAGGAAGCCCTCACCATGAGTGATACAATTGCCGTTATGAATCACGGTGTCATTCAGCAGATCGGCTGCCCGACAGATGTTTATAACGAGCCCAAAAACCGCTTTGTCGCAAGGTTCATCGGTGAAAGCAATATTTTTGAAGCAACCATGCGGCGCGACTACCTTGTGAACATTCACGGAATTGATTACGAATGCGTGGATGCGGGGTTCGGCACGGAACAACCCGTTGATGTTGTTATCCGTCCCGAGGATGTTGATTTTGTGCCGATAGGCAAAACTCCGCTGCACGGCGTTGTAACGAGTGTTCTTTTCATGGGCGTTCACTATGAATTCACTGTGGATTGCGATGGGCGCATATTCAAAGTTCATTCAACGGATTTCGTGCCCGTCGGCGAAACCGTCGGAATCGAAGTTCTTCCGGATGCTATTCACATTATGAACCCGGAACGCAAACAACCGACGGAAGCTGCGGCGGAAGAACCTCAGCAGAACTTATGAACGGAAATATGCAGCAAATAAAAAGGAGGCAAAAAGCAAATCGATGAAAAGAACCCGTCTTGCTTACCCGTATATTTTCGTATGGATGCCGCTGTTCATAGTTGCTCCGATGCTTTTTGTTGCATACTATGCGTTCTTCGACAACGGCACATTCACAACCGAATACGTCAAACAGGTTTTTTCAAGCACGACCTATCTTCCCGCGCTGTGGAACTCCATCTGGATCGCATTGGCAACAACCGCCGTGTGCCTTCTTGCGGGATATCCGGTTGCATATATTCTTTCAAACATGAAAAAACGTACGGCGGCATTGCTTTCGATACTGTTCATAATGCCGATGTGGATGAACATGCTGCTCAGAACTCTTGCGTGGAAAATAATTCTTTATGATGACGGAATCGTTGCAACGGTGCTCTCTTGGTTCGGCGCGACGGACGTTCAGCTCATCTACACGCCCGGCGCGGTTCTGATTGCAACAATATATGACTTTTTGCCCTTTATGATTCTGCCGATTTATACAACGCTCATAAAAATCGACAGATCCCATATCGAAGCGGCGCATGATCTCGGTGCGAACGGGCTGAACACATTCCTCCGAGTTGTGCTCCCGCAGTCCATTCCGGGAATCATTTCCGGAATAACCATGGTGTTTGTTCCCGCAATGTCGACTTTTGCTGTTTCAACAATGCTCGGCGGCAAAAAAATCGTGTTGTTCGGTCAGCTGATCGAGGAAAAATTCCTCATTAACAAATCGTTCGGTGTCGGTTCAACATTGTCGCTCGTGCTGATTATTCTTGTTATAATTTCAATGGTCATAATGCGCAGAGCGGACAGAGACGAAGGCAGGGAAGGAGGAACCCTCTGGTGAAAAAGTTCGGCAAATTCTTAAAGGGAGCATACCTCGGCATTGTCGTGCTGTTTATGTATCTTCCCATTGCGGTAATGCTCGTTATGTCGTTCACCGATTCGCGTTCGGCTGCAATATGGAACGGATTCTCGTTCGGTGCGTACACTGCGCTTTTCTCCGACGGCGATGTTATGGATGCATTGCTGACAACGCTGCTCGTTGCAGTGATTTCAAGCATTCTTGCAACCGTTATCGGCACGGCAACAGCAATCGGTCTGCATTCCATGAAAAAGCGTCCCCGTGCCGTTGTTGAGTCGATAACTCAGCTCCCGATGGTCAATCCGGACCTTGTGACCGGTATTTCAATGATGCTTCTGTTTGCATTTATTGGCATAAAACAAAACGTGGGCATAACTCGAATGGTGATTGCACACATAACGTTTAATATACCGTACGTAATCTTTTCTGTTCTGCCGAAACTGCGTCAAAGCAGCGACTCGCTGTATGAAGCGGCGATGGATTTGGGATGCAGCCCGGTAAAAGCTCTTGCAAAGGTCGTTATTCCCGACATCATGCCCGGAATCGTTTCCGGCCTTCTGCTTGCGTTCACGCTCAGCATAGATGATTTTGCAATAAGCCTTTTCACCGGCGGAACGAGCACGAACCTTGCAATGCTGATTTATTCAAAAACGGCAAAGGGAGGCGTTCACACAAAATTCTGCGCGCTTTCGGCATTGATGTTCGTGGTTGTCGGTACGCTGCTTCTGATTGTAAATCTGCGCAGCATTCGACAGGAGAAGGAAGCCGAACAGCAGCGGCGGAAAGTTGCACAGAAAAACTGAATCCCGGTGCCGCACAGCCCCTCTTTTGCGGACAACGGCAGCAGCCGGTTAAATCTATTGGTTATTTTGCTGAAAAGCATAAAACATAAAAACGGAGGAAAAATAATGAAAAAACTTGTTTCACTGCTTCTTGCGGCAGCAATGCTCGCGCTGGTCGTTCCGGTTTTTACCGGCTGCAGCTCGGACAAAACTCTCAACCTTCTCAACTGGGGCGACTATCTTGAGCCTTCTCTGAAGGATGAGTTCAAACGCCGCACCGGGATAACAATAAAAGAAAAAGTCGTCACCAGCAACGAGGAAATGATGATTCAGCTTCAGGCCGATGATTGTCCGTATGACCTTTGCATTCCGTCCGATTATGCAATTGAGCGCATGATCGGTGAAGGCCGCCTTGCAAAGATTGATTGCAGCAGCCTTAAAAACTACGAGAACATCGGTGAGGCATACCGCAACCTTGCATATGACCCGACGAATGAGTATTCAGTTCCGTACACATGGGGAGTTCTCGGCATTCTGTATAACAAAACGATGGTTGATGAAGCGGATCTCGGGCACTGGAATGTTCTTTGGAATGAAAAGTATAGGGATGAAATATACATGTACGACAGCGTTCGCGATGCAATGGCGGCAGCACTTATTTACTGCGGCTACGATATCAACACCGACAATGCGGACGAAATAAAGCAGGCTGCCGATGCTCTTATTGAGCAGAAACCCCTTGTTAAGGCGTATCTCACGGATGATGTTAAGGACAGCATGATTCAGGGCAGCGGCGCACTTGCGCTTGTTTATTCCGGTGATGCAGTATGGTGCATGCAGGAAAACGAGGATCTCGGATTTTTCGTGCCGGAAGAAGGCAGCAACATCTATTTCGACAGCATTGTTATAACCGCAACAAGCAGCAAAAAGGAAATGGCGGAACAGTTCATCGATTTCCTGCTTGAACCCGAAGTTGCGGCGAAGAACATCGAATTCATCGGATACTCTTCCGCAAACACAAAGGTTCTCGACATTCTCGGGGATGAGTGGGCAAACAACACTGCATACAATGTTCCCGAAGAGGCCGTTAAGAAGAGCGTTATTTATCGCGATCTCAGCGACAAGATCGATATCTATAACGCGCAATGGGATAGAATTTTCAAATAAGGCCAATCCTTAATATTATGAGCTTATACGCCGCAGCCGGAACCGACAGCAATGCCGCAGCCGTGTCTGCGGCGGTTTGCACAGCGAGCGAGGATAAAAATATATAATCATTTATCTTGCAAAAAAGGAAGAATTATGATAAAATTCTTGGATAATTACAGTATACGAGGTGCAATATGATAAGGTTGTACGAATTGCATAAATGCCCCGAAAAGTATGTGGGCGATATTGAGGTTTCCGGCTGGATAAAAACCGCACGCGAGAGCAAGAACGTCGGCTTCATCGAGCTTGGCGACGGTTCGGCTTTCCGCAGCGTTCAGGTTGTTTATGAGCACGGCGAAATTCCCGAGTCCGTTTCAAAGTTTTTTGCAACCGGCACTGCAATAACGGTAAAGGGTGTGCTTGAGCTCACTCCGGAGGCAAAACAGTCGTTTGAAATCAAGGCCAACGAGGTTATCATCGAGGGCGAATGCCCCAACGATTATCCGCTTCAGAAAAAGCGTCACTCAATGGAGTATTTGCGCACGATTCTGCACCTGCGCCCCCGCACGAACACTTTCCAGGCTGTTTTCCGTGTTCGCAGCGTTGTTGCACAGGCAATCCATCGCTTTTTCGATGAACGCGGGTTCGTTTACGTACACACCCCGATTTTCACCGGCAGTGACTGCGAGGGAGCGGGCGAGATGTTCCGCGTCACGACCCTTGATATGGATAATCCTCCCCGCACCGAGGACGGCAAGGTGGATTTTTCAAAAGACTTTTTCGGAAAACCCTGCAACCTTACCGTCAGCGGCCAGCTTCACGGCGAGGCATTTGCACTTGCGTTCCGCGATATTTACACGTTCGGACCCACATTCCGTGCAGAAAACAGCAACACCGCACGTCATGCCGCGGAGTTCTGGCAGATAGAGCCCGAAATGGCTTTCTGCGACCTCAACGGCTACATGGATACCGCAGAGGCGATGATTAAATACATCATCAAAACTGTTCTTGAGCGTTGCCCGGATGAAATGGAATTTTTCAATCGATTCATGGACAGCACTCTTCTTGAAAGGCTTAACCATGTTGTGAATTCCGATTTTGTTCGCTGCTCATACACAAAAGCTGTTGAGTTGCTTCAGGCATCCGGCAAGCAGTTCCAGTATCCCGTTTTCTGGGGCTGCGATCTGCAAACCGAGCACGAACGCTATATCTGCGAAGAGGTTTACCATTGTCCTGTGTTCCTCACGGACTACCCCGCAGAAATCAAGAGCTTCTATATGCGCCTCAATGATGACGGAAAAACCGTTGCGGCAGCGGATTTGCTTGTTCCCGGTGTCGGAGAGATCATCGGCGGCAGCCAGCGCGAGGAACGTTATGATGTTCTCAGGAAGAAAATTGAAGATCTCGGCATGGACATGAGCTATTACGAGTGGTATCTTGACCTTCGTAAATACGGCGGAGTTAAACACGCCGGTTTCGGCCTCGGCTTCGAGCGCATCCTGATGTACCTCACGGGTATTTCCAATATCCGCGATGTAACCCCGTATCCCAGAACGACCGGCAGCATGGAGCTGTAAGCGTTTGCGATATTTACGGAGCGGGTTTTGATTTAAAACCGAAAACGATTTGAAAATAATAAAGGGCTCAATGTCGGCGGTCAAATTAATGACTTGCGGGCATTGAGCCTTGTTGCTTATTTAACTGTTTTTCACTTGCCGAGAACCTGAGGAACACCGAAACGTTCGGCATCCTCAATTGCTTTTGAAACATCAACAGTGAACCACCGTCCGTTTTCATACAGGATTTTTCCCTGAACGATTGTAAGGCAAACGTCAGAACCGCAGGCGGAATAGACGACGGTTCCGCATGGATCATAAACGGGACGCAGACGGGGAGAATGGGTGTTAACCATGATTATATCGGCATCAAACCCGGGAATCAGCCGCCCGATCTCGTTCTCTCTTCCCTGTGCATACGCTCCGTTCACGGTTGCGAGTTTCAGCGCAGAATATGCGGGAACGGCCGTTGGGTCAAGGCTTGTGCCTTTTGCAAGCAGTGCGGCGAGCTTCAATTCTTCGAACAAATCGTGCGAATTGTTTGAGGCGCAGCCGTCCGTGCCGAGGGAAACGTTGACTCCGCTTTTGAGCATCGCGGTGACATTCGCAATACCGCTTGCGAGCTTAAGGTTTGATACGGGGTTGTGTGCAACGGAGACGCCGCGCCGAGCAAGAATGCTCATATCCCGATTCGTCAAATAAACTCCGTGCGCCGCAAGTGTGCGTGTGTTGAAAACACCGTTTTCGTTGAGAATTTCGGTTGGGGTTTTGCCATAGCGTGCGATGCATTCATCGGTTTCGCGTTTTGTTTCGGAAAGGTGAATTTGCGTCACAAGATTATGCTTTTCGGCAAGCTCCGAAACCTTGCGCCAATGCTCGGGTCGGGATGTGTATTCGGCATGTATGCCGACGTCGGCACGAATGCGCCCGTTTGCGGCAAGATGCCAGTCCCGAATCAATGCATGCGTTTCAATAACGGCTCTGTCCTGTTCAAAATCATAATCATCGCCGAGAGCGAGCACGGAATTGCAGAGCGAAGCGCGAATGCCGATTTCGGCTGCAACAGCGGCGGAATCAGGTTCAAAAAAATACATATCGGAAAAAGAAGTTGTTCCGCTTGCGAGCATTTCCGCAATTCCCAAACGAACGCCTGCAAGCACTGCTTCGCGCGTGAGCCTGCCTTCAACGGGGAATATTTTCTTGAAAAGCCAGTCATTAAGTGCGTAATCATCCGCATAACCGCGCATTATGCACATCGCTGTGTGCGCATGGGTATTGATAAGCCCGGGCATGACAATATTGCCGTCAGCGTCGATGATGCGTTCGGCCGCAATTTGCATTTCGGGCGAATTCTTGTCGGAAACAAAGCTGATTTTCCCGTTTTCTATGCCGATGCAGCCGCCCGAAATAACAGGCAGTGCATCGTTCATTGTGATGATGTTTGCGTTTTTAATTAAAATATCCAACATAATTCAATTTAAACCAACAAAGCCGACTCACAGCCGTAAATGCTTCGGCAGAGCCGGCATGGAGCAGATGTTCGGTTAATCAAGCGGCATGCGCCTTAAAAACTCCGCAACGTGCGAAACGAAGCGTTTGCTTGCGGCGTTTCCGGCTTCAATGACCTCTTCACCGGACAACGGTTTGTCCAAAATCCCCGCAGCCATGTTTGTAATAAGCGTTATGCCCAAAATCCGCATTCCGCAATGCCGCGCTGCAATACACTCGGGGACGGTGCTCATTCCGACTGCATCCGCACCGAGTGTACGCATTGCGCGTATTTCGGCGGGTGTTTCGTAATTCGGACCCATGCAGTAGAAATACACGCCTTCGCGCACGTTTTCCCGAGAATCCGCACATACTGAACGGAAAAGTTCCATGTAGTCCCTGTCAAAAACGCGGCTCATATCCGGGAACCGCGGGCCGAACTCGTCTATATTCCGACCTGCCAGCGGGTTGACACAGTTGAATTTGATAAAATCAGAAATGAGCATCAGCTCACCGACTTTAAAATCACGGTTTATTCCGCCTGCCGCATTGGTTATGATCATTTTGCCAATGCCGATAAGCTTTGCGAGCCTGACGGGGAAGACAACTTCCTCTGCCGACCATCCTTCGTAAATATGAAGTCGACCCTGCATTAAAAGCACACGCTTGCCGCCGAGCAAACCCGCAATGAAGCGCCCTTTATGACCGATTGCGGTGCTTGTCCGCATGCGCGGAATCTCCCCGTAGTCAATGAAAATCGGATTTTGAACATTTTCACCGAGCGAACCCAGTCCGGAACCGAGTATAATAAGTACATCTGGTTTAAATCCGCTCAGTTTTTCGCGCAGAACTGCCGCGCTTTCAACATAATCACTGTAGGTAAACATGTTTTCCTCCAAAAGGCCGAATTATCGAAAACTTCAAAGGCTTGCATCAATCACAGCAATCCGATGATGAGCAAAACAACAACGCCGGGAACTCCGAATATGCCGGTTATAAGTGCCGTCAGCCATGTTATGTTAATATAAAAGAAGCTTAGATTCAGCAAACCTGCAAAAACAAAGTTAAAAACAAACAGCAGCGCTGCACCGATAAGTGCATTGATAAGCAGTTTGAAAAAAATCTTGATGCTCAGGTTGAAAATTTTGAAAATGATAAATATAACCGCAAGCACGATGATGAACGTCAGAATCTGAGGAGCCATAAAAAGAGTATCCTTTCCGGTTGATTTTAATCTTGGCGTTCGAACAATCGCTGCATCGGTAACCGGCGGGAACAGACAGAACAATCTTAACCCGAGTCGGCTGCCGGCATTGAGCATGCACACGCCTATTGCTCTGCACGCCTTTGCTCCAGCAAAAAGATGTACCGCCTTCGCGCCGCTTCGACTTCAAGCGCAACGATTTTTGCTTCATCCGGTGCAGCGGCATCAAACCTTGCCATTGCAGCTTTCCATTTGCGCAGTGCTGCGGCGGGTTCGTCGCTGAATGCTTTTTTGCTGTGCTTATCCATATTTTACAATACCTCCCTGTGCTTGTCAAATGATATGAAAAGCATCTGCAAAAAATGCGGGCAATATACATATTTTTAATAAAACCACAATGCCCGGCGTGACGATGATTGCGATGCGGATTAATGTGCAGCGATTTCTTAATCTTAAGCGCAGCACGGTAATTCAGGTGCGTTGATGCAAAAAAACCGGACAAACCGCAAGGGCAGTCCGGTATGATTGACATATGGAATTTCTTAAAGAATTAATCCGTTGATTCGAATATACAATAAGATTATTTCCCGTTAAGGTAGGCTTCCTGCTCAGGCGTCAGCGAATCGATATGCAGACCCATTGCATCAAGCTTCATGCGAATAACTTCATTGTCTATCTGCTTCGGAACATCGTAAAGCCCGGGTGCCGTTTCTCTTCCGTGTTTTGCAAGCCAGCATGCGGAAAGAGCCTGAATTGCAAAGCTGAGATCCATTATTTCCGCAGGGTGTCCGTTGCCTGCAACGATATTAACGAGCCTCCCGTCCGCAAGCAGGTTCAGTATGCGTCCGTCTGCCGTTCTGTATCCGGTTATGAAAGGTTTGCGCTCGATTTTTTCAACAGCAATTTTCTCAAGATCTTCTTTGCTGACTTCAACATCAAAATGCCCGGCGTTGGCAAGAATGGCATTATGCTTCATCTTTTCGAAATGCCTTGCGGTAATGACGTCGCGGCAGCCGGTAGCGGTAACAAAAATATCGCCGATAGGTGCTGCCTCATCCATAGTCATAACGCGGAATCCGTCCATTACCGCTTCAAGTGCGCGGAAAGGATTTACTTCCGTAACAATAACATTTGCGCCCAGTCCTTTTGCGCGCATTGCAATGCCGTTTGAACAAAAACCGTACCCTGCAACGACAACGGTGCGCCCGGTTACCATGTTGTTTGTCGTGTACATGATTCCGTCCCAAACGCTTTGCCCCGTGCCGTGGCGGTTGTCAAAAAGGTGTTTGCAATCAGCATCATTGACCGCAAGCATGGGGAAGGGCAGTGAGCCGTCCTTGGCCCGTGCACGGAGCTTGTGAATGCCGGTGGTCGTTTCTTCACAGCCGCCGATAAGGCATTCTGCATATTCCGGATGCTTTTCGGTAAGCATCGTCACAAATTCACCGCCGTCATCAATAATGATATGCGGTTTGAACTCAAGGACGCGGCGAATATGTTCATAATACTCTTCTTCGGTTGCGCCGAAAAATGCATGAACATCCATCCCGTCCTCGACAAGTGCGGCACAAATGTCGTCCTTTGTTGAAAGCGGATTGCTTCCGGTCACGGAAACTGTTGCACCGCCGTCGCGCAGTACGAGTGCAAGATATGCGGTCTTTGCTTCAAGGTGAACGCATACCGAAATCCGCAGCCCGCGGAAAGGCTGCTCGCGGACAAAACGTTCCCGCAGTGTACTCAAAACGGGCATAAAGTCCTTAACCCATTCAATACGTTTATGCCCCAAAGGAGCAAGTGATATGTCACGAATCGTACTCATTGTTTCCTCCCTGCCGCTTGCTTGCGCAAAACGAAACTTATCTTTTTCATAATTTAAGAACACATCTTTGAAACAACTGCTGCTTCAGCAAAAAGAATTCTACCATATATCAATGCAAATGGCAATATATTGAACCATACGAATGCTCCGGCAGGGTAATCGAAATGATATAATGTTCAAACCTCTTGCAATGCCGCAAAAGAGGTTGTAAAATAATAAGTTGTGAAAAATCGGGAAGATGAACAAAAACACCGATTGCTGAGCCGATATTTTCGGTGAAAGTGAAGCATTTGAATATTAAAAATAGCTGAAAGGACGCTTTCGCAGCGGCGGAAGCGGTAACTGTAATATTATGAACGAAAAGATTCGCAACGTTGCGATCATTGCGCATGTCGACCACGGTAAAACGACCCTTGTTGATCAGCTTCTGCGGCAGAGCGGTGTTTTTCGCACCAATGAACAGGTGCAGGACAGGGTAATGGACTCCAATGACCTTGAACGTGAGCGAGGCATCACAATTCTTTCCAAAAACACGGCGGTAAACTACAAAGACTACCGCATAAACATTGTTGACACGCCGGGTCATGCCGATTTCGGCGGCGAGGTTGAACGCATTCTGAAAATGGTTGACGGCGTGCTGCTGCTTGTTGATGCATTTGAGGGCTGTATGCCGCAGACAAGGTTCGTTTTGCGCAAAGCATTGGAATTGGGCAAGGTGCCTGTTGTTGTCATCAACAAGGTTGATCGTCCCGGTGCGCGTCCGTACGAGGTCGTGGACGAAACACTGGATCTTTTCATCGAACTCGGCGCAAGCGAAGAACAGCTGGATTTCCCGATAGTATATGCTTCGGCACGCAACGGAGTTTCAGGCTTTGAACCCGATGAAATGACCGAGAACATGCAGCCTGTGTTTGACACGATTATCAACCATGTTCCCGCTCCGGGAGGTGATGAAGACGCACCTCTTCAGCTGCTTATTTCAACGATTGATTACGATGACTATGTCGGCAGGATCGGCGTCGGCAGAATCGAACGCGGTGTTGCAAACCGCAACCGTGCCGTGACGGTCTGTGCCCTCGGCGGTGTTCCCCGTGAGGCAAAGCTTTCCCGCCTGTATAGGTTCGAGGGATTGAAACGCGTTGAGGCAGAGTCCGTCGGCGCGGGTGATATCGTTGCCGTTGCAGGGATCCCCGGGATTTCAATCGGTGAAACGGTCTGTGACCCCGCATGTGTTGAACCGCTGCCCTTTGTTCATATCGACGAACCGACTGTGAGCATGGATTTCATAGTCAATACAAGTCCTTTTGCGGGCAGAGAGGGAAAATACGTAACTTCACGCAATCTGCGCGACCGCCTGTTTAAAGAGGTGGAAACGAATGTTTCAATGCGGGTTGAACCCACTTCTTCAACCGATGCTTTCAAAGTCAGCGGCAGGGGTGAGCTGCATTTGTCGATTCTTATCGAAACCATGCGCAGGCAGGACTTTGAATTTGCAGTTTCCCGTCCGAAAGTAATAATGAAGCGCGACGAGCAGGGGCATCTGCTTGAGCCCATCGAGGAGCTGACAATCGACGTCCCGCAGGAATACATGGGCACGGTTATGGAAAAACTCGGAACGCGGCGCGCTGTTCTGAACAACATGATTAACGAAAACGAGGGAAGTGTTCGCTTAATTTTCGATATACCTGCGCGCGGACTGATGGGCTATCGCAGTGAGCTTCTGACCGACACAAGGGGCAACGGCGTAATGAGCCATATATTCAAGGATTATGAACCTTACACGGGCGAAATTGCGGAGCGTACACGCGGTTCGCTTATCGCTTCCGAATCCGGCGAGGCGAACTCATACGGTCTGTTTAACACTCAGGAACGCGGAAGACTGTTTGTTCGTCCCGGAGATCCGATTTACGAGGGACAAATTGTGGGTGAATGTTCCCGCAACGAAGATATTGTTGTTAACGTTTGCAAACGTAAGCATGTCACGAATATGCGCGCTTCCGGTTCGGATGAAGCTCTGCGTCTTACACCGCCGGTTGATTTAAGCCTTGAACAGTGCATGGAGTTTATTCGTGACGATGAGCTGGTTGAGGTAACGCCGAAGAATATCCGTATGCGTAAACGCCTTTTGACGAAGGACCAGCGGATAAAGGAATTTAACCGCAAGCAGTCACAGACAACCGAGTGAAATTAAGCGGTCACAGACAATCGACCGAAACTGATTCGAAGAAACAACTGCTTGCGGTCCCGCAAGCAGTCACAGGCAACCGAGTAAAATTAACTCGCCGAAACAGATGCTTGCGGTCCCGCAAGCAGTCACAGACAACCGAGTGAAATTAAGCAGTCACAGACAATTGAGTGAAAATAATCGGCAGAAGCGGCAGCCTGTGCGGACTGACGCAAAAGCACTGAGAACAGATCGGACAAGGAGGAGAGGATGAACGAATTCTTGAAATCATTGGCAGAAGCGGTTGCGGACAAGCTTTGGCTTGCACCTGTTATTGCAATTGTTTCAGGCGTGTTGACCTCGCTCATGCCGTGCTCATTGTCAACTATACCTTTGGTGATAGGTTTTGTCGGCGGGCAGGATTTGCCGCAGAACGGAAAGAGTTCGCGTCGTGCATTGCTGTTGAGCATTCTGTTTGCCGTTGGTTCAACCGTAACTTTCTGCATTCTCGGAATGCTTGCTTCAGCACTGGGCGGGCTTTTGGAACGCGCCGAAACCGTCCTTCATTTTGCGATGAGCATATTGCTTGTGCTGATGGCACTTCAGATGTGGGAGGTAATTCGAATCATTCCTTCCGGCAATTCGGTGCTGGCAAAAAGCCGTTTAACAGGCGGCGTCGGTGCGTTCATATCCGGAATAATTGCCGGATTGTTTGCTTCGCACTGTGCGCTGCCGATCGTTTTTGCTTTGATGGCGATCGCAGCTGATGCGGGCGGCGGGAATGTTTTATTCGGATTTATGCTTTTGCTCCTGTTTTCGGCAGGACATGCAGTGCTGTCTGTGGCGGCAGGCACAAGCGTTGGCTTTGTTCAAAGATTAACTTCAAATGCAAAGTATGAAAAAATAAGCAGAGTAATTCGCATTGTACTCGGCATAATCATCATACTTGTTGCGCTTTATCTCGCGTATGAAGGGCTGACAGAGTGCCTTGCACATAATGCGGCGTAAGAAAGTATCGGTTTCAGATATATAAACAGGCAAAATAAGCCCGTGCTGCCGACGGGGGAAGGGAATTCAAAAAGATGTATTCCGCAAATTGTAATGATTCAGTAAGCGAAACAACAAGAGCTTGGGCGGAGATCGATCTCGGCGCGCTTAAGCATAATTTTGAATATGCAAAAAAACGTTCCGACCGCAGGGTTATATGCGTTCTGAAAGCGGATGCGTACGGACACGGCGCGGTTAAATGCGGGCAATTCCTGCAGCAGCACGGGGCTGAAATGTTCGCGGTTGCGGCGCTGAGCGAAGCTGTCGAGCTGCGTGAGAACGGCATCACAATTCCGATTCTGATACTCGGTTACACCGCTCCCGAATATGCTGAAACCCTCAGCAGGCTGAATATTGAACAGACCGTTGTGGACGAAGCTCATGCTGCTGCGCTGAATTGTGCGGCAGGCAGGCTCGGGGTCAAGGTGATGGTCCATATCGCACTTGACACGGGTATGTCACGCATAGGCATATTCGCACAGAGCAATCACTCCGAGGCTGTTGATGCGGCGGAGCGCATTTATCACATGAAAAACCTTGACACTGTCGGAATGTATACGCATTTTGCCGTTGCGGATGACCCTTCGCAAAAGGCTTTCACCGATTTTCAATACAACAATTATCTTGCCGTTTTTAACGGACTTGCCGCGCACGGTATCCGAATCAAAAACTGCCATGTGAGCAACTCTGCTGCAATACTGACGGATGTGAAGCATTTCGATTCCGTCCGCGAGGGAATTATGCTTTACGGCATGTACCCCGACAGCGAACCGGTCGAGAACGGCCCGCTTAAGCCGGTTATGACGCTCAAAGCGCGCGTTTCACAGGTTCGAAATCTGCCCAAGGGCGCAACCGTGAGCTACGGAAGAACATATCGCGCCGAGGAAGGCATCACAAGTGCCGTAATTCCTGCGGGGTATGCGGACGGCTATCCGCGCAGGCTTTCGAACATGGGAAAGGTTTTCATAAACGGAAAAGCATACAACCAGATCGGGCGCATATGCATGGATGTCTGCATGGCGGATGTAACCGGCGGCGATGTGCGGCAGGGTGATGAAGCGATTCTGTTTGGGCGGGGCGGCATGAGCATTGAAGCCGTGGCTCAAATTGTGGGAACCATAAACTATGAATTGACCTGTCTCGTCACTGAGCGTGCAAACCGTGTTTATGTCAACAACTGAAAAATAATTAATGCCGAAATTGATATTCAGGTAAAAAAATGCTTGACAAGAGAATATAAATGTTGTAATATAGCATCATTGAAGACTGTTGCACCGGAATGCGGGCAAGGTTTTTATTGGTGCGTGAAACTGCACCTGCCTTCAAAAACATAACACTGCTTGACTGTTCGCTTATTTTTCAAACAGTTAACCTGAAATATTTTATTGTTTGTTTTCAAATTTTAAACATATTATTTTTTTGAGTTCGCAGGAGGGGGAATATGGACTTTGACAGTTCGATCTACGAAGCTGTAAAGACGATAATAGATGAATGGTATCCCCATGGACTTGTGTCCTGCTGCTGTGCATCGGTCCATGAATTCAGGGCTGAGGCGGCAATGATAGCTGTGCGGATCGAACCGAACATGAACGTTCGGCAAATTTCGGCTGTTATAAGCGATGTTTTTAACACTCAGTTTCCTGATAAAATCTTAGCAGAGCGGAAATGCCGCGCACCGGCAAGGCGTATTTTGCGCAGCATTAAAGAGCTGAAGTGCGGAAAAGATCCCGCGGCAACTGTGTGCAGGTACAATAAGCAAAGATAAATCTATGAAAAATTAAAAACCACTTAAGTCGTTTGCAGAACACACAAAAGAGCGGCGGTGCAGCTTTGTGCATCGTCGCTCTTAAATTTCAGCCGGAAAGGGGCATGCGGTCCGACTGAACGGAATTGAACAGTATGACGGCGTTATGCCGGCTGAACAGTATCTTTTTTGTAATATTGTGCCTGAGCATTCCAAAGTTCAAAGTATTTGCCGCTTTCATCCGCAAGCAGGTCGGAATGGGTGCCCTGCTGAATCACGCTGCCGCTGTCAAACACGGCGATCTCATCACAGAATTTGCAGGAGGAGAGGCGGTGGCTGATGTAAACCGCAGTCTTATCACCTGCAATTTCATCGAATTTTGAATAAATCTCCGCTTCGGCAATCGGGTCAAGTGCGGCCGTCGGTTCATCAAGGATAATGAACGGCGAATCCTTGTACAATGCGCGTGCAATGGCGATTTTTTGCGCTTCACCGCCGGAAACGTCAACGCCTTCAGTATCAACACTCTTATAAAGATATGTATCAAGTCCGTGCGGCATTTTTGCAAGCTTCTCGCCGAACCCTGCCTTGTTAAGACAGTCGAGCACACGTGCGGCATCGTATGTTTGGCTTGCTGCAACGTTCTGCCCGAGGGGCAGTGCCAGAAGTTGGAAATCCTGAAATACCACAGAGAATATCTTCATGTAGTCATCGTAACGATATTTTCGAATATTGATGCCGTTGAGCAGTATTTCGCCTTCGGTCGGGTCATACAGGCGGCAAAGCAGCTTTATGAAGGTTGTTTTGCCGCTGCCGTTCATTCCCACAACTGCGAGACGGCTGCCCACTTTGAATTTCATGTTTACATGGCGGAGTGCATACGCTTCACTGCCGGGATATTTGAACGACACATCACGAAATTCAACATAATACTGAATATCGCTGCGCTTTTCGGTGGTGAGGCTGCCCTGATACATTGTGTTCGGAGTATCCAAAAGGTCAAACACCGTGTCAAGGAAACTTGAATTGATCCGCATCACGCCGATGCATTTCATCAGTTCCGAGAAGCCTCCGAAAAAGCTTGTTACCGAACCGATATACTGCGTTGCGGTGCCGAGACCGAATGCGCCCGCCCACGCCTTTATGCAAACAAGCAGATAAATCAGACCGGTCAGAAATGCGGACACGCAGCTTGAAAGCGCAATGAGCAGCCCCATGGGTCCCTTTGCATATTGTGCAAAGGTGGATTTCATGCTGAACACATTGTTTTTTTCAAGGTAATACCCGGCAATGTCCTGCTGCTTGTAAAAGCGCATATCCGCCATTCGGGCTCTGTTGGAGGAGGCGCTTGAAAAATAACCGAATACACGGTTGCCGAAAGTGCCCTGTTCATTGTTGCGTTCCCAATAGGAGTTGCCTTTTGTTGCGCAGACGGGCGCAGTAAGTGCAGCCGCAAACAGAAGGGCAATAAAACCGACGGTGAAGAGCGGGGAGTTCAAAAAGCCGAGCCCGGATGCCTGAGGAATCTTTGCAAAGAACAAACCGAGGGAAAGTCCGATGCCGCCGATGATCTGAAACAGTGCATTGCAGCCGGAGCGAAAGATTTCAATCGATTGCCTAAGGCCGTATCCGGTGAAGTTCTGGCTCTGCCATATCTGCGATTGAAGCTCATAGACGCGCTGACTGTCAGCATTCGGAAAATCCATATCAAGCCTTTTTTTGCCGAATACGGACTGCATCTTGGCATAAAAAGTGGATTCCTCCGCTTCGCGCCAATGCTGCAAAATCGCATTGAGCAGCATTATCCCGGCGGTCGCGCCGAGCGTCAGCAAAACCCAATTGCGGAGTGCGGCAGGGTTTCTGCTGCCTGCAAGCTCATTCAGCAGCTGAGCTGAAAACCATATCGTCACAAGCGGGCTTGCGGCGGCTGTGAATGCGCTCAAAAATATCGAAACAAATATTCCTTTGCAGGGTTTGAACAGTATTTTCCATGCGCGCAAATTGTTTTTGAACGCAGCGGCGAAACTTGTTTTTTTGTTGGTATTGTTACTCATTTTCACTCACTCCTTTCATTTGATTGCGGCGTCGGGAGAACCGTCTGACGTGCCGTCCTGATTATCGCTGCGGTAGTACTTGCTTTGAACTTCAAACAGATAGGCATAGCCTCCGCCGTTTTTCAAAAGCTCGTCATGTGTGCCTTCCTCTGCAATTTTTCCGCCGTCAACAAAAATGATTCTGTCGCAAAAACGCGTTGAGGCAAGGCGGTGAGAGATGAAGAACGAGGTTCGTCCGTGCGTCATATCATTGTATTTTTGATAGATGTCATTTTCTGCAATCGGGTCAAGTGCAGCGGTAGGTTCGTCAAGCACGAGTATCGGTGCGTTTTTATACAATGCCCTTGCAAGCATGAGCCTCTGCGTCTGCCCGCCGGAAAACTCAACTCCGTCCTTAAACACACGCCTGCCGAGATGCGTTTCAATGCCCTTGGGGAGGGACTTGATTTTTTCGGTCAGACCTGCCTTATCAATGCATTGCCAAACGCGGGCTTCATCGATTCCGTCAACACATTGGGCAACGTTTTCCTTAACGGTGACGTCAAGCACGGAGAATTCCTGGAAAACAGCCGAAAAGAGAGCGTAATAGTCGTTGCGGTTAAACTTGCGGATATCTTCTCCGTTAAGCAGTATGCGCCCTTCGGTCGGGTCAAGAAAACCGCACACAAGCTTCACAAGCGTTGTTTTGCCTGCGCCGTTAAGGCCGACAATTGCAAGCTTTTCACCCGGATGAACGGTCAGGTTAATGTGAGAGAGTGTGTCTTTATCCGCTTTTGGATAGCGGAAGGAAACATTATCGAGCCTGATTTCGTATTGTTTGTTCGGTTCAAAAGCGATTCTTTCGCCGCCGTTAAGGTCGAAAGGCTCATCCCAATCAAGAAATTCGCGAATCGTGGAAATATCAAGGCTCTGCTTGTGCATTACGGAAAGCTTATCCAGAATCTCAACGACCCACTGTGCAAAGCCGCTCAGTGCCGCAAAGTACAGAAGAAATTGGGAGGCAGGCAATCCGTTTTTGACGGTGATTCCGATAAGAAACGCATAAGCGATGCCGTTGCGCAAAAAAGTCAGAACGATATCAATGATATTTGCCCAAATATATTTGCGCTCGCGCTTTGCACAAAACGCACTGTACAGGCGCATTGTGCTGCCCCAAAGATCTTCCAGCCAGCCGCGCAGGCCGAACATGCGGATATCCTTAGCAAACTCGCGCGATGTTGCGATTTTGTTTGCGTATTCGATTCTTTTTGTAAGCTCAAGCTCCTCGCTGCGATGAAGATAGCCCCATTCGTTGATGCGTTTGCTTGCAAAATAGCTGACAGCCGTTGTTGCGGCAACAAGTGCGGCAAGCCAAAGGTTAAGGTTCGTCAGCAAAGCAAGATAAACGATAAAGCCGATACATGACGTCATCAGATCCGTCAGAGTCGTCCAGATGGCTTCGGAGGCCTCTGAGTTGCCGGCGCAGGCAGCACTGCCTTTTCTCCGAGGGCAAGAAAATCCGTGTTCAAAAGGTTCGGATAGGATGTTTCGGCATATTTGCGGGAAATGCTGAGATAGATTCCCTGGCTCCGAACGGCGATTCTTCCGAACAGCGCATTCGTATCAACATAGGACCGAAGCCCGGAAAGCAGCATGAGCACCAAGGCAAATGCCGCAATTGTGAAAACAACACTGCCGAGGGATGCGGAAAGCTCGATTTTGTTCAGAATTGCAGGTGCAATAAGCAGTTCGGCAACGCTTTTGCCCGCGCTGAGCAATGCAAGCACGATGCAGAGCGGGAAAACGCTCTTTGCATACTTTCGGGATGTGCGCAGCATGAATCCCGTGTTCTGCCAGAGATTGTACTTCGGTTTCGGTGTTTTTTTGCGCCGGGTTTGGAGTGAGTTTCTTTTTTTGTTTTTTTGTCCATTGTATCAACCGCCTTTCAGCTTTTTGATGTTTGCATTATAGCCGAAATTCGTTCGAGCTGCATATTTCGGGGACGAATTGTTGATTGGCGGGGACGAATTGCAGCCTTGCCGCAGCGGAAAGCGGACGGCTGCGTGATATGCAGCAAAAAACATTCGAATGCAATATTGCATCGAATGTGTGAAAAAGATAAGTGAAATACAGGCAATTATTCCTGCGGAAGAAGTATTTCCGCAGTGAACGCTCCGTCTTCGGAGTTAAAGCTCAAATATCCGTCATGCTTTTCAACGATATTTTCAATGCGGGAAAGTCCGAGCCCATGCCCCAAACCCTTTGTTGTTGCAAAAACGCGGCCGAGTTTGCCGAGCTTTTTTTGAGAGGTGAAATTTGTAAACGAGATATAGAGCCGGCTGCCCTTCATGTCCATATAAACACGGATGAGCCTGTTTTGCGGCGGAAGAGCCATGCTTGCATCGATTGCATTGTCGAACAGATTTCCGAGAATGCAGCACAGGTCAATTTCGGATATTTTAAGTTTCACGGGAATATGTGCATCAACGCGGACATCGATTTCCCGTGCTTTTGCAAGTGAAACTTTGCTGTTCAAAATTGCATCCGCCATGGAGTTTCCCGTTCGGATCGAACTGTCAAGAATCGAAAGGTTCGTATCGAGCTCGTTCAGATATTCCCTTATTCCGACAATATCATTGTTTGCGGCAAGAAACTTGAGCGTTTGAATATGGTTGTGATAATCGTGCCGCCAGCCGCGCATTTTTTGATACATGTTTTCAACTTCGCGATAATGCGTCTCAATAAACTCATTTTGGTCGGCTTCAAGCTGCCTGTCATAATGCTTTTTTAAAATGCACTTTAAAAGGCTTTTCATCGATTTCACTCCGTATATATGGAAAATCTGTTTCACAAGTGCGCAATTATCGCACGGTTAAGCGGTTCGTATGCGCCGCGGGGAAGGGGAAGCGCGGTTCCGTCCGAAAGCTGAACCTCGGTTTTTGTAACGTGTGCAACGAACTTAAGGTTCACAATAACAGCTCTTCCGATGCGGTGAAAACCGCTGCCGAGCTCCTGCTCAAACTCGCTTAATGTGCGCTTGACCGTGTATTCGCGCTTTGCGTGAACGGTAACATAATTGCGGAAAACTTCAAGGTAGCGTATCTCGTATACCGGAATGCGAAGCATTTCGCCGCCGCTCTCAAAGCATATGCAGCGTTCGTTCTGCGCGATTTTTTGAGCCGCCCGGTTCAAAACAGAGAAGAATTTTTCCTTGTTGAGCGGTTTCATGAGATAATGCAGCGCGGCAACATCATAGCCCTCGGCAATATAATCCGAATAGCCGGTGATGAACACGATTTGAACAGCTTCATTTTCGCGGCGAACCTTACGCGCCGCCGACACACCGTCCATCCCGCTCATTTCAACATCAAAAAGCAGGATATCGAAAGCTTTATACTCGTCATAACGAAAAAGAAAGCTTTCCGCAGAAGGGAAAACCTCAATCTCAACCTCCGTACCGCGCTGTTTTGCCCATTCAAGCAAAAACGACTGCACGAGTGCTGCATCGGTTTTACTGTCGTCGCATATTGCAATGCTGTATTTCATACGCATACCTCCGAGGAGCTCCGAAGCCACTGCATCTATTGTACCAAAAAGAAGCATCATCCGCAAGCAACCGTTGTTTGATATCCGAAAAAAACGACAACGGCAAATATATTGCACGGAAAGAAGGAGCTGCGCCGGTGACCCTTTTGCTCAGAGCATTCTTTCGCCGTCCATAAACACGGCTTTAAGGTTTAAATTCGCATCAAACACAGCAAGATCCGCAGCGCGGCCGCACTCAAGTCCAAACGGAGCGGAATCGCCGAAAACGGAGGCGAAAGGTGCATAAGATGCAGCAAAGAATGCGTCGGACGGCGAAATGCCGAACGAAACAGCGTTGCGAACCGCATCGGCAAGGGATATTGCAGAACCCGCAAGCGTGCCGTCCGCAAGAGCGGCGCATCCGTCGGACAAAACGAATTCCTGCCCGCCCAAGCTGTACCGACCGTCGGGCATTCCTGCGCAGCGAAGCGAATCCGATATCAGGCAGGTTTTTTTGCCGAAGATCCGAAAAACTCCGCGAACCACGGCAGGGTGAACATGCAGCCCGTCACAGATAAGTTCAACGGGAATTCCGAGATCGGCTGCCGCGCCCGCAATACCGGGAGAACGGTGCAGGCAGTCGTTCATGCCGTTGAAAATATGCGTAACATGGGAAGCTCCGGCTCGAAATGCGGCAATTGCCGTGTTGTAGTCAGCCGCACTGTGGCCTTCCGAAACGGTGCAGCAGCCCGAAACGCTGCGAATGAATTCAAACGCACCGGGCAGTTCGGGCGCAACGGTGACGAGTTTTATCCGACCGCCGCTTGCGGCATTAAGCTGATGAAACAATGCTGCATCGGGCGAAAGAAGATTGCATTCGGCCTGCGACCCGCGCTTACTGCTGCTGAGAAAAGGTCCCTCAAGATTTATGCCGATGCATTTTGCGCCGGCAAGGTGATGCAGCTTCTTCGGAGTGCGCTTGATAAATTCCGCGCGCATACGGCAGAACGCATCGATTGAATGCATGGCGGCAAAAAGCTCCTCTGCACATAAAGTCATTGTTGTTGCAAGGAAGGAGGTTACGCCTTGGCTGAGATAGTGTCGTGAAAGGCGGAAAAGCGGGGAATCGAGCGGAAAACTATCGATATCAAACTCATTGCATTCGTGAATGTTACATTCGTGAACGTTACATTCGTGAATGTCGTTCAATACATTTCCGTCCGAAAAATCCGCATCCGAAAAATCTGCGCCGCATGCCCCGTGCGTGTGGATATCAAAAAGTCCGGGAACAACAAAGCCGCCGTGCGCATCGAGCGTTTCGCATTCGCAATCAGATGCACAGGAATCGTTGCTTCGGCGCAATGCAGTTATTGTGCTGTCAAACTCGATACTCCCCGTTTGCAGTCCGCAGGGGAGCAGCAGAGAGGCATTCTTGATAAAAAAACGTTTCATTATATTAAATACTGACCTTAGCCGATGAATGTCGAAATTCGCACACTTAATTCAAAACAATTACTTATTCTGCATCATCTGTGCAAGTCCGATCTTTGCACTGCGCAGAAGCAGACGAAGTGCATGCGAAACGGATTTGCGGGTATCCTCATCCATATTTTTAAGCGAGCGGAGCATTGTTTTGACGCATACGAACCAATTGTCTGAAATATCTCGGAGCGTCTTTGCATTTGTATCCTGCATAACGGCATAAACGGTATCGACAAATTGCTCACGCTGCCTGTTATCCATTCCTGCGAGCCAATGCTTGAGCGTGAAGTCGATAAACATGCTGCTGTTGTTGACCTTTTCAAGATAGGTGAACTTGTCGCACAACAGTTCCCAGGAATAAATATCGTGCTGCATGATGCCGCTTTCGGTACTGTGAATGATTGTATACTTTTCTTCGTGACCGAGAAGCATGCCGACGACGGATGACTGCGGAACGAAAGTGTTCACAAGCACGCAGATGCTTTTATAGCTGTCCGAATTCAAAACATCTTCCGTGAAGCCCGGGCCGTCATAATTATAAATATGAGTGATTCGGCGGCGGGCAGCCTGTTCGCAAAATGCTGAGGCATAAACGGCGAGGTTGCCGCCTTTTGAGTGACCGCCGACGGTTATATCGCCGCCGTTTGAAGCGGCAATACGGTTCAGATAGTCAACGGCATTGCTTTGGGCAGGAACGGGACAGACAAAACACATGTTGAAATCCTCCTTCCAACCGACAAGCGTGCTGTCGGTTCCGCGAAAAAAAACATACAGCTTGTTCTTGCTCGGACGGAATGTGACGGCGGAAAACTGAGTTTGCGTTGCGGCATCAAAAAGGTGTGAGTAGCCGAAGAGCTCAATATCCCGAAACCGGCGGCTGTTTAAAAGCATTTCAAGCAGCTTTGCATCGTTTTCCTTGCGCAGAGAGCCCGGCTTTTTTATGTTCAGCGAAATAAGCGCCGCTGCGGCATCCGCAATGGTGACGGAAACAGGGGAGTCACAGGGCATGATAAGCTCAAACGGCAAATAGCTCAGCCGTGCAAAAACGGCACCGTCAACCTCGTTGAAGGGACTGACGGAGAGAGGAAGGTCGCCGCGCCATATGAGATAGTCAAATATGTTTGCCAATATTAATCAAAACCTTTCCAAGGATTCGGCAATAACCGCTTAACGGAGCGACAACGGATAAAAAAACGTATGAAATGTGAAACAACTGCAAACCGTTGCTCACTTCAGAACTTTTGGGTTATCCGCTGACGAATGTATTTCAACTAAACCATTGTCGAAACTCCGCAATTGAATTATAATGTAACCGATGGCAAAAGGTCAAGCCCTGTGCCTGAATTTGCCGCAAAACAGCCGAAGGCTCTGTGCTGCGGCGCAGTTAAAACGGATACGGAGAGAAATATGCTTCTTGAAAATGTCGAAAAATACATAATTTGGCTCTTCTTTTACAGTGTGGTAGGTTGGATTTACGAAAGCACGCTGTGTTCTGTTCGTGCGCATAAGTTCATTAACCGCGGCTTCCTTAACGGTCCGTACTGCCCGATTTACGGCTGGGGGGCAGTGCTCGACATTCTGATACTCGGAAAAGTTCAAAACCCTGTGCTGCTGTTTTTCCTCGGTGCAATTGTAACATGTTCTCTGGAATATTTCACCTCATACATCATGGAAAAACTTTTTCATGCGCGTTGGTGGGATTATTCAAAACGCAAATTCAACATTAACGGACGCGTCTGCCTGCTCGGTGCGGTTGTGTTCGGAGCATTTTCGGTTATTCTGATAAAACTTGTTCATCCGCTTGTGTCCGATGTTACGAACAGCCTTCCCCGTGCTGCACTGCATTGGCTTGCGGCGGTGATGTTTGCAATAATTGCGGCGGATGAATGCGTCACGATCGGCGGCATTGCGGGATTTAATAAAAAACTTAAGGAGCTCGCCGCAGCGACAGAAAACGTAAAGGCAGATATAGGACTGAAGCTGCACGATAAGGGAGGGCTCGGAAGCGAAGTGTACAACGCTGTTCATAATGCAGCGGCTGTATTTGTTCAAAAACTGAATGCGCAGCAGCGGCGTATACTTGCGGCATTCCCGAAACTTCGAACCATGGAACATAACGATATTCTGAATGATGTTCGCAGGTTGATTGCAGACGTCGAAAATCGGCGCAGGAAAAACAAAAATAAGCATAACGACTGACAAGTGAGCTTGCCGCAGCCTGCGGAGAAAATACAGTTCTGCCGGGCGATTCGGGCGGCAGAATAAGAATAAATAAAGGAAAGGACACAAAAAATGAAAGTTCTGATAATGAGCTGCGATACCGGGGAAGGACACAACAGTGCGGCGCGTGCGCTCGTGGGTGCATTCAACAGACGAAATATCGACTGCACTTTGATTGATCCGCTGATATTCCGCGGACGCAAAGCAAGTGAAATTGTCTCTGCTTCCTACACTGCAATGCTGAGGAAAGCGCCGGCGTTGTTCGGGATTATTTATAAAGCAGGCGATATTTACAGTTCAACGAGAATAGTGTCCCCTGTTTATTATGCAAACTCAAAGTATGCTCCCGGCCTGCGTGAGTATATCGAAGATAAAGGATTTGATGCCGTTGTTTCAACGCATCTTTTTCCGATGGAAGCGTTGACGGCAATCCGAAAAAAGGGAGGGTTCAACATTCCGTGCTACGGTGTGCTGACGGATTACACCTGCATTCCGTTTTTCGGCGAAACAAAACTGGACGGGTATTTTATTCCGCATGAGGAGCTGCGCGATGAAATTGCAAAATGCGGAATACCGAAAGAGAAGCTGTTCGCAACAGGCATTCCCGTAAGCAAAAAATTCGCTATACACGAATCAAAAGCGGCGGCAAGAGCGGCACTCGGGCTCCCGGCGGACAAACCCGTTATGCTCATCATGAGCGGGGGCGTCGGCTGCGGAAACATCCTTGAGCTTTGCGACACGCTTGAGCGGTGCAGCAGCGGGGATTACCTTGCGTGCGTTCTGACGGGGCATAACGCTTCACTGAAGCAGAGCATTGATGAACGATTTGCTTCGGCAGGGCGGATAAAAACCGTGAGTTTCACAAAACAGGTGAATCTTTACATGAATGCGGCGGATGTAATGCTGTCCAAGCCCGGAGGATTGACAAGCACGGAAGCCGCTGTTGCAAACGTCCCGCTCGTGCAAATGCTGACATATGCGGCATGCGAAGCAAAAAACATTGCTTTTTTCACCTCTCACGGGCTTTCGATACGTGCTGCGAATGAGCGTGAAGCGGTTTCGGCAATGTGGAGCTTAACGGACGACAAACAAAAAGCGGAAAAGATGCGTTCAATGCAGCGCGCCTGCATAAACCCGAATGCGGCGGACGATATTGCGGCAAAGGTGGCTGAAGGATGGATATAAGTTCTTTTGCACGGTGTGCGGCATATGCGGCGTTCGGCTTTGCCTGCGGCGGAGTTATGTTTTGCAGATTCATGCCGCTGCTGCTCGCAAAAAAAGATATAACAAAGCTCAGCTCGGACGGGAATCCCGGTTCTGCAAACGTATTTATAAATTGCGGGATACCGCTCGGGCTGCTGTGCCTGTTTCTTGATATGTTCAAGGGTTTCCTGCCTGTGCTTCTTGCGGAAGAAAACTATGATGTCCGCCGATTGTCCTTTGCGATTCTGATTGCGGCTCCGGTGCTCGGTCATGCGGTTGCTCCGTTCGACCGTTCAAAGGGCGGCAAATGCATTGCAACAGCTTTCGGCGTCCTGCTTGCGCTGCTTCCGCAAACAAAAATCGTGTTCCTGCTTGCCGGGTTGTATATACTGTTTTCAACTGCAATCAGGATTTCTCCGAATCGTGTGCGCAGCACAGTAACGTTTGCACTGTTCGGAACTTTTGCCGCCGTGATACTGCTTTTAAAACGGCGTGCGCCGCTTGCAATGGGATGCCTGCTGGTTTCTTCAATTGTAATTGTGAAACATTCAAAACTCTTTTGCTCGGACGAATGTGCCGAAGATGGCAGCGCCGTAAGTGAGGACGACGGAAACAAGGCAAAAATATAAAACGAGAAAAAGTGAGATGCGAAATGCGGCTTTATAGCTGAGACGCGTCGGCGAATCCGAAGACGCGGTGAACGGCTTGAAGATGCATAAATATGTCATAAAATATCGTCGGGTTGTAGCGAGTCGGTGCGTGAACAGCCAAGGGAAGAAGAGCAGCACTTCTTTATCCGACTGCCAGTTTATTCGTCTTCTTCAGGAATTTCGCCGGAATCGGACGATCGAGCTTCCATGTGATATTCATTGGCCTGCTGCCCTCGTGTTTCACATAGCTTGCCGTGCCGAGATAGGTATATGCTTCAGCACCGCCGGTCATGCGGTCCGACTTGAACTCGCGGACGAACAGCAAAACCTTGCTGCCGCGTTCGCGATGGTGTATATAACACTGCCCGGTGGGCGAATTTTCCGCCGTGGTACTCTGGCTCTGCCAATGAAACAGGCTTTCACTGATGGAATAGTCGTTATACATGGTGGTGGGTGAATAGTCCTTGTCCGCTTTGTTCAGCGTCACGAAAAACACATCCAATTGCTTATCCGGCAGCCACTTGACACCTTCCCGCACGGTTGCGGGCTTCATAAAGTCCATGGCCGCAAGCAGCTGGTCGCGGGTATAGGTACAATGCAAATCCAGAGGACAATCAAATCCCAAATCCACCGACTCGTCAATGAAGTCAATCTGTTCAAATCGATAGCGCAGCAGCTCAGTGAGCTCGTTTAGCAGAACGGTGCTGTCCGACAGTGCATGGAGATTGTCCAACACTTCTTCACTGTTCCAATTCTCCGCAGTCTTGCCCCAAACAGTAATATAGAACATCTGCATCATCCGCTTTTCAACGTCTGAAACGGCAGCAAAATCCACATCGTCCAAACGCGGAAGAATATCTAAGAGGAACGAAATCCAGCGGCGAGAATCGACCACAGCAAGCTTTGCAAACGCTTTGGTCAGAATACTCTCCAACGGCTCCGAAAAGTCTTCGAGGGCATCCGCTCGGGCGCAAATACGGGAGAAGGAAGAAAACTTATAAATTGCTCTCGGATCAAGATGGTAGTAGTCCAGAAAGTTTGCAAGCGTCAGCTCCAGACCACTGTCTTCGTCAAAAGATGCTGCACGGGATACCAATCCGGCTGTGTTTCCATAGGATGCACGGATGTTATCCAGTATGTACTTTGCTGCTTTCTTTTCCAGCTGAATATAGCAGCCTTTCGGGACCGACACGAAGCCGTCTTTGATTTCGCGGCTCACGCTGCGCGTTGCGTTTGACAGCAGCGCCGCGAATTTATCCTCGAAATTGTACCTTCGGTTCGCTTGGCCGATGAAGTCCAGCACGGTCAGGCACTCCTTGTCTTCCGACAAACGCAAACCGCGTCCCAACTGCTGCAAAAAGACAGTCAGCGATTCGGTGGGACGCAGGAACAGAACGGTATTGACTTCAGGAATATCTACACCTTCGTTATAGATATCCACAACAAAAATGAAGCGTATTTTGCCGGAGACTAAAAGCTGCTTCGCTGTTTTTCTTTCTTCATCCGGAGATTGTCCCGTCAGGAATATGGATGGGATATTGTGCTCATTAAAATAGCGGCACATGAATCTTGCGTGATCTACAGTTACGCAGAATCCAAGGCCTTTCACCTCATCAATGTCCGTGACATATTTCAGCAGTGATGTCACCACATGGTCGGCGCGGCGATTGGCAACGGCACCGCTGAATGTGTAAACCTTTTCCAATTCGCTTTTTTGATAGCCACCGGCAGACCATTTCAGCGTATCAAGAGCCACAGTGTCGGTAACGCCGAAATATTGGAACGGACAGAGCAGCTTTCGGTCAATGGCTTCGGGCAGGCGAATTTCAGCCGCAATGCGGTTATTGAAGTACGGAAGAATGCTTTTGCCGTCCATACGTTCCGGAGTTGCCGTCAAGCCCAGCAGGATGCAAGGCCGGTAATAAGCTAACAGCCTCCGATAGGTCGGAGCTGCCGCATGATGAAATTCGTCCACGATGATGTAATCGTAGAACTCAGCCGGTGTTTTTTCCGTGAAGCTCTGCGAATTGAACGTCTGAATTGAGATAAACAGATTATCGATGCTTTCAGGTTTACAGCTGCCCACGAACATCTCTCCAAAGTTCGCATCCTTGAGTACGGCTCGGAATGTGTACAGACTCTGTTTAAGAATTTCTTCGCGGTGTGCGACAAAAAGCAGGCGGCAGGCCCGGCCGGGATTATGTCTGCGGAAGCGTTTGTAGTCTAAAGCAGAGATGACTGTTTTGCCGGTGCCGGTGGCAGCTACTATCAGATTGCGCATATAGCCTCGAACGGCACGTTCCGCCTCCAGCTTATCCAGAATCTCTTGCTGATAGGCGTACGGATTAATATCCATGGTATAAACTTCGGCATTGTTGGTGTCAAAGTATTTTTCTGCTTTCAGCGCACGCGCCAGGCGTTCTTTCTGCTCTTCTTCATAGTATTCAAATTCACGGTCATTCCAGTAATACTCAAATGTGGCAGCGATCTTATCGATGGTTTCGGGCAGGTCGCGCCGCGTTACTTTCGTGTTCCATTCAAGGCCGCTTGTCAATGCTGCATTAGACAGATTGGATGAACCCACATACGCAGTCGTGAACCCCGTGTTGCGGTAAAAGATATAGGCCTTGGCATGGAGCCGCGTTGTTTTTGTGTTGTAGCTGACTTTTATTTGCGCATTGTGCAGCCGGCGAAGCTCTTCGATGGCTTTAACATCCGTCGCACCCATATAAGACGTGGTAATAACACGGAGCTCGCCGCCGTTTTGCGTAAATTCCCGCAGTTCGTCCATGATGAGCCGCAGGCCGCTCCACTTGATAAAGGATACCAACATGTCAATTCGGTCGGCCGAGATAATTTCTTTTTTGAGCTCCGTGAACATCTGAGGTTCATGCACCGCACCGGTAAAGAGCGAGCTTTGTGCGATGGATGTTTCCGGGCGCTCTATGTCCGCCGCAGTTTTTCCCACGGCAAGCCGCGGATCGGCTTTTCGCAAAAGTGCAAAAAGCTGCTCGGCACGTTCGTCAACACCGAGTGCGGCAAAGTCGGGTTCCTTCGTTGTGCTTTGAATTAGGTTAACGATTCTGTTGCTCAATTCTATCTGAGCCGAGATGTCGCCACCGTTGTCAAGAACGTTATCCAGTCCTTGCTGAATCACGTCCGCCAAATATTGCGCCAACACCTTGGAGGCTTCTGCCTTGTCAATCGAGGCAACAGCCTTGCGAGCCTCCGGAATTTCCGCAAGCTCGCGGGTCAATGCGTTATTGATGACTTGTTCGTACAGGCCGGGGTGCAGCATAGTGGATACTCCTTTTGTTATGAACCCATTTAGGTCAGTTTACAAGGAACTACACGCAGACCGTGAAACGGGCTGCTGACAACAAACGGCGCTATGCTCCCGGCTGGGTGCATAGCACCTGTTTGTTGCGGGGGTTTCCAAAGGGGGCAGCGCCCCATTTGGCACACGACTTTGCGGAGCAAAGTGTAGTGTGTTATACGCTCTGTCGGCGTTGCCCTGAAAATACCGTTGCCGCCGGGGAGGGCAAGGGCATTTGACGCGGCAGGAAAGCAGGGCTTTGTTTGGGGCTGGTAAGCCGGAAACAAAGGGCTGATTTCAGCAGCAGACAGGGCGTATTATGAAAGCCCCCGTCCCTCGTCCTCCGCCCCCGGCCTATGGGACAAAAAGTCCCAAAGCTCTGGACACCGTGACCAGATGTGTGGCCACACTCCGGGAAAAGTAGCAGGACGGCAGGAAACCGTCAAGGCTGAAATGAACGGGGTTACACCCGGCCTTGACCGCCGCCCGCCGCCCCGCTGGATGGGTGGACAAGGCGGCCAATCCCTCAAAGTGCTTGTCCGCGCTCTTTCTGATTTTGAGGTATTCAGTTTTTCAAAATTGAATAATCAAAATAAATTTTTTCGATTGAAAAAATTTTATTTGTTATCATCTTCAATGCCATATTTTTTCTTTTGCCGAATCACATAATTACTGATTTTTTCATCATATAGTGGATACTGGTAATCCAACTGGCATGCCACTTCTGACGAAACCTCCCGGAACAATGCCATACATTGTTCAAAGGATTCCCACATATGGGGATAGGAATCCATATTATAAGTGGACATAAGTCGTTCCCACAATTCCTCTGGGACATATTGCTTCATAAATTTATAGTTTTTTCCCAAACTGAAATGAAATCCCTGTTTGATACCAATCAGCCAGGAAATCATGCGAAGCAATTCTTTTCGTACTATATCATTCATATGGTCAATAGCAAAAAGAATTTCTTTGCGGCATAAGCCCTTTACTACATATGTTGTAGTATTCCAAAATTCATTACAGCAATCGTCAAACATTCTTTGAGTAGGCTTCTGCAAGTGGTAGTCTATATCCGTTGGTATTGGCGGCTTTACGATACGGTTGTCTTTATCCAACAGTAACTTTACCAGTTTATCCCATGTAAAATACTCGTCTATCAGTTCCAGCGGCAGCAAAGTTAAATCTATCTTAACATCATCAGTAAACAGCATTAAATATGAAAATCCCTTTTCTACAGCTGGAAATAATTCCATATCTTCCGGCTTTTGCAGAATCAACCTTTCACCAAATATATCTAGCCATTTATCATCACTTGTGAAGCTGTCCATATCCGTAACAAAAAAAGTAATATCAAAATCCTGAAAATCATCAGGCGGAATATTTGTATTTGTTCTAGATCCTTCCAAAGTAACCATGCGAATGCGTTTGTCTGTTTTTGCAAAATTCAAAACAATATCATAAACTTCCTTTTCTGATCTCATTTTTATCTCCTCCAATTATTGAAATAGGTGTGAAGCCATTTTAGGGCTTTCCCGCCTTGATTACCCTTTAGCAAAGACGGGCGGGACTGTCAACGGCGGCGCATGAAATGCGCCGTTCATCTTGACCGTTGATTGGCCCCGCTAACTTTGCTACTCTGTTCTAAGTAATTCCTCAATTTGTTTTTTCATATATTCTACAAGTGCCATCGCTTCCTTTTCTACTGTCTCCCATTCATCAGACAAATTTCCCAAATAAGCTTCCTTTGCCGTTGTTAGCAGGGGGGGGAATCTCTCCGGCAATTTTAAAATTACCCATTTTGCGGCAACATCTTTTGTCGTGATTTCTTCTGTTACTAAAGTAAACCACATTCGTGATAAGGTTAATAACACATTTCTTTCATCACCCTTAAAGCTGGAAATCAAACCAGGTAAAGAAAACCGAATTGCTTTTTTAATTTCGTGAAATGGGATAGCGGGAATAAGCTCTTTGCTTTCCGCCCCCTTCAAAGTTATGCTATTTTTTCTTGCTTGCCATAATAAAATCATTATATCTGGGTCATTGCAGGCTTGCGGATATTCTCCTGCTTCCATCTCTCCCCTTAGCCATTCACCATACATATACTGACATTTTGGCGGAAATTGCAACGGAACAATATCAGATTGATTGATAATAGTTACCTCTAAAGGTCTTTTTTCAATACAGCCTACGGAGCCAGAAATTTTCAATAATTGCTTTGTTAGATCTGCTCTGATTGAATTACTCAATTCTTGTTTAGTAATTATCAGTATATCTATATCACTATCTGGACGCAGCCCATTCATTGTTGCTGAACCATATAAATATATCCCCAATATTTGACCTTGTAATATGGTTTCTGCTATTGAAATAACTTGATTTACTTGTTGTGGAAATTCATTTATATTCATTGTAACTCCTATATGTATTTATTTTTACTCCTCAACAACTGATAAAACAGCGTCTAAGGCTAATTCTAAGGCTATGGATATACTTGTTTTTCCCCATTCTCTTTCTTGGTATTTATGAGGGTCTGCAAGAGTATCGGCTGAAAAAAGCAGCATAGCCCATGTAACTTTTCTAAATTTTGCACACGCCGCCAATGCGGAACATTCCATTTCTACTACTTGACATCCCTCTTCTTTCCGATACTGAACCATTTCTACTGTTTCTCGATAAAAACCGTCTGTTGTCCATGTTTTAACTTCCCAATATGGTATATTCTTTTGGCTTAAAGCAGATTCAATCGCATTTATACCAGCCTTTGAAATCTCTACTTCTCGGGAGGGAGGAAGATAATGGTAAGATGTTCCCTCATCTCTCAATGCAGAAACAGGTATCAAAAATCTATTTTCCGGGATGTCTTCCAATACGCCGCAGGAGCCGACGGAAATAATCTTTGTTACACCCCCTGCAATTAAATATTCTAAAACTTGGACGGCAGCAGCACTTCCCACAGGAGCCGGACATAGACATATTTTCTCCTGATTATAAAGACATTCATAAATAGGATATCGTCTTGTTGCACTTTCAAATTCATCTATCTGTATTCCATCATGGGTATGTGCATAATTTTCAACCTCGTCTCCTAAAAAAGCAAACACTGCTTTTGCAGGAAAACATTTTTTCCCATTTCCCGGCTGAAAAACAGCTTTTGATGCGGTATCGTACTCTAAAACAGGGTAGTCATGCTTTACTAATGGCATATTATTATCTCGAATAACAGGCTATTATTCTATTCCTTTCATCATCTTTTTTGCCAACTGCTTGAACAGGTCGGCAGTTTCTTCATCCATCGGTGCAAGCTGTCCGATCTGTCCAGCTATCATCGCCGTTACATCGTCAATGGAAAGTGGTTTTTGTTTCTGTTCCGCCAGTGCGTCCCGCATGGCTTGGAACATAGCGGCGGTCACAGCTTCTCCCGGCTGTTCCCCGTTGTCAATGTCTTTCTTAATGTCCCGCAGGATAGCCAGGAACACATTTTTGATTTTTTCAATCTCCGCTTCATGTTCCCCTATCTTTTGGGCGTTCAAAAGCTGTAAATCCTGCTTCGCTTCTGCCCGGTGTTCCGGGTGTTCTTTCATCAGGTCGGACAGGGAAGCCGTTGCCATCTCGATAAGCTGGTTTCTTGCTGTTATGCCCTTTGCCGCCGTATCCTGAAAATAAATCCGTATCAAATCTATCAGCTTAGGAAAATTCCTGTGTTCCAACAGGCGGTTGAGGATTTGCACATCAACAGCACCCGTCACAAGCCCCCTCACGGCTCCCTCGGACAAGCCTAATTCAGAAATATCGTAGCTTTTACGAACGCTCACGGTAGACAAGCCCAGTATGTAGTCTGTCGATACCTTAAATTCCTTTGCCACACCTATGAGAATATCACTGCTGACCGTTCTTGTTTCGCCGCTGACAATGCGGCTCAACTGGGAAGCGGAAACGCCTATCTTCTCCGCAAGTTCCTTTTGTGTGATGTGGTTCCCGTTGCATAAATCGGAAATCCGCTGTCCGGGCGTTCCGGGTAAAGCCATAGATACGCACCTCCTCCGCATACTTCCATTATACAGAATGATTGCAAAAAATGCAATATCCAAAGTGTAAACTTCATCAAAATGCAATTCTCGCAATATTCCGGGAATTGCATTTTTTTCGTGTAGACTTAGGGTAGTTCATCGATGGACGGCACCTTGAAAACAGAATGACCGTCCGAAAAGGAATACCCCGGCTGGGGAAGCACCGCAAGGAGTCGGACTTCGGGACAAAATGTCCCGAAGTTGCGAGGAGCGTGCCAACGCCGGAACACGCCGCAGGAATGGGGCAGGAAACCTTTTCGGGGAGAACGGCAACGGAAAGCAAAATGGAGGGAACGCATGAGAGATAACCCCTATAAAGACTTGCCGCCGCTGGAACGCAGGCCGGACGGTTCCCTTTACCGCATGACCCCGGCGCAGAGAAAACAGGCGGCCAGCCTGATACGCCGGGAGTGCTGTTGCTGTGAGGACGGCAACTGCATTGTCCTTGACGATGGGGACACCTGCACCTGTCCGCAGACGATTTCTTTCTCGGTCTGCTGTAAGTGGTTCCGCTGGGCGGTCTTGCCGCTGGACGGGACGCTGGAAGCGGAGATTTTCCGGGATAAGGACTTGAAACGCTGTGAGGTCTGCGGCGGTGTGTTCGTCCCCAAATCCAACCGGGCAAAATACTGCCCCGGCTGTGCCGCCAGAGTTCACAGGCGGCAGAAAACAGAAAGTGAACGGAAAAGGAGGTCTGCTGTGGACAGTTAGGAGCGAAAAAAGCCTTGATTTATCAGGCTTCGCAAGCCCCAAACCGGGGCTGGTGGTATAAAGTATCGCCCGCCCCGGAAAACGGGCTTCTAACCGTCCACAAAACGCACTATGACAAATACCATCTATATCCATCAGCCGGAAAAGGCGTTCAGCTTCACCCGGCTCCCGAATTTCCTCTTTGAAGCCCCCACATTCAAGCCCTTGTCCAACGAGGCAAAGGTTCTGTACGCCTTTATCCTGCGCCGGACAGAGTTATCCCGCAAGAATGGGTGGGCGGATGATTGCGGACGGATTTATCTGTACTATCCCATCTGCGAGGTGGTTGACCTGCTCCACTGTGGGCGGCAGAAAGCGGTAAACACCCTGCGGGAACTGCAATACGCCGGGCTGGTGGAGATCCAGAAGCAGGGCTGTGGAAAACCCAACCGCATTTTCCCAAAATCCTATGAAGCGGTTCCAAACACCGACTTCAAGAAATCCGGTTCTGGTACGCCGGAGGGCTGAAAACCGTACTTATGAAGTGAGGAAATCACTCCCCGGAAGTACGAAAACCGGACGGTATATAGAAATACAAAGATTAAAAAGATTTATTTATATTCTATCCATTCCAATCCTATCCGAGCTAATTTCTGCGGGATTTTCCCTGTGGAAAACCCCGGATAGGAAAGGAATGGGGAAAGGAGCAGAATGGCACAACACGCAATTTTGCGGTTTGAGAAGCACAAGGGCAACCCGGCAAGGCCGCTGGAAGCCCATCACGAAAGACAGAAAGAACAATACGCCAGCAACCCCGACATTGACACAAGCCGGAGCAAGTACAACTTTCATATCGTCAAGCCAGAGGGCAGGTACTATCATTTCATTCAAAACCGCATTGAACAGGCCGGGTGCCGAACCCGCAAGGACAGCACACGGTTTGTCGATACGCTGGTAACTGCCAGCCCGGAGTTTTTCAAGGGGAAATCCCCAAAGGAGATACAGGCGTTTTTCCAGAGGGCGGCGGACTTCCTCATTGGCCGGGTAGGACGGGAAAATATCGTGTCGGCGGTGGTACACATGGACGAGAAAACGCCCCACCTGCATTTGACCTTTGTTCCGCTGACAAAGGACAACCGCCTGTGTGCAAAGGAGATTATCGGCAACCGGGCAAACCTGACGAAGTGGCAGGACGATTTTCACGCCTATATGGTGGAGAAATATCCTGACTTGGAGCGTGGGGAGAGCGCCAGCAGGACAGGCCGGAAGCATATCCCCACCCGGCTTTTCAAACAGGCGGTTTCCCTCTCCCGGCAGGCAAGAGCCATTGAAGCCACACTGGACGGCATTAACCCGCTGAACGCCGGAAAGAAAAAAGAGGAAGCCCTCTCCATGCTGAAAAAGTGGTTCCCGCAGATGGAGAACTTCTCCGGGCAGTTGAAAAAGTACAAGGTCACAATCAATGACTTGTTAGCGGAAAATGAAAAGCTGGAAGTCAGGGCAAAGGCCAGCGAAAAAGGCAAGATGAATGACACGATGGAACGGGCGAAGTTAAAAAGCGAACTGGACGATATGCGGCGGCTGGTTGACCGTATCCCGCCGGAGATTTTAGCGGAACTGAAACGGCAACAGCGGCAGCATGGAAAGGAAAGGTGATCTTATAAGTAATATCAGATACAAAAAGGAAATCGAAATCGTGACTTTTCAGGGAAAGGAAATCACACTGGAAAATCTCTCCCCGGTGTTCACGCCGGAACAGGAAGCAGCCAAACGCCGGGAACTGGAACAGCAGCTTTATGAGGTGTTCCGCAAGTACGCCGACAAGCGGGAGAGTGAGGAAGCCGGGACATAAGGTTTTCCAAACCCATCATTGATTTGCGGGGCTGCTGGCGGTATAATAGAACTGTCAGCAGCTCCGTTTCTTTTTTAAGAAAAGGAGCGACAATATGAACAATCGGATAGACGCAATCTATGCAAGACAATCGGTAGACAAAAAGGACAGCATTTCCATTGAAAGCCAGATTGAATTTTGCAAATACGAGTTGAAAGGCGGTAACTGCAAGGAATACACAGACAAAGGGTACAGCGGCAAGAACACAGACCGTCCGAAGTTTCAAGAACTGGTGCGGGACATCAAGCGGGGCTTGATTGCAAAGGTCGTGGTTTACAAGCTCGACCGTATCAGCCGTTCCATTCTGGACTTTGCCAACATGATGGAGCTGTTCCAGCAGTACAATGTGGAGTTTGTGTCCTCTACGGAAAAGTTTGATACCTCCACGCCGATGGGACGGGCCATGCTGAATATCTGTATCGTGTTCGCCCAGCTTGAACGGGAAACGATACAGAAGCGGGTAACGGACGCTTACTACTCCCGCAGTCAGCGGGGCTTTAAGATGGGCGGGAAAGCCCCTTACGGCTTCCATACGGAGCCTATCAAGATGGACGGTATCAACACAAAGAAGCTGGTGGTAAACCCGGAGGAAGCGGCCAATATCCGGCTGATGTTTGAGATGTACGCCCAGCCCACAACTTCCTACGGGGACATTACCCGGTACTTTGCCGAACAGGGGATTTTGTTCCATGGCAAAGAGCTGATACGCCCCACGCTGGCGCAGATGTTACGCAATCCTGTCTATGTGCAGGCAGACCTTGATGTGTACGAATTTTTCAAAAGTCAAGGTACAGTCATTGTCAATGACGTTGCCGATTTTACGGGCATGAACGGCTGCTATCTGTATCAAGGGCGAGATGTAAAGGCCAGCAAGAAAAACGACTTAAAAGACCAAATGCTGGTACTGGCTCCCCATGAGGGTATCGTCCCCTCCGACACCTGGCTGACCTGCCGCAAGAAGCTGATGAACAACATGAAAATCCAGTCTGCCCGGAAAGCCACCCACACATGGCTGGCAGGAAAAATCAAGTGCGGGAATTGCGGGTATGCTCTTATGAGTATCTACAATCCCTCCGGCAAACAGTATCTCCGCTGCACGAAACGGCTGGACAATAAAAGCTGTCCTGGCTGTGGGAAAATCATCACTTCGGAACTGGAAGCGGTTGTTTATCAGCAGATGGTAAAGAAGCTGGCAAGCTACAAGACGCTGACAGGAAAAAAGAAAGCGGCAAAGGCAAACCCGAAAATCACCGCCCTGCAAGTGGAACTTGCCCATGTAGACAGCGAGATTGAAAAGCTGGTGGACAGTCTGACGGGGGCAAACAATGTCCTGTTCTCCTATGTGAATGTGAAGATAGCGGAACTGGACGGGCGCAAGCAGGAACTTCTGGCAAGGATAGCGGAGTTGACTGTGGAGGCCATCAGCCCGGAACAGGTCAGCCAGATTTCCGGCTACCTCGATACCTGGGAGAATGTATCTTTTGATGACAAGCGGCGTGTGGTGGATTTGATGATCACCACCATAGCCGCCACAAGCGACAGCTTGAACATCACATGGAAAATCTGACTGGCGGCACCCCTCCCGTCAGATACCTACCCTGTGTAGTCCCTTGTAAACTGTACTTTCCAATAAGCTAAACCACAATCTTTATCATACACAATTCTGATTGCCTCTTGATTGTTCTATAATCGTTGGTACACGATCTTCTTAAAAAATCAATCCTTAGAATAATCAAATTGGTTTAACTCCAAGATGTTGTTATACATTAGCCTTGCAAGGTATTCTGTTCGTTTGGATGGATCAAATGGTTTCTCCCTGAAGCGAGTCGCAATGCCTCTTGCGGATGTAAAACTAGACTTTTCATAAGAATCACATTTAGCTGTTAAAGATTTGTTTGCACATCTCCTATTCAACGCATCTTCAAGTGGAATTAGATTTCCAATTTGGGCATTTGTAATTCCATCAGAATCGGGCAATATATGCTCTACTGTAAAATCATGTGCATTATGTGCCTGCGATACAAACAGTTCAATTACCTCAAGAATAATCTGTACTCTAGTTTTATTTTTCTCTCCCTTATAAAGGTCGTAGTGATTTGACCAGCCAACATTTTTGAACGCATTCAAAAACCATTCGTAGCTTGGAATCTTGCGTTTCAAATTATTGGCAAATTCTTGCAGTAATTCGTCAGAATAGGAATCCTCCAACATACGAGCATACTTGAACACAACATCTTCCAGCTTATTCGACTTTTCTTCACCGATGATAGTATAGCAAACAAAAAAGTTGTAGATATATTTTAGCGTGAGCTCATACTTTTGGGGACTCAGTTTTCCAAGCGATCTTTGGTGGATTAAGCTAAGCAAGACTGGTCTAAATTGTTCAAACCGCTTTGTCCGGAAAAAGTCGAAAATAGCATACTCTATCTCGTCACAATTTCCATCTTCACCCTTATCTGGATGGATCATCTTGCTATAGTACTCTGATTTTAACTTGATATCATCAAAAAGCTCTCCTATATTTTGACCATGGGTTGCCTTCTGAATTGCCTGATATGGCGAATTGTATTTATCTCTTGTGTCGCCGAAACGATGAGTAGCATAATGTTTGATAAACTTATCCATGGATGAACCAACTGTCCGTTCCATATCTTCCCACATCATCTTAGCATCATCACGGCGCTCAGTGGGCTGAATATATCGCATAATGTAGTTTCTCAACAATTCATGCGCCGCAAGTTCCTGCCCCCTTGCATTAAGGATTTCAAAAATTGTATACGAGTCTTCTTCAGAACTAGATACAATCTTAACTGCCGTCATGTCTAGCACTGCATTTCTGATTTCTCGCAGGCGCTTTTGTACGTTATCAACTTGCTGCACGTCATCTCTGATTGCTGAGTAAAAAAATTTGAGAGCATCGCCAATACACTTGTCTTTTGCCTTAGATAATGTATTTGCCTCAACAAAAGATGCCATGGAAAGGCTCTTATCCTTGAGCGCAATCATTTTGCAGATTAACAGGGAAAGCGATACATGGTACTCAGAATTGAGAATGGTAATATCTTGGTTACTGTTATTTTTGGATTGTAGATACGATATTGTTCCAAGGAAGTCATCTGTCATATCATTCTCATGAAAATGCTTCATAATAGCCAGCAGAACAACCGTTATTGTGGTAAGTCGTTGCTGTCCATCAATGATAGTGTAATATGAAAGGCCATCCTTTTTTCCTTCACCTTCAAGCACGATGCTTCCAACAAAGTGCGGCTTTGTTTCGGTAATTGAGAAAACAATATCCTCGTAAAGATCCTGCCAATGTGGTTTCTTCCAAACGTATCTACGCTGGTTCCTTGGAATATCAAATACAGATTTATTTAGAATATCGCTGATAGCATAGTCCTTTGCTTCAAAAGCCATATCATTGTCTCCCATTCCATCAAAGTATTTTTCCAGTAACTGCTGTACCGAGCATTTTCACTTGACTTGTCGATATGCATTACCCAGCTTCTTTCTCCGGCACAAACTCCATAACATCTCCGATATTGACATCTAACGCAACGCAGATTCTATTGAGCACGGACAGCGTGACTTCCTCATCCCGCCGCAGCTGGGTCATGGTGTTCTGCGCGATGCCTGCCGCTTTGCGCAGATTCCGTTCGTTCTCAGATTGCAAACAGCGATTCGATTAAGCAACTTATACGGCGGTCAGTTTTGCTCAAATACAGAACGAAAAGCAGATTTTCGCACAAATCAATCACAATCCGAATCGTTTCGGTCGGTTTCCTGTTCGCCCCAGGGATTTGCGGCGGCATCCTCGGTCGGCTCATCGGAATCGACGGTATCGGCGAACGAATCAACTTCAGCGGAGAGCGGAGCGGACTCTTCTTCGCTGATGCATTCTTCGTCAGTCAAATTGGCGGTTTTTAGGTGCTTCTTTGCAAAAAACGGAAACACGGGACGGCCCATAATCAGGTTTGCAAAAGGCTTTTCAATTAAATAAGTTGCAAGTATTGCTGCCGCAAATGCGAACACTGTTATTACAACAGCATATCTGTTCATCCAGTAGGTGATATTCAGCATGTTCGGAGGAATTTCTCCCGACCATTTCGGAATGCGCCAAGTGTTTTTGCACTGAACGGCAAGCCATTGATGCCAAATATACAAATTATAGGATATTCCTGAAAGAAAACGCATGAACTTGTTTGAGAACAGCCAGCGATACCATTTGCTTGACAGTGCAGTGGTGATAATAAATGTCATGAACACAAAGGCAAGCTTTGAACGTTCCGTGACCTGCCAAACCTGCCGTTCCTGCGTGGCGACGCAATCATTAATCAAGTAAACGATAAGCAAAATGCTGAAAACAGAGAAAAGGGTGTTTACCGCATTAAAAATTCTGCTGCGTCTGCAATTTTTTGCAATCAAAACAAAAGCCGACGCTCCGAGCATTCCGATTGAATAAACTCCGAGAAACGCAGGGAACTGGTTTATGCGCATTGCAAGATATACATTGCCCTTAAGAACAAAGTTTTCGGTATAGACATAATTAATTATGTTAAAAACGGCAAAAATGAAGAAGATTCCGTATGCGGGGGTGAAACTCTGCCGGTTTTTGTTCCGCGGTCCTTTGATGAATTCGGCAACGAACGGAAAAAGAACATAAAACCAAACCTCGATTGCAACCGTCCACAGCACAACATCCAGCGGAGTTGCAATATATGTGTTGACCCAAAGCGTTTGGGTAAAGGTCAGGTGGGCAAAAAGATCCTTTAAGGCGTCCGCCGTTGTTGCATATGCCCCGGTCGGAAGTGCGGAGGCAAAGAAAAGCAGCAGCACGGCAAAATAATAGCTCGGCACGATTCGCGCAATGCGTCTGCGCGCGTAGTTTTTCCAACTTGACATCTCTTCGCCGAGAATAATGCTGCGCATCAGCGGCAAAAACAGCAGGAAACCGCTGATAAGAACCATCATATCCACAAAAAGATATCCGACTGTTGCGAAATTTGAAAAATCTATTTTGGTTATTCCGACGAAGGCAAGCCACGGCGTTTTAATTACGGGAAAAATCCATGTTTGCTGCCAAAAATGGAAAATCAAAACAATTATAACACTGACAGCCCGAATTCCGTCAAGAACATCAATGTGCCTGCAGTCTATTCTGCTTTTTTCTGCTGTAACCATAATTCTCCTAACAGTTCTTTTCTGCGCAGAGCTGTGCCGAAAGACATTTTCTGCGTGTTTTATTATATCAAACGCCGTATTTAACAGTCAAGTACTCTGCTGCGGAAACAACATGCGCTCCGAAAAGTGGATTAAAGCTGCGGCGGCAAAGACCGAAGCCATGCATCTGCCTGTTCGCGGCGGTTGAAGATGCGGCATTCGACATCCCCGTGTGCGGCAATAAGCTCAAGCACCTTGGGACGGGTTTGAACTCTGTACCCTTTCACAAGCTCAACAAGCTCTGCGCTGAGTTCGTTTTCGACCCACGGCATATCCGCGCGAACCTTTCCGACCCGTGAACGAATGCCCTCCATGCACTGTTTCTCACTGTAATCAAGAAAAATCACGGTATCGCATTTTTCAAAACGTGCAGCGTAAGTTCGATTGTAGTCCCCGTCAATTATCCATGAGTCACCCTGTATAATTCGGTTCAGCTCCGAATCGAACTCTTCGCGTGAGCTGTGAGTTCTGTCCGCTTTCCACCATATATTATCAAGGTGAAACAGCGGTATTTTTGTTTTGAGGTGCAGCTTTTCGGCAAATGTGCTTTTTCCGCTGCCCATGCATCCGATGACAATAATCTTTTTCATTTTGAACCTCTTACTGTTTATTCAGCCTACTTTAACATGCCGTGAACGTTGTTGTCAATTTTTTTCTGTTTACCCCTTGACCTTGACGCCGCGTTATGCGGTAAAGCAAGCAATGAACTCATGAATATAAGACAGAATGTTGAAAAGCAGTATACACCGTTTAACATATTTTTCGAATACATATCATTCGGGTGTTTCGATTATTTTAAGTGAGTCGGATTGAACCGTGAGAGGGATACAACTGTCATAGGAACGAAAAAAGCCTTTTAATAAGCCGCGATCCATGTTATAATACCCAATGATAACATGAGTGCAGTATGTCCGTTTCAACTATGCGGAAAAAGACTTATCGCTGAAACGGTGCAGTGCGCGGCTTGAAAGGACGGTTCGGATTTCAATGGCTATACGAAAGATTTTTACCGATGATGCGGAGTGTTTATACAAAGTTTGCAGGCCTGTGGAGCATTTCAACAAACGACTCTATGACTTGCTGGATGACATGGCGGAGACTATGTATAATGCGGAGGGAGTCGGGCTTGCAGCGCCGCAGGTCGGCATTCTGCGCCGCGTTGTTGTAATGGATTGCGGTGACGGATTAATTGAAGCCATCAATCCCGTTATCATCAGCGCTTCGGGAGAGCAGGGTGATTTGGAAGGTTGTCTGTCGTTCCCCGGGAAATCGGGTTATGTAGTCCGCCCGAACCATGTTGTGATGCGCGCCTATGATCGTGACGGCAGCCTTATTGAATACGAGGCGGAGGGTTTGCTTGCGCGCTGCATAATGCATGAATGCGATCATCTGGACGGGCATGTCTACCTTGAAAAAGTGACGGAACCGCCCGAAGGGTTTGACGCGGGACAGGCGGAGGAGCAGGAATAAAACAGCGTCCGCGAAAGAGCGGGGCTGATTCCTATCTCGGATTTTATAAAGATAAGGAACAATAACAATATGAGAATCGCTTTCCTGGGAACGCCGGAATTTGCTGTTCCTTCACTCAAAATGCTCATTGAACAGGGGCATGAAATCGAAGTTTTCACTCAGCCGGACAGACCGCGCGACAGAGGGCACGGGCTTGCAATGCCGCCTGTGAAGGCTGCTGCACTTGAAGCGGGGATTGCAGTGCACCAGTTCGAACGGATAAAAAACGAAGAGGGCGTCCGTGCGCTGAAGGATTTTGCGCCGGAGCTTATGGTCACGGCTGCATTCGGACAGATACTCTCACGGGAAAACCTTGAAATTCCGAAATACGGATGCATAAACGTTCATGGCAGTCTTCTGCCGAAGTATCGCGGAGCTTCCCCGGTGCAGTCTGCAATCATCAACGGCGAAAAGGTAACGGGTGTTACAACGATGCTGACCGATATCGGCATGGATACGGGAGATATGCTGCTGCAGCATGAAACAAAAATCGGAGAGAACGAAACGTACGGCGAGCTTTATTCCCGTCTTGCCGTTATCGGTGCGGAAACTCTGCGCGAAACGATTGAAAGACTCGCTGACGGAACGCTGCCGCGAACAAAACAGGATGATGCGCTTGCAACAAAATGCGCAAAAATTAAAAAAGAGGATGCATGCATAGACTTTTCAAAATCTTCACAACGCATTCACGACCTTGTTCGCGGGCTTAATCCGGAGCCGTGTGCATTTGCGATGCTTTCGGGGCAGAAAATCAAAATAATTTCAACACGGCTTGTTCCTGATGAGAAGCAGAATCAAATTCTGCAAAATGCATCGGTATGCGGTGAATGCGTCATTGCCGATTCGAAAAGGGGCCTTTTCGTTCGGACAGGGGACGGTGTGACGGAAATCACGGAATTGCAGTTTCCGAATTCAAAGCGCATGAATGCAAAAGCTGCGCTTAACTCGAAAAAAATGCTCGGCTGCATTTTTAACGGTTGAATCGATGCCGAATAAAGCAAAAGCGCAAAACTGTCCCAAAACGTCCGCGCAAAGGAATTTAAAATGACACAAAAAAAGATATGCAGCACACGGAAACAGGCATATGATGTTCTGAACCTTATCATGCGGGAAGGAGCATATTCAAACCTTGCGCTGAAGGAAGCACTGAAAAACACGGAGCATAACCATGCTGCGCGGATAACGGCACTTGTTTACTGCACTGTCGAACATTGCAGCTACGCCGATTACCTGATCGCTCATTACGCAAAGGGACGCATTCACGGAAGCGTGCGGATCGTGCTTCAGATGGGCATTGCCGAAATGCTTTTTATGAACACCCCGGATCATGTCGTTTGCAGTGAGAGCGTGAAACTTATACGAAGCATCGGCAAAGGTGGTCTGTCCGGCTATGTCAACGGCGTTCTGCGCAGCATTGCACGCGGCAAAAATTCCGGCAGCCTACCTGAACTTCCTTCCGAACCGGCGGAAAAACTGCATGTTCTTTACGGAGTGCCGGAATTTATGGCTCGTGAATACATCGGGGAATACGGGTTTGATTTTACCGAGGAAATGCTTGCATCGCGCGTGCACAACTTCACGGTGAGAGCACAGTATCCTTTCACGACCGAACAGCTTTGCACGGAATTGGACAGGCTCGGCATTGAATATCGTCGCGGAAAATATGTAAAGGATGCACTCGTAATCACGAAGTCCGGCGAATTGAATATCAGCAGGAGTGCATTGTTCAACGAAGGCAAAATTGCAATTCAAAGCGAGAGCGCGATGCTTTGCTGCCTTGCCTGCGGCGCGGAATCCGGGATGAAGATTCTTGACGCCTGCTCCGCACCGGGCGGAAAAACCGCCTGCCTTGCGTCACTGATGAAAAACAACGGACATATTGTTGCAGAGGAGTTTCATCCGCATCGCGTGAAATTGACGGAAGCGACACTCAAAAGACTCGGCGTTTCAATTGCGGAATGCATATGTGCGGATGCGGCGGAGTTCAATCCCGAATTTGAAAATGCGTTCGATGTTGTGCTTGTTGACGCGCCGTGCTCGGGCATGGGCGGGGGGACAAAGCCCGATGCCTATCTCAATCGAACGGAAAACAATGTTTGCGAATTAGCTTCCCTACAGCAAAAAATCCTTGAGGCTTGCTGCCGCTGCGTAAAACCGGGCGGAAGGCTTGTGTATTCGACATGCACCGTTTCAAAACGCGAGAATGCGGATACGGTGCAAAGCTTTCTGATGAATCATACGGAATTCACTGCCGTTTCGCCGTTTGACTGTGTCGATTCGAATAAGCTGCGGCAGAATGAGGATATTCGCCGACGTTCGGCGGACGGAATGCTTCAGCTGTTTCCGAACCTTGACGGAATGGATGGGTTCTTTATCGCTGCGGCGGTAAAATCCAGGGCAGAAATGCGGAATGCAAAATCGGAATCCTGACGTGATATGAAATTTGACATCCGTATCGTTTGAACGTATCGGAACGCAAAAAGATAAGCCGAAAGGCAAAAACGAAAAGAGAGAAAAATGAACGAGCTTGCATCAATTACAACAGAGGAACTCGGCTTGCTGCTTGAGGAACTGCACGAACCGAAATTCCGCACATCGCAGGTCATGAAATGGCTTGCAAAAGGTGTGCCGCCCAAAGAAATGCTGAATATCCCGAAAACGCTGCGCGAAAAGCTTTCCGCCTTCCCTTTCGGCGGCGTCGGCATCATTGAATGCAAACAATCAAAAAAAGACGATACCGCAAAAATGCTTTACGAAACCGAGGACGGCAACGTTGTTGAGGGTGTTTTGATGCGATACTCGTACGGAAACACACTCTGTATTTCAACCCAGGCGGGCTGCCGCATGGGCTGTGCTTTCTGTGCGTCAACACTGAACGGCAAGGTTCGAGATCTTACGGCGGGGGAAATGCTTTCGGAAATAACCGCTGTTGAACGCGCTTTCCCGCACGCTGACGACAAAAAACGAACTGTCACAAACATTGTAATGATGGGCTGCGGAGAACCTCTTGACAATTACGATAACACCGTTAGGTTTCTGAAGCGTGCAGCGGCGGCGGACGGACTCGGAATCAGTCCGCGGAATATTTCGCTTTCAACATGCGGCCTTGTACCGAAAATCTATAAACTCATCGAGGATGCACCGCATGTAACGCTTTGCATTTCGCTTCATGCGCCGAACAACGATATCAGAGACAGACTTATGCCGGTGAATCGGAGCTATCGAATGGAGGAGCTGATACCTGCTGCAAAACACTATGCGGACGTGACGGGACGAAGGGTGATTTTTGAATATGCATTGGTTGCGGACGTGAACTCATCCGAAGAATGCGCAGCTGAGCTTGCATCAAAGCTTCGCGGCATAAATTGCCATGTGAATCTTATTCCGCTGAATTCCGTCAAGGAACGCAGCCTTAACGGGGTCAGCCGTGCATATGCATACAAATTTGCGGAGTGGCTTGAAAAGAGGCATGTTTCCGCAACGGTTCGGCGCGAATTGGGTACCGATATTGACGGTGCATGCGGACAGCTCCGAAGCAAGCATATCGGTCAGGACGGGCTGATAAGCAAACCCGAACAAGAATAGATTTGATTCCGGCCGCAATCGGTTTATTATAACAGACTCGGAACCGGTTGAGCGAACAAATGTGTTTGTCGGAATAACCGACGAAACATTCAACGAGGAAAGTCAGATGATTTATGCTTACAGAACTGAAACGGGGCGGCGAAGTGCGAATGAGGACTATTGCAGCATCCCCGCCGAAAACGAAAAACCGATAGCGGTCGTTGCCGACGGCATGGGCGGACACCGCGCGGGAAATATCGCGAGCTGCATTGCGGTTGAGTCGATTGTGAAATACGTCGAAACAAGCACAATAATAAACACAAGAATGCTTTTGCAGCATGCAATTTCATATGCCAATAAACAGATTTTTGATGCAGCGCAGCAGGATGAAAGCTGCGCGGGAATGGGAACAACGGTCGTTATGGCATATGTTCGCCCGCAAAGGTTCACCTTTGCAAACGTGGGCGACAGCCGACTTTATCTTTTTAACGGCGAAAGTTTGAAGCTTATCACTCGGGATCATTCGTTCGTTGAAGAACTTGTGCGTTCCGGAGTCATAACTCGGGAACAGGCGGAGACGCACCCGCAGAGAAACATCCTTATGCGTGCAGTCGGAACAAGTCCGTTTATAAAGGCCGATACGGGGATTGTTGAATGGAAAGACGGGGACATAATCATGCTTTGCAGCGACGGTCTGCACGGAAGCATGAATATCCGCTTAGCGGAGGAGATACTGAGCAGCGAAAGCAATCTGTTGACGGCGTGCGACAGACTGACGGATGCTGCACTTGCAGCGGGTTCATCGGATAATGTGACCGTTGTGCTTGTTAAAAATGCCGGGGGGATTGGCGCATGATAGGTGAACTGATAAACGGAAGATATCGCATTGAATGCGAAGCGGGCAGCGGCGGCATGGCGGATGTGTATAAAGCCCATGACTTAAAGACCGATAGAACCGTTGCATTGAAAGTTATTAAAAAAGACTATTGCAGGGATCCGAAATATGTGCGCAGATTCGAACGCGAAGCGCAGGCGGTGCTGTCGCTGAAAAACGCCAATATCGTGCGCGCTTACGATTACGGAACATACGATTCAAGAAGCTTTATCGTTATGGAGTTTGTGAAAGGATGCACACTGAAAGAGTATCTTTCCGCAAAGAAAAAGCTTGATGTGAAAACTGCCGTCGGAATTGCAGAAAAGATTCTTGACGCACTTGAGTGCGCACATAACGCTGGATATATTCATCGTGATGTAAAGCCGCAGAACGTACTGATTTCAACAACGGGAGAGAAAAAACTCACAGATTTCGGCATTGCCAAAGATGCCGATGCAACAACAAAAACGTTCGACGGGAAAAACGTTGTGGGTTCGGTCCATTATATTTCCCCGGAACAGGCGAAGGGCGAGGAAGTCGGAACGGAAAGCGATATATATTCCGTGGGAATAATGCTTTTTGAAATGCTTGTGGGGAAACCGCCTTACGAAGGGGAAAATCCCGTGCAGGTTGCACTGCGGCATATAAACGATACCGTTCCCGCACCGACAAAATTTGATTCGGCAATACCTCCGGCTGTAAGCGATGTTGTGCTTAAAGCAACGGCAAAAAAAAGAGAGGAGCGATACAGCTCGGCAGCAGAGATGCGGCAGGATCTGGAACGCGCAATGGCTCAGCCTAAAAAGCATATTCTGCTGAAGAACGCGGTTCGGAATGCGAACCGCAATGCGCAAAAGACCGAAAAACATGGGAGGCGGGCAAAGCTTTGGCATGTTGTGCTTCCCGTATCGCTGATGGTTGCATTCATAGTCGGAATGTTCGTGTTGTGGTATGTTTACATGTACGGCGGTGCGGGCAACGATAAGCTGTCCCGTGTGCCGGACGTGCTCGGTGAAACAAGTGCAGAGGCGGAGAGGGTGCTTAAAAACAGGGAATTCAGGATTCGGGTTGCGGGAACGGAAGCAAGTGCGGACTATCCGGAGGGAACCGTTTGCCGTCAATCGCCCGTAAGCGGTGCGGCGCACGACAAAAACGGTTATGTTGATGTTTGGCTGAGCAGCGGACCTCCGCAGGAAACCGTACCAATGCCGGATTTAACCGGAAAAAAACTTGACGAAGCGTCATTGCTGCTGAGTGAGATAGGAATGTATATTGAATCCGTGGAATACGAGCCCAATGACGCCGAACCCGGAACAATAATCTGGCAATCGGTGCCGAGCGGAAGCGAAATTTTGCCCGGCGAGGAAACAATTGATGTTCGGATAAGCGGCGTTTCGGGGGAAACAATGCTGCCGATGCCGGCATTGTCCGATTACGACAGCCTTGAGGAAATAGCAGCGGTACTCGCTGCATACGGCATAAGCGATTACTGTTTCAGGTTTGCGGAGGATTACCGCAATTCAAATGTAAACACCGTTGCGGTTCAATCGTCAAACGTGTTGGCTGCGGCACAGAACCCGAATGCGGGAATCCCCGTTTTACCCGGGTCGGTTCATGTTGATGTTTATCTCGGAGAGCAAATAAAAAAGTCAACATTTGCTCATATGTCAACGGATGTTCTCGCCGATGCAGCCGATTCGACGTTTACGGTGGTTCTGATTTCAAACATCGGACCTTCCGAAAACGGCGGAAGCAGATTCGTGGTTTACGAGCAGATTCTCGGTGCCGGACTGCACAGCCTGAGCTTTGATGCGGGTTTTATTGCGGAAGGCCTGTTTGACTGCATAATCTATATGAACGGAACGGAAATCAAACGTATGCCCGTCAGGTTTGAATAAGACGTAGGCGGTGCAATTCGGAACGAAAGCGCACACTCTGCCGATGCGGAGGGCGACCCGATTCGAACATGCACTGCACAGGAGCAAAAAGTATGAAAGTAACCAAACAGGGAAGAATCATTAAGGGCATAGGTGGGTTTTACACCGTGCTTGCCGATGACGGCTCAACCTGCGTCTGCAAGGCGCGCGGACTTTTTCGCAAACAGGCAAAAACGCCTCTTGTCGGAGACATTGTCGAGTTTTCATATGATGAAGAACGCGAAAAAAGAGAACGCACGGCTTCGGAGTCTTTCTGCGATGCGGCCCACACCGCCGGAGGAAGCAACGGATATCTTATGAACCTGCTTCCGAGAAAAAACGAGCTTATTCGCCCCGCAGCCGCAAATATTGACAGATTGCTCATAGTTGTTGCGGCAAGCCGTCCGGAACCGGATCTGCTTTTGGCGGACAAGCTCCTTGTCTGCTGTGAAAAACTTAAAATAGACCCTGTTATGGTCATCAATAAATGCGATGAGGATGCCGAAGGTTCGGCGGAGCGCATTGCGGCCGAATACGAACGAACGGGTTACCGAATTTACAGAGTGTCAGCTGCGGGCGGGTGGGGTATTGCCGAGCTTAAAGCGGAGCTTGAAGATGCTGCTGTCTGCCTTGCGGGGCAATCCGCCGTCGGGAAATCTTCCCTTCTGAATGCGCTGCTGCCGGGTATCGCACTCAAAGTGGGTTCGCTTTCGGAAAAGACGGAGCGCGGAAGGCATACGACGCGGCATACGGAACTTATACCTGTGGGGAACAGCGGTGCGGTTTTGGACACTCCGGGGTTCAGCTTGCTGGACAATATCGAAATTGAACCGCGGGAAATAAAAAATTGCTATCCGGAGTTCCGCGCCGTGCGCGGGGAATGCAGGTTTAACGGCTGCATCCATGTTTCCGAACCCGGCTGTGCCGTCAAAAAAGGCGGCGAAAACGTCATAAGCCGGGGGAGATACGAACGGTATGTCCACCTTGTTAAAGAGGCGGAAGAAAATAAACGCAACAGATTTTAAAATATAACACTGCTTAAGACAAATAAAAGGAGAACAGGAAAAATGATTAAAATTGCACCTTCAATACTTTCGGCGGATTATGCGTCACTCGGCAGCGCGGTGGATGTGCTTGCCGATTGGGGGGCGGATTATGTTCATCTTGATGTTATGGACGGTGCGTTTGTGCCGAATATCACTTTCGGCGCACCGATGACAAAAGCATTGCGCCCGCATACGGAGCTTGTTTTTGATGCTCATTTAATGGTGGAGAATCCTTCAAAATGGGTTCAGCCGTTCAAAGAGGCGGGTGCGGATATTGTAACGATACATGTTGAAGCGGATAAACATGCGCACAGGACCCTTCAGCTCATTCGTTCGCTCGGCATGAAAGCAGGAATTGCACTTAATCCTGCAACACCGCCCTGCATGGCGGAATATCTTTTTGACAGCTGCGACCTTGTGCTTGTTATGACAGTCAACCCCGGGTTCGGCGGGCAGAAATTTATCCGCACTGCGGCGGAAAAGATAAAAACCATACGCAGAATGCTGGATGAGCGCGGCCTTACGGATGTTGAAATTGAAGTTGACGGAGGCGTGAACCCTGAAACCGCAAAAATCTGCCGCGAATTCGGAGCCAATGTGCTCGTTGCCGGCAATGCCTTTTATTCTGCTTCCGACCCTGCCGCAATGATAAAAACCCTTCGCGGGCAGAATTAAACATATTTGCGGCGGGTTTGACCGGCGGCTGCACACACCTTGCGTTTGCTGTGTGCGTTTTTACGATGCAATAAAGGAACGAAATAACAGGTAATGGCAAAAAAAAACCAAAATGAAAATATAACCCCGAAGAATCCGATAATTGTCCAAAGCATGGATGATGTGATGCATTCTTCAATGATGCCTTATGCGGAACATGTAATTCTTGAACGTGCTCTGCCGCGGGTTGAGGACGGATTGAAACCCGTTCAGCGCAGAATTCTTTACACAATGATGGAACTGGGGCTTTCCCCCGATAAGCCGCACAGAAAATCGGCGCGTATCGTCGGCGACTGCCTCGGCAAATATCATCCGCACGGCGACAGTTCCGTTTACGACGCGATGGTTCGCATGGCGCAGGATTTTAACATGCGCATACCTCTTGTCGACGGGCACGGAAATTTCGGCAGCATGGACGGCGATCCCGCTGCTGCAATGCGTTACACCGAGGCGAGAATGACGGAAGCTGCGATGCGGATGCTTCGTGACCTTGAAAAGGACACGGTCAAATTCAGCCTGAACTTTGACGACACACTCAAAGAACCGGATTTGCTCCCCGGCTGTTTCCCGAACCTGCTTGTTAACGGCTCAAACGGCATTGCGGTCGGATTGACAACTTCCGTTCCGCCGCACAACCCGACGGAAGCGATAGATGCCGTGATCGCGAAAATTAAAAACCCCGAAATCAGCCTTGATGACCTTATGAAGATATTGCCCTGCCCGGATTTTCCCGTCGGAGGATATCTTTTGAACACATCGGAAATTCGCACGGCATATGAAACGGGCAGGGGAAAGCTCATCAATCGCGCAAAAACACATTTTGAACCGCTCAAAAACGGAAAAACCAATATAGTAATAACAGAGTTTCCGTATCAGGTCAATAAGGCCGCCGCGCTTGAGAAGGTGCTTGCGCTCGTTCAGCAAAAAAGCAAATCGGTATTCGCCGGCATCAGCGATATAAGGGACGAGTCCGACAGAACAGGCGTTCGCGCCGTTATAGAAGTCAAAAAGGATTTCGATCCGCAGAAAGTGTTGAATGCTCTGTTTAAATACTCCGATCTGCAAAAAACCGTAAGCGTTATTATGGTTGCCATTGCGGACGGAAAGCCCAAACTTCTCGGGCTTTCGGATGTGTTGGATTATTACGTTAAACACCGCGAGAACGTTGTAACACGCCGCAGCAGATACGAACTTGACGCCGCCGAACGCCGCGCCCATGTCTTGCAGGGGCTTATCATTGCGCTTTTGAATATTGATGAAGTAATTGCGCTGATTCGTGCGTCGAAATCTCCGAAAGCTGCCAAGCAGGGCTTGATGGAGCGGTTTGATTTAACGGCGATCCAAGCGGATGCGATACTCGATTTGCGTCTGCAAAGGCTCACCAACCTTGAGCAGCTTGAGATTGAACGCGAATTCGACAGGCTCAGCAAGGAAATAAAGCGGCTGAAGGGTATACTTGAGTCAAAATCAAAATTGGATAAACTCATCATTGATGAACTGACGGAAGTTCGGGAGCTGCTGGCTTCCCCGAGACGCACTCAGCTTATAGATGCAGTTCAGCCGAATGACGACGAAACCGAAGAAAAAGCGACTGCGGAACCCGCTTTTGTGATGTTCCTTCCCGATAACAAACTGCGCAGGCTGCCTCCGAAACTTGCAGCGGCGGATTTTATCGCAAAGGAGCAGCCGATACGAACTTTTGATACTTCAACGGACGGCGTTTTGCGCCTGTTCACGTCGCATGGTGCATGCTTAACGCTGCGCGTTGAAGATATTCCCGAAACCAAGCCGCAGGCAAAGCCGACAAACCTTTCCGCAGTTTTCGAACTTGAACAGGACGAAAAGCTTCTCGCGATATGCGATGAGGATTTTTCTGTCGGCAAGGTGTTCTTCTATACCCGCGGCGGACTGGTCAAATGCACCGAGGCTTCCGAATACATAACAAAGATGAAACGCATTGCCGCCGTCAACCTGAAGGAGGGCGACGGGTTGGTGCATGTCGAATACATGCGCGAAACAACGGCCGAGAGCAGCATCCTGCTCGTGACGGAGGGAGGGATGAGCATTCGTTTTGCTTCCGACACGGTTCCCGTCACAGGCCGCGCAAGCGCAGGTGTGAAATGCATAAAGCTTGATGACGGAGACGGTGTTATCTTTGCAGGGCATGTTCCGGAAGAAGGTGAGCTGCTTGTTGCTACCGACCGAGGTTATATGAAGCGCAGTTTCATATTCGATCACGAAATTCAGGGCAGGAACGGCAAGGGACTGCAATGCTTCGGCTTTAAGAAAAACGGCTCAAACGGAACGCGTATTGCGGCCGTAATGCATGTTACCGATCCGCTCGACCTTGCAGCAGTTCAAAAAGACGGAACGCAAACCGTGTTCAACACGGAGGAAGTTCGAATTGAACCGCGTGCGGGCAGGGGGCAGCCCATGGTTATGGTTCTTATGGATAATACGGTTGCGGAACTGAAAAAAACAGACAGCTCCGCGAAAAACAATGCCGAGAAAAATCCGATTTGAGTTTTGCGATAGGATTTAGCTGAAGCTTTTTCCTGCATAAACCCGAATTGTTCAGCGAATTCCGGTGTTCGGAAAGAACAAAGCGTTTTTATGTGATTTTGCTGAGGATCGCGTTCAGCTTCTTTGCCTGTTCGGCGTTCAGCATCGGCAAAATGCTGTTTGCGGCAGCCTGTATCTCTGCCGAATCGAGAGTTCCGTCCCGCTTCTGCTGCTCTGTGACGCGGAGCAGCTCATCCATGAGCGAACTTTCGCTGCGGTTCTTATATTTGTCCACCAGTCTGCCAATATCCGCTTCAGTGCGCGGGTCAATGTTGGCAGCGGACGGATCCTGCTGCCTGTCGTCGGTTGCTCTTTTTGCTGATTTTTTCAGACTTTTTGCCATTGCGAAACCTCCGTTGCAACTTGTGATGTTGAGAAAGACGGCATGAAGCGCATCAGCATACTTAATACGCACTGAAACGCACCGCACCGCTTGCTCTCAATAAATAATATGCACATGCTGACAGGTTTGTGAATAGAATGTATTCCGAAGGATGTGTTCGGCGGTTTAATTCCGATTAATTGCAGAAAACACCGGGAAGCGAGGTTTTATTCATGCAGCGTGTGCCGACAAGACAGAGACAATTCGTTCCGAACGGGAACGCAGCAAAACGTCCGCAGGGAGGTGAAGCTTCGCCGTTCCTGCGAATCGCAAGACGAATTCGGGAGGAGCAGGGCATTGAGCAGCTTCGAGCCTTCCTTGCCGCAATGGTTCCCTTTGTTGCACCGAATGAGCTGAAAGGCGTATGTGCAGGGTTCGGATTGGACTATGATTCGATTGTTTTGCTTCGAAACGAACAGACATCAAGGCAAGCTTCAAGGATGAACCGCGGGGAAAGTGCATCGGGGAATGTGAATGCCGGCGGCATGAACGGATTTATGAACCCGTTCGGCAGCTTCGGCAGCGCAGGCGGTGCGGTGAACGGAAACATGGGAAGCATGAATTCGGGTGCGGCAATGAACGGAATGAATCCGTTCGGCGGCATGAATCCGTTCGGCGCAGCAGGAGGACAACAGATGCAGCTTATTCAAATGCTTATGGGAATGCAGAATATTATGAAGAGCGGAAAAGGCGATATTTCCCGGATAATGAATATGATGGGCGGGCGATAGACAAATGCGCCCGAATGTGCTAAATTATGCGTGTATCGGTGCGGCCGAAACCGGTAAGCTCTTTTACGGGAGTTTTTCGGCAAAACAAAATCGGTGCAATGGTGTAAACATGAAACAAGAAAAAAGAAATGAAAACGAATGTGCGGTTCGGTGCAGTCCGCAGCAGGTGCAGGCAATTCTTGAAGGGCTTGCCGCAGCACATCCGGATGCAAAGCCCGAATTGAATTTTAGCAACCCGTTTGAGTTGTTGATTGCAACCATTCTTTCCGCACAATGTACGGACAAGCAGGTAAATAAGTGTACTGCTCAGCTTTTTAAGGCTTATCCCGATGCGGAGTCCATGGCGGCAGCCGATGAAGAAACACTGAAAAAATACATTAAGCCTTGCGGGTTTTTTAACACAAAAGCAAAACACATACTGTCGGTCAGCCGCGATTTGACCGAAAAGTATCACGGTGTTGTGCCGAATGACAGGGAGGCTTTGCAGTCGCTTGCGGGTGTGGGACGAAAAACAGCAAGTGTCGTGCTTTCAAATGCGTTTAATGTTCCGGCGATTGCTGTTGACACGCATGTGTTTCGCGTCAGCAACCGTTTGGGACTTGCCTGTGCGGCAAACGTTGAAACGACCGAAAAACAGCTCATGCAATGCATACCTGAGGAGAAATGGTCAATTGCACACCATTGGCTGATATTTCACGGCAGACGCGTTTGCTCTGCGCAAAAACCGAAATGCGATATATGCACACTGAAGGAACTATGTAAATACCACAAGGAGAACAGATAAAATGCAATTTGTTGATAAGGCGAGGATAATTATAAAAGCAGGCAACGGCGGCGACGGATGCGCAAGCTTCCACAGAGAGAAATACGTCAGTCACGGCGGACCGGACGGCGGAGACGGCGGCAGGGGGGGCAATGTTGTTTTCCTTGCCGATGAAAACATGAACACACTGCTTGATTTCAAGTTTGCACGATTCTTCCGTGCACAGAACGGCGAAAACGGCAGAGGAAACATGCAGTACGGCAAAAGCGGTGAGAACCTTGTAATTAAGGTTCCTGTCGGAACGCGTGTGCGCGATGTCGAGTCAGGCAAGATTATTGCGGATATGAACAGCCCGGGCAGGGAACGTACTGTTCTGCGCGGCGGCAGGGGAGGCAGGGGAAATGCCAAATTTGCAACGCCGACAAAGCAGGCTCCGCGTTTTGCCCAAGGCGGACAAAAGACAAAGGAATATGAGGTTGAGTTGGAGTTGATGACGATTGCGGATGTAGGCCTTATCGGCCTTCCGAATGTCGGCAAATCCACCATTCTTTCTGTTGTCACAAGCGCAAAGCCGAAAATTGCGAATTATCACTTCACGACGCTGACACCGAATCTCGGCGTTGTAAAGCGTTATGACACATCATTTGTTGTTGCTGATATTCCCGGCCTTATCGAAGGCGCAGCAGACGGCGCAGGACTTGGGCATGATTTTCTGCGTCACATAGAACGCACACGGATGCTCGTGCATGTGCTCGATATTTCCGGTTCGGAAGGGCGTGATCCGTTTGAGGATTATTGCCAGATTCGCAGTGAGCTGATGCGCTACAGCGACAAGCTTGCGGAACTGCCGGAGCTTATTGTTGCAAATAAAATGGATATAACCGGTTCGGAGGACAACCTTGAGATTTTCCGGGAAGAGCTTGCAATGCATATTGAGGAGGATAAAGCGCAGGGTAACGGCGGACAGGACGAGCTGCCGCGTATTTTCCCCGTTTCGGCTGCAGCCGGCAAGGGGTTTGAGCCTTTGCTTGATGCAATTGTTGAAATGCTTAAGGAGCTGCCTGCAACAAGAGAGTTTGCTGAGGATGATATAATTGAAACTCCGCAGTACGAACGCGGCTTTGCAATCAGCAGGGAAGGTGAGGTCTACACCGTAACGGGTGGAACCGTTGAATATATTTTGGACACGACGGATGCCGATGACGAGGAATCTATGCGGCGTTTCCAGCGTATGTTGAAGGCTGAAGGCATAATTGATGCTCTCCGCGAGGCCGGAGCGGGCAACGAAAGTATTGTGCGCATGGGTGAATGGGAGTTTGATTTCATCGAATAAACGGATTATATTGAATATATTTAACGTTGATAACGGGTTGTTTGATGCATTTCGGCATTGAACAACCCTGTTTTTTAACAAATTATGCATAAAAACGAAAACAGAAATACTCAATAAAATAACCAAAAATAAGAAATCGAAACTAAATACTAAAAAATATATCAAAAAAATGAAAAAAAGTGTTGACAAACGAGGCGCATAGCTGTATAATACACACCGTTGCAAAAAGTGAGCTCAACGGGGTGTGGCGCAGTTCGGTAGCGTACGTGCTTTGGGAGCATGGGGCCAAGGGTTCAAATCCCTTCACCCCGACCAGTTTTTTGTGGCCCCTTGGTCAAGCGGTCTAAGACACCGCCCTTTCACGGCGGTAACAGGAGTTCGAGTCTCCTAGGGGTCACCACTCTTTTTGAGAGGGCCTTTAGCTCAGTTGGTTAGAGCGGTCGGCTCATAACCGATTGGTCCGGGGTTCGAGTCCCTGAAGGCCCACCAAGGCATACACCGCGGTCCGGTAGTTCAGTTGGTTAGAATGCCAGCCTGTCACGCTGGAGGTCAGGGGTTCGAGCCCCCTTCGGATCGCCATTTTTTCAGTAAAAATGCGTTGCCGATACATCCTAATGCTGGTGTAGCTCAATTGGCAGAGCAGCTGATTTGTAATCAGCAGGTTGCGGGTTCGAGTCCCATCACCAGCTCCACCAATTTGCAACTTATATGGACGGGTTCCCGAGCGGCCAAAGGGAGCGGACTGTAAATCCGTTGTCACAGACTACGATGGTTCGAATCCATCCCCGTCCACCATTTTTTTTATTTTGCGGGAATGGCGGAATTGGCAGACGCGTACGGTTCAGGTCCGTATGGGGGCAACTTCATGCAGGTTCAAGTCCTGTTTCCCGCACCATGGCGAGTGTTCTTACAGCATTTGAAAAGCTGTGAGGACACTCGCTTTTTTTCTGCTCAAACAGCGGGTCTGTCGTCGGTCGTGCAGCTCACGAACACGCTTTTTCTGGTGTTGACGGTGACGGCCGGGATAGGCAGTGCCGGTTCGTTGGGAATGTTCATTTCCCCCACGCAGTTGTAGTGAATGCGAAGCCGCTGTACCCATTCGCCGTCGATCTTCTCGGCATTGTAGACCTCGATTTTCTCCACCAGTTCGTTGAGCATCCGCGGCGTGAGCTTTCTGGCGCGGGTGTATTTGCGGACGATGGACACGAACATATCCGTTGAGGTTGCGCGGCTGCTCTGCTTCTCTATCTCGGAACGGAGCTTTTTTATTTTCTCCGAAAGCTCCTTCTGTTCCTCCTCATAGCGGCGGGACATCTTCGCAAAGCGGTCGTCGCTGAGCTTGCCGGAAACATTGTCCTCATAGATGCGCTCGAACAGGCCGTCCAGTTCATCGTCGCGGGCAAGGAGTGATTTCAGCTCCTTCTCCTTCAGTCTGCGCTCCGTTTCCTCCGCCTGCCGGGAGTGACCGATCACTTCCTTGAGAAAATCGTCCTCGTAAAGGCCGGCATACTTCGTCAGACGACGGATTTCGCCGAGAACGACCTGCTCCAGAAAGTCCACTCTGACATAGTGAGTGGAGCCGCAGGTGCCGCGATTGCCCTTGTAGTTGGAGCAGTTGAAATACTTGATCTCCGGGTTTCCCTGATTGAAATGAAAATGAAGGTTGCTTCCGCAGTCGGCACAGACCAGAAGCCCGGAAAACATGCTCCTTTCCCCGTCCTTCGCTTGACGCTTTCTCATCTTGCCGCGCTTTTGCTGCACCTGTTCAAAGACGGCACGCTCAATGATCGGCTCATGCACATCCTTGAAAATCGCCCAGTTCTCACGGTCATTCTCCAGTCGCTTCTTGTTCTTGTATGACTTGGAATAGGTCTTGAAGTTGAGAATGTCCCCGCAATACTCCTGCACGGAAAGCATCTTTATGACGCTGGAGCTGTTCCAATGGGTGGGCGGCAGATCCTTGACCTTGCCGGGGCGATTGATTCCCTTGGACTGCCGGTAGGCGCGCGGGGTCAGGACGCCGTCCTCTTCAAGCTTCGCGGCAATCTGCTCCGTTCCGACCCCTTCCAGCGTCATGCGGTAAATTCGCCGCACGACCTGCGCTGCTTCCTCGTCCACGATCCAGCGTTTGGGGTTCTCAGGGTCTTTGACGTACCCGTAAGGAGGCTGCCCCATGGGTTCTCCGGCATTGCCCTTGATCTTGTTGCTGATGCGCCGCTTCTTGCTGATGTCGCGCACATACCATTCGTTAAAAAGATTGCGGATGGGAGCCAGCTCGTTCTCACCTTCGTCGGTGTCGATGTTGTCCGAAACAGCGACCAGCCGAATGTCGTGATTGGGAAAGAACTCCTCGGTCAGTCTGCCGACCTCGATGTAATTACGACCCAGGCGGCTGAGATCTTTTACAAACACGGCTGCTGCTTTTCCCTGCTCCAGCTGCTGAATCATATCGGCAAAGCCGGGGCGAGCCATCGTAACGCCGGAGATGCCGTCGTCCACAAACGGCTCACAGACCAACTCCAAATCCTCATGTCTTGCCATATAGTCCTCGCAGATGGCTCTCTGGCTGGCGATGGAGTTGCTTTCAACTTTGTCTCCATCCTCACGGGACAGACGGCAGTAGATCGCCGTGCGGTAAACCTTATCTGGTATAAAAATAACCTCCGTTTTTCTGTTTGGTGTGGTACATCAAATCAGAAAGACGAAGGCTTGCTTCAACTCTTATGAAGAGGAACACGAAAACGCCACATGACCATCAAGGCAAGCGGCTTAATCCGTATTCTTCTTTTTTTGACCGATTAAATTATAATACCACAGGCTCAATCGCTTGTCCATAGAACCGGGTGAAAAGATTCAGACTGTTCATAAATCAAAGACCTCTCAGATAGTGTTCCAGACAATCTTCCATTGTCTGTCGTGTCCGTCTCGGCGAAGCTGATCTTCACCACTGTCTTCCCGTCCAGATAACAATAGGGATTTCTAATCTGCTTGATGAACTTCCTCAGCCTGTCCTCTCGCGGTGCCGCAGGATCAAGCCGGATGCCGCTTCTCTGAACGAGTGTGCTTCGGTCAACCGTTTTCGGGCTGACGCTTTTCATTGTTTCAATGCCCATCATATTCTAAGCACCTCCTGTTTCGTAGAACTATTCAGGACAAAAGGATATGGCAGAGCATCTTGTGAAGATACTCTGCCACATAGTTTTCATCCTGAAACTATATAGTAAGTTTCTTTTGGGTTTGTTTCATTGTCCGGCATATTTGCAGCTCGCGCCCCTGCCAGAAGAACTTTGCAGTTCCGGGAATGCTGCGGACTACCAATGGTCAATCGGTATCATGGGACTCTCACCCCTCCGAGGATCGCTCCGAGCCGCCTTTCCGAAGAAAGACGGGAGTATCATTGTACCCTGCTCCTGCATCGTCGCAAGCAGCCGCCACTACATGATTTGCACAGCAAATCCGGCTGTTATAGCTCTCCGGAGGTCACTCGCTCCCTTGCGGGAGGTCTTGGCGTCGGAGGCTGTGTTGCTTCGCAGAAGCGTTTTTGACGGATTTTTATGTTCAAAATGATTGAGCCGCTCAGGCCTCTTGTTTAATGCATAACGCTTCGAAAGCGTTGGCACTAAGTGATAGGCATGTACATTTAGCTATTACTGTGATATAATAAATAAATATGGGCGTATAGAGAAAAGTTTGAAAACGGTAATCGGAAAACGGCTGCCGGCATGATCCCTTGCGAAGCAACGACAAACAGTAAAGGTGAACCGTCCGTGACGCGGAGTGCAGCCCAAAAGAAGATTGGAAAACACAAACTCTTTGATAATTTGCTAATTATGAACTTGCTTGAGCTTGTGTTTCGGAAGTTAAAAAACTTTCTGTAAATTGATCGGGACCGCATCCTTGAGCTTGGCTTCCGTGGCAAAGATTATGATCCTTGCCGGAGACTGCGGTGATACCAACGGTAAGGCGCAGATTGATAAGGCCGAGCATTTGCGGGAAACGTAGGAGTTTGGGAAAAGCATTCATTAAACAAAATAAATTTATGGGAGATTGGGATGAAAACACTGTATCTGATTGGCGGCACAATGGGCGTTGGCAAGACGGCGATCAGCCAACAATTGAAAAAAGATTTACCCAACAGTGTATTTCTGGACGGTGACTGGTGTTGGGATGCCGATCCGTTTCAGGTAACGGAAGAGACAAAGGAAATGGTTATGCAGAACATTTGCTGTTTGCTGAACAACTTCCTTCACTGCACTGCCTATGAGAATGTCATTTTTTGCTGGGTGATGCACAAGCAGTCGATTATTGACAGAATAACCGCTGCATTGGACACAAGCAGATGTAGGCTTGTCAAAATCTCTCTGCTGGCAGATGAACCGACTTTGCGCCAACGGTTGGCTGCTGATATTGCACAAGGAATTCGGAACGTCGATGTTATTGACCGAAGCGTTGCAAGAATCAATCTGTATCAGGCACTCGATACTATAAAAGTTGACACGAGGAATAAAACGGTTCAAGAGATCGCTCAAGAAATCATGGTACAGTAATACAGGCAATGCTGTTCAAAGGAAAAGCGGAAAAACGAGGAAACTGCATTGGAACGAGAACGAAAGATACAAGACGCCGCGATTATGATTAGAAAGAAGTACGGGAAGAACGCCATCATCAAGACGATGAATCTTGAATAGGGTGCAACAGCTAAAGACCGCAATGCCGCAGATTGGCTGGCGGGCATAAGGTGTGACAATGAAAACTACAGGGAGAACCGTCGCATGATTCGAGAATTACGGAAAACCGATATAAAAAGGGTTGCTGAAATATGGCTGAACGCCAATCTGCAAGCGCATTCCTTCATCTCTCCGCAATATTGGATGGGGAATTTCGGTTCGGTGAAGGCAATGCTTCCGCAAGCTGAGGTTTATGTGTATGAGGATGCTCGTAACATACAGGGATTTGTCGGGCTTAACGGCGAACAGATCGAGGGCATTTTTGTTTCCGGTGAAATGCGGTCGCAGGGTATAGGCAGGCTCCTTCTCGATTTTATCAATACGAAAAAACTGAATTGCGCTTGAACGTGTACCGGAAGAATACGCGGGCGATCCGTTTCTATCAACGGGAAGGCTTTGAAATCCTAAACGAGGGGCTGGATGAAGCCGTCGGGGAAAAGGACTGTGCAATGCTGTGGCGGTCGAAAAAAAGTCCCGATTTAAAAAATGCAAATTGAACTTTGCAAAGCGTTAAAACAGGATTTTATGTAATGTACGCGTTTTTACAGGAGACATTCCGAAGCAAGGAGGGCACGAATGCCCAAAATTGTTGCGCGCACAGATTGCCGAAAATAAAATGCGGAAAATTGGTGAAACGAAATCTGTTTAAAAGAGGTTATTCACGTGAAAGAGTATTTTATACAGCCGAAGCATGGTGGAAGAATCGAGGTCAGCAACGGGCAAACAATTACCGTTGTCGATGCCGACGGTGGGCAGGTTGCGGATTTCTTTGCGGAAGTCAAAGGCACACATGAAGAATATCTTTCTCTATTCGTAACGATTGATTGCAACGAGTCGCTTCGTATTGGCGTCGGTTCAATTCTTTACTCCAATCTGTATCACGCCATGTTTGAGGTTATTCAAGATGATGTATGATTTCTTTTATCAGAACGGCTCGGATCATCCAAATTGCCTTGATAACATCAATGCTGCTCTTGGAACGCAGAGAACAATCATTCACCCCGTCAACCTTTTTATGAATACACAGATTGCTTCGGACGAGAAAATCACAATCAATCGTCCCCTTCCTGAAGCAGGTGATAAGATCGTGCTGCGAGCGCTGACGGATTGTGTATTAGGGGTTTCGGCTTGCAGTGTTTCGGAATGTGATACGAACGGCGGGAAATGTACTGCTGTTGCGGTACAGATCGATTAACGTCTTTACTTTGCGTGAGAAGGGAGTGGTCGGATGCGCACGAACAGCAAATATGACAAAATTACGAGACTGCGGCATCATGTCTTCAAGACGCGGCCGCAGATGCCGAAGGTGCTTGCCGGTCATCTGATACGGTCGCTTAACAAAGGAGTGTCATCATGAAAATAAGTTATAAAAAACTCCGGGTCATGCTCATTCGGAGACATAGCAAAAGTCCAACTGAGAGCAGACAATATAATATCAGCCGGAACGGAACAATGAGGTGATGTAATGCAGATTATAGACAACATTAACAAGACCGTCAAGGACGATCTGCAAGCGGGTATTCACAAAGGCAGTAGGATGTCCGTTGCCGCCGCTTGCTTCTCAATCTATGCGTATCAGGAACTCAAAAAACAACTTGAGGGCATTGACGAACTGCGTTTTATCTTCACATCCCCCACCTTCGTGACTGAGAAGGCGTCAAAGGCGCAGCGAGAGTTTTACATCCCACGAATCTCAAGAGAGAGCAGCCTGTACGGCACCGAGTTTGAAGTAAAGCTCCGCAATGAGCTGACGCAAAAAGCGATTGCGAAAGAGTGCGCAGACTGGATCCGGCGCAAAGCAGTTTTCAAGTCAAACGTCACACAGGAGCAGATGATGGGCTTTATGACGGTCGATGAAAGCACCTATATGCCCATCAATGGCTTTACCACCGTCGATCTCGGTTGCGAGCGCGGCAACAACGCCTACTATCCTGTGCAGAAAACGGAGAGCTTTGAAAATGCCAACTACTTTCTCAGGCTCTTTGAACAGCTATGGAACGACAAGAAAAAGCTGCAAGAGGTCACGGATATTGTGATCGAAAATATCTCTGCGGCGTATCGTGAGAACTCACCGGAGTATATCTATTTTGTTGCACTCTATAACATCTTCAAAGAGTTCCTTGATGACGTTTCGGAGGACGAGCTGCCTAACGAAGCAACGGGCTTTAAGGAAAGCAAAATCTGGGGAATGCTTTATAACTTCCAGCGTGACGCGGTTCTTGCCATCATCAGCAAACTCGAAAAATTCAACGGCTGCATTCTGGCAGACAGCGTCGGTCTCGGAAAGACATTCACTGCGCTTGCGGTGATCAAGTATTATGAGAACCGCAACAAATCCGTGCTTGTTCTCTGTCCGAAAAAGCTCTCTGAGAACTGGAATACGTACAAGGGCAACTATATCAACAATCCCATTGCAGCGGATCGGCTGAGATACGATGTTCTCTATCATACGGACCTTTCACGCGAACACGGACAGTCGAACGGAATTGATCTTGACCGCCTGAATTGGGGCAACTATGACCTTGTTGTCATTGATGAGAGCCACAACTTCCGCAACGGCGGCGAGGTGTCCGGCGAGGATGCAAAGGAAAACCGTTATCTGAAACTGCTCAATCGGGTTATTCGTGCCGGTGTGAAAACGAAGGTGCTTATGCTTTCGGCAACACCTGTCAACAACAGATTTATTGACCTTAAAAATCAGCTTGCACTCGCTTATGAGGGCGATGTTGCGCAAATAAACAAAAAACTTGACACAACAAAGAAAATTGACGAAATCTTCCGTCAGGCACAGAAGGCTTTCAACGCATGGAGCAAGCTCCCTGCCGAAGAACGCACGACGGACGAACTTCTTCAGACTCTGGATTTTGATTTCTTTGAACTGCTGGATAGTGTAACGATTGCACGGTCAAGAAAGCACATCGAAAAGTACTACAACACTTCTGACATCGGCAAATTTCCGGAGCGTCTGCCGCCGATTTCGCTGCGTCCGTGTTTGACCGACTTGAGCGATGCTATCAACTACAATGAGATATACGAACTTTTGAATGCGCTGAATCTGTCGATTTACACGCCGACAAAGTACATCATGCTTTCAAAACTGTATAAATATGTTGACTCTGAAAAACGCAACATAACTCAGGAAGGGCGCGAAGAAGGCGTTCGCCGCCTGATGAGCATTAACCTGCTGAAGCGGCTTGAAAGCTCGGTTCATTCGTTCCGCCTTACGGTTGACAGAATGCGGAAAAAGATTGACGAAACCATTAAGAAGATCAACAATTACGAACTCGGCTCGGAAGAAATTGAGTTGACAGATATCGCTGCGGGAGAAGATTTTGATTACGATGATCAGAACACCGATTTCTTCTCAGTCGGCAAGAAGGTCAAAATCGATCTTGCTGATATGGACTATGTTTCATGGCGGCGTGAGCTTGAACGTGATGCGGAAAATCTGGAACTGCTGTCCCTCATGATTGCAGACATCACGCCGAAGCATGACACAAAACTGCAAACATTGTTCGATTTGATCCGGAAAAAAATCAAGCATCCGATCAATCCCGGTAATAAGAAGATCATAATTTTCACGGCGTTTTCTGATACCGCAGACTATCTCTTTGCAAACGTCAGCAGATTTGCAAAAGAGAATTTCGGGCTGGAAACGGCGGAGATCACCGGCACGGTTGACGGAAAGACCACCATTCCAAAGCTCCGTGCGAACCTCAACACGGTTCTGACTTGTTTCTCACCCGTTTCAAAAGGAAAATCCGTACTCCTGCCCGGCAGCGCCGATGAACTTGATATTCTGATTGCAACCGATTGTATTTCCGAAGGTCAGAACTTGCAGGATTGCGACTATCTCATCAACTATGATATTCATTGGAACCCCGTTCGCATTATCCAGCGGTTCGGGCGAATTGACCGTATCGGCAGCAGAAACGACCGTATCCAGCTTGTAAACTTCTGGCCGGATATGGATCTCGACGAGTATATCAACCTGAAAAGCCGCGTGGAAACCCGCATGAAGATTTCCGTAATGACCTCCACCGGTGATGATGATCTTCTCAATGCCGAAGAAAAGGGAGACCTTGAATACCGCCGCGCACAGCTCAAGCGGCTGCAAGAGGAAGTTGTGGACATTGAGGACATGACCAGCGGCATTTCCATCATGGATTTGGGACTCAACGAGTTCCGACTCGATCTGCTTGAATACATAAAGCAGCATGAGGACATCGAAACCGCGCCTAAGGGGCTGCATGCCGTTGTCGGGAGGGCGGGGGAGTCACCTGCCGGTGTGATTTTCGTTCTCAAAAATATCAACGACAGTGTGAATATTGACAATCGGAATCGGATTCACCCCTTCTACATGGTCTATATCAGCGAAGAAGGTGAAATTGTCTGCGATTATCTCAACCCGAAGAAATTGCTCGACACGATGCGTCTGCTCTGCCGTGGAAAGGACAAGCCTTGTGCGGAGCTTTGCAGGCAGTTTAATGAGGAGACGGATGACGGGCGTAAAATGGGCGAAGTCTCCGAGCTGCTGAGCGAGGCAATAAATTCCATCATTGACGCGAAAGAGAAAAACGATATTGACAGTCTGTTCAAAAGCGGCGGCACATCTGCGCTGCTCAGTGCAGTTTCGGGACTGGATGATTTTGAGCTGATTTGCTTTCTGATAATTAGGAATGAGAAATTAGGAGTGAGAAATTAGGAGTGAGGAATTAGGAATGAGAAATTTAACGGAAAATGCTGTTGCTGACAAGAGCCTTGCTTTTGCATTGCGCGTGATCGCACTGTACAAATACCTCTGCGCTGAAAAGAATGAATATGTTTTATCCAAACAGGTTTTACGGAGCGGAACAAGCATTGGTGCAAACATTGCCGAAGCACAGTGTGCTGTCAGCCGAAAAGATTTTTTATCCAAACTGTATATCGCCTTCAAGGAATGTTCGGAAACGAAGTATTGGTTGGAGCTGCTGTTCAGGTCGGACTATATTGATGCTCCGCAATATAACTCTATTCAGTCCGATTGCACGGAGCTTCTGAAAATGCTGTCCGCAATCACAAAGACAATTAGGAATGAGGGGTGAGAAATTAGGAATGAGAAATGAGGAATGAGAAATGAGGAGTGAGGAATTAGGAGTGAGGAATTAGGAATGAGAAATTTAACGGAAAATGCTGTTGCTGACAAGAGCCTTGCTTTTGCATTGCGCGTGATCGCACTGTACAAATACCTCTGCGCTGAAAAGAATGAATATGTTTTATCCAAACAGGTTTTACGGAGCGGAACAAGCATTGGTGCAAACATTGCCGAAGCACAGTGTGCTGTCAGCCGAAAAGATTTTTTATCCAAACTGTATATCGCCTTCAAGGAATGTTCGGAAACGAAGTATTGGTTGGAGCTGCTGTTCAGGTCGGACTATATTGATGCTCCGCAATATAACTCTATTCAGTCCGATTGCACGGAGCTTCTGAAAATGCTGTCCGCAATCACAAAGACAATTAGGAATGAGGGGTGAGAAATTAGGAATGAGAAATGAGGAATGAGAAATGAGGAGTGAGGAATTAGGAGTGAGGAATTAGGAATGAGAAATTAGGAATGAGAAATTGAGCGGAGAATACGGTAATTGAAAAATGTGAAAGGAGAAAAGAATTGGGAGTAAGAAATTCCTAATTTCTAATTCCTAATTTCTAATTAAATCAGTGTTTCCTGCATCTACTGAATTCGGCAAAAGAATACCGAAGCAAAAATTTTACGAGAATCTTGACGTTTCTCCGGTGCTGCGCCGTGCGTTTATCGATCAAATTCGGCTGGTGTACTGGCGGAACAAGCTGGCGGCGTCCACGCTGAATATTGCGGCGGGTGAAGCCGTAACGGAGATTGAAGTGCTTGAGATTCGCCTGAACGGACCGCAGCTTGACGAAGCGGTGCTAAAACAAATCGACAAGGAAATCCCATACCATATCCTCTTTATTTTGACCTGTGACGGCAAGGCTCAGGCGTGGATCGGCCACAAGTCGGCCGCCGCCTCCGGCAGCAGCGCTTTCAAAGTCAATAGATATTATCACACCGACTGGATACCGGAAAATGAGATTGATCTCCGCATTGACGGCTTGACTTTGGACGCCGTTTATGATAACTTTGTTAAACAGGTTGCCGAGCTGCAAGGGGAGGAGTGGAACGCAAATTGCGGTGCCGCCGAAAACGTTGCGCAAAGCTTGGCGCGCGAAAAGCTCAAAAAGCAGATCGCCGCGCTGGAAAACAAGATGAAGAAAGAGAAACAGCTGAATCGGCGCATGGAAATAAATGCGGAGCTGAAAAGATTAAAAAAGGAGCTGAACGGCTAAAAAACGATGTTCGCAGCAGCTGAAATGAATTTTGAAAATTCATATTTCGGTTGCAAACATAGATATACAATAATACGGAGGTATTGAGCAGATTATGAAATCACTGGATCTTACACCCACAAATGAAAATGTCTATAACTCATTGATAAATGACAGCATTGGAAGGGGAGAGTTCGTTCGTCAATTCGTTAAAATGCTGAATGCAATTGAAGATAATTGCACAATTGCGCTTGAGGGGAATTGGGGAAGCGGGAAAACCTTTTTTGTTAAACAGGTCAAGATGGTTTTGGATGCACACAACCCAAATTATCAGCCGGTAAATGGATTCCTGACAGAAGAACGCAGGAAAGAAATTAAAGAAAAATGTAGCGAATTCAATGCTGAAGATGGCAGCACGGAATTAAAACCTCAGCTATGCGTATATTACGACGCATGGCAAAATGACAATGATGAAGATCCGATTCTTTCGTTGGTTTATTCGATTGTTAAAGAAACAGGATCTGATTTTTCATTCGATAAAAAACCAACACTTGACATTTGCAGTGAACTTATAAATCTTGTTTGTGATAAAGATATAAGCAAATTAATAAAGGTATTAAAAGGGGAAAATGCTTTAGATCTCATTAAGAAAACAAAAGATGAGGCGGATAAGGTCAGCGAGTTTTTACAGTCACTGCTCCCTGAAGTCGGCGAGAGATTAATCGTGTTTGTTGATGAGCTTGATCGCTGCAAACCGAGTTATGCGGTAAAGCTTCTTGAGAAAATTAAACACTATTTTTTAGACGAAGAAATCACATTTGTTTTTTCGGTCAACATAAATGAATTGCAGCATACAATAAAAAAACACTACGGCAGCGATTTTGACGCAACGCGATATCTGGATCGGTTTTTTGATCTAAGAGCAGCATTGCCGAAATTTGATTTAGAAAAATACTACGCAAGCATAGGATTTGAGCTTAATGAAAATATGTTCAATTACGTTTGTGCGTCGGTAATCAACAAGTATCAATTTGAAATGCGGAATATTGCAAAATATATCAGACTTGCAAAAATAGCTGTGCCAAAATCAGTAAGAAAAGGTGATATGCTTTTTGTTCCAGAAAAAAGTGCTTTATTCATTTATAACATATATGTAATTCCAATTATGATTGGATTGAAGCTGACAGACGCCAAGCGTTTTGAAAATTTCGTTAACGGTAAAGATTGTACACCGCTGCTGGATTTTCAGAAATGCTTTAGCATGGGTTGCTTTGTCGACTTGGCATTTGAACGCTACGAGAAGTCAAGTAACGATAAAGCTGCCGCTATTGAAAAGAAAATCAAAGAAATATATGATGCAATCTTTGTTGAAAAATACGAAGACGAATCTTATCGGTTAATTGGCAGTATGTACTTTAATAAAAAAACAAAAGACAGTGTAATGTGCATTGCCGGACTGATGTCAAGTTCAGCAAGCTTTGATGAGGAATAAGGAGAGAACACCAATGCGCAAACCGAAATTTGAAACCCCCGATTTAACATCGGAAAACATAGAAAAAATTGCCGCCCTGTTTCCCAACTGCATCACGGAGATGCTGGACGAGGAACGCAGCACGCCGGAGAAGAAGGTGTACAAGCGGGCGGTCAATTTTGAGCTGCTGAAACAGATGCTTTCACCGGACGTGGTGGACGGCGACGAGGCATACGAGTTCACATGGGTCGGCAAGAAGGCGGCTATCGTGGAAGCCAACAAGCCGATCCGGAAGACGCTGCGCCCCTGCATGGCAGAGAGCAAGGACTGGGACACCACCGAAAACCTCTATATCGAGGGCGATAATCTGGAAGTTCTCAAGCTCTTGCAGGAGAGCTATCTCGGCAAGGTCAAAATGATCTATATCGACCCGCCGTACAACACCGGCAACGACTTTATCTATGCCGATGACTTTAGGATGGAGAGCGAAGAGTGGAAGGTTGAGAGCGGAGAGTGGAGTGAGGAAGGCGACCGCCTGTTCAAGAATACCGACACCAATGGACGGTTTCATTCCGACTGGTGCAGTATGATTTATTCCCGGTTGATGCTGGCGAGAAATTTACTGGCAAGTGATGGAGCTATCTTTATCAGCATTGACGATAACGAGCGGGAGAATCTTCAAAAAATATGTGATGAAGTGTTTGGGACAGTGAACTATGTTGCAACTTTCCCTTGGCGAAAACGAACCGCAAAATCGGATGTGCCTTTCGGCGTGTCACAAGACTATGAATGGATTATACTTTATGCAAAATCCTCTCAATATGCCGCAAGAATTTCGGGGACTGAAAGACAATACTATGAAACGCCAGACTATCCTGGGAAACAATGGCGAATACATGATTTGACAACTCAGAGGACTGCTTTTGAACGTCCCAATAGTAACTTTGATATGGTGAATCCTAAAAACGGAGATGTATTTCAAGTAAACCCGCTTAGAACATGGGCGGTAACAAAGGAAACATTTGATGAGTATTATGCTGCTGGGAAAATAGTATTCCCAGGAGATTATGATTTCCTTAGGATTAGTAAACCGGCTTTCCGATACTGGAAAGAGGATGACGTGAAAAAAGCCGGAGATTTCTATGGAATGATGTCAGCAAGCACTAAACTGCCGGATGACATAGGAATGTCATTGGATGGAACAAAAGAGATTACGGAACTTTTTAACGGAAAAGTTTTTAGCTTTCCAAAGACCACAAAACTAATAAAGCATTTTGTGGATATGAGCACGAAGAATGATGATGCAGCTATTATTCTCGACTTCTTCTCCGGTTCTGCCACCACCGCCCATGCTGTCATGCAGCTCAACGCCGAGGACGGCGGACACCGCAAATTCATCATGGTGCAGCTTCCGGAGAAGTGCGACGAAAAATCCGAAGCCTACAAAGCGGGCTACAAAAATATCTGTGAAATCGGAAAAGAGAGAATCAGAAGAGCAGGAGAAAAAATTCTGAAAGAGCAGTTGGCAAATAACAACTCCACTCTTAACTCTCCAAACTCCAAACTCGACATCGGTTTCCGTGTTCTCAAGCTGGATTCCACCAACATGAAGGACGTTTATTACGCGCCCGGTGACTACGATCAGGACTTTCTCCATCAGCTGGAATCCAACATCAAGGATGACCGCACCGACCTCGATCTGCTGTTCGGCTGCCTGATCGACTGGGGGCTGCCGCTGTCCCTGCCGTACAAGTCCGAGCAGATCGACGGCTGCACCGTCCATACCTACAACGACGGCGACCTGATCGCCTGCTTTGACGCTAATGTCCCCGAAAGTGTGGTCAAGGAGATCGCACAGCGTCGCCCGCTCCGTGCTGTCTTCCGCGATTCCGGCTTTGCATCCAGCCCGGAGAAGATCAACATGTTCGAGATTTTCAAGCTCTATATGCCGGAGGACGCGGGCGACATCACCAAGCGCGTGAGGGTGATATAAGAGTGAAGTTTTGAGAGTGGAGAGTGTAGTTATGAGAGTTGAGAGTGAAGTTATGAGAGTTGAGAGTGGAGTTATGAGAGTTGAGAGTGGAGAGTGGAGTTATGGAAGCAGAAAACACTGCGAGGTATAAGAGCAAGAGATTTGCCGTTCGGATCGTTCGGCTATATCAATACTTATGCGAAGAAAAAAGAGAGTTCGTGCTTTCAAAACAGATTTTACGAAGCGGTACAAGCATTGGAGCAAATCTTGCGGAAGCGGAGTGCGCAATTAGTAAAAAGGACTTCCTTTCGAAGATTTATATCGCATTGAAGGAATGCTCAGAGACATTGTATTGGTTGGAATTACTGACTGAAACGGATTATTTGTCCGAACAGGAGTTTAAGTCGCTCAACGCCGATTGTGACGAGTTGAGAAGAATGCTGTCTGCTACAACGAAAACAATTTCTTCCGCACAGCAAAAGTAACTTAACTCACAACTCTTCACACTCCACACTTCACCAACACCACACGGAGGAAATAACGAAATTATGAAGTTACAATTCAAACATCAAAAATTTCAAGCGGATGCGGCAAAAGCAGTCGTTGACGTCTTTGCCGGGCAGCCGTACCTCACGCCCACATATATGATGGACAAGGGTACCGTTATAAAAAAACAAAAGGTTAAAGGCGTAGATATATCGGATCCTTATGAATCTAAAATTTATGATACTGCCGCCGACTTCACCGGCTGGCGCAACGAACGCATTGTGCCGGAGCTTTCCGACAAGCTGATTCTGGAACATTTGCAAAAGGTGCAGCGCACGAATCAGATCAAGCCATCTGATAAGCTTGAAGGTCGTTATAATCTGACGATTGAAATGGAAACCGGCGTCGGCAAGACCTATACCTACATCAAGACCATGTATGAGTTGAACAAGCACTACGGCTGGAGCAAGTTCATTGTGGTCGTGCCGAGCATTGCCATCCGCGAGGGCGTCTATAAGTCCTTTCAGGTAACGCAGGAGCATTTTGCGGAGGAATATGGAAAGAAAATCCGCTTCTTCATCTACAATTCCGCCCAGCTCACCGAGATTGACCGCTTTGCGTCGGACAGTTCCATCAATGTCATGATTATCAACTCGCAGGCGTTCAACGCCAAAGGTAAGGACGCGCGGCGTATTTACATGAAGCTGGACGAATTCCGTTCCCGTCGCCCGATTGATATTATTGCAAAAACGAACCCGATTCTGATTATCGACGAGCCGCAGTCGGTCGAAGGAAAACAGACGAAGGAACGGCTGAAAGAGTTTTGCCCGCTGCTGACACTCCGCTACTCCGCGACTCACAAGTCGGACAGCATCTATAACATGGTTTATCGCCTTGATGCAATGGAAGCGTACAACAAGCAGTTGGTCAAGAAAATTGCCGTCAAGGGCATCACAGAGTCCGGCAGCACGGCAACCGAGGGCTTTGTCTATCTGGAAAGCATCAATCTTTCCAAAGCTGACCCGACAGCGACCATTCAGTTTGACTGCATTGGAGCAAAGGGACTTCGCAAGAAAACCGCCACGGTCGGTATTGGCTACAACCTCTATGACAACTCCGGCAATCTTGACGAGTACAAGGAAGGCTTTGTGGTCAAGTCTATCGACGGACGCGACAACTCCGTAGAGTTCCTGAACGGTATCAAAATCTTTGCCGGAGATGTGATCGGTAAGGTCAGCGAAGACCAGCTCCGACGCATTCAGATCCGCGAAACGATTCTTTCTCACTTGGAGCGGGAGCGTCAGCTTTTCCATAAGGGCATCAAAGTTCTGTCGCTGTTCTTCATCGACAGGGTTGAAAAATACAAACAGTACGACGAGGACGGGCATCCGTTCAACGGCATCTATGCGGATATGTTTGAGGAAGAATACAACGACATCATAGACTCTATGCAGTTGAGAGCCGGTGACGATGATTACATTCGTTATCTGGACGCAATTTCCGCCCACGATACCCATGCCGGTTACTTCTCGGTTGATAAGAAGGGCAAGATGACCGACAGCAAGCTTTCCGACAAGAAGGAAGGCACATCCGACGATATTGACGCCTATGACCTGATCATGAAGAACAAGGAACTGCTTCTGGATCGTGATCCGAAAAAGTCCCCGGTGCGTTTCATTTTCTCCCATTCTGCGCTGCGTGAAGGTTGGGATAACCCGAACGTGTTCCAGATTTGCACACTGAAACAGAGCAGCAGCGAGGTTCGCAAGCGGCAAGAGGTCGGTCGCGGTCTGCGCCTGTGTGTCAATCAGGACGGCGAGCGCATGGACGCCAACGTGCTTGGAAATGATGTGCAGTCCATCAATGTTCTGACCGTCATCGCCAGTGAGAGCTATGACAGCTTTGCAAAGGGCTTGCAGACTGAGCTTGCCGATGCAGTTGCCGGACGTCCCGTGGCGGTTACTGCCGACCTCTTCAAGGGCAAGGTCATTGTGGATGCCGGAGGCAACGAACAGGTTGTGGACGGCGATACAGCTCAGGCGATTTATTTTGATTTGATTGTCAACGGCTATATCGACAAGAAGGGCGTACTGACCGATAAATATTATGCCGACAAAGCAAACGGCGCGATTCAGGTTGCGGAGGAAGTGGCGGACAGCCGCGATTCTGTGATCAATATTCTTGATTCCGTCTATGACAGCCGCGCTATGCAGCCGGAGAATGCCCGCGACAAGAACGTCGAGCTGCAAGTTGATCCCGACAAGCTCGCCATGCCGGAGTTTAAGGCTCTCTGGAAACGTATCAGCCCGAAATCTGTGTATGTGGTTGATTTTGATACCGATGAGCTTGTAAACAAGGCGATTGCATCTATTAACAATAATCTTCATGTGCCGAAAATCTTTTTCAAAGTTGAAACCGGCGCGATGGATGAGATCAAGTCAAAGGACTCGCTTCTTGACGGAAGTGCATTCTCGAAGTCAAAGTCTTCTACTTATGACAGCAGCAAGCAAATCCGCGTGGGCAGCAGCGTGAAGTATGATCTGATCGGCAAGCTGGTCGGAGAGACAGGCTTGACGCGAAAGGCAGTCGTTGCAATTCTGACCGGCATTGAAAAATCCGTTTTTGAGCAGTTCAAATTCAATCCGGAAGAGTTCATTATCAAAGCAGCCGCCCTGATCAATGATGAAAAGGCAACTGCAATTATCCAGCACATCACCTACAATGTGCTGGATGAACATTACGACACGGACATTTTTACCGAACCGACCATCAAGGGCAAGCTCGGCACAAATGCGATGAAAGCGCAGCGGCATCTATACGATCATATCGTGTATGATTCCACAAACGAGCGTGATTTTGCTGCCGATTTGGACACCAACACAGATGTTGCGGTTTATGTGAAGCTGCCGGACAGCTTCTATATCGCAACGCCGGTAGGACACTATAATCCGGACTGGGCGATTGCTTTCTATGAAGGTACCGTCAAGCATATCTACTTTGTTGCTGAGACGAAAGGCTCTATGTCCTCCATGCAGCTCCGGCTCATTGAGGAATCCAAAATCCATTGCGCAAGAGAGCATTTTAAGGCGATCAGCAACGGAAATGTGGTTTATGATGTGGTGGACAGTTACCAAACCTTGCTGGAAAAGGTAATGAAATAAAAAAGAGCATTGATTTCAAAAACAGCTCGGTCAACCCTTTTTGAGTTGCCCGGGCTTTTTGCAGCTGACGATGCCGCAGCTCCGTTAAAAAATGCGATTCTGCCGCTTAAATATTGGCATCTTATTCTCAACGGAAAAAAACGAACAGCAAGGGTCGTGCTGAGTGCGGCAACTCCAAGCATGACACAAATCGGCAGCGTCGCAAGGGAGACGGCACAGTAAACGGCATACATTGCCGGCTCTACGCCGAGAATGAATACAGGTCAAAACAAATTCTTTGTGTAGTAATATCTTTTTTCGGTGTACGGATATTCCTCAAGGGTGAAAACCTCCTGATATCCATGCTTCTTGTAGAATATCGGAGCTTGAAAAGAAAAAGTATCCACAAAAGCATATTTGCAGTCGCGCTGCTTAGCTTCGCTTTTCGCGGCCTGCAGTAACTTGCTTCCGATACCTTGCCCTCGGAGTTGTTCACTGACAAAAAGGAATTGAATGCAAAGCCAATTTCCGAATATCTCTCCTGTCAATCCGGCCAGCTTTCTGCTGTTTTCGTCTTCAAAAAAGAGCCCTATCGGGATTTTTTGATTTTTCGCGATGAACAAGATTATATTCATTCAGCATCCTATGTATCTCATTGACATCGTGCTCGCTTACATCATCCGTTATTCTGAAATTCATATGTGTTTTCCCTTCTTCACACAGTTTTATTAATAATTAAAACCTATGTATCCTGCCAATCAGAACCGTACATCTGTTTCTTTGCTTTAAAAAATCGGTTATACACGAAAGCAACAGCAACGTCGGTACTGTTTTTGAACGGATACATATTGGAACAGCAAGATGCTTATCGGCATAAATCACTTATCATGCCAGAGTGCTAAAACCCTGCCCGTATCATTATCTACCAAGATGTTTGCAACACCGCCCGTCATATTGGAACGCAATGTTCCCTGAACAAGCCAAATACCGTTTGCCTTATCATAGAATACTTGATAGGGTTTCTGTTTTTTTATACGTTCTCCATACTTGTTAATCCAAATTACTTCAACTTTTTTGAGAAGATCTTTGGGATCGGATATGAACCCTAAATTATCTTCTGACGGAAATTTATCAATATAATATTGATAATCGCCCACATCAAACGCCTTAGTTTCCGGAAGCTTGTTTTTGCCAATCACAACAAATGTCCCTGCAATGAATGCCATGAAAAGAACAAACAGAAACATAAAAAACATCTTTCTTTTAAACATTGAAACTACCTCCTCGGATGGTTGGGATCAACTTGTTCGCAATTGAACCCGTTGTGTATGCATAGCGATTCTTTCCGAGCATGTTGCCGTAGGAATCGTATGCATAAGTGTAAGTTGAGTTCGCGGAATTGTTTTCTCCGTAGTACAGATTTTCGCGCACAAGCTGATTCATGGAATCATACTCGTAGGAGAATTTTTCATCTGCATTTTCGAATGTTGAATCGCCGCGCCATATCCTGGTTATGTTGCCGTTGGCGTCATAATCATAGTTGTACTTTGCGTCCGAACCGCTGCGATAGGACTTAACGAGCGTTTATTCGGGACTGCCGGATAAACCTCCGGTGAAGCTCTTTTCGGTGCTTGCTGCACGGCGCGTGCATCAAAGAACTTTTTACAACTACCACGTATACTTTACTGTGTACCAATCATTCCCGAGATCAACCTGGTCTACTATATATGACCATTCGTCAACAAGCCGGCCTTCTCCGGTTCGTTCAATCTCTTTGCAGAGCAAATAATCACTGTCCCCAAATCTTGAATAGAAGGCAAACATTACATATTCAGCGAAACTTGAAAACTGCCTATCTACGGACTGCATAAGCGGATCATCGAAAAGAGGCTGTACAAAAGTTTGGATTCCGTTGATCTCGTCCTGCGATAATTCTTCGGATGAAAAAACTCCGAGTTCACCGATTTTGGTATAGGTTCGATTATTGTATGAACTGTCCGCGCCTTTTACCACATAAACAACGTTTGGATTCGCCTTAAACCAGTCGGCGGCAGCATAGAGTGCCTCGGTGTGAAGCTTGAAGTAGTCTTGCGCAACTCCGGCAGAATACAACCCGCGCGGCCCGGAATCCTCAAAGAGCTTTTTAAACTCAGCTATGCTAAAACACCCGCACAATTGTACCGAAACAACTGCGGCAACCATAGTGATCGCAACAATAATTATCAAATGCTTTTTGCTTTTCATAGTGACCCCCGCAGTTCTTTCGCTATTTTATAAATTGTTAACAGCAACCGTCCGTTTATTCCTGCATTTACCATCCAATCGGAAAATTCTCCGCTTGCAAAAGATGCAGGTTCCATGAAGTAATGTATACCAACCCCAAGGTTGATAAAAAAGTTGTCGTCTTTTCCGTCATAGTAATACTCACAGCCATCGTTGTCTCCATTTTCTCTTAATGCGACAAATCCAGCCGCAACAAGGAGAGTTTTTCTTGAAAATCCTAATGTTGATCCGATAAAGCCATAATTCAGGTTTCCAAGATCTGCTGCGGTCATGTTTAACCCAAATGCAGAAAAACCGGAAACGTCTTTCGCCCAATCGGGCAAATTATATTTGTAGTCCCAGTCTCCGTATGAACGCACATGCTGATAGAATTGGATTTGTGCGTAACCCGGTATAACTGACCATTTCTTTGTTGTATGCAAAGTTGACATACTTTCCGGATTTGCCCCAATACTTGAGCTGTTTGCCTGCTCAAGTATTGGCTGCACCGAAGTAACGGATCGGATTGCCCATTTCATCATATGAAACAGTGTTGTTTTGCTTTGAACCGGTCGATACCGTTCCGTCAGTGACCGCCGTCAGCAGATCTGATCCACTTGACAACATCATTTCTATGAGACAATACGCTCAAAGCCATGTTTCGTCAGAATGCAAAAGCCGATGTACTGACTATATAACAATTATCTGACAAACTGCGCTGAGCAGATTCGTTGATCCAACTTATGTCCTTTGGCTGCCGCTCCGTTTCGTCCGCGTTAACGAATAAAGAGTAATTGCAACTGATTGGCTGTCCGATGAATCCGATACTTAAGAATCGGTCAACAATATTTACGCATCCGATATCGTTTGCCAACATACATGCTGCAAAACTTTGCAGCAGTTCCATATCTTCACCGGAAATATCAGTGCTTTTGCACTCGGCAAAAATATCCTCCTTCAGCTGAACCAAAGTGTCCGTACGAGCATCACAGTAATCTGCTCCGCGACGCGGACTGTATATGCACAACTGTTTAATGTTATCCTGCGAATACAGAAACTTGGCAAATCTTTCGATTTCATCCCGGTATTGGTAATAACAGTTCTCAACTGATTCAATCACTTCATCTTCAGATTTCCTGTTCTGAGTAAGTGAATCAAGCAGTCGGACAGAGCAGCCGGATGATGCCAATGTCGCAAGAACAAGAAGTGAAGCCAATAACATGTTCAGAGTGATTTTTTTCATTTTAAAATAACCTCCCGGTTTGTGTCTTTCGCTGATACAGCGTTAACTTTTGGTTCTTTATATGAACCCGGCATGTACCGGCAGGCCGATGTTCACATCAGAAGTATATCGAAGTTGAACATCATTTGTCAAGTTTTCGAGTGAAAATATTCGTTGAAATACAAAACTGTAGAAAAATATGAATTCTTTCTGAAAACCGCATTCATTATTTTGATTTCGGAATCATCCGCTGTAAATCACGGCTTATGCAAGTTGTTGAAACAAACACCACTGTATGGTACAATGTATGCAGCAAGTGAGTTTTTGCGGAGGAAAACAGGATGATACACTTAGAAGAAGTCAGCCCTGACAACTGGAGGCTTGACCTGCATGTTCGCAATGATCAGAAGGACTTCGCAGCGAATTCAATTACGCTGTTGGCAAGAGCGTATGCCTACAGGAATTCCGGAAGTCGCGCTTTGATTATATACAATGAAGATATACCGATTGGAATGGCTCTGTATTATTATATAGATGGCGCATACGACTTCAGCCAGTTTTTTATTGACGAAAGATATCAAGGCAACGGATTCGGATATGAAGCAGCCGGGCACGTTCTTCGGGAAATGCAAAAAGACGGGGTTTATAACAGAGTTGTCCTTTGCTATATTGAAGGAAACGAAGCGGCAAAACAATTGTACCTTAAACTCGGCTTTGACCATACGGGAGAAACTGACGGCAACGAAATCATTATGGAGAAAAAACTGCGGTAGTTTTGCTGTATAACATGAACGTGCCTGTCGGCAAAAAGCAACGGCGAATACGCGGTTAGTACTCGGAGCAGGCTGCTTTAATTAAAAAATATGTGCTTCTGAAATAGCCGCAATAAACAATCCGAACGTAAGCCTGAGTGAAAGCACTTCGATGCGAAGCGGCGGAGTAATATTACTGCGAAGGCGGAAATGTTAATGATTTGCGAAGGATGCTATTATAAATACGAGGGCAATGTTTATTTTGTTGCGGAGCCGATATGTTCGAACGGCATGTCGAGAGTATTCAAATGCGAACAAATTGATGATGCTTCAAAAACTGATTATCACATTGTCGGAGAATCTTTTTTGATGCCGAGAGACGAACTCTATGATGCAGCCAACCTTTGCGAAAAATGCTTCACTTGCATATATGCGGTAGAATCACTGCGGGTTATCCGTTGTACATTACATGGAAAGATCGAGAATGAACCATATCCGAAGATTTTGCCCGACTGTAAGTTTTTTTCTCCGTTGTCCTCCGAACCGAAACCTGTCAAGAACCCACCGGGAGTTGAGTTTAAAAAGCTATTTAATGAAGTGAGTCGCAGGAATAAACCTGTTTACCTCAATTCGCCATACTATACAATGCCCCCGAACGTGTTCGGCAAATTGAAAACTTTCCTCAACGGAAATGAATTAATTTATTTCGGCACGGGTAATTCTGAAATGCTTGGAAAACCCGGTGTTTTTTGCAGCCATGAACGCATCGATGAATACCTTAATTATTTGGGTTCGGAAAGAAACTTTGTTTGTTATCGCGCTTGCGATATATACGAAGAAACATAAGAGAAAATCTCTACCGACCTGACGGATGCAGAGCTTACATATTGCGTCTTGTGCGTTCCTTCAATCAGTTTTGCATGTTTTGGTGATGATTACAGTGTGAGCTATGATTGCGGCAACGGGTACGTTGTTTTTGCAAATCCTAAAATCGCAGAAGCGTTAAAAGCCGAAAACGACAGAACCGATTGGAAAAAATACATATACTATTTGCAAACAAATTGACGCCGGAACGCACTTTGGCGGCACAAATGACGTGGCTGCATTGTCAGAATAATGTGACGAAGCATTTCGAACCGCACAGTTTTTGCGACGGGAAATAATGCTCCGCAGGACGCTGAGTATTCCCGCCGCAAGAGTATAAAAGTGTGCCGTTCGGGTTCCGAAAGGTTTTGAACCCAAAGTGCCTGTTATTTTTCGTACTCTTTTAATTCCTTCAAGAACTGACGGCAGTCTTCTTCCGACCAATAAAACGTAAGTTCTTCCTCTGTGTAATCTTCAGGGTTGCCGCGCATAAAATTGCTGCCGACATCATAACCGAATTTATGCAAAACTGTTTCTGCAAACTCGCGGAAGAACATGCCGATGCCGGTGATTACATTACCGTCACAAACGATTCCTTTATGTATAAAATTCTCGTTTTCAACAAAGGAAAATGTCTCTGCCATCTGCATAAAAAAGCCGGCAGTAAATTTTCTGCCGTCCAACACACCTGCCTTTGCCAGCAGAATAGGAGAGGACGAGATTGCTGCAAATGTTACGTCAGTGTTGATTCCGCCGCGCAAAAACTCAATCAGCCTATCATCATAAAGTGCGGGAAGCGGATTGATCGTACCCGGAAGAACAATGCATTTGTAGTCTGTGATGTTTACATCTGCAATTGTCTTTGTCGGCATTACCCGCAAACCCTCTTCGCTGCAATACTCCCTGTTTTCACTTGCGATAAAATCGATTTTTTCTTCAAACCATACCGACAGAGCCGAAGTCAGGCAGGTAATTTCCTGCAAGGAAAAATCAGGATATAGGATTACTGCAAATTTACTCATCGGTATTACCTCCGTAAACAAACCTGTTTTAACACAGACTTTGGATAAGTATACCATGAATTCGAATTTTATCAACCATTACACGTCGGGCACAGCCGATTTTTGATGCCGGAGCATACCCCGTTTTCCCCGTTTCCATATTGCACGGGCACATGTCCTGTGCTATAATCGTTTTTACAGGTTCGAGTAACACGAAGTCAAGATTTTTTTTGAATTATTCGGTGTAACAGAGCATACACTGCGTTTTTATACAGATGAGGGATTGCTGCCCTGTGAGCGGGACGGCGGCAATCGTCGAATTTCAGCGGGCTCGGACGTCAAAAAAATTCACAGACAATAACAAACAGCGGGATGCATTGACAACCGTTCAAAACAGCGGCAAATTCAGTCCGATTCACAACATATCGATAAATGCAATACCGATATGCGAAAAGGGCAATTCCGATTTTGCGCGAATTATGTTACTATACGGTTCGGAAAAACATATGAACCAACGAAAGGAATGTTTAACATGAATAAAATAACCATCATCGGCACCGGCAGCGTGGGCGCAACCATTGCATACACACTCAACACAATGGGCATTGCGTCTGAAATTGTCTTGATCGACATCAACACCGAAAAAGCGCTCGGCGAAGCACTCGACATTCGCCAGGGCAATTCATTTTTCGGCGGCAATTGCTCCATCTATGCGGGCGATTACTGCGATGCGGCAGGTTCCAATATCGTTATTTTGACTTCCGGCATTGCCCGCAAGCCCGGACAGACCCGTCTTGAGCTTGCGCAGACCAACGTCAACATCACAAAATCCATTCTGCCGCAGATAACAAAATATGCGCCGAATGCGATTTATATCATCGTCAGCAATCCTGTTGACATCCTGACATATGTGTTTTTCAAGCAGTCCGGACTTCCCTCAAACCATATCATTGGTTCGGGCACCGTTCTGGACACATCGCGCTTGCGTGCAAGGCTGTCTGAGTATTATAATATCAATCAGACCAATGTACATGCATATGTATTCGGTGAACACGGCGACTCGTCCTTCGTTCCGTGGTCGGTTGCAAATATTTCCGGAGTGCCGATTAAGGATTGCCCGCAGCTTATCACAACTCCCGGCATGATAAGTCCCGCGCTTGACTTTGCAGAGATTGAGACTTATGTAAAAAAATCCGGCGGAAGAGTTATTGCCCGCAAAGGTGCAACTTTCTATGCTGTTTCGGCGGCTGTATGTCATATTTGCAAATGCCTGCATTCCGGCATCGAAACCACAATGACCGTTTCGACTCTTATGAACGGCGAGTACGGAATCGATGATGTTTGCCTCAGTACGCTCAACCGCATCGGAAGCAACGGCGTCAGCGGCAAGGTCAACATTGCGCTCACGGATGAAGAAATCGGAAAGCTTCGCCGCAGTGCCGATGCATTGAAGGAAGTTATCGGCGGGTTGAACCTTTGATAATGCCCGAATACCTGAATGCACTCCGCAAAACGAATAAAGGCTCCACATTGGTTTTTGACAATAAAGAGAGCTTTGGAAGAAAGGATGCTCAAATATGATGAAAGTCAGCTATTTCCCGGGCTGCACGCTGCGCACAAAGGCCAAAGAGCTTGACAGGTGCGCGCGCGCCTGTGCGGAGATTCTCGGCTTTGAATTGTGCGAAATAGAGAACTGGCAGTGCTGCGGCGGTGTTTACGTTTCCGCAAAGGATGAAATTGCAACAAAACTTGCCGCCGTTCGCGCACTTGCTGCCGCACGCGATGCCGGAAGGCCTCTTGTTACGGTATGCTCTGCATGTCACAATGTTATCAAGCAAACCAATCATGCCATGCGAACGGATGAGGACTTTGCAAAAAAGGTGAACCTTTATCTGTCACAGGATAAAAATCCGCCCGCTCCTTATCACGGAGAGACGGAGGTTCTGCATTACTTGGAGCTTGTGACACGCGGCAGCGGCTTTGAAAAAATACATGCTGCGGTCAAAAACCCCTTAAACGGAAAACGTGTTGCGGCATATTACGGCTGTATGCTGCTGCGCCCGGCAAAAGTCATTGAGTTTGATGATCCGGAAAATCCGCAGCTCATCGAAAAACTCATTGCCGCACTCGGAGCCGAACCCTGCATTTTCCCGGAAAGAAACGAATGCTGCGGCGGGTATACCGTTATGGATGACTCGAATACAGCGGCAAAACGGAGCAGGAAGGTTTATGGGAGCGCATGCATTCACGGTGCGGACGAAATCGTGACTGCATGTCCGCTCTGCCGATATAACCTTGTTAAAAACGGCATGGGTGAAGAAGCGTCCGTTCCCGTTGTTTATTTCACCGAACTCATGGCGGAAGCATTCGGCATTAAGAACGGAGCAGCAAACGGCAGCGCGGCAGGGGAGCACTGCGGCTGCGCTGTCAACGGAAAGGAGTAACTGATGCAGAACAACAAAACCTTGCGCGAAAAGGAGCAGATACTCCGAATCAGCGGAGTAAATCCGCTCAGGTGCATGCGCTGCGGCAAATGCTCGGCAACATGTCCGTCATATGAAGAGATGGAATATCATCCGCATCAGTTCGTTTACATGGTGGAAACCGGAGATATCGAACCGCTGCTGAATTCGGAGTCGCTTTACAAATGCCTTTCGTGCTTCGCCTGTGTTGAACGATGTCCGCGGGGAGTCGAACCGGCAAAGCTTGTTGAAGCGATACGGCTCATAAAAATCCGTCAAAAGGATGCAAACCGAATGACTGCCGATGATGTGCCGCCGGCAGCTGAAGCGGATGCGGATTTGCCGCAGCAGGCAGTTGTCAGCGCGTTCCGCAAGTACACAAAATAGAAAGGAACACAAAACATGCAAAGAATAGGTGTTTTTGTATGCCACTGCGGCACAAATATTGCGGGAACCGTTGACGTGAAAGCGGTTGCTGCGGCACTCGGGAACGAGCCGGGCGTCGTTGTTGCCGAGGATTATCAATATATGTGTTCCCAGGCGGGACAGGATTTGATAAAAAAGGCAATCCGCGAAAATAATCTTAACGGAGTGGTTATCTGCTCATGCTCACCGCGCATGCACGAGGCAACCTTCCGCAAAACAGCCGCCTCTGCGGGTCTGAACCCATACATGGTTGAAATCGCGAACATTCGCGAACAGTGTTCATGGGTGCATAAGGATATGCCGACAGGAACCGAAAAGGCGATCATACTCGGAAAAGCCGCTGTTGCAAAGGTCAACCTTAATGCACCGCTTACGGCTTCCGAAACGCCCGTCACGAAACGTGCGCTCGTGATAGGCGGCGGCATTGCGGGTATTCAGACTGCTCTTGATATTGCAGATGCCGGGTTCGAAGTTGATATTGTCGAACAAAAACCTACAATCGGCGGGAAGATGGCTCAGCTCGACAAGACTTTTCCGACGCTGGACTGCGCCGCCTGCATTCTGACTCCGAAGATGGTCGATGCAGCTCAAAATGAAAAAATCCGAATTTTCACATATTCGGAAGTGACGGAAGTCCATGGCTTTGTCGGAAATTTCGATGTTACCATAAAGAAAAAAGCTCGCTACGTCAACGAGAACATTTGCACCGGCTGCGGCGCATGTACCGAAAAATGTCCCATGCGGAAGGTGCCGAACGAGTTCAATCTCGGCATGGACAATCGCAGCGCAATTTATATCCCGTTTGCGCAGGCAATTCCGAAGGTTGCAACTATTGACCCCGAGCATTGCATGATGCTGAAATCCGGAAAATGCGGGTTGTGTTCAAAAGTCTGCACGGCGGGTGCAATTGATTATAAAGCAAAGGATGAATTCATAACGGAAAAATACGGCGCAATCGTTGCCGCAACCGGATTCAATCCGATTTCACTCGAAAAGTTTGATGAGTTTGCATATTCTCAATCCAAGGATGTTGTAACGTCGCTTGAATTCGAACGGCTTATGAATGCTGCGGGGCCGACCAAGGGCACGCTGCTTCGCCCGAGCGACGGCAAACACCCCAAAACCATTGTTTTTGTTCAATGCGTCGGTTCGCGCTGTGCGGCCTGTGCGGATAAGGGCAAGGAATATTGTTCGAAAGTCTGCTGCATGTACACAGCAAAACATGCGATGCTCACAAGGGATAAATATCCTGATACGGATGTTTATGTTTTCTACATTGATGTGCGCACCCCGGGAAAGAATTTTGATGAGTTTTACCGTCGTGCCGTTGAGGAGTACGGCGTGCACTACATCAAAGGCATGGTAGGCAAGGTTTCGCCCGAGGGGGACAAGCTGAAGGTTCAGGCATCGGATTTGATTGCAGGAAAACAGCTGCATATCGATGCGGATATGGTTGTGCTTGCTGCGGCAATGGAACCGGATAAATCCGCAAGGCAGCTTGCAACTATGCTTACTGCAAGCATGGATACCAACGATTTCTTCACCGAAGCGCATCCGAAGCTTCGCCCGGTTGAAAGTCCGACGGCAGGAGTGTTTCTCTCGGGAGCGTGTCAGGGGCCGAAGGATATTCCGGAGACGGTCGCGCAGGCCGGTGCTGCCGCAAGCAAGGTCATAGGTCTTCTTTCCAAAAACAGGCTTACCGGCAATCCCTGCGTTGCCCATTCGGACGAGATGATGTGCAACGGGTGTTCAACTTGTGAAAAGGTTTGCCCGTACGGTGCGATTACATACGTTGAAAAGGAATTCCGTATGCCGGACAGAACGACGAGGATCCGCCGCGTTGCAAGCGTGAATGAGGCGGTGTGCCAGGGCTGCGGTGCATGTACCGTTGCATGCATGTCCGGAGCAATGGATCTTAAAGGCTTTATGAACAAACAAATCATGGCGGAGGTGGATGCAATATGCCGATGACGGATAACAGCGGGAAATATAAACCCTTGATAGTTGCGTTCTGCTGCAATTGGTGCTCATATGCGGGTGCGGATCTTGCGGGCAGCAATCGCCTCGGTTACCCCGCGGATGTTAAAATCATCCGTGTTCCCTGCTCATGCAGAGTGAACCCGATGTTCATTCTGCGCGCGTTTCAGCGCGGAGCGGACGGGGTGATAATATGTGGCTGTCATCCCGGAGATTGCCACTATACCTCCGGAAACTATTATACGCGCCGCAGAATGGCACTGCTGTTTTCAATGCTTGACTATCTCGGCATTGAGCGCGAACGAACCCGCGTTGAATGGGTCAGCGCGGCGGAAGGCGCAAAATTTGCCGCAACGATGAATGATTTTGCAGAAAAGGTTGCCGGCTTGGGCAAAAACAAGCGTCTGGAGGATTTGAGATGCAGCAAATAACCCAAGATTATCTTGCAAACAAAGCAAAGGAGCTTTTGAACAGCGGAATCTGCAGCAGAGTTTTCGGCTGGAAAAGAGGCGAATTTGATTACGACCTTACGCCCGCTGTTTTCACGACAGCCGAACAAATAGACAGGGAATTTGTTTACAACGGCTTTTGCGCCGCAAACTTCTCAAAATACCTTGTTAACGAAACGCGCAGGGACGCCGGCAAAGTTGCGGTTTTTTTGAAACCGTGCGACAGCTACAGCTTTAATCAGCTGCTTACCGAACACAGGTTCGACCGAGAAAAGGTTTACGCAGTCGGCATACCGTGTGAGGGAATGACTGATATCAACAAGGTCAGGCAGGCGGTTGACGGTATTGCAAAGCTCACCTTTGACGAAAACGGAAATATTATCGTTGAAACTCTTTACGACGGAACAGCAAAACTCGACAGAAACGAGTGTATGCTTGAACGCTGCATTCACTGCAAATCCAAACGCTGCGTTGTTTATGATGAACTTCTCGGGGAGAATGGTGAAGTTCTTGACGATTCCCGCTTTGATGAGGTCAAAAAACTTGAAGCAATGACGGCGGATGAACGATTTGCATTCTGGCAGGGTGAGCTTTCGCGCTGCATTCGCTGCAATGCCTGCCGCGATGCATGTCCTGCATGCACCTGCGAAAAATGCGTGTTCGACAATCCCGCATCAGGTGTTGAAAACAAAGCAGCCGCAGATTCTTTCGAAGAAAAAATGTTTCATATAATCCGTGCGTTTCACGTCGCCGGACGCTGCACGGATTGCGGTGAGTGTTCGCGCGTTTGCCCGCAGCATATACCGCTGCATCTTTTGAATCGAAAGTTTATAAAGGATATCAATGCCTTTTACGGCGAATATCAGGCGGGCGCGGAAGAAGGCAGCAGAGCCCCGATCGTGAACTACACAAAGGACGATATCGAACCCTCGGCTGCGGTTGAAAGGAGCGGAAACAATGCGTAAAATTGCAAAATCAGAGCTGAATTCGCTCTTTGCGGCAATTGCCGAACGTGCAAAACTGTATGTGCCGCAGGATACGGCAGGCGGAGCAAAGTTTTCCGAGTGGAAAAACGGAAAAATGTGTTCCAAAGCTTTGAACACTGTACGCAGTGCAAAAGACTTTTTCTTTCCGCAGACCGAAAACCTGATGGATTTTAAACTGCGCGGAAAAACAATAGAGATTGTCGATACCCGCAGTGAAACGGAGGATTTTGTTCTGTTCGGCGTCAGGGCGTGTGACGTGAAGAGCTTCGAAATTCTGGACAGAGTTTTTCTTTCCGACCCCGTTGATACCTACTACAAGAACCGCCGCGAGCACGGCATTATAATGTCACTGGCATGCTCCCGTCCGCAGGAAACATGTTTTTGTGCATCATTCGGAATTGATGCAGGTGCGCCCGAAGGTGATATTGTTTGCACGGAATCCGAAGATACACTCTATCTCGATGCAAAAACAGCGAAGGGCACCGCTCTTCTGAACTCGCTGAACACACTCACCGAGGAGGCGGACGGGGAAGCGGATGCGGCAGAAATGAAAGCCGTTTACGATACGGTTTCGGCTCGGATTAAAAAACTTCCGCTTGCGGGTTTGAAACCCGATGCTTTCGGGGCGGGGAAGACGGATGAATTTTTCAATGCACCCGAGTGGAAAGAACTTTCGTCACATTGCCTCGGCTGCGGCACGTGCACATTTGTTTGTCCGACCTGCCAATGCTACGATATTCGGGATTTCGACACGGGTCACGGTGTGAAACGGTTCCGCTGCTGGGATTCATGCATGTATTCGGAATTCACAAAAATGTCTGCGGGACAGCCGCGTCTGACTCAAACGGAAAGGTTCCGTCAGCGTTTCATGCACAAACTGGTCTATTATCCGACAAACAACAACGGACTGTTTTCGTGCGTGGGATGCGGCAGGTGCCTTGCAAAATGCCCGATAAACATGAACATTGTGAAAGTCATGAAAGCTCTTGCGAAGCCGCAGAACCGTGACTGCGAAAACGGTGAAACCCCCGAAGGGAGGAAATAAAATGTTTGTTACAGCAACACGAGATCCCCTGATGCCAGTTATCGGCGTTGTTACTGATATAAGGATAGACACGCCGGACGTTAAAACTTTCCGCGTTGTAACTCCGGATGGAAAAAAAGCGTTTGAACACCGTCCGGGGCAGTGCGCAATGCTGTCCGTACCCGGAGTCGGCGAGGCGATGTTCTCAATAACTTCATCCCCGACAAATACGGAATTCATGGAGTTTTCAATCAAAAAATGCGGCTGCGTGACAGAATGGCTGCATTCGATGGAACCGGGGCAGCAGATTACGATACGCGGGCCGTACGGCAACGGCTTTCCGGTGGACAACGTTTTCACAGGCCGCGATCTGCTCTTTATTGCAGGCGGAATCGGGCTTGCACCGCTGCGTTCCGTGATTAACTATTGCCGGCATTATCGCGACAGGTACGGCAAAATAGATATTGTTTACGGTTCGCGCAGTATGCAGGATTTGGTGGACTATAATGAAATAATTGATGAGTGGGCTGTTGATGCGGGTGTCAGCGTACACCTCACAATCGATAAAGAACAGCCGGAGTGGAGCGGTCATGTCGGTTTTGTTCCGAACTATGTCAAGGAATTGGGCTTTTCAACCGACAAGATCGCGATTCTCTGCGGTCCGCCGATAATGATTAAATTTACCCTTGCCGGACTGTGCGAGATCGGATTTGATAAAACTCAAATATACACAACAATGGAACTTCGCATGAAATGCGGCATCGGTAAATGCGGCAGGTGCAATATCGGTTCGAAATATGTCTGCAAGGACGGACCCGTTTTCCGCTGCGACGAACTGGATGCACTTCCGAACGAATACTGAGGTTTTTGGAGGAGATGCTTTAAAATGAAAGAAAACACGGTTGACATCTACCTTTTCGGCAAAAAATACACCGTCCCCGATGATTTGACGATCATGCGGGCAATGGAATATGCGGGCTATCAGCTTGTGCGCGGCTGCGGCTGCCGCAACGGATTCTGCGGCGCATGTGCAACGATCTACCGCATCAAAGGCGACCGCGAACTTCATGCATGTCTCGCCTGCCAAACCAAGGTTGAAAATGACATGTATGTGGCAACGCTGCCGTTTTTCCCGCTCGTCAAGCAGGTTTACGACATTGAAAAGGTTAAACCCACCGAGCAGATAATGATGCAGCTTTATCCGGAGATATATGCCTGTGTCGGATGCAACGCATGCACAAAGAGCTGCACGCAGGGATTGAACGTAATGCAGTACATTGCATATGCTCAGCGCGGCGAGTTTGACAAGTGCGCGGAGGAATCCTTTGACTGCGTGATGTGCGGCGTTTGCTCTTCACGCTGTCCTGCCGGAATATCGCATCCGCAGGTTGCAATGCTTGCAAGAAGACTGAACGGCAAATATCTTGCGCCTAAATCCGAGCATCTTGAGAACAGAGTTCGGGAAATTGAAAACGGAACGTTTGACGAGCTGATGGAAGCTCTGATGGGTAAACCTGCATCGGAATTGCAGGAGCTGTACAACAACAGGGATATTGAAAAATAAGGGGGCAAAGAAGGATTATGTACTCAAAGGAATTCCGTGAATCCCTTAACGCTGTTGAAGCGGCAAGGGAAGCAAACATTGCCCTTGAACCTGCGCGAATGACGGCGGAAGAAAAGGAAAAACTGCTCAAACAGTACCATCCGGATTATAAAACAAGTGAGTTTGCGGTGCTTAAAGTCGGCGCAAACAGCGGCGAGGAAGTTCCGCATGAGCTTTGCGAAATGCTCCAGGCACACAGCCGAATCAACCCGTGCGAGATTGACCTTGGAAAAATCGATTACGACGTTGATGTGCTTGTTATCGGCGGCGGCGGCGCGGGAGCGTCGGCAGCGATTGAAGCTCATAATGCGGGCGCAAACACGATGATCGTCACAAAACTCCGCATAGGTGATGCAAACACGATGATGGCGGAGGGCGGCATTCAGGCGGCGGACAAGCCGAATGATTCTCCCGCGATTCATTTTCTTGATGCATACGGCGGAGGGCATTTTGCAGCAAAGCGCGAACTGCTCCAAAAGCTGGTATGTGATGCTCCGGGCGCGATTCAGTGGCTGAACGAACTCGGCGTTGAGTTCGACAAGGCTCCGGACGGAACTATGATAACGACTCACGGCGGAGGAACATCCCGCAAAAGGATGCATGCGGCAAAGGATTATTCCGGTGCGGAGATAATGCGCACGCTGCGGGATGAGGTCCTTAACCTCGGCATCCCAGTTGTGGATTTCACCTCCGCAATCGAGCTTATTCTTGATGAAAACGGAAATGCGGCAGGTGCGGTGCTTCTTAACATGGAGACAGGTGAAAAGCTTGTTGCGCGTGCAAAAACCGTGATTATTGCAACGGGCGGTGCAGGCAGAATGCACTATCAGGGATTCCCGACTTCCAATCACTACGGTGCAACGGCTGACGGCCTTGTTCTCGGCTATCGTGCGGGCGCAAAGCTTCTGTATGCGGACACGCTCCAATATCACCCCACGGGCGCAGCGTTCCCGCAGCAGATTTTCGGTGCGCTCGTTACCGAAAAAGTTCGCTCTCTCGGTGCGAAGCTCGTGAATTGCGACGGTAAAGTTTTCATGCATCCGCTTGAAACCCGTGATGTTGCGGCTGCATCGATAATTCGTGAATGCACCGACAGGAACAAGGGAGTTGACACAGGCAGCGGCAAGGCCGTTTGGCTGGATACCCCCATGATAGAGCGTATCGGAGGCGAGGGTACAATCGAAGCAAGGATTCCGGCAATGCTCCGAATGTTTATGAATCACGGTATTGATATACGCCGCGAACCCATTCTTGTTTTCCCGACGCTGCATTATCAGAACGGAGGACTTGATATCAATGTTGACGGCATGACTCCCAATGTTCCAAACCTCTATGTTGCCGGTGAAGCTGTCGGCGGCATCCACGGCAGAAATCGTTTGATGGGCAACTCGCTGCTTGACATTATCGTATTCGGCAGGAGTGCGGGCAGAAATGCGGCTCATCGTGCAGCCGAAACAGTGCCTGCAAAGCTGACGTTGAACCATGTTGCAGAGTTTGAATCGCAGCTCAATGCGGCAGGCATAGAGACAGAAGCGGTCTCTCCGAAACTGCTTCCCGATTACCGCAGAAAATAATGCGGTATTGTTGAACACAAAACCATGCGGCGGACGGAGAACAACGTCCGCCGTCAATATGAATATAACATCCGCTCCGCGGAAAGGAAGGGAAAACTATGTTGGATTTTTTGGAGGCAGCAACAATATTCTGTTTTGGTCTTTCATGGCCGATATCGATTCGCAAATCCATTGTGTCACGCACGGCAAAGGGAAAAAGTTTGTTTTTTGAGCTTTTCCTGCTGCTCGGCTATGCTTGCGGAATTGCGCGCAAGATAATGCAGACGGTTGACGGAAGCAGCGGATTCCTGTTCTTCCTCAGCTTCTTCTTCTATATTCTGAATTTTGTTGAGATTTCAATCGACGTTGCACTCTATTTCAGAAACAAAAAACTGGATGAACTGGCCGAAAAAGCAGCAAATTGATGCGCCTTGCAACATGACTTTCGGCTGAATTTCAGCGTGAATTGAAAAGCCGCACCCGGGTTTGACTCGGATGCGGCTTTTCGTATGTGAGGTTTGATTGGCTGTTTCATCGGAAGCATCTGTTCAAGACTGCTCGGTTCGGGCAATTTGCCTTGCGGGCGACCGTGGATGATGTTGTAGTCATACACGGCGGTAAGCCCTGAATGGAGTTTGTAGGTAAAAGTTGTTGCGCTGTCGCGTTTTACGGATGCAATGCGCGGATCGCTTTCAAGCATTCCGATAAGCTCGGCAACTGTTTCCTCGGGAACTTTTCCTGCTTTGTATTGCTCGGAATCAACAGCAAGCAGGTCTTTTTCAACTTCCTGATGCGCTTTGTTCAAAATGCGCAGATCTCTTGCGGCGGAATAGCTTTCCGCAATTGCCGAAACAGGCAGCATGGCTGCAAGCATCAGCACCGCAAGCAGAATGACGATGATTTTGTTCAGCCGCTTTTTTTCATTTTTTTCTCCTGCAAATTAAATATATCCGAAAGCATGTATTGCCCTTTGATATCATTATCAGCCGTTGTTGATCGTTACTCGGTTGAACCCGTTCAAACCGACTCACCGTTTAATGAAAGGTCGTGCTCAAACCCGACCGATTCCGCAAGCTTACGTATGACACGAACGGCATAATTTCGAATGTCAACAGCTTTAATGCGTTCGACGGCATCGGAACGCATGGCTTCGGGAACATTGTAGGCCTTTAATGCAATATCAAGAAAACGTTCCAACTTTTGCTCAAAAGTGAAATAGCGATTGCAGGGGTAACGCATATATCCGCTCATTACCGCAGCAGTACCGATTTCGGTTTCAAAGCAGCGGCTTTCACTCCAATCGGGATTGAACGGACGGAACAGCTCAAACAGTCTTGCCGCCGTTCTGTCATGTATATAACAGAGCGTTTCGCGGTTGGTGTATGCTTCGACGTAGATATCCCGCAGGTTCTCGCTTGTTTCGGCGATGGCAAGCTGAATTGCAGTTTCAAAAACATAAAGCATATGCGGCTCGGAATCGGCGGGAAGGAGTGAATCCGCGGCATCAAACTGTCCGTTGAACATATTAACAACAAGCTCCATCAATAAGCCGTTCTTTGTTCGAAAAACGTTGAAAAAGGAACCGTTTGAAACATCCGCAAGCCTGCAAATATCCGATACGGTTGTTTTATGGTAGCCTTTTTCAATAAAAAGCTTTATTCCCGCGGAAATGGTCCGCCGCCTTACTTCCTGACTGTCGTAGCGTCTTGTCATGATAAACCCTTTTAAAAAACAAACAAAAACTTTTGTAGAGTTGAGAATAATTCGAAATTAGTTCACACTCTATTTTCGAGTATTATAATAACAGATTAACCGCCGAATGTCAACAGCATCAGTCGCTTTTTCGGTAAAAAGGACGGTATGCGCAGAGTTTGTCTCAGAATAATGCGTCTGCCACTTGCGATTTTCGGCGTAAGATGATAAAGTATTATAATGAGAGGAGAATTCATGCCATGCGTGAAACACGCAGGGGCACCTCTTGAAAATGCGACTTTTGACGAGGAAAATATGGAAAGTATCAGTGAATTTGCGGAACAAATTATTTCCTGCGGTGCGCACAGGATCGTGTTCAGCGGTTCGCGCGGGGAAAAACGATACAAGAAGAGCACGTTTTCACTTGTAAACGGCCAATATTTCATTGAAAGGCTGACAGAGAAGCAGGCGTTCCATGAGTATTGCGAAAAAAACGAGGCTGCGATGCGCATATGTTCCGATTTTGAGGGATATACGCAGGTTAATGCGTGGAACGGTGAGCGCGAATTTACGGCAAAGCTGACAAAAAAGGGCAATCTGCTGACCGGCAGCCGCGCCTGCACAGCAGCTCCGAAGGCGGTTGAATCGCAAAACCGAAAGAAGAAATACATCCTTGCAGAGGGCACTGCCATACCCCCGCTGGCAGACATGGGCGTTATGGCAAGTAACGGTGCGGTACACAAGGCTATGTACGATAAGTTCAAACAGATAAACAGATTTTTGGAATTCATCGACGAAATTGTAAAAGATGAGGCTGTTGACGGAGAAAATAATGACGCAGAGAAGAAACCGATGAGAATTATCGATTTCGGGTGCGGAAAGTCATACCTCACGTTCATCGTGTATTATTATTTCACTTTTATTCGCAAAATCCCCGTACAAATGACGGGAGTCGATTTGAAGGAGGATGTTATCGATTTCTGCACAAAGCTTGCAGAGAAATACGGTTATTCAAATTTGCATTTTCAAGCGGGAGATATAGCGGACTGCGCTGCGGACGAGGCAATCGATATGGTGATAACGCTTCACGCATGTGACACAGCAACGGATTATGCACTGTATAATGCAGTGAAGCGAGGTGCAAAGTACATTCTTTCGGTGCCTTGCTGCCAGCATGAACTGGCGGGAAAGGCTGATTATGCTGCATTGCCGATATTTGACGATAACGGGATACTGCGGGAGCGTGTTTCGGCATTGATAACGGACTCGATACGGCAAAAGCTTCTGACGGCATGCGGATACAAGACGGGACTGATGGAATTTGTTGACCTTTCGCACACGCCGAAGAACCTCTTGCTTCGCGCAAAAAAAACGAATTTGCCCGAACACAGCCGCCGCAGCGCATTAAAAACGGCTGAGGATACGCTCGAAATCTTAAGGACAGGGCAAAAACTGCATGAACTTTTGAAAAAGGACGGTTACTTTGACTGAACGGATTCGGACTCGGTTGAAGAACAAAAATACGAAAAATATACAAACACCGAAAAAAGCACAAAGCCCGAGGTGAAAACGAATGAGTAACAGCATCATGCGCAAAATTGCGAAATTTATCGTGGAAAAGCATATAATTATTATGCTTCTGTTCGTTGTACTCGTCATATACAGCGCGCTTTCAATAAGCAAGGTCCGCGTGAATGAAGATATAACGGCACTGCTGCCGCCGAAAACGGCGACGAGGCGGGGCCTTACCGTCATGGAAAATGAGTTCACGGCTTTTGCTTCGGCAAATGTCATGGTTTCTAACATTACATATGAGAAAGCCGCAGAACTTGCCGAGAACCTGCGTGAAATTGAAAATGTTGCAACTGTTTCTTTTGATGATTCGTCGGAACACTATGCGTCCTCATCTGCGCTTTTCACGGTTGCTTTTTCTGCCGAAAGCGAGGATGAACGTGCGATTGATGCGCTTGAACAGATTAAGGACAGCCTTTCGGATTATGAAGTAAGCGTTTCAACAACTGTCGGACAGGATTACGTGAAGCAGCTTGCGGGTGAAATAACGCAGGTTCTTATTCTCGCACTCATTGTAATTGCGGCAGTGCTTTTGTTTACGTCGAAAAGCTATTTCGAGGTTATAATCCTTTTCATTGTTTTTGCAGTGGCGGCGGTGCTGAATATGGGCACGAATTATTGGCTTCGGGAGATTTCGTCAATAACGAATTCCATTGCAATCATTCTTCAGCTTGCGCTTGCAATAGACTATGCGATTATTTTCTGCCATCGTTTTCAGGATGAATATGACAGGCAGCGCAATGTTAAAAGCGCGCTTACGGATTCACTTGCATATTCAATAATTGAAATATCGTCATCAAGCCTGACAACGATTTCGGGACTTGTTGCTCTGATGCTGATGCAGTTCCGCCTTGGTTATGATTTGGGTCTCGTTCTGACGAAAGGCATCATATGCAGCATGCTCACGGTGTTTTTGCTTATGCCGGGACTCATTATGCTGTTCCACAAGGCTTTGCTTAAAACCCGCCATAAGAATCTTGTTCCGAATATAACGGGTTGGGGAAGGCTGCTTTCAAAAAAAGTTCCCGTGTTCCTGATTATATTCGCGCTTTTGCTGCCGGCTGCAATCGTGTTTTCGGCAAAATGCGAATACACATTTTCGGATTCCGAAACGGACAGGATTACGCTTTCGGAGCAGGACAGAATAAAAGCCCATATCTACAACACGTTTGATGAAACAAATATGATAGCGGTACTCGTTCCTGTCGGAGATTATACAAAGGAGAAGGCACTTATTTCGGAGGTTAACGGTCTTCCGGGGATACGTTCGGCACTCGGGCTTGCAAGCATAGAGATTGAGGAGGGGCGTGTGCTGACGGATCCGTACACCGCCCGTGCTGCTTCCGAACTTCTGGGTGTTGATATTGAAACCGCAAAGCTTCTGTATGCGCTGTACGGCTATGAACATGACAGCTTTCAGCCCATTCTCGGCGACAGCGATGCGTTTGCCGTGCCGCTTATTGATATGCTTGAGTTTCTTTTTGAAGCAAAGGACAGGGGAATGATAACTCTTGATGATGACAAGGAGCAAATGGTTGAATCCATGCGCGGAACGCTGGATGATGCACTTGTGCAGCTGCGCGGCGAGCATTATTCGCGAATCGTATTCAATGCCGCCGTGCCGGTTGAAGGAGAGGAAAGTGTTGCTCTGATTGAAAACATAGAATCGTCTGCACGCAAATTATATTCCGAAAACGGGAAAACGGAGCTTTCGGAAGATGCGATAATCGTGATCGGGGACATAACCAGCGCAAAGGATCTGGAGGATTCATTCAGAATGGACAACAATCGTGTGTCTTTTTTGACGATTGCATTTGTTTTTATTGTGCTGCTGTTCACATTCCGTTCGCTCGGTGCGGCCGTGCTGCTGATTCTTGTGATTCAGAGCAGCATTTGGCTTAACTTCTCTTTCCCGTATATCACGGGGACGAACCTTTTCTTCGTTACTTATCTTATCGTAAGTGCGATACAGATGGGTGCGACGATCGACTATGCAATTGTTTTGTATAACAGGTTTCAGCTCAGAAAACAGGATTATGCGCCGAAACAGGCGATGGCAATTGCCGTTAACGAAAGCTTTTCAACAATACTGACTTCCGGAACAATTATGACGGCGGCAGGATTTATTATTGCTTTGCGGACCACCGATCTCTACATCAGCTCAATCGGGCTGACGCTTGGACGCGGTGCATTGATTTCGGTGATACTTGTGCTCACGGTTTTGCCGCAGGTGCTTTTGGTTGGAAATAAACTGATTGAAAAAACAATGATTGATTTTAAAAAATTGCTCGGAGGCGGCGCGGATGAACAGGAAAAGCTCGATGAAACAAAGTAAAAAAAAGACGATGACGGGCGACTGCCCGGCTTGTTCCGGGTGTGGTGTTAATCAAAAACTCCGCTTTAAACTGCGGTTGTTTGCTTGCGGAATGCTTCTGGCTGCAACCCTGTTTTGCTGCCTGTTCGTGCCGATACACTCAGTTGCGGCGAGCATAAACACGGTGCGCATTGCAACAAAAGCGGAATGGCTGGAGTTTAAAGAGAACTGCCGTTTGGATTCGTTTTCAAAGGGTCTTTCGGTAAAACTGACTGCGGATATCGATTTGAGCGGAGAGACGGATTATGCCGTTCCCGTGTTTTTCGGAAACTTTGACGGCGGCGGACATACTGTGAGCGGAATGAAGCCGAATACGGATGCGGAAAGAACAGGGTTGTTTCGAATTATCGAAAAGGATGCAACTGTATGTGAGTTGAATGTCAGCGGTTCAGTGACTGTAACCGGACAATCCGGAACGGCGGGGATGATTTGCGGCGTGAATCGCGGCACGATTCGCAATTGCGCTGCAGCGGGCAGACTGGATGCATACAATGCTGTCGGAGGAATCGCAGGCATAAACGAACAAAGCGGGAAAATAATCGAATGCAGTTCTTCGGCGGAGCTTTCGGGAACATACAAAATCGGCGGCATTGTCGGTGTGAATGCGGGAGAAATCCATGAGTGCACGAATACCGGCGGGGTTAATCTTTCGGCAAACGAACGGTCAAGAAATATCGGCGGCATTGCGGGGACGAACACAGGAACGGTGACGGGCTGCATGAACAGTGCCGAAATCGGATATCTGCACACGGGTTATAATGTCGGCGGCATTGCGGGGCTCAACAGTGGCTTTACAGGCGACTGTATTAACAACGGAAATGTTCGCGGAAGACGCGATATAGGCGGAATCATCGGTCAGTCCGAACCGTTTTACAAAGTTGAATACGGGAAGAATACGCTTGAAATATTGAATGAAAGCATACTGGGCTTTTCGGACGCCTTGGATGAAACGATATTGAATCTTCGACAGGCTGTGCAGGACGGTGGAGAAGGGCTTCGCAATGTGCTTGAGGAAGCGGAAGAGCTTAGAGAAGGGTTGTCTGCCGATCTTGATATCATTGCGGGTGATGCCGCATGGCTTGCCGATGCGGAAAAGTATTTGGACACCATTGAACAAAACCTTGAAACTTTGTGGAAAGCATTTGCGGATTCAGCGGAAGTAACTCAGCTGATTGCCGAAATTGAATTGATAATCATAGAACTGCGGAATGCAGAGCCGTCCGAGTGGGTTGAACTGCTTCAGGAATTGGAGGCAAAGATTGAGCAGCTGCGCATCCTGCTTGGCAATATTGCTTCGGCTGCTCCTGCATTGAAGGCACTTGCGGAGGCACTGAACGGGCTGTTGTCCGTGTCAATCAGCGGTTTGCGGCAGGCGGCGGAGGATTGCTGCAAGCTTATTAAAAATGCCGAACAAAAACTTGATGAACTCACAAAAACAGCAAGCGAATACCTTGAACTGGTTAAAGCTGACGGGAACAGACTGGAAAAAAGCGTTCAAAAATGTGTGGAGTCAATGCGGCTCCTCCACGAAAACATACGCAACGTACTGAACGGAAACGGCGGGAATATTGAAGATGTTTCCGAAAATGCGGAACGTGATGCCGAAAATCAAGCAGGCGGAATGGCTGCAAAGTGCAGAAATTTCGGCGATGTTTCCGGCGACTACGGTATAGGCGGAATTATCGGGAACCTTTCAAAAGAACTTCCATCCGACTTGGAGGAGATAGACATTCCGTCAATCGATGATGTTCTTTTCACCGATACGACCCTTTTTATCAGGGCGACCGTTTTCATGTGTTCAAATGATGCGGTGATTTCGGCAAAGTATGATAATGCAGGGGGAATTCTCGGTTACGGCAGCCGCGGCTTTTTGCTTGGCTGCGAAAGCGGCGGCAGCGTTAAGGCGGGAAGGGAATACGCAGGCGGTATTGCCGGAAGACTTTCAGGAACAATTCGTGAATGCGGCAGCATTACTGCACTCGCCGGCAAAGCTTATGTCGGCGGAATTGCGGGAAGTGCGAAATCGGTGATTGACTGCGCCGCAGTACCGACAATGCTGTTGGCCGGAAAATCAAGCTTTGCCGACGGAGCCTATATCGGTGCAATTGCGGGAGAACTGACGGAGGAGTGCAGAAACAATATCTTTGCAGACACATCTGAGTTTAATGACTCGTTCGATTCGGTGCGCGGCTTGGGCGGCATTGACGGCATAAGCTATGCAGGCATTGCGTATGCGGTGAGTCTTAACGAACTTGCCGAAAAAGCAAAAACACCGAATTTGTTCAAAAAGGTAACGGTCAAATTCAGCATAGACGGCAAAATCACAGAGGTTTTCGAGGTTCCCTGCGGCGGCAGAATCACGGATCTTCCGCAAGTCGGGAATGAACAGGGCAAGTATTGGCGGTGGGATGATTTTGGAGCGGATTGCGTAACGTTCAGTCAAACCGTGAGCGGGGAGTGGCACCGAATGATAACAACAATTGCAACAAACGAAGAGATTCCCCAAATCCTTGTTGAGGGCATTTTTGACGATGAAGCATATGTCGTTGCCGAAGATGCGGCGGAGTTTGCATTAAAAAACGGGTTTGGCGAAGGAGTTCCGACAGCGGCTTTCCGCATTTGCGTTTTCAACGCGGAGGCCGGCGAAAGCGCGTACATCGTGCGCTGTCTCTCGGAAGAGGATTGCAAGCTGAGCGTATTGACCGATGCCGGTTGGACTGAGCGCGAATTCGAGCGTGACGGTAAATACATTGTGTTTGAGCTGAACAACAATGGTATTTTTGCCATTGAAAAAGTCATAAAAAAAGACCGTACGCCCTATATCATGATCGTATGCGGTGCGATTATACTGACTGCGGCCTTTGCGGCGGTTATTGCGGTGAAACGCAGGCGCGGCAAAAAAAGGCGGAGTGAGGCATAGCAAACTGAGCAAATGTTTCGGCGGCGGCAGACAAAGGCAGAGATAAACCGCCGAATGCCTTTTGAAAGGAAAAGAATGATAAAATACATCGAAAAGACACCGATAACCCAAGGTTGGTCGGATGATTATAAGTATTTTGCATTGGGTGCCGACGGCAAAAAGTACCTTTTGCGCGTTACCCCGGGAAAGATAAATCCCGATTTTATAACTCTGTTTGAAGCACAGAAGAAATGCGCATCGATAATTAGTGCGGCCGAAAACATTCCGATGCAGCAAGTTCCGATGAGCATACCGATCGAGTGCGGTAAGCTTGATGATATCCATGCTTTTTGTGATGATATTCGACAGCACACCGAAGGAACATATGCTGTTTATGCCTGGGCGGACGGCGGCGCGGCCGAACCCGCTGTTGCAGTGATGCCCGCTGCAGAACAGTACGCTTTCGGACTGAGGGCAGGCAGAGTTTTGAAATACATACACGAAGTTCCGGCTCCGGACAATGTACAGAACTGGGAAGAACGCATTAATGTGTCCATAGAGAACAAGTTAAGGCTTTGCCGTGAATGCAGCATCAAAAATGATGTTGCAGATTCCTTTGTCGAATATATCAAGGCGAATCGGCATCTGCTGAAAAACAGACCGCAGACTTTTCGCCACGGGGATTATCATATCGGCAATTTTCTTGTAAACGATTCAGGCGAACTTATCGTTATAGATTTTAATCGCTCGGATTTCGGCGATCCGTGGCAGGAATTCAATCGCCTTGTGTGGAGCGCACACCTTTCACCGTATTTTGCATCCGGGATTGTGAACGGTTATTTTGATAATGCCGTGCCGCCGGAATTCTGGAAACTGCTCGCACTGTATACATGCATAAACGGGATTGCATCCGTGCCGTGGGCAGTTAGATTCGGAGAGGAAGAAATTCAGGTTATGCTCCGTCAGACCCGTGAGGTTTATGAATGGTACAACGGTATGACGAATGAGATACCGTCATGGTACATCGGCGTTCCTGAACTTTGGGATGCATACACGGAAACAGGTGAGCGCACCGGGCAGCTCCTGATACGCGGGGAGCCGATACCGGAAGGGTTATACCACATTGTTGTTGAAGTTTTGGCAGTGCATCAGGACGGTTCGGTTCTTTTGACACGGCGAGATTACAATAAAGGCGGTTATCCCGGGCTTTGGGAAAGCAGTGCGGGCGGTTCGGTACAGCGTGGAGAAGATCCGGAAACCGCAGCAAGACGAGAGCTCCGTGAAGAAACAGGGCTTGCCGCGGATGTGCTTCAGCCTATATTTACGGACATCTCGCAGGATTCAATATATATGGGCTATTTGTGCTTTATCAGCGCGAAAAAAGACTCCGTTGTATTGCAGCCGGGAGAAACTGTTGAATATCTTTGGGCGGATAAAGAAGAATTTATAAAAATATATAATTCGAAAGAGTACGTTCCGCCGCTGCGCAAGCGTCTGCGTGAAACGGTTGGAAGGCTGTTCGGAGAAAATGCGGCAGAATAAAATGTTTAAAGGTCGGGAAATGATTCAATATTAAACATGCCGAGTCCCTGTGAGTTTTTTGAACCGAGACCTGCGTCATAAAGAAAGTTGATAAGCTTGCCGTTGCCGCGCAAAACATAGCTGCCGCCGTATGAAACGATGGTGGATCTTTTAAACCTTGAAACGATGCGATGATTCTGAATTAACTCCGCCGGAGGAAGGGCAGGTTCAAAGGAAAAATCCGTCGGTGCGGGCGTGTTGAAATAGCTCTGCCATTTTCTGAGCGCATTGTTGACCACAGCAGTATAGAACAGAGATTCATCGGGGGCTATAAAGCGGCGATAACCGCTTCTCTCGGTTTCAAAAACCGTAATAGGCGACAGCATTGAGATTTTTGCACAGCAGGTATTGGGTGAATAATCTTCAATGCGGCTGTCCAGAATTTCAAGTGTGTTTTCAAACAAATTGATTTGGCTGCTCGGACACAGCACCGAACCGAGTTGATACACGAAATTCGGATCAACGCTGCGAACCTCAAAATGCACGGTATCCTTAAAGATGATTTCATGTTCGCTGTGCATGAACGGTCCCGAAAGACGGCCGAAAGTAAAAAGCTTATAATTGCGCGCGCCGCAAGAATATCCGCTGTTGTGTACATAATTTGAATAATGCGGATTGCTTGCAAGAGCATGATAGAGCATTCCCTGCAAGGCGTATCGGTGCGACAGCGGCAAACGGACATGCCGAGCGCTGAATGTCAAATGTAACTGCATAGTTGTCCCTTTCTGAGTTTTTAAAGAATAAACAAGAACGGTTCCCGATAAAATACCGCACTCGGTGATTATCCGAAAACGAAATAAACCAATGCCTGCTGTATAGTTTTAACCGGTCTTTTTGCGGAACGGCTGTTCATGAAATATATAACCCGCATTGCCGCGATCAGACAATGTAAAGCTGATTGCATTATGTCGACCGAACTGCGGTTCCGCACATCATAAGCTGTTGCATTTTTGCCCGCTGCGGGCAGCTTAAAAGTCTTATTATCTGTTTCACGCACTCATTATATCATAATAAAACGCGATTGCAACACCGTCATGTATAAAAAAACTGCCTCTTATGCTTTTTTGCTTCAATGCAGTTACTGAGCGTAATAAAACAAAAAACGAGGTTGTGCAAGGTTCAAAATGAAAACGGCGGCTCGTTCGAAGTGTTGTCAGATGAAACAGAATTGCGGCATACGGAGCGGTGCTGTCGGATTAACCAAAGATATGTATCAAAAAAATGCGGCCTGAACGGGTACAAAATTTGACAAATGCGGCGCAGCGGGCTATAATAGATATGTTTACAGTGGGAAGTATACGTGATGCTTCCAATACCCGCTGAACAATGGGAGAATCAATACGATGGAAACAAACCGAAAGCGTCGCCGCGGCGACCGCAAGGATGCATACCTTTTGAGAGATCTTGATGCAATGCACAAATTTATTCCGTATCTGCTTCCGAACAGGTGCGATAATGAGGCAGTGATGAGCGAGCTTATCGACCTTACCGCCGTGAATGAATACGTTGCAAAAAAGAATGCATCAAATCCCGCATTCAGGTACACTTTGTTTCATGTGCTCTGCGCTGCTATTGCAAAAACCGTAACCCTGCGCCCAAGGTTGAATTGCTTTGTTGCGGGACATCGGGTTTACGAGCGCAAGGCATTGAGTGTCTCCTTTGTTGTTAAAAAGCGTTTCGAGGATAATTCCTATGAAGCACTTGCGATTGTAGACATTGACAGGCAGGGGCAGCCGCCGGTTGATCAGATTCACGATAAAGTTGAAAAATTCGTAACTTCCGTGCGCAAGCACGACAAGACGGACGGCACGACCGACGCAATGGAAACGTTGACAAAAATGCCGCGCTTTCTTCTTCGAATCGTGGTCGGCATTCTGATGTGGCTGGATTATCACGGTTGGGTTCCGACATGGCTTACAAAGGATGACCCATACAATTCATCCGTTTTTATAAGCAATCTCGGAAGCATCAAGATGCATGCGAGCTATCATCACCTGACGAACTGGGGCACTAATTCTTTATTTGCTATTATTGATGAAAAACATTTGCACCCGTTCTTCAACGCTGACGGAAGCTATGAAATGCGTGAGGCGCTGAGACTCGGGCTGACTGTTGATGAACGCATTGCGGACGGCGTTTATTTTGCAAAAAGTATAACGCTGCTAAAAAAACTGCTCAGCGAGCCGGAATTGCTTGATCTGCCGATTCAGACTCCTGTTGAGTTCTGAACAAACGCAAACAACAACGGAACAACGGCACAGCGGTCGGACAATGACGCAAAACAGAAATGCGCGCATTGTCCTCCGTGTGTTGCTGCGTATTTCGATTTTTCCCAAAAATCGAAAGGAATAATATGCAAAACAATCAAATGAACCCGTTGGAACAGGGCGCACCGTGGCTGGCAAATTACGGTGACGTTCCTTTTCACCTTGAGTATCCGAATGTGAGCATTGCGGATGCGGTGTTGAAGACGGCAGAAAAGGAAAAGGATTTTCCTGCAATTTCCTTCATGGGCAAAACATTCAGCTACACCGTTCTTGTTGAAAAAATCAATCAAGCAGCTGCGGGATTTGTAGCTCTCGGCGTAAAAAAAGGTGATATGGTCACAATTTGCATGCCGAACGTTCCGCAGGCGGTGTTCTGCATGTACGCACTCAATCGAATCGGTGCGGTCGCAAGCATGATTCATCCGCTTTCGGCTGTCAGCGAAATAATTTACTACCTTAAGGAAGTAAAAAGTGACTATTTGCTGACGCTCGATCAGTTCTATTCAAAAGTTGCGGAGGTTGAAAAAACATATCCTGTCAAAAAGGTTATCATAACTTCCGCAGCAGATGAGCTCGGCGCCGTCAAGTCCGCTGCATTCAAGCTGATGAATGCAAAAAAGAACAAAGTCAACAAGGCGGACCCTTCCGTTATCTTCTGGAAAGAGTTTATCGGGAACGGAAAAAAAGTCGATCTTGCAAAATATATCGTTCATATGCCGGCGAATGAAACGGCTGTCATACTGTTTTCGGGCGGAACAACGGGTGTCACGAAGGGCATTCAGCTCAGCGGAATGAACTTTAATGCTCTCGGACTGCAAACCGCGGCTATGTGCAACAGCGTTGTGCGTCATGCAAGAATGCTGGCGGCAATGCCGATTTTCCACGGTTTCGGACTCGGCGTCTGCATACACACGATGCTTGAAGTCGGCGGAACAAGCATTCTTGTTCCTCAGTTCAATGTTAAGAAATATGCAGAGCTCATCAAAAAGGAAAAGCCCAATTATATCGCGGGTGTACCGACCCTGTTTGAAGCGATAACGCGCAATCCTTATCTTGACGGCGAGAAACTCGACTACCTGCGCGGCGTATTCTCGGGCGGTGATTCGCTTTCGGTTGAATTGAAACGCAGATTCGATGCATTCCTTGAAGCGCACGGTGCAACAGTTCATGTTCGTGAGGGCTACGGAACGACCGAATGCGTTACCGCAAGCTGTCTTACGCCTTACAATCAGGAGCGTGAGGGCAGCATCGGCCTGCCTTATCCCGACACATACTATCAGATTTGCGCTGTCGGCACAAACGATGAAGTTCCTTACGGCGAACTGGGCGAAATCTGCCTTCGCGGACCTTCCGTAATGATAGGTTATCTCAACCACAAGGAAGAGAATGCAAACACATTGCGCACGCATTCGGACGGCCATGTGTGGCTGCATACGGGCGACCTCGGCAGCATGGATAAGGACGGATTCATCTATTTCAAACAGCGCATTAAGCGAATGATTGTTACAAGCGGATACAACGTTTATCCGTCCCAGCTTGAAAACATCATAGACGGACACGATGCCGTTCAGATGAGCTGCGTCATCGGCGTAAAAGATCCATACAAGATGGAAAAAGTGCTTGCATACGTTGTCCTGAGGGACGGGTTCGAGCCCTCTGAGGAGCTGCGGCAGGATATTCTGAACTATTGCAAAAAGCATATTGCAAAATACGCAATGCCGTATACTATCGAATTCCGTTCGGAATTGCCGAAGACTCTTGTCGGCAAGATTGCATACACGGTGCTTGAAAAGGAAGCCAATGCGGATCTTGCAAAGGAACTCGTAAGTTGATTTGAATAACAAGCGGCTCTGCTGCGGGCGGGTTCGGAATTGAACCTGCCCGAGGCAGAGTTTTTTGAAAACCGAGAGCGTCCACGTTCCGAGGATACGGGCATTGCGTCACAAATATGTGTAATAAACTTGCACGAAATTGACTCTGCCGCGGATTTTTTGTTGAAAATGTGGATTCTTTTCGTTATTTTGCAAAAGACTGTATACAAGGACATGAAAGTGTGATAACATATAAACGCAAGAAAATTGTGTAATCGGCAAACGGAGTAAACCTTGATAAGTAACCTTTTGCGGAGAAAGTTCACAGATTCGGGCTTAAATCCACAAAGAGAGTATCCGGGTGTACTTGAAAAACTTCAGAACCAATCAAAGCACTCATGAAAGTGCGGCATTGCATAGGGTTTTGTTTTGCAGAGTCAATACCAAACGAAAAATCGAAAGGAAACGTGAAACATGATTTGTCCAAATTGCGGTAAAGAGGCGGCTGACGGGGCATTATTCTGCACAGGGTGCGGCGGAAGACTCGATAATCTGCCTAAACAGGAAAAAATGACTGCTTCTGAGAACAGTAATAATGATGACTCATCCGTAATGGATGCGGTTTTCACATCGGATGCAGCGGACGGAACGCATGAAACAAATTCAGGGAATACCGTTGCAGAAAACAGTGACGTCGCCGGCGCAGACGAAAACAGCGGCGAACGAATGAGCGCGGCAAACGATAATAATCTCAAAGCGCAGCCCGCAAACAGAATTTCGACAGAAAAGAATAAAAATGCTGCACCTTGCGAGTCTGCAGCAGCGGTTCAGCCGCCGGTGAAACCGTTAAGTACATGGAGCTTTATTTGGCGCAAGCTCCTGTTCATGATTCCGATTGTGAATATAGTTGTGCTGTTCGTTTTTGCATTTGCGGAGGGCATCAACAAAAACAGTCGTTCGTACGCGCGTGCCGCGCTTATCGGTCTGCTTACAGCGGCGGTGCTTTTTGCAGCTGCGGCAGTGCTGTGTTACCTTTACACAGATGAAATTATCGGATGGGTTCGCTCTTTGGTGGAGAAACTCATGAGCATGGCAGCGTGACGGAAACAGTTCCGAACGGAAAATCAAACCGTTCTGTGCGAAATCGGTCCCAAGCTGCATTGTTCAAAAATTGATGGCGTCGGTTTTTTCTTGACAAACGAAAAAAAACGGCTATAATTATACTTGCATCAGGTGAACGGCAGTGCATTCCGTTAACCGAGAGTATGCTTGGATGACAGCCGCAGTTCGAATTGCTGAAGTACGGAAGTCATGTGCAAATCATGTTAATAATGCTACCGGCTTTGAAGCGGATATACAAACACTCCGAGGCATAAGAGAACCGTCGGTATGGTGCGAGACGGTGCAAGGGGTTTGTTGCTCACCGCAGAGCTTTTGCCGCGAGGCAGGGGAGACATGTTTCAATATTAAAAGCTTTCCTGCATTAGCTGCAAACGCAAGCCCGCGTTAAGGGCATTGAGCGGTTTTGCTGCGCATATTCAGTGTGCGGCAAAGCAACCGGAGTGGTACCGCGTGGGCAGATTATCGTGTGTTTCCCTCGTCTTCGGATCGGCAGTCAATGCCGCATTCGAGCGGGGGTTTTTTTATGAATTGAGTTCGAAACAACACCAAGAAGGAGAATAAAAATCTATGAGTGAACGTTATGAACATTTGCCAATCGAAAGAAAATGGCAAAAAATATGGGATGATACGCATTGCTTTGAAGCAAAAGACGACTTTACAAAGCCGAAATATTATGCTCTAATTGAATTTCCGTTTCCCAGCGGAGCAGGGCTGCATGTCGGTCATCCGCGCAGCAACACAGCGCTGGATATCATTTCAAGAAAACGCCGCATGGAAGGCTACAATGTCCTTTTCCCGATCGGTTATGACAGCTTCGGTCTGCCGACGGAGAATTATGCAATAAAAACCGGCGAACACCCCGCAAAGGTAACTGAGCGCAATATGCGCGTTTTTCACAATCAGCTGAAAATGCTTGGATTTTCGTTTGATTACTCGCGTGAAATCTATACGTCCGATCCTGCATACTATCGTTGGACGCAGTGGATTTTCCTGAAACTTTTCGAAAAGGGTCTTGCATATAAAGCGGAGCTTCCTATCAATTTCTGCCCTTCCTGCAAGGTTGGTCTTGCGAATGAGGAAGTCGTTGACGGCAACTGCGAACGCTGCGGTTCGCCCGTTGTGCGAAAGGTTCGTTCTCAGTGGATGCTGCGCATAACGGAATATGCAGACAGGCTGATTGATGACCTTGATACCGTTGATTTTATCGACAGAGTGAAATCATCGCAAAAAAACTGGATCGGCCGCAGCATCGGTGCGGAAGTAACTTTCAAAATTGAAGGGTATCCCGAAGGACTGCGCATATTCACCACTCGCCCGGATACGCTGTTCGGTGCAACATATATGGTAGTTGCACCCGAGCATCCGATCGTGAACGCAATGGCTGATAAGATTACAAATATGGAGGCCGTTAACGCTTATCGTGAACAGGCGGCGCACAAGAGCGATTTCGAGCGCAGCGAGCTTGCAAAGGAAAAAACAGGCGTGCCGCTTGAAGGCATCACTGCAATTAACCCTGCAACGGGCAATCAGATTCCCGTATGGATTTCGGATTATGTCCTCATGGGTTACGGAACGGGCGCAATTATGGCTGTTCCCGCACACGACACGAGGGATTATGCCTTTGCAAAGAAGATGGGACTGCCGATAGTTGAAGTTGTGTCGGGCGGAAACATTGAAAATGAGGCATTTACGGACTGCGAAAACGGTATCTTAGTAAATTCCGGCTTCCTGAACGGAATGCAGGTTGCGGACGCAAAGAACGCAATGATTCATTGGCTTGAAGAAGAGGGCATCGGAAAGAAAAAGACGAATTTCAAGCTCCGCGATTGGCTGTTCAGCCGTCAGCGTTACTGGGGAGAACCGATACCCCTGGTTCACTGCGATCATTGCGGTTGGGTTCCCGTGCCGGAGGATGAACTTCCGCTCAAATTGCCCGAACTTGATGACTTCCGTCCGGCTGAAGACGGTTCATCCGCGCTTGCAAGGGCGACAGAGTGGATCCATACCACCTGCCCGAAATGCGGTGCACCTGCTGAACGCGAGATAGACACAATGCCCAATTGGGCGGGTTCAAGTTGGTATTATATACGCTATTGCGATCCGCATAACGATACCGCGATCGCGGATAAAGCAAAGCTCGATTACTGGCTGCCCGTGGATTGGTACAACGGCGGAATGGAGCATACAACGCTGCATCTGCTGTACTCAAGATTCTGGCATAAATTCCTGTATGATATCGGTGTTGTAAGCTGCCCGGAACCTTATATGAAGCGCACCAGCCACGGAATGATTCTTGCCGAGGACGGAAGAAAAATGAGCAAATCTTTCGGCAATGTTATCAATCCCGATGACCTTGTGAATGAATACGGTGCAGATACCGTGCGCATGTATGAGATGTTCATAGGCGCATTTGACCAAACGATTCCGTGGAGCACGGCGGGTGTTAAGGGCTGCCGCAGATTCCTTGAGCGTGTGTGGCGTTTGCAGGATATGCTCACGGAAGGCGAGGGCATTCGCAGGGAGCTTGCTCCGGCAGTCCACGGCTGCATCAAAAAGGTAAGTGAAGATTACGAACGTATGAAGTTCAACACCGCGATTGCGGCGATTATGAGCCTTGTAAACGATATTTACGCAAAAGGCGATGTCACTCGTGATGAGCTGCACACACTGCTTGTGTTGATGAATCCCGTTGCGCCGCATATCACGGAGGAAATGAACAGCGTCATTGGATTCGACAAGCCGATTTATGAAACTGAGTGGCCGAAGTTCGATGAGGCAGCTCTCGTAAAGGATGAAATGGAAATTGCCGTTCAGATCAACGGCAAGGTTCGTGCAAAGATGAGCATACCTGTCGGCATGGAAACGGAAGCTTTGCGCAAACTTGTGCTTGAAAATGAAGAAGTTCTGCCGTGGGTCGAGGGCAAGAATATTGTGAAATTCATTGCCGTTCGCAACATCGTGAACATCGTTGTAAAATAATTAATCAGGAGGCAGCGTACATGAACGAAAATGCTGAAAACACCCGCGCAACGGCTGCATCGCGCGAAGCAATGGAAAAAGTTTGCCGGTTTTTGAAGGAGACAGGGACATACTACCTTGCAACATCGGACGGCGAGCAGCCGAGAGTACGTCCGTTCGGCACGATTCATATCTTTGACGGCAAACTGTATATTCAAACGGGCAGAGCGAAGGATGTTTCAAAACAGCTTGCAGCGAATTCCAAGTTTGAGCTTTGTGCGTTTAAAGCAGAAACGGGTGAATGGCTTAGGCTGAGCGGGGAACTTGTTGAAGATAACAGGGTTGAAGCACGCAGGTCAATGCTGGATGCTTATCCGTCGCTTCGTGCAATGTACGATGAAAACGACGAAAACACACAGGCTCTTTACATCAAAAATGCAAAGGCAGTGTTCAGCTCGTTCACAAATGAACCGTTGGAAGTCGAATTCTGATTTGAAACATATTGCGATGAAATTGTTTCACAAGGCTGAAAACTGTTGATTGGTTAAAAGCTCGCCGCACGGAATAACATTGACTGCGGCGGGCTTTTGCGTAATTGTTTGAATCTGAAAGAAGCACATGGCTTTAACCTTAAAGTCGAACAGCGATAATTCAGCTTTCGGGGATATATTCAAGCCCGGTCCAAAGCTTAAAAGCCAGTTTCCCCTGATGAAAGAGCATTCGCTCTCCGCCGAAGGCAGTCAAGCCCAAGCGTACGGCATCCTGCACGAGCTTTGTGCCGTTTGTTCGATAGACCATGTCTGCAATAATGCAAGAGGGCTTAAGACAATTCAAAAATGAGGTCTCTTCATAATCGGAACAGTCGTTGTTCATGTTATGCATACCGATAGGAGTTGCGTTAATCAGAATGTCGGCAGAAGAAAGAAGACGGGATTCTGTTTCAGCATGTTTAATTGCGGAAAGCATGTCAATTCCGTTCTTCTTATCACGGGTAACGAATCTGATTTCGGCTCCGGCACGAAGAAGCGCAGCGGCTGCGCCGTTTGCCGCGCCGCCGTGTCCGAGAATGACAACTTGCGCACCGCTCAGCCCAGCTCCGGTTTCCCTGAGCGCGTTTATCAAACCGTCGCCGTCGGTATTGTGTCCGATTAAGGTGCTTCCGTTATTGCTTATTGTAACGATGTTTACCGAGCCGCATTCGGCGGCAGTTTCATCAATCCCGTCAAGCAGCGGAATAATTGCCTTTTTATGCGGCATTGTAACGGCAAATCCGCTCAGTGAACGCTCAGACACGATTGAGCGTATGCGGCATAATTCCGATTCTACTACGCGGATTTTCAAAAAAACGGCATTGATGCCGAATTGTCCGAACATGGGCGCGTATATTTCCGGGGAACGACTGTGTTCAATCGGATCTCCTATGACGGCATAGAACGCCGTACCGTGCTCAGCAGCTTCCGGCAGAGCTCGGCATGTATTCGGGTGCAGTTTGTTCAAGTTCTTTTTCATGCTTTTGATTATACCATAACGCAGCGAATTGTGCTATAATGTTGCTAACAATACGAAAGGCGCAAAAAAATGAAACTTGTTGTTATTAACGGTCCAAACCTGAATTTGACAGGGATGCGCTCTCCGAATGTATACGGAACGGATACACTTGAGACGATTACGGAAGAACTGAATGGCTATGTCATATCCTGCGGTTCGGAACTTGCAGCGTTCCAATCCAATCACGAGGGTGATATCATCGATGCAATACATGCCGCAATGAACGAGTTTGACGGAATCATAATCAATCCGGGAGCATACACGCATTATTCCTATGCAATCCGCGACGCAATAGAGGCGGTCGGACTGCCGACTGTGGAGGTTCATTTGAGCGATATTCATGCCCGTGAGCCTTTTCGTGCCGTCAGCGTTATTGAACCTGTCTGCATTGCGCAGATATGCGGAATGGGAAAGCAGGGCTATATCGAAGCGGCAAAACTTCTGCTTTCAAGGGCAATGAACTGAAATCTGGGCCTGAACAGCGCAGGTATCAATTATGTATTCACCGTTTCTGGAATATTAAAAAAGAAAGGCAACGACTTGCAGCTGCCTTTCTTTTTGTGTTCAATGTACGCAAATCAAATTCGACAAATCAGGCCCAGTCGGCGGGCACAAACAAACGCGTGTAGTCGCGCACGGCGTATCTGTCGGTCATGCAGGCGATATAATCCGCTGCAATGCGGTCGGGGCCGTCCTCATCAATATACTTTGTGAACTCCGGCGGCAGCTCGCTGACATGTTTGAGATAATGATAATACAGCCGTTCGATAACACCTTCCGCCTTGCCTTCCTCGGCTTTTGCGGCGGAATCATGATACAGGTTATCAAAAAGAAATTGGCGGAGCTTCTCAAATTCGGAGCTGATTTCGCCGCTCATTTCAACATGATTCTTGCCGCTGCTTGTTTGAAGAATGTCAAGAACGAGGGTATTTATCCGTTCGCCGTGGGTTGCGCCTATGGCTTCAATACAGCTTTTGGGAAGAATATCGTTTGACAGAAGTCCTGCGCGAACGGCATCGTCTATATCGTGATTAACATAGGCAATTCTGTCGGCAAGGCTCACAACAACACCTTCAAGCGTTGAAGGATGCCCGCTCTTTTTATGATTCAGAATCCCGTCGCGAACTTCAAAAGTCAAGTTGAGTCCTTTGCCGTTTTCAAGCTTTTCAACGATGCGAAGACTTTGCTTATTGTGTTCAAAGCCGCCGGGAACGATTCTGTTCAAGACGCTTTCGCCGGAATGGCCGAAAGGCGTATGCCCGAGGTCGTGCCCCATGGCTATGGCTTCGGTCAAATCCTCATTGAGCAGAAGTCCGCGGGCAATCGTTCGGGCGATTTGAGCAACCTCCAATGTGTGCGTAAGCCGCGTTCTGTAATGGTCACCGACGGGTGAAAGGAACACCTGCGTTTTATGCTTAAGGCGGCGGAAACTCTTGCAATGAATTATCCTGTCGCGATCACGTACAAATTCGGTGCGAACAGGGCAGGGGTCAATGGGATATTCCCGACCGCGTGTTTCTGCACTCAAGGCTGCATAGGGCGAAAGCGTTTGACGTTCTCGCTCTTCAATTATACGTCTGTAGTCCGGCATTGCTTCCTCCTAACCGAAAAACTAACCTGTTAAGTGTGTATGCAATTCGAATCAGATAACACGGAAAATACGCCTGAACAGATCCTTTTTAGGAAGGAATTCAAGGTCACTGTTGCTGAACGGACGAAGCAGGATCATGAGTCCTCCGTATACTGCCACGCCGACGCAGAGCGAGGCAAGCGTTGCAAGCGTCGGATGTCCGAGCTTTGAACCGAGAGTATACACAGCGAAGACGGCGAAGCCCATGACAATGCTTGAAAACAGAGGTTTTGCGAATGTATCCGTATAGCTTATGTTCATTCGTGTTTTTCGGATTACGTAAACAGTATCGGCAATTCCTGCAACCGCATAGCAGAGCACGGTGGACAATGCAGCCCCGAGAATGCCCATGCTTGTGAATTGCATAAGAATCACCATGCTGACCACTTTAACAATGCCGCCGAGAGCAAGGAAATAGACCGGAACGCGCGGCTTGCCGAGACCCTGTATTATGCCGGTGAGCGTTTGAACAAGTGAAAGGAAAAGAACCCCGACGGCAGCGATATACATAACCTGCTGAGCCTGGATGAACCTGTCCTGATTGTTGCGGACAGCCGAATAAAGCAGGGACATTATCGGACCGCCGAGAATGAACAGTCCTGCTGCGCACGGTGCACCGATAAACATGGCAAGCTTGATGCCCGTTCTGCTTGCGGCGTTAACAATGCGCTTTTCCTTGCGCGTAACGGCCTGGGAGATTGCGGGAACGAGGCTCATTGAAAGCGAAAGTGTCAGCACGGCCGGCATGTTGATAAGCGGAGTGACGTAGCTGCGGAGAACAGTGTATGCAACACGCGCATTTTCGTTTGCGATTTCTTCCGCAATACCCATTGCAATATCGTGCTTTTCGAGAAAATTGATAATGAACACGGAGTCGGCAATTCCCGTAACAGGCATTATTGATGCGCCGATGGTTATCGGAATTGCAATTGCAAGCAAACGCTTGATGATTGAACCGCGAAGCCCGCTTTTTGCGCCTTTTGTTGAAACGCAGACGGGAAGAGAGCGATTGCGAATGCGAGCATCATAATAAAACTTGATGACAGCAAGCGCAACAAGCTCTGAAACGCTGACGCCTATCAATGCTCCCATTGCCGCCAACTCAGGGGCATCGGGGCGTGTTTTGACGAATAAAAACGCAAGGCCGAACCCGAATATGAGTTTGATGAGCTGCTCAACGATCTGGCTGATTGCTGTTCCGGTCATGCACTGCATTCCCTGCAGATACCCTCGGTAGGCACACATGACGGACACAAAGAGCAGTGCAGGCGACAATGCCATAAGGGAATACCTTGCCGGTGCTGCACCGGAAAGGTTTGCGATCGGTGATGAAAGAACAAACAGAAGAACGGCAGTGACAATTCCGATTACAAAAAGCAAGCGCAAAGCTGCACGGAATACACGTTTTGCTCCGACGATATCGCCCAGTGCTATTCGTTCAGAAACAAGCTTAGAAATTGCTGTCGGAAGTCCCGCAGAGGATATGACGAGCAGCCAGGAATAATAAGGGTAAGCAACCTCGTAATACGCCATGCCGCTTTCGCCGACAATGTTTGCAAGCGGAATTCTGTACACCGCCCCAATGATTTTGACCAAAAGCCCCGCAATGCCGAGAATTGCAGCTCCCTGCACGAAACCGGCATTTACTGCGGATTTAGTTTGTTTTTTCATGTTAAAAATCCTTTAACCAGCATCAACCGTCCCAAAGGCGGCTGTTGATAAAAATATTATAGCACAAAGCGGCGCAATATGCCAACATTCCGCAGCAACGACCACAAAATGTTTTCACAGGCTTTATAAACATCAGCGATGCTTCTTTACTCCTGAACGCTTATCGGATGTTTTAACCGTTTTTTTGCCTTGAACACCTCTGTTCGGCCCATTGCTGCGGCTCTGTTCAACGGAACCGAAACGGGTATGCTGCCGCGCATCTTTTCGTTTGATTGCCGAATGTTCCGTCGCTCCATACTGCGAACGGTGATTGCTTTTTGTCGCAGAGGAGGAGCCTCCGCTGTGTGCCGGGCTTTGATGCACATCCGGAACAAGACAGTTCCTGCCGCTGCCGATGAGATCATCCCTGTCTGCAAGCCTGAGAGCTTTTCGGACGAGAGGCCGATTCTTTGGAATGAAGAACTGCATGAGGGCGCGCTGCATTGCTTTTTCCTCGGGCGAAACGGGAACATAAACCGGCTTCATTGTTCGCGGGTCAAGTCCCGTATAGAACATGCAGGTGGAAAGAGTGCCGGGAGTGGGATAAAAATCCTGAACCTGCTCCGGACGCTGCCCGCTCGCCTTCAGGTATTCTGCAAGTGCGATTGCAGAGTTCAAAGTGCTGCCCGGATGGCTTGACATGAAGTACGGAACAATGTATTGGTTCATTCCGAGAGCATCATTAAGCTGCTTATATCTTCGAACAAAGCGTTGGTACAGTTCACCTCCGGGCTTGCCCATCATCTCAAGCACGTGATCATCGATATGCTCGGGCGCAACCTTAAGTTGTCCGCTTATATGGTATTTAATAAGTTCCTTAAAAAATGTTTCATCTTTATCATACATCAGGTAATCGTAACGAATACCTGAACGGATGAACACACGCTTCACACCGTCCAGTCTGCGGAGCTTGCGCAGAAGTTCAACGTAATCCGTATGGCTGACTTCAACGTTTTTGCAGGGTGAATATCCCAAACAGGTTCGGTCTTTACATACACCCTTCGTAAGCTGTTTTTTACATGCAGGCTGACGAAAATTCGCCGTTGGCCCTCCGACATCGTGAATATAGCCCTTGAATTCGGGCATTTTGGTCATAAGCTTGGCTTCGGCAATCAGCGATTCGTGGCTTCGGGATTGAATGACGCGTCCCTGGTGGAAAGTAAGCGCACAAAACGCACATTGGCCGTAGCAGCCGCGGCAGCTGACAAGGGAAAAGCGAACCTCATCCAAAGCGGGAATATGCTCGGTGTAGGAAGGATGGGGAAGGCGTGTATAAGGAAGATCGTAAACAGCATCCAACTCGTTGCGTGAAAGCGGCATGGCGGGTGGGTTCACAACAACAAATCCGCTCCCGTGCGGCTGAACAAGCGTTGCGCCGCTTATCGCATCCTGCTCGCGGTATTGCGTCATGAACGCAGCACAGTAGGCTTTTTTATCGTTTGATACTTTTTCAAAGCTGTCAATAAGCGTGTACTCATACACGCGCGAGAGGTTATCCGCCCAATATGCAGTTCCTTTAACATAGGTAATATCCCGTGCAGCAATGCCGCCGTCCAAAGCCTCCGCAATGTCGATAATCTGGCGTTCACCCATGCCGTAAATCAACAAATCCGCACCTGAGGATACAAGAACGGAAGGTAAAACACGGTTGTCCCAATAATCGTAATGAGCAAAGCGGCGGAGGCTCGCTTCAATGCCGCCGATAACGATAGGAATATCTCTGTAGATATTACGGATACATTTACAGTAAACATTAACGGCACGATCGGGTCGCTTCCCGCGCTTGCCGCCGGGCGTGTAGGCGTCTTCGCTTCGCGGCTTCTTTGCACTCGTGTAATGATTCACCATGGAATCCATGTTTCCGGAATTCACAAGAAAGCCAAGCCTGGGTTTGCCGAAAACTTTGAACGATTCAGCACTTTTCCAATTGGGCTGAGCAATTATTCCGACAGAATAACCGTGTGAAAGGAGAACTCTTCCGATTATCGCTGTTCCGAACGACGGATGATCAATGTAAGCATCCCCCGTAACAAGAACAAAGTCGGGAACATCCTTTCCGACCTGCTCAAAAAGCTCCGCTTTGGACATCGGAAGCGGCTGTTTTTTATCACATTCGCTTCTTTCGGAAAATCCGTCATAGGAGTTGTCCGAATTATAAATTTTATATGAGCTGCCAAAACTTTTGTCGGCATATGCAGCATCGGCGCGGTTCTCATTGCGCTTCTGATTGCTGCTTCGTTTTCCGCGAGGAATGTTTCGGTTGATACCGGCAACGGTTTTTTTCTCCGTTTTTTGATCTATCGGCTGCATTTTTGCTCCTTTTATCCCATTGCGCTCTTAGCTTGCGGATAAAACCCGCTCTACGGCGGTGGGTTTGTGAACATATTATAAAGGAAACGCGAATAAAGCGCAAGAAGAACGCACCAAAGCTCAGAACGGTTATGATTTACCCTGCCCGACGGCATACAGTGCGGGATGCATGGGGTACTCGGTCTTATCGATCGGAACCCTGCGAATTATTTCACCATTCAGAGAGTAAACACGATAGCTTTGATATGTGCTGCCTGCAATGGCCTTTCTTTTCAGAACACATTCGCCGGGTTCAAGTGCTGAATCAAGAACGAACTGAGGTTCGGAAGGAGGAGTTGAAGATGTAAGTTCCGAAACGGTGTCCACTCTGTCGAAATCCGACGGGAAAGGACAGCCGTATATTTCACAGCACAAAGTTTTTTGCGGTTCATCAACCCACATAAAAACGTAAATATCGGAATCGGTGTTGTTACGGAAAACAAAGTCTTTGTCTTTGCCGCTCAGTGCTGCATCCAACCCGCCGCCGATATAACGCACCTTGCGCGTGTGCCCGCTTCTTGCAATGATTTCAAGATCGCTGCGCAGAACTGCATTGTACAGCGTTGTGCTGATTTGGCAGATTCCGCCGCCGTACTCCTGTCGTGTTTCAGCCCCTCCGTTTGCAAATGCGGTTGCGGGCAGCCAACCGTTTTCCCTGCTTCGCACTCCGAGAGAATCGTTGCACGAGAAGGTTTGCCCGGCAGGAACAATGCTTCCGTCAATAAGAAGTGCGCCCTTTGCGATATTATGAACGCGATTCTCGGAACATAAGGAACCGGCGGCAAAAGATGTTGAAAAGCTTGCCCGCAGCTCCGGCATTTCGGGTATTTTATCGGTGCATAAAACCGTATGCAGAGGCAGCGAGAAACGGGTTTCACCGCTGCATATTTGTTTGACGGCGGCATCACGGTCGATTTGACAGCCGTTGACGGGTGCCGTAAGGCAGAAACGTGCATTCTTTTTCAACACGGGCAGCTCAGAACAGCCTGCGGCGGAGTGAGTCAGGATTTGTGCGGGAACCGGTGTTTTCTCTGCAATTTTTGCGACCGAATCAATACTGTTTCGGAGCTTTATGTCATCAACGGGCTTGATTGCAGTCGTATACTGTCCCGCCCCGCACTCAAGTGCTTTTGACATAACGGCCTCCAAATCGTCTTTCAACGTCAGATCCGTTCCGTTGATGATACAGATTGAACTGTCGTTTTGCTGAAATTCAATTTCTATGTGATATTCGGATTTTGCTCGTTCGAGCTTGGGAGAGAGCAGGGTGCGCACGGCGTCTTTTGTCATGTTCGAAACGTCGACAGAATTAATATATGTTCCGCTTGAGAATAACGCCGTCTCGAAAGTCGGATCATCGCCGGGAATAATCGTATCTGCATTTGCTCCCTGCTTGATGTCATCGGAATTTTGACCGCTGCAGCAGGAAAAAACAAGCAGGAATAAGAGCGCCGCCGTGCTGAGCAAAATTGCGGCACAGGCCTTTATTGCGGGGAAACGTTCATCCATGAAAAATTATTGCCTCCGAAAGTACACATTTTTGTTATTAGGTTGTTCCATTTCGACTCAAAATATGATATAATTGAGTGATGAAGGAACAAAACGAGATTTCAACGGTATATATGCTCGATGCGCTGGATGAAGCCCGCACTGCCGCGGCGGCGGGTGAAGTTCCTGTAGGTGCATGCGTTGTTTGCGGCGGAGAAATCATATCCCGTGCACACAACCTTGTTGAAACACGCAGCGATGCATCCGCGCATGCAGAATTGCTTGCGCTCAGCGCAGCAGCAAAAAAACTTGGCACTCGCCGCCTGAACGACTGCATACTTTACGTTACGCTTGAACCCTGCGCAATGTGCATGGGTGCGATAATGAATTTTCGCATTGCGGCGGTTGTCTTCGGTGCGTTTGACCCCGAGGCCGGATGCTGTGTTTCAAGGTGCGAACTGTCGTGCGGGATGACGAATATCAATATTCCGTACGTTGGGGGCATTCGAGAAGAAGAGTGCCGAAATTTACTGACAGCTTTTTTCAGGAATAAGCGTTAAAAATCGAATGCTTCCGAATCGGGAACATGATGAACGGCATTGTGTCCGCCGACGAAAACTGATTTGTTTTGGCGGAAAACCATCGCTGCATTATCAATGAAACAAATGCGGAACATCCGCGTTTGAATAAAAAACGGAGGAAATCCATGAAGAAAACCTTGACAAAGCTTGTCGCGATGCTTATGGTCGCGGCAATGGCGTTTTCTTTCGTCGGCTTCATGCCGAGGGAGGCAAACGCAGCTCCGGTGAGCATACTTGAAAATGACTCGCCGGCACGCAAGCGCAGCAGCGAACCTGCCGCCGAACCCGATGAGATCGTTCCGATCATCGTAAAGCTGAAGGATGCACCGGTTCTTGCAAAGACCGATGTATCGAATGAGCGTTCCGCAGAAATGTCAAAAGCGCTTGCTGCAAAGCAGGACAAGCTTTTTGCGGCAATCAACAAGAAGCTCGTTAAGGGAGGAAATCTCGAAATTTCCTATCACTACACGCTTCTGTTCAACGGTTTTTCGTTCCGCGGAGAGTATCGTCTCATTGAAGAGATTAAAAAGCTCAACGGCGTTGAGGATTGTTATCGCGCAGCCGAATATGAGCTTCCCGAGGACGCAAAGCCCGACGGAAACCCCACAAAGCTCAGCACTTCCGTGGGGTTCATAAACGCGGATGACATGTGGGCCTTGGGCTACACCGGACAGGGACAGACGATTGCGGTTATTGACACCGGAATCAAAGTTAATCACACGAATTTTGCAACCGCACCGCAGGATCCGCATTTCGATGCGGCAGGAATTCAAAGCGTGCTCAACCGCTACGATCTCTGCGCGGAGGAACGCTATAACGGCACTCTGACCGGCGCAACGCTGTACCACAGCGCAAAGCTTCCGTTCACATTTAACTATTATGCCGGCAATACGGATGTAAGTCATGCAAATGCAGGCAGTGATCACGGCACGCATGTAAGTTCAATTGCTGCCGGCTGCGACAGTTCGTCACGCGGTGTTGCATATAATGCACAGATCATATCCATGCAGGTTTTCCAGAACGGCGGCGCGGCATGGTCCGAGATCCTTGCGGCACTTGAAGACTGCGCTTGGCTTGAAGTTGATGCACTCAATATGAGTCTCGGCTCGGACAACGGCTTCACTCAGGGTGAGGCAGATATGGAAGAAGTCTTTGCTCTTCTTACCGCACACGGCGTGAATTGCGCAGTTGCGGCGGGCAACAGCGGTACTGCGGGTTCGGGCAATAATTACGGCAGCAAACAGCCCACATTCAACATGGACAACGGCGTTGTTGCAAGCCCCAGCACCCTCGGCGGTTCCCTTTCCGTTGCGGCAAGCAGCAACAGCTCTTCGGCGACTCCCACAAGCTACAGCTCTTGGGGCACAACGGCCGACCTCAGCATCAAACCTGAAATCATGGCTCCCGGCGACAACATTCGTGCGGCAACGGATTCTCAGTACTCCTACAGCAACTACGGAACAAAGAGCGGCACGAGCATGGCCTCTCCGCATATTGCGGGCAGCATGGTTCTTGTCAATCAGTACGTCAACACAGCGTTCCCGTCCCTTTCCGAACAGGCACGCATGGAGATGGTAAACACCCTGCTTATGAGCACTGCTGTTCCCAGCAAGTCCGGAAACACTCCGTATTCTCCCCGTTGGCAGGGCGCAGGCCAAGCGAACCTCACTGCTGCAATCAACACAAAGGCTTATATTGAGGTTGAAGGCAGTCTCCGTCCGAAAATCGAACTCGGTGATGACGACAATCGTACCGGTATTTTCAATTTCAGCTTTGATATTGTAAACTTCGGCAGCACTGCAAAGACCTATACTCCCACAGTTTATGTTCTGACTGAAAACACCGGCACGGTATCCATCGGAGGGCAGTCATATTACACTATGGCGGGCTCTGCTTCGAACATCACTAACAACGTGAATGTTACTGTTCCTCAGTCCGTGACCGTTCCCGCGAACGGAAGAACAACAGTGAACGTTACCGTTAATGTAAGCGGTTATGCCGCAACGCTGAACGAAAAGTTCCCCAACGGTGCATATATAGAGGGCTTTGTTACTCTTGCAGGCGATGTGAACCTTTCGGTTCCCTATCTCGGATTCTACGGCGATTGGGAAAAGGCAAGCGTTCTTGACAGAGATTTCTATTATGACGAATATCTCGGAAACGGCGATCCTATTCCCGCTGAATGGGGCATCAACACCGCCGGTTCTTCCATCGGCGGCGAAAACTATATCGCATTCGGTGAAAATCCTTTTACCGACACTGAAAACTTCCTGTTTGACCGCGCAAGCATAAGCCCCAACGGCGACGGCAAGATGGATGCGGTTGACACGGCATACAACTATCTGCTCCGCAACTGCGAATACTTTGAGTATTCAATCGTGAACGCACAGACAAACGAAGAGTATTACAACCTTCAGGTGCCGTGGGCACGCAAGTGCAGTGAGAAGAGCTGGTATACTGATATCGAACCTCTCGGAACGTACGAAGAAGAGCTTCCCGACTGGGACGGCAGCAACCTGCCTAACGGAACAACCGTAAAACTCAGGATGACAGCTTACATGCATTCCTATGATGAATTCAACCCTTCCGCAAATGAATGCGCTTATTGGGAAATCCCGATAACCGTTGATACACAGGAACCCGAAGTTGTTTACTGGAACATGCAGAACGGTCAGCTTATGCTGTACGTAAGCGATAATCATTACGTATCCTATGTCGGCATCTATTCAGACAGTGCCTGCACAAACCTTATCACCTCTGCTGCCGTTGAAGAAACGACCCGCGGAGCACTCACCATGCTTGAGTTTGACGTCGGCAATCGCACAACGGTTTATGCAAAGGTGGGCGACTATGCATACAACATCAGCACTGCACAGATTACCGAAGGTGAAGGCGGTTCTCTTGAACCTGTCGAGCTTCAGGGAATAAGCTTTGCGGAACAGGAAATTGAAACTTATCAGGGTTTCGGCGCTGCACTGAATATCGTTCGTGAACCTGCAAACGCAAATAACTATGAAGTTGTTTGGACAAGCGCGAACGAAAACATTGCAACCGTCCGCGGCGGCATGACAAAAGCAACCGTAACCGGCGTTGCAGAAGGTACAACAACCGTTACCGCAACTGCGACTGATAAGGACACGGGTGCGTCATTTACCGCAACGATTTCCGTAACCGTCAACTATTACCCGAGCCTTAACGATGCACTTAACGTGCAGGGCGGCAATCTGAACTTTGTCTCGACCGGAACGTATGCATGGCAGATTGATATGACGACTTTCAGTGCACGTCTTGCCGGCGCAAGCACCAACAGCGGCGCAGGCAACAGTCAGTCCGCTGTCACAATGGACACGATTCACCTTTCCGCCGGTGATAAGCTCACTTTTGCATGGGCAGTCAGCAGCGAGGCGAATTATGATAAGCTCAAGTTCTATGTAAACGGCAACGTCGTTGAAAACATCTCCGGCGAAACCACAATATGGAACCGTTATGAGTACACTGCTCCTTCCGACGGCAACTACATATTCAAATGGTCCTACGAAAAGGACGGTTCCGTCAATAAGGGACAGGACAAAGGCTGGGTTGACGATATCTCCATTACGTACGTAAACCCGCCGTACACTCTCGGCGATGTTGACAACGACGGCAGAATAACCATTTCCGATGCGCTCATGACAATGCGTTATGCAATGGGAACGGCTGCGCTGACCGATACTCAGATCCTTGCGGCGGACTTTGACGGTAACGGCACGGTTTCAATCACCGATGCGACCATGATTCTTCGCGCAGCAATGATTGCCGATTGATTCGGACAAAATGCATTAAAGGGCAGATTTTGATTCTTTCCCGAAACTAATGCATAACACGCCTGCTCCTTTTGCACAGAGCGTGCATGGGGGGCAGGCATTTCGGTGCGTTTGCGAAAAATTAAAGATATATTAAAGAATTCACTGACGAAAAGACATAGGACGTTAATAACATGAAAATTGCACTTGCTTCTCAACCGACGCTTGATGATTCAATAGCACTGAATGTTAATCGTATTGAAAAGGCACTTGCCTCACTCCGAAAAAAAGTTGACCTTGTTGCGTTCGGAGAAAGTTATCTTCAGGGCTTTAACAGCTTGAAATGGAATTTCGAAAGGGATAGAACAGTTGCTGTGAGCGTTGATTCACAGCCGATAAAGATGCTGCGATACACAGCAAAAAAATACTCCGTTGCGGTTTCGTTCGGTTATTACGAACTCTGCGATGAGGCGATTTACAGCTCGTATATGTTCATCGGAAAGAATGGAGAAATCGTAAACAACTTCCGTCGCGTTTCAAAAGGATGGAAGGAGTATGATATTACCGATGAGCACTATAAGGAGGGCGATGGTTTCAAAACCTTTACATATATGGGTAAACGAATCGCCCTTGCCGTTTGCGGGGACTTATGGTACGAGGAAAACATTGAACAGATAAACAAAGAAAAATTTGATTTTTTGCTTTATCCCGTATATGTAACATACAACACGGAAATGTGGCGCACAAAACTTGTTAATGAGTATGCCGAGCAGGCAAAAAAGATTCCGCGTCCCGTTTTCCTTGTGAACAGCATATGCGATGCTGACAATACGCGCGGCGGATGTTATGCTTTCCTTAACGGCAAAACCGTGTGTGAAGTGCCGATGGGACAGGATGGCTATCTGCTGGTGCGCGTGTGACGGGGGTACTGCCATAAATGGATGATTTTCAAATTTTACGCCCGCATCATGTGTTTTGCATCCTGAATTATCGGCAAAGCGGATACAGTGAAGAGTTTATTAATAATATGAACACTATAGTTCGTAAACTTAAACCTGATGCCGATATCAAAATTGTGCCGGCAAGCGATGCCGTTTGCAAGGCCTGCCCAAACCGCACCGAACCGCAGAATTCGGATGACGTGTGCTGCCGATGTGCGGAAAAGGTCAAAAGATATGACTCGGCGGCAATGCGTCTTTTAAAAGTTGAACCGGGCACGGTGTTGAAATGGGGAGCACTTTCCGAAAAAGCTAAATACATTATGGCTGATGCACTGCTTCTTAAAACTGTCTGCGGAGACTGTGAATGGCATGAAATCTGTCATTCGGCGCATTCGGATACTGCGATTGAGCCTAAATCGGTTTAAAACTGATTTGTGAAAAAAATTGAACTGAAAAACAGCCTGTTTTTATGAAAGGGACGGTCGGAGACAAATCCAGCTTGTCCTTGTTTTGTATTGAAAAGAATCAAACAGTTTAGCGGTGCAGTGTCGAATCAGATATAAAAAGCGCACCGCACAACCTGATCTGCGGCTGTGCGGTGCAGCATGGATTCATAAGCTGAGCCCTGTCAGAGCATAAGCCTGTGCTCAACTTGAAAAATACCGAAAAGAAACCGAATTATTTACGGATGCTTGCAGCACCTGCTTCGATTGCTTCTTCATTGAGGGGGATGAGTGCAGCTTTCTTCTCGCCCAGTTTATAGAGCAGTGCATCAAGAACACTCTTGGTCTGAACAGCCTTGGTTGCTTCAAGGTACGCACCGAGCATTGCCATGTTTGCAACTTTGGGGTTGTTGAGCTTGTCTGCAATTTCGTTGCAGGGCACGTAGTAGACATCGATATCGGTGCGGGTTGCCTTTTTGTCGATGATGGAGCTGTTGATGAACAGCTTGCCGCCGGGAAGAACATTCTGCTCGAATTTGTCGAGAGAGGGGCGGTTCATCGCGATAACGCAGTCGCACTTGTTGATAACGGGGGACGCAACGGGTTCATCGGAAACAACAACGGAGCAGTTTGCGGTACCGCCGCGCATTTCAGGGCCGTAGGAGGGAAGCCAGCTGACATTTTTGCCCTCATACATGCCGGCATACGCAAGGAGCTGACCGATGAGCAAAACGCCCTGACCGCCGAAGCCTGCGAAAATATTAGTCCAAAGCATAACTTATACCTCCTTGGTGATGTCTTTCTTAACGCCGAGAGGATAATAGGGGATCATGTTCTTTTCGAGCCATTCCATAGATTCTACGGGACTCATACCCCAGTTTGTGGGGCAGTTGGACAGAACCTCTACAAGGCTGAAGCCCTTGCCTGCGAGCTGGCACTCAAAAGCGTTCTTGATAGCCTTCTTGGCGCGGACGATGTTAGCGGGGGAGTTGACGGCAACGCGCTCAATGTATGCGCTGCCTTCAATGGTTGCGAGCATTTCCGCGATGCGGATGGGGCTGCCGCAATGATCCTTATCACGGCCGTAGGGGCTGGTTGTGGTCTTTTGTCCGACAAGAGTCGTGGGAGCCATCTGACCGCCGGTCATGCCGTAAATTGCATTGTTGATGAAGATCGTGGTGATCTTTTCGCCGCGGTGTGCAGCGTGAACGATTTCAGCCGTGCCGATGGAAGCAAGGTCGCCGTCACCCTGATATGTGAAAACAACATTGTTGGGGTTGGTGCGCTTAACACCGGTTGCAGCGGCGGGCGCTCTTCCGTGTGCTGCCTCGATGGAGTCGAGATTGAAGTATTTATATCCGAATACTGCGCAGCCGACGGGAACGATTGCGATTGTGCGATCCTGAATGCCAAGCTCGTCAACAACTTCCGCAACGAGCCTGTGAACGATACCATGACCGCAGCCGGGGCAATAATGAAGCACCGCGTCGGTCAGGATAGGGGTTTTCTTAAATACGGTCTGCATAATTAAGCCTCCCTTGATTTCATGATATATTCTGCGATTTCTTCGGCTGTCGGCGTGTAGCTGCCGGGTTTGCCGTAGAACTCAACGGGCTTGGTGCCGTTTACGGTCAGCTTGACATCTTCAAGCATCTGACCTGCACTGATTTCAACAGCGATTGCTTTCTTTACGCTGTCCTGAGCCATTGCTTTCGCAAGCTGCTTCTCGGGGAAGGGCCATGCGGTGATCGGGCGGAACAGACCGACTTTAACGCCCTGCTTTGCGCAAAGACCGATTGCGGCTTTGCAAATGCGGGCAACGGTGCCGTATGCGCAAACGATAATTTCCGCACCTTCGGTGTTGTAAAGCTCAGCGCGGGATTCATTTTCACGAATGTGCTGATACCTTGCCTGAAGCCTGTCGTTCAGATCCTGAAGCTCTTCAACTTCAATGTAGAGAGAGTTGACGATTGCACGGGGACGATTGCTTGCGGGACTCCAACCGGTTGCTGCCCAGTCCTTTGCGGGAAGCTCGCGGGTTTCCTTCTTCTCGTGGAACTCAACGGGTTCCATGATCTGACCGATGATACCGTCGGCAAGAATCATAACGGGAGTGCGGTAGATGTCTGCAAGGTCGAATGCATCCTGCATGAGATCAACGGTTTCCTGAACGGAAGCGGGAGCGAGAACGATGGGATGGTAATCGCCGTGTCCGCCGCCGCGGGTTGCCTGGAAATAGTCGCCCTGGGAGGGCTGAATGGAACCCAATCCGGGGCCGCCGCGAACCATGTTAACAACAACACAGGGAAGCTCTGCGCCTGCAAGATAGGTCATGCCCTCCTGCTTAAGGCTGATTCCGGGGCTGGAGGAGCTTGTCATGCACCTTGCACCGGCAGCTGCTGCGCCGTAGACCATGTTGATTGCAGCAACTTCGCTCTCTGCCTGGAGGAAGCAGCCGCCCACCTGGGGAAGGCGACGCGCCATGTATTCGGGAATATCGTTCTGGGGAGTGATGGGATAACCGAAGAAGTAGTGGCAGCCTGCCTGAATAGCAGCTTCTGCAACAGCTTCGCAGCCCTTCATCAATTTCTTTGCCATGTTCTTTTCCTCCTACTCTTTTTCAATGGTGATAACTGCATCGGGGCAGGTGCGTGCGCAGCTTGCGCAGGCAACACATGCTTCGGGGTCAGTCATCATTGCGGGGTGATAACCCTTTTCGTTGAGCTTTTGTTTTGCAAGCTCAAGAAGTTTCTTGGGACATGCACGCACACAGAGGCCGCAGCCCTTGCAGCGATTCTCATCAATGGTTAGTTTGACCATAAGTGAACCTCCTTGAATTTAAAGGACGGGGTGAGCCGTCATTCGGTTATGAATACTATTATAGCACTAATGTCATGAATGACAAATACCTGAACGCAATATATATTTTATTTTGGACTTTTTTATCGAAAAAAGAGCCTCTTTTTTGTGTGTGGGTTCCAAAACAGGGGAAAAGACCCTGTTCGGCGGCTCCGAGGTGCGCTTTTGAAGCAAAGACCGCCCTGCCGAAAAAACAACAAAAGCAGCAGGGCGGTACCGACGATGAAAATGCAGGAAGGAAAAAACCTGCAAAGGAACATTGCAAACGTTATCCATGCCGATAATACAGAGGCATGAACGGAAAACATGACAGAACCATGCTTAGAGCCTGTCTTGAGTCAAACCGACTTGGATGTTTGGATTAAGTCAGGCGTTGGGCGTAAGTGCGGCAAAGTCAGATCCGTAGCCTGCAACTGCCGAAAGACCATTTCCGGATGTGAGCAGCAGCGGACGAATCGTTGCAATGAAACTCTCCGGACTTAAGGGATCCTTTTCGTTGAGCCAGTACTCAAATGCGCTTGCAAGCATTCGGGAAAGAAACTTTGTGGAGTTTCGGGTACATCCGGGCGAACTTGCCGCAAGTGCTGCGCATATGCTCTCAAGCGTTGCCGTGAAATAATCATAAAAAGAATTCTGTCCGCGAATGAGCAGTGCATTTCGATAGAATGCTTTGCAGCCGTACATATAACGGCTCATGTCGGAAAGCAGATCCCAATCAGAAACATAATGCTTTTGGGATGCGGGCAGGATGAACTCGGTATAGAACACGTTGTTGACAAGGTCGAACTTGTCTTTATAGTGATAATAGAAACTTTTGCGGTTTATATGGCAGAGGTCGCAAATATCGTTCACGCGAATTGAGCGGAACGACTGAGTGGACATCAGCTGCTTGATTGCAGAAATCAGCTGCCGTCTTGTGTTGCCGGATATCGATCGTTCTGCGGACATTGGTTATTCCCCCTTCTCTTTTTATGGTTGTATTATACAGAATCCTTTCATAAAAAACATCAATTTCGGTTAAAAAAACTAAAATAGATTATATATCACAGTACGCTTAAAGAAAAGACCGCCTTGAGCGGCGGTCCTGTAAAAAATAACCTGAAAATTTGTGCATCGTTATTCAAGGTTAATGCAGCGGTTAAAATAATGCATTGCAATTTGGTTGCTGCTGAGCAAACGAGAGCATCAACCGACGTTGGAAGGCGAATTTTCCGAATGAATATTATCGCTCAACGGTTCGGTTTGAATTTGCTCGCCGCTTTGCGCTTTGTTTATGCGATTCTCGCGGCGATGAGCCAAAACAAAACCTACGATGCCGAATATTATCATTGCGATGCTGATCCACTGCGAAGTTGACAGGCCAAGGAAAATTCCGCGGATCTCATCTGCGCGGAAATACTCAAGGCAGAAACGTTCAATGCCGTACAGAATGGCATAAAGGAACAGAACACTCCCTGCCTTCAACCGTTTGCGTGTGTATATGAGCAGAATAACAAACACCAGGATATTACATGCGGATTCGACAAGCTGAATCGGAAAAACAGGAACACCGACAGGTGCACCGCCGATCGGATTGCGGTAGTATACGGAAATCGGAGTGTCAACTATGCGTCCGTAACAGCATCCGGCAAGGAAACAGCCGATTCGCCCAATGGCGTGTGCAAGCGGAATTGCGGGAACAATAACAGCCGCGTATTCATAGAAGCTGGCTTTTTTTGCGTGCAGATATATCCAACCGGAAAGCACGCCGACGATGAGCCCTCCGTAGAATACCAATCCGCCGCTTTTGAAAACACTGAAGCTGCCGTCAACAATGCTTCCCCAGATTTCACTGAGGGAATAAGTAACAAAAATGTAAAGCAGATATGAACCGGCAAGGCCGCATGTGAGCGTTATTATTGCAAGCGTCAGCAACGCATCGGTGTCAAGTCCGGCTTTGTTTGTTCGATGGTATGCAATAAGAATGGCCGCAATGAATGCCAATGCCATCATCAATCCATAACTCGGAATACTCAGCCCGAAAAGGTTTATATAAGGATACATCTTTTGCCTCCAAAGATTTTTTGCTGTGCTGCGGCTTGTGCCTTTGACCGACAGAATCTGAAACGGACGCAGCATGACCGGTATTATCGGTTGAATTGCACTGCCGCTGCATTTGCACTATAATCTTATACTAATTTGTGCTTTGTGTCAATATGTCTGCATGGCGACATCCGACAGTTATGCTGAATGAAAACCGAATCCCTAAAAATATACCAAAACATTTTTGAACAAGTTTGTATATTCGAGCATTTTCGGGCGATTTTTTGTTCCGAAAAAGGGGCCGAATGATATATAACGCTCGCGGAGGAGTTGGAAATTTGCCTTTAAAATGTCTGAAAGTAATCATAAATATGCGATTATACTGCAATTACTGCGTGTTAGAAAGTTTGTCAACCCCTCACTTGTAATAGTCATCTTTTACCATGCACTTCACAAAATCACCTAACATGGCTATAATTCATATCAAGCTCACGGCAGAACAGAGGATGAGCAAGTCCCGCCCGTGAGGAAATACAAGTAAAACAATGGAGGTTTTATATGGTTCTTTTATGGCAGTCTTCGGCGTTTTTGCTGCGATTGGGGTTCTTCCCCCAACACGCCGGGTTCGGGTATCTCGCATGTGCAATCAGCTCAATTGCAGCGAACCCGATGAACTATTACGGTCACGGCTCTGATATTTTCGGGATTTTGGAATCCGAATACGGTATCAGCCGCGCTAAGGCTACGCGATGTATGCGATATTCAATTGCAATCGCATGGCAATCTCAAGAGAACAAAGAGTTTCACGCCCTGTTCAAGTCCTACGGAGACGAGTTTCCCCCTCCCGTCAGCGAGTTCATTTTCCGTTCAGCGTTCGAAATCAGATC
>CDZV01009689.1_pt1 | contig 160103 bp, 130 predicted proteins | sample 554851 | NCBI WGS metagenome assembly CDZV01 (sample SAMEA3182090, study PRJEB8094) | gut metagenome | biome: human; feature: gut; material: Stool; isolation source: human stools | place: Canada | collected 2013-03-12
TAACTGTAGTTTGTATACCCTAATAAGTCTGGAATTATACTCGTAATTTTTTACTTATTATTTATATAAAAACAGATGAAAAAAATGCTTATCAAAAATTTTATGAGGCAGCGAAACGATATCAAACGCTGAAGAAAAAGACATATTCAAGTTGTTTTGAATTATGTCTGGCCATGGCAGAATATGCAAAGGTATTTTTAAAAAGTGATTTAGGAAAAGGAATGGTTTTATTATTCTCAAAATTTCTAATAATAAATGAACTATTTTTATTTTTTAACATTTTGCATCATAACAAATTCTTGTTTAAGCCAGCCGGTTCACTATCAAGAATCATCTCCCATGTGTATTAATTCTGACATTGATTTACATGAAGACGGTTTGCATTTTATTCATTTATTAGAGAAACTGAATAAAATATCCAGCAGGCTGGATAGTACAGATGACGCCCAAAGCATACTTGATGAAGCACGGGAATCTATCTATGCTTATTTAAGAATTCAGTATGGTGACGGGAATTGCATAAGTAAAAAAGGTCTAATATCGTGTGGCAAGATATTGAGATTGCATGAATCACTTTACCTCCCCGGAAATAAATTTATCGCTACAAAATATGATGTAAAAAATAAGATATTTGAATATCAGCAGGAACTTGTTTCCGCTTTTCTTAAAAGGAGCAATGAGATAAAACAAGCAGAAAGGGATGTAGATCAGGAAATATTTAAGTCTTTATCAGAATTGGATTGTGATATGTTTAATTATGACAATTTCAGGAGCCATTTGATAAAACAGGGCAATGAAAAAGAGTGGTTGATACGCGGTCTTTTTTTTCTCATCCAGGAAGCTTATGAAGGTAATCAGAATGCCATGTCCATATTACTGAAAAACAGTAACGAGGGGATATGTTCCCTTGCCCTGGCTCTTATTCTAGAACGGCAAAATAGATTGCGTTTTATATTGAGCCAGTATCATGATTTATCATGGGAAAATACCTGGGGTTGCATAGATAAACAGAAAGAAATGATTTCCGATTTGTTAGAAAAGAGTATTGCCCAAGGTGAACCTTGGGCCAAAAAGATTAAAGAGGCTGATATTATCGCCAAGTCCAGCCTGGATTTCTTAAAGAGGATGTGGAAATAATACTTATGGATGCGGAATATCACTAGCCCAAGGCAACGGAGAAAGCGTTATTGATACTATATAAATTCATAGAATGGTTTAAAGTATCAGAAGCATTGTAAATAAATCAAATATATGAAAATGTTTCATTCATGTATTCAAAATGTAATAAGGATATTTAATATGAAAATATCTAATATTTCCTATAATGGCATATTGTCTTTCTGTTGCTGTTTTCTTTTTGCAGGATGCTATTCTTATATGAGCAATCATAAAACGCTACAAGCACAAGGATAAAAAGGCTAAAACAAAACCGGTAGAATTAACCGAACGGGAACGTAATGATTTTTTGAGACTTATTAAAAAATTTAGAAATAAATATGTAGAAGGGCCAGTCCCACAAATGGCCATGGATGGGATAGGAGAGGTGAATATCACTTCATATGACTCTGTCACAATTCTGTTTGATGATTTTTTTAGGACTATCCATGTACCAGGAAAAAGAGCGGATGAAGAAACAAAGCATAAACTCTACCAATTAATGGATGAAATAGATAACAGATTGTTTGAATTTAAGAAATAACCGCTGAAATCCAATTATGAGCATCATTTCTTGTCTTCCGCTTCCAGTGGTACGATGTGCGGGGACACCCGGCACCTGCACGCAATAGCAAGAAACAAAAGCAGGCTACAGCGACAATTTTAGTTATAACGGCAGAAATGCACTCATCGGAGCCACCTTGGGCTCTACAACATTGGCAAACACAAGACGGCACAGGAAGTGAGGGGGACTGTCCCATGCATCCAATGAATTCAATCAGTATATTCGCATCTCCTATATTACTTTTAACGCTCCATACCGGAATAACCTTTCGTACCGCCATATGACACCAATAGCAACCAGACCACAGCCAACACTTTAACAGGAGTCTGGCCGACACGAAAACAGGAGACCTTGTGCAGCTAGTGCAGTGGAATAGCGAGATATGCGGTTCAAAAGAATGAAGACCGAAAAAAGGACTGCCGGTAAGGCAGTCCTTTTTGAGACAGGGAATGGAAACTTCCATTATTGCACCATGGGCGTTTTCTGGGCCTCCGGCACGGGCAGCGGCGTGTTCTGAATAGTGACCGGAGTCCCTATGCTGGTCTGCTTATAGAGGATTTGGGCTACGTTCCGCGGCAGGCGCACGCAGCCGTGGGAAACGGGGTAACGGCGCACTTTGCCGACGTGCAGACCCAGCCCTGCGTTGGTGAGACGCTGCCAGTAAGGCATGGGAGAGCCGTCAAAACGGCCGCCTTCCGGAACGGGATCGGTGGATTCCGCATTGTAGTTGATGCATTTGCCTTCCGCATCATACATTTTGCCGTACAGATTGGAAATATGGTCCTCCTTTTTGGAGATGACGGTGTAGTCGCCCGTTTTGGTCGGGTAGGCCTTGACACCGGAAGAGAGCGGGAAGTCCATGGCGACGAGTCCGTCCACCAGGTACTGCCCCCGCTGGTCATTCAGGCAGACAAAGATCTTGCGCGATTTCTTCGGCGTACGCTTCAGCAGGGTGTCATCCTTGTAAATATCGTAGGTTTTCTTGTAGTCCTTGCGGGCTACGAAGTGCGCGTACGTGGAAGGATGGAAGGGGTTTTTGTATTCCGGAACGGATTTGTCCAGGGTGCGGGGGTCCGGCAGGGAGGAGTGTTCCTTGCCGGAGTGGGAACAGGACATCCACCCCATGCAGAGCACGGGGAGGATGGCCAAAGGGAGGAGGCGCTTCATAAGTGGCGGATCCGGAACGAAGGCTCCGGATTATTTGGAACGTGGGATCGTCAGTTTCTGGTTGATGTGAATCAAGTCGGACTTGAGCCTGTTGGCTTTTTTGAGTGCGGCTACGGAAGTGCCGTTTCTGCGGGCAATGGCGCCCAGGGTATCGCCCTTCTTCACGGTATAGGTCCGGGCCTTGGGAGCGGGCTTCCGCGTAGTTTTTTTGGCAACGGCGTTGCGGGAGGAGCTGGTGGATTTGGCCGCCGACTTCCGCGTGGTCGATTTCTTGTTGACGGAGGGTTTGGCGGGCGGGTTGTAGGAGTAGTCCGAATTGCTCGCCACCGGGCTGTAATGGCCGGATTCATACGAGGGATCGGAACTTTCCGCAATCCACGGCGGAATTTCCCCGTTGGCTATGGGTTCCGCAGTATCGTAGCCAGCCGTGGAAGATTTCTGGCTGGAGCAGGAGGAAAACGGAAGGACCAGCGCGGCAGCGCAGGTGCAGGTTAAAATAAGGTGCGCTTTCATGTGTGCCTGTTCTTACTAATTTATCATTTCGGTTTCAAGGAGCTAACGCTGATTTTGCGGATTTTTTTTCACTGCTGGCGCAAATTGTAAAATGTTCCGGCATTCCGGGTGGTCAAACGGGCGAATTCTTCCAGCTCCATCCCTCTGGCCGCAGCGATGAAGCGGGCCGTATGGATAAGATGGGCGGGTTCGTTCATGCGGCCCCTGAGCGGTTCCGGACTGAGGTAGGGGGAGTCCGTTTCCAGCATGATGCGGTCTTCCGGACACCAGCGCGCCGTTTCCGCCACGACGGGAGCGTTTTTGAAGGTAGCCACCCCCGTGAAGGAGACCATGCCGTCCAGCCTGTCAAAGATGCGCGCTGCCTGTGCGGTGTCCCCGATGAAGCAGTGGAAGACGGGCCGGACGCGGCCCGCATGGTTTCCGGCAATTGCCAGGGCGTCTTCAAAACTCCGGGAGCCTTTTCTGTCCCGGGTATGGAGAACAATGTTCAATCCCAGGCGCGCGGCCAGTTCAAAGTGTTCTTCCAGGAGTTCCTGCTGGCGGCGGTGGAAGTCCGCCGTTTCCCAGCCTTCCGGGACAGGGTGGAAGTAGTCCAGGCCGGTCTCTCCGATGGCGGCGAGGGGAACGGTTTCCGCGGCCGCGGTCAGCTTTTCCGCCCAGTTTTCAGGCGCGCCGTGTGCATCGTCAGGATGAATGCCCAGCGCGCAGAAAACCGTGCCGGGGAATTGGCGCGCCCAGGACAGGTTTTCTTTCCAGTCGTCCATGCACGCTCCCAGAGTGATCATGCGGTCTATTCCTGCCTCAGCGGCATGCCGTACGTAAATTTCCCGGCGGGACTGGTCGAATTGCCGGGAAGCCAGATGGCAGTGCGTGTCAATGATCATGGTGTGGAACCCTTGTGGGGTAAAGCGGAAGTCTGTGGATATTTTCCCTTATTGAAAAGTCCAAACCGGAAGCATGCCTGATTTTTCCTTGCAAGGCGGATGGGAAACGGACAAACTGCCCCGCATGAAATGTGCAGCTTTGCGCGTATGCGCCAGCCTGTTAATGGCAGGAGCGTCTTCTCTTTATGCAGGAACCGCCCCTGCCGCAGCCCCTCAGGAAGGGTCTGTTATCAGCCTTCATGTGGAGAACGACATGTTCGTAGGGGATGACGATAATTATACCAGCGGCGTCCGCATTGGCTGGATGTCCGGCACCACCGCGGAAAGCCGAACGTTTTCGGGCATGCTGGGAACGGTGCTGGGGGGTACGAATGCTTCTGATTCCTGGCGGCGCTTCATGGGAATGAACGGTTCCTCCAATCTGCGGCAGCAGTGGGGCCTGGACCTGACCCAGTTAATGTTTACACCGGAGCGGAAGCTCCGCGAGCCGATTTACGGAGAGCATCCCTACGTGGGCAACCTGACGCTGGGTCTGATATCCCTGGTTAAAAACGAGGACCGGGCAAATGTCCTGGAGCTCCAGCTGGGTACCACGGGTTCGCCCTCCCTGGCCAAGGGTTCCCAGCACTTGGTCCATAAGATGTGGGGCATGGAGCAATGGCCCGGCTGGAACAACCAGCTTCCCAGCGAAATGACCGCCAATTTGTTTTTCAAGCGCTATTACCGCCTCCGCGGGCTGGAAAGGCATTATGGTTCCGGGTTGGAGACGGACGCTCTGGCCTACTGGCATGCGGATGCCGGCACCGTGAAGGTGCAGGCGGGCGGGGGCATGACCTTCCGCTTCGGCTACAATCTGGGCAATACCTCGCCGGAAAACAGCATCCGCGGGGCCACCAGCGCCGCTCCCCCCTTCGTTTACAACCGTACTTCTGTTTCCAACTGGGGCTATTACGGGTATCTTCACGCGTCGGCGCGCGCCGTGGCGCATGATCTGTATCTGGACGGCACCGTTTTCCATTCCTCCCCGGATTACGTGAACAAATATCCCGTGGTGGCGGAATGGGGCTACGGATTCGGCGTCACCTACAAGCGTACGGAATTCCTTTTCGGGCTGCATTATATTACCAAAGAATACACGCGGCAGGAGTCCCTCCAGTGCGTAGGCGTGCTTCAGCTGAGGCATACCTTTTAATACCCGCATTTCATATGGCCAGGGCGCATAGCGGGGCGGCAGCTTGCAAAATGCAGGTTTGCTGTTAGAATTAGAATCGCGGATTCGTATGTAACAGGACGATCCGTTCGTACATACAACCTTTGACACACCCCATATATTCATGAGAACAACCAGATACTGGCGTTTGTCCTGCACCGCGCTGGCGGCAGGCACCGTGATGTGCGGCCTGTCCGCCCATGGCGGGGATGCGCCTCCGTCCGAACCCGCCCCCACCGGGCTGGAGTGGGAACAGGAGCAGAACCTGCATTTGAACAAGGAGGCCCCCACGGCTTCCTTCATGTCTTTCAGTGATTTGAAGTCCGCCCTGAACGTGCTGCCGGAAAACAGCAAATGGTGGAGGTCCCTGAACGGACAGTGGAAGTTCTACTGGGCCAAGGATCCGCAGAGCCGCCCGGCCGATTTTTACAAGCCGGATTACGACGTGAAGGACTGGAAGGAGATCAAGGTTCCCGCCTCCTGGCAGACCCAGGGCTACGGCACCCCCATTTATTCCAACCAGCCTTATCCTTTTGAGCGCGCGTGGCCGTATGTGATGAAGGAGCCCTCCAATAAGAATTATACGTCCTACAAGGAACGGAATCCCGTGGGTTCCTACCGCCGCACGTTTGAGGTGCCCGCGGACTGGGACGGCCGGGAAGTGTATATGCAGTTTGACGGCGTGGATTCCTTTTTCTATCTCTGGATCAACGGCAAATACGTGGGCTTTTCCAAGGATTCGCGCAATCCCGCCCGGTTTGACATCAGCCCCTACCTTAAAAAGGGCGAGAACGTAGTGGCCGCAGAGGTGTACCGCCATTCCGACGGCGCTTATCTGGAATGCCAGGATATGTTCCGCCTCTCCGGCATTTTCCGGAATGTTTCCATCTTCGCCCTGCCGAAGGTGCATGTGCGCGATTTCTTTGTGCATACCAATCCGGTGGACCAGAGGGACTGGGCCCTGAACATCGACCATACCAAGCCCGGCACCATGGACGGCGACTGGCGTCTCCAGGTGGACGTGGATGTGCGCAACCTGTTCCCGGCCACGCAGAAGCTGGACGACTGCACGATTTCCATGGCGCTCTACGATTCCGCCGGAAAACTGGTGGAACCCGTGAAGCCCAAGGACGCTCCCTACGACGGCGTGATGGAAAAGCCCCTGCGCATTACCGGCATGAAGGATTTCAAAACTTCCCTGCTGGGCATTTATTCCAAGCCGAAGCTCTGGTCCGCGGAGGACCCCAACCTGTACACCCTGGTGCTGACCTTGAAGCGCGACGGCAAGACGGAGGAAATGGTTTCCTCCCGCGTGGGTTTCCGCAATGTGGTGATCAAGGACAGCGTGTTCCTGGTGAACGGCAAGCCTGTCAAGGTGAAGGGCGTGAACCGTCATGAAAGCCATCCGGAGACCGGGCATTACCTGACTCCGGAACAGATGGAGCAGGAAGTGCAGATGATGAAGCGCGCCAATATCAACCACGTGCGCTGCTCCCATTATCCGGCGGATCCCTATTTCTACTACCTCTGTGACAAGTATGGCATTTACGTGCAGGACGAGGCCAACATCGAGTCCCACGGCTATTATTACGGCAAGGAATCCCTGTCCCATCCCATCGAATGGATGGCCGCCCATGTGGAACGCATCATGGCGATGGTGGAACGCAACAAGAACCACCCGAGCATCATCATGTGGTCCCTGGGGAACGAAGCCGGCCCCGGCCAGAATTTCCGTACTGCGGAAAAGATGGTGAAGGCGCGGGACATGTCCCGCCCCACCCATTATGAACGCAACAACGATATTGTGGACCTGGGCTCCAACCAGTATCCCTCCGTGGACTGGACGCGCTCCATGGCGGCCAACAAGGATTTCCCGAAGCCCTACTACATTTCCGAGTACGCGCACAACATGATGAACGCCATGGGCAACCTGGCGGATTACTGGGAGGCCATCGAATCCTCCGACCGCATCATGGGCGGCGCCATCTGGGACTGGGTGGACCAGGGCCTGTACAAGACCCTGCCGAACGGGGAGAAGATGCTCGCCTATGGCGGCGACTTCAACGACCATCCCAACAGTGGCCAGTTCGTGTTCAACGGCACCATCCTGGCGGACCGTACGCCGGAACCGGGCTATTTTGAAGTCAAGCATGTCCATCAGAATATCTCCACGTCCCTGACGGAAGACGGCAAGATTTCCATCTTCAACAAGAATTTCTTCACGGACCTGTCTCCGTATGACATTACCTGGACCCTTACGGAAAACGGGAATGTGGTGGCGGAAGGCGCGCTGAACACGCCTCCGGCCGGACCGCGGGAGAAGATTGTGGTGCCCGTACCGGACATTCCCCAGTTGAAAAACCGGAAACCCGGTGCGGAATATGCCCTGCGCGTCAGCTACAAGCTCAAGAAGGACACGGACTGGGCAAAGAAGGGCTATGAACTGGCCTTTGACCAGCTTCAGCTTCCCGTCCAGGGAGGACTGCCCATGTTCACGGCCCCCGCGGGCAAGGTCACGCTGGGAGCGGACAAGCACACGGTGTCCGGCAAGGATTTCACCGTGCAGTTTGACCCGGCTACCGGGGAACTCAGCCAGTTCACCGTGAACGGTAAGCCCCTGTTCAAGACGCCCATGGCGGTGAACGCCTTGCGCGCCGCCTCCAGCAATGAGCCGGGCGTCATGTCCAAGAGCATGGCCAACGGCCTCCGCCAGCTCAAGCAGGAAGTGGTCAGCTATGAAGCCATTGACAACGGCAGCAGCGTGACGGTCAAGCAGTCCGTCAAGGTCAGCGGAGTCCAGGCTGAAAAGGTCAACGGCTACGGGGATACCAAGACCACCATCACTCCGGTGAAGGAGCCGCTGAATGATGCCAATACGCATTTCATCAACAATCAGGAATGGACCATTTACGCGGACGGCACCGTGGTGTGTCAGTCCGTGCTGCTGCCGCGCGGCAATCCCCTGGAGCTGCTGCGCCTGGGTTATGAGTTCCAGTTCCCCGCCAATCTGGGCAACGTGGCCTATTACGGCCGCGGGCCGGAGGAGAATTACGCGGACCGCAAGAGCGGGATGCCGCTGGGCGTTTACAAGACCACCGCGAAGGACTCCTTCTTTCCGTACGGAAGGCCGCAGGATTGCGGCAACCATGAAGACACCCGCTGGGTGGCCGTTACGGACGACAAGGGGCAGGGGCTGCTTTTCGGTTCCCTGGGAACTCCGTTTGCCTTTTCTGCAATTCCGTATACCACGACGGAGCTGATTCTGGCCAACCACCCCGTGGAACTGCCGAAGACGACGGACAGGACCGTGCTGGTTCTTTCCGCCGCCACGCGCGGCCTGGGGGGCGCCTCCTGCGGTCCGGGACCGATGAGCCGGGACATTATCAAGGCCAATAAGCCCTACCCGATGTCCTTCTTCATCCGTCCCGTCACGGCCAAGTCCTACAAGGGAGAGCTCCGCGTACCCGCTGCCGAATTGGACATGACCATGCTGACCCGCACAGACAAGTACGCGGTCAAGAGCGTGACCAGCCAGGAACAGGGCGAAGCGGACGCCGAGTTTGCCATTGACGGCGATCCCGGCACCTTCTGGCACTCCGAATATAACAAGACCGTGACCAAGCACCCGCACGTGCTGGCCGTGGACCTGGGCAAGGAACGGGAGTTTTCCGGAATTACCTATTTGCCCCGCCAGGACGGCAGCGCCAACGGCCGCGTGAAGGATTATTCCGTGGAAGTGAGCATGGACGGCGAGAAGTGGCAGCCTGCCGCCAAGGGTTCCTTCCCGAACAATGCGGACCTGCAGCAGGTGAAATTCGCCGCACCCGTAAAAGCCCGTTATTTCCGCTTCTCCGCCCTCAGCGAGGCGGGGGGCAGGGATTACGCCGCCGTGGCTGAACTGGAAATTATTCCGGTGAAGAAGTAGCTTCTGCGGCTCAACCCGCTTGCACGATCGCCCCGCCGTTTTTTAAAGCGCGCGGGGCGGTTCCTTTTCCTTCCTGCAAGGTTGGCAAAGTGCCGCAAATCCTGGCGCCAGTCGAATCGCCATGCGGTCTCCGGCTGCACTTGTATTTAAAAGTACATTCGCAGGTATTCGTTCGGCCGCCATTGCCGTCAAGGCTTGCGGCATTCCGACGGCCATTTCTGAATTAATAGCGGTTTGCTGATGGCATGCGGCTTCATGGGACTCTTTCCATCCATGTTTTCGTGCATGAAAAAGCCTCCGTACAGAGTAATCCGCACGGAGGCTGATTGGTCAAGGAAAGCCTGTTTTTTATCTTCTTCTGCGCATCATCAGGGCCGCCAGGCCAAGCAGGCCCAATGTGGCCGTGGCCGGTTCGGGAATGAGCTGGAATCCATCGGGAGTGTTGTGGCCAAGGATGCATTCAACGTACCATTCACTTCCCAGTGCAGCAGCCTTATCCCGGGAAAGAAAATCAAGATAATTGGAACTAGGAAAATTCGGATCGGAGGGATAGGTGGCGAGACTGCCATCCTCAGTGTTGCGGAAGACGAATACGGCGATTTCGGTAGATGCATCAATGGTTGAACCGTTGCCGACCATCAGATAAAGAGGGGTATTTTCCAAGGTCAATCCCGCAGGCTGCTGGTATGATCCCGACAGGGAAAAGAGTCCGCCATTGGTAATAGATCCGTTGTCGGAAGAACTGACGTTGAGCGTGCTGACAAAATTGTTCCGAATATCGACTATTTGACTATAGCTCAGATTGCCTTGATCGTATTCATTTCCTCCGTTGGCCCATTTGACGTCGTTAAAGTTGTAATTCCAGTTTGTCAGGGTGCCGAGCATGGCACAACCGCTGCTGAGAGGGATTCCCAGGGTATCAGCGATGGAGGTATTATAATCCTCCTCGTTGGAAATGAGGTAATCGCCCGCCTGGACAAGTCCGCCGGCAAGGAAGGAGATTGAAGCAAGCGCACAAGTAAAGAAGGAATAGTGGGACATGGTTTGCAAAGGTTATTGTTGAGTGGAGATTGAAGAATTAATATTGATGTAGGCCGGAGTCTTGGAAGAGGAAGAAATGGAAAGAACTCCATGGAAGGGGATATCGGACACATCCTGTCCCTTCTCGTCTTCCCAACGGTCTCTCTGATAAGTACATTTTACCATGACGTTCTTGTCACCGAGGGGGACGTAAACGGCATCTCCTGATTGCAGAGTATTCTGCAGCCCGGTTTCCCGGAGGGAGTGGGCCAGGGGAAGCCTTGTGTGGAGCAGCGAATTTTGCCCGGCCAGCAGAAGTTTCTGATGTTTAGGAGATACTTCCCCAATGACGAAAGCCTTGATATCTTCCCCGGCCTTGCGAGTAATGTCCAACGGCTCATGGCCGAAGACGGGCATGCCGCCGACATCCTCCTTGGACCCTCTCCGCATCCATTGCGTTCCGGAGTAATATACCGCCTGTTTGGTAGTTTCCGAGTTGAAAATACTCGCATTGTCGGCGGAAGCCGCAGAGCCGCTTTTCAGTCCGAATTTGTTGTCATCGCCCAGCACGTCATTCAAAGTCCTCGCCTTGCGGAGAACATAGAAATCAGGAAAATTCCCCTTTTTGAGGAATTCGGCCAGAAGGGAGTCGCTTACCTCGATCTCATGCTCCTTCCAGCAGGAAGACGGTTTTTTCCAGCCGTCCCGGTTGAGGGGAAGAGCCACGACCTCGTTGCCGAAGTGGAGGGCCAGGATATAGGCGGAATTTTCGTCCATCAATTCATTGAAATTGACGTCAGGGTCTGTGATGGTGACCTTGCTTCCGCTTGAAGTGACATTGTCCGTTTTCAATGTATGCTGCATCAGGGCTTCCGGATGGACTCCCAGCCCCAGGTAATTGGCTTGCTTGGCGTACAGGTCCGTTTGAATATAGCCGCAGGGCGTGCTGTAGGCCGTCTCCGCATGCAGGGTCGCCGAGAAGACCGGAAACAGGGCACAGGTACAGAAACAAGCTGGCAGGCAATGTACCGGATTCATAAACATTAATCCATTAAGGGGAAAGGGCATCATTTGTCAATTCAGAAAGGGAAAAACGTTCTGAATTTTCAATTTTGCGTGATGAATGGTCTTTACCCGCAGAAAGAGAATTATGGAGATTCCTGCTGTTTGTCCATGACGCAGCAGGCACTGAAGTTGCTGATTTCCGGCGTGCCGGCGGCTTTTTCCACCGTCAGACGGAGTGCGGACGCCTTGACAGGGGCAAAGGACTGGATGCGCTTGTGGCCGATGGAAGTTCCCTCGCATACGGGAATCCAGCTGCCGTTGACTTTTGCTTCCACGCGGTAGGCGCGCACCCGTTCTCCGTGCCGGATGTTTTCCTGGATGATGCAGTAGTTGACGCTTTGCTCCCCTTTCAACGGAAGGGTAAGCGTTTCCGCATTCCCGGAGACGGAGGCCAGAGGCGTGCCGAAACGGCGCCGGATTTCTTGCCCCAGTTCCTTCAGGCGCGCTGCGTCGCCGGGAGGAAGCAGGCCGTCCGGGTCCGGCGTCAGGCCAATGATCAGCGTTGCGTTGCGGCCCACGGATTTTTCATACATGTCCATCAGATTGGCCAGGGGATAGACAGCCTTGTCATCGTCTCCCGGTTCCCAGAACCATTCGTGGCGGCCGTTGTAGCCGCGCAGGGGAGTGTCCGCCATGGCGGGAACCCAGTGTTTTCCGTCCGGATCCCCGTGCCTCAGGAGCTTGTTATGGTCCGCAGCTTTGTCATTTGCGTTGCTGTGGCTGTAGGGATAGGGAAAGCCTGACCAGCAGGGATAGCCCACCGTTCCGCTTTCCGAGCCTCCCCACCGCAGATCCGCCCGGTCCACATTGTGGTAGAACAGGCAGTTGGGCTGGTATTTGCTGACGATGGGTTCCACATCCGGACCCAGCCCCCTGGGATCGTCCGCCCCTCCGTCAAACCAGATCATGAACAATTCTCCGTAACGGGAACAGAGTTCCGTCACCATTTTTTCACACAGGCGTTTGTACCAGGCCTGGCGATTGCGGGCAAATTCGCCGTCGCCTTCCGCCTTGAAGTTGTGGATGCCCAACAGGGAGTTCCAGCGGATACCGATGTAGATGCCCGGCTGGATGCCGTATTTGCGGCAGGAGGCGACAAAGTCGCGCACGATGTCGCCTTTGCCGTCCCGCCATTTCACGGCTTTCAGACAATAAGGATTGGCGTCGCTCTGCCACAGCCCGAATCCGGTTTCATGCGTGGCGGTCAGGATGGCGAATTTGGCTCCGGCCGCCTTGGCTGCCGCCAGCCATTGGTCAGTGTCCAGTTTGACTGGATTGAAGACGTTGTAGTCTTCCACCGGTTTGATGCGGTTATTGCCCTGATTGTAAATTTTCCCGTCAAACACATGCAAATCATAGTGGAAAACCACCCCCATTTCCGCTTCATGCCATTTGAGTTGGTGGAGGGCCGGAACGGCTATATCCACAGCGGGAGAGGGTTGGCCGCAGGCGAGGAATGGGCAGAGAAGCGCCAGAATAATGAATGTAGGTTTTTTCATCTGCTTGGATGATTGGGATTGAATGCCTCCGGTTCCGCCATGCCGTTTTTCAAGGGTGCGGGCATCAGCCAGGAAACGGTTTTCTTTTAAAAGAAAACGTTGGAAAAAATGGATTCTTTCTTTCGAATGCCCCGGTTTGGAAAGCTGTTGAACGCCGGAGCGTGGGAAAGCGTTAAGGATAGCAGCTGTAGCAGGCTGGTTGCCGTGCATTCTCTCCTTCCGGAAAAACGGCTGCGGTTCGGAAGCCCATTCCGCCGCCGGCACAGGAAGAGGATGAACCGGAAGGATAAAGCCTCCTTCCCTTCTTGACGGAACGGTTTCCGGGAACCGCAGGATTCCGCCTTGTTAATGCGGGTTTTCTTCTTCCCGGGAGATTTTCAGGCGCAGGAAGCGCCGCGGGGGACTTTCCGCGTTGATGGGCACGGTATCCCGGAAGATGGCGGAGCTTTTGCCTTCCGTTTCCACTTCCGCCATTTCCGTCCAGGTTTGAAGGTCTTCCGAGGATTCCACCAGGTGCCTGATTCCCGTGGCCTCCTGATTGACGGGCCAGGCCAGCACCAGGAAGGCGCCGCCGTTCGTTTTTTCCGTGGAGATCTGCACGACGTTTCCGCAGGGCTTGAGCGGGTCCAGTCCCGTAGCGTATTTCAGCAGGTTGGGGATGCCGTCTCCGGCGGGAGAATCAGTGGGGCCTGTCTGGTCCGTATCCGGGTCCCGGGAGGCGATTTCATCCTCCTTCCATTCGTCCCAGGTGCGCTTCTGACCGCGTTGGACCACGGTTGCGGAGCGGACGGTTCCGAAGGAGGAAAAGGCAAGCTCCGCCGTGCGGGAGCCTGCTGCGGCATTGGCCGCTGCGGTAACGGACACGGTTCCGTTGCCCGTCTCCGTGCCCTGCGTTCCGGTGATGTCCAGCCAGTCCGCCGTTTTGGATACGTTCCACGCAACGTCACAGGTGACGGAGAAAACGGCTGTTCCCCCGTTTTTGGGAAGAATGAGGATGGAAGGGGAAAAGGTGAGAGAAGGCTCCCTGCCGGACTGGATGATGGTCATGACGGCCGGCTGGATGCCGGGAACGGAGATGGTGATGGCTCCCGCGCGTTCTCCCGCTCCTTCCCAGCGGTCCACGCTGTAGGTGACCGTGCCGTTTCCGGAGCCTGAAGAGGGGGAGACGGTTATCCAGCCTGCGGAGGAGGTGGCTGTCCAGGAAGCATCGCTGGAGACGGTGAATGTGGCCGCCGTTGTTCCCTCCGCTCCCACGCGGATGATCTGTCCCGTGGCGGGAACGTCCAGGGAAGGCAGGAATTCTTGCCTGGGAAAGTAAGTGGTGATTACTAACGATTAGCATATAGCATCAACGATTATTAAGGCGTTCATTTTGAGCGCCTTTCTTTTTGGCCTTGTAAGCGATACACATCGTTTATAAGGCTTTCTCAGCTCATTTTTGTACCGTATTTGTTGCTCACTTGTTATCCTCCGGCTTTAGGGTCGGAAAGGTCGTAGATACATTGGTACGTCATGGTACGTAGTGGTACGCGATGAAACAGATTTGGCGAAATAAACGGATAAATAACTTAAGAAAATGAGTAGTAGAATCGACATTCAAAAGAGATGCAAGTGGTGTGGAACTATCTTTACAGCCCATAAGACAACCACAGAGTATTGTTCTCACCGATGCGGCAATCTTGCCTATAAAGACAAGATTAGGAAACAGCGCATTGGAAGCCTGCAGCACGAACTTGGGAAAAGCATAAGGACACCTCCTAACTTAAACAAAGAGTACCTAACGCCATCAGAGGTTGCGGAGCTGTTGCACATAGGGCGAACTTCTATTTATCGTTACATCCGTAATGGAGTAATTAAAGTAATCCGCTTTGAGCGGAAGACACTTGTTCGCAGAGCTGATATAGAGGATATGACAACCTATATTGAGCAGGAGACAAAAGAGAAACAAATTAAAGAGAAGACACCCATCACCGACTTCTACACTACAGCCGAAGTCAAAGAGAAGTTCAATGTGGCGGAGTCATGGATATTTGCCATCGCCAAGAAGAACAACATCCCTCGGACGTTCAATCGGGGTAAGACCTACTGGAGTAAGAAGCACATAGATGCTTACTTTGCCAAGAAAGCACCGAACCCCGACATCACGGAATGGTATAGTACCCAAGAAATACAGGAGAAATTCGGCATGACCTTGGCCGCCGTCTACTGTTTCGTTTCCAAGAACGCCATCCCGAAGAAAAAAGAAGGCATCATGGTATACTATTCCAAGAAGCATGTGGATATAGCCAAAGGCGTGGCTGCGCCCGAGGAACCGAAGTATTATACCGTGCCGGAAGCGATGGAGAAGTTTAATCTTACTCGTGACCAGCTCTATCATTACGCAACGTATCACAATATCCCGAAGATGAAGAAAGGCAAATATACGCTTATCTCTAAAGCCGAATTGGATAAACTACTCGCAGCCCCAAAGATTGAATAAGTTATTCTTCGGTGATTGTTGTCACCATTGAATCACCTTATTCCTTTGCACCAAATAAATGTAAAATTCTAAATATCAAACAGCATGACACACACGTGTACAAAAGTAACAGTTCGTCAGAGAGCGATTCGTAACAACCGCATTTCCTTGTATCTGGATTATTATCCGGCAGTCCGTAACCCCGAAACCATGCAGATGAGCCGCAGGGAATACCTCGGCATCTACATTTACGCCCATCCGAAGAGCGAGATGGAGCGAGAGTTCAACAACGATATGCTAAACAAGGCCGAGGCTATCCGCTGCATCCGGGTACAGTCGCTTATCAATGAAGAGTTCGGTTTCTTGGACAAAACCAAGCAGAAGGCCGACTTCCTTGCCTATTTCAAGAAGATGTGCCGGAACAAAGACCAGAAGTGGCAATTTGTTTATCAGCATTTCCATAACTTCGTCAAAGGCCATTGTACGTTTGGCGAGGTGAATGTGGACTTGTGCAAGAAGTTCCGCGAGTATCTGCTTCATGCCAAGCAGCTCAAACGCAGTAACCGCCCCATATCCCTCAATTCGGCATCCGGTTACTATTCCACATTCCGAGGTCTGTTGAAGATTGCCTATCGGGACAAATGGCTTCGGGAGAATATCAATGACTTTCTTGATAAGATAGAACCGCAAGAAGTAAAGAAAGAGTACCTGACGCTGGACGAAGTGAAGCAACTTGCTGCTACGCCCTGCGACATCCCCGTATTGAAAGCCGCCTCTCTGTTTGCTTGTCTGACAGGCTTACGTATCAGCGATATTCAGAACCTCCAATGGGAGGACTTTGACCTTGCTCCCGACCAAGGCTATTGTCTGCGTATCAGGACACAGAAAACGCAAACGGAAGCGACTTTACCCATCAGCAACGAAGCCTACGAACTATGCGGGACGCCCGGAACAGGCAAGGTGTTCAAAGGCTTGAAGCGGAGCATGATTAACTACCCGCTGAAGAACTGGCTCAAAAAGGCAGGAATAACCAAGCCCATCACCTTCCACGGGTTTAGGCACAGCTACGCCGTGATACAAATCTCCTTGGGTACTGACATCTACACGGTTTCAAAGATGCTAACGCATAAGAACGTCACCACGACTCAAATCTATGCCGACTTGGTAAATTCCAAGAAGCGAGAGACGGCCAATAAGATTTCACTCAAATAAATTACTACCATGAAACGAGGAATCATAACAAACAATGGACGAGGAATCCATATCTCCGATGGCGAGGTATGGATGACCTCATGGGAGATTGCCGAACTGTTCAATACAACGGCAGGGGGTATCCACGCTGCAATCAAAAGGATGTTGAAAACCTGCATTTTGACGGAGTACAAAGTATGCAAGTACATCAAATTGGAGAACGGCTACAATGCCGATGTGTATAACTTGAATATGGTTATTGCCCTTTCCTATCAAATAGATACCGGGCAGTGCATAGAGTTCAGGCAGTGGCTGACAAACAAAGTCACAAGTATGCAAGGCCACCATATCCTGTTATACCTCAACAAGGGAACAAGTAGCACATTGTCTTGTTGATAAGACATCCCTCTCTGCCATTAGAATATCTGCATTGTTTAGTCACAAATAGTGCAGATATTCTTTTTTCAAGCCCTACAAGCCTACTTTGCCAGCTATTTTCACCGAAAAGCAAGAAAGTTACAACTCGCTCATTATAAAGAGTGTAACGTGGTGATATTTGATGTAATATGTCGTCAAAATCCCTCTGACGGACAAAACCTCGCATTTTGCTAAAAATAAAGGATATACATTTGCACACAAACGATAAGCAAATATCACTATGGAGCAGAAAAAGATAGAACATATTACATTGCATCTGATGATTTTCGGTACAATCATCATCATTGGCATTTTAGCTCGTCAGACTGCATTGCTGTATGGTTGGGACGAGTTCAGCAGCTATCTTGTTCTCGTAGTCTGCTCCATAGTCACTGGAGCTATCTACCTCAATCTGCAAATGGCATTCACTCAAATTCTCTCACCTGCAATAGAGAAATGTTTTCTGAGATTTGAGTGCTATCGCAGCAAAATTGTGGTGGTTGAAGAATGTCCTGAACCTATTGAAGAAGTTGTAGACGTAGAACCTATCGTATCAGAACCTACGATTGAAGTCGAAACCACATCTGACACGTCAGAAGAGGTTTTGACTTCTATACATACTGGATCGGACGAAGGAGAGGCTAAACTTCCAAAGGAAGACGCCACACCTTCTATTGAAGAATCCAATCAGCCATCGGAATACGAAGTGCTTCGTGCCAATGCAATGGCTGAGAAGGAGCGTGCATCCCAAGAGAAACTCAATAAGGTCATCACCTACACAAAACGGACTTTAGTTCCCTATCTTGATGAAGAAAGCCTCCATCGCCTATGCGGATATATCACAGAATACTATCTGTCAGACTCTTTGCCCAAAGTCGAATCCATAAAACTCAGTTCGCAATTAAAGACCATTGATGCCATGCACTTTGGATGGAACATCGGTAAGGCTTTTGGCAAACCACGTTTACAGACAGCCACATTCATAAAGAGAGTATTCGCTCATACCCTCCGTGATGTGGAGATATCTACCATTGAACGCAAGATGTCACACACAGAATCGGAGTGCAAGATTAAGCTGGATAAGAATGTCGCTTAACCTATTTGCCGATTATTTCCTTTAGTTCTTCTATACTAAGTCTACCCTTATGTAACATGGCATGACAATTGGGGCATACAGGCCGCAAATCATCGCACGTGATTTCTTTCATGCCTTTTATTGAAGAAATTGGCACTAAGTGATGGACATGAATAAATCCTTTGCCTAATGCTCCGTATTGTCTTCCAAAATCAAAGCCACATACGCTACATTTAGTTCCGTATTTTTCTATACACTTTTGTCTTGCTAAAGTGCTCCTAGAATATTTATTGATAATGACTTGTTCTACTCCACCCTCATAGTACACATTGTCTTTCTTTAATTCATCAATTAGCTCTTCATCGATCTGGATACCAGTTGTTCTCTTGATTTTATCTGAAAATTTGCGATGAATTTCACGTTCTATATTTCTATGAGTATGTCGCTTCGCCTCATAATACTCTATATGCATCATATATGCGTTGAGCGCAATTTCGAGTTTCTCTACGCCAAAGTCCTCATATATCTTTTCGAGATAAAACTCCCTTAAATCTGTGCTTATTCCACGAGTATGTTTAGTCCCATTAAGCATATGGCGTAAAGCTGCACAAAAATCGATAAAAGAGTTATCGTTAATAGGAATACTTAATTTGGATTGAATTTGATGTCTTGCATCAATTTGACGCAAATTTCCCAAGTATACTTCTTTTGCCAGCAGATAGATTTCTGCCATATCTTGTTCTATCATGACATTATCATTTTGATTACCACGCACAAATTTATAAAAAATCCTCCATGCAGAGCGCTTCTAAGACTGTCATTTGTATAATTAAGCCAATATTACTGATAAAAACATTTTTCTTCCCCATCAAATGTGCATTTTAATAAGATAGAGTACAACAACAATTTAATTATCAGCACTTATTACCATCAAAAAGTTATATCACAGTTATATTTTGGTGGATGATTTCACCATTGAAACACCTGTTTCCTTTGCCGTCGAACAATTAAAAACGATTGGCGTATGCAAAACGAAACAGTAACATTTGATAAGCTGCCCGAGGCGGTAGGTTATCTGACCGAACAGGTCATCGAGTTGAAAAGAATGGTGTCGGAACTTCAACCTCCTGCATCAGACAAACACGTATTGGTTGAGATTGAGGATGCTTGCCGTATCATCCGAAAAGCCAAGCCTACCATATATACATTGGTACGCAAAGGGCTACTTCCGGCTTATAAGAAAGGCAAGAAACTCTATTTCTACGAGGACGAACTGTTGGCATGGATTGACAACGGACGAAGAAAGACTGCGGAACAGACTTATGAGGAGATGCTTGCCAATATGCAAGGCGGTGTCAAGCATAAGCCTAGATCATCCTTTAACTTCTAACCGTCTGACGTATGGATACAAGTTCTATCAATCCGGTATCTGTCATTGATGAAGCGATTGATTTGAGTACACGGCTGGCAGGAACGGAGTTCCCTGTCAGCATATTCCCTACTCAGATTCAACGCATCATCCATGAGGTACACGAATGCCACAATTACCCCACCGACTACATAGCCGCAGCCATCCTGACGGCAATGGCGGTCGGTATCGGAAACACGCATCTTACCCAAATCAAGCAGGGTTGGATGGAGAGTCCTATCCTATATATGGCATTGATTGGAAGACCGGGAGCGAACAAGAGTCATCCTCTCAGTTTCGCTATGAAACCTTTCCTTGATTATGACTATAGGCAGAATCAGGAATTCGAGAAGGCACTTGCCAAGTACGATGAACTGATGAGCATGAGCCGTAAGGAACGTGCGGAGAGTGGTGGAGAACAATTTCCACAAGAGCCTATCCGCAAACGCTTCTTGGTGTCGGATGTAACACCCGAAGGGTTGAGTCTCATTCATGCACAGAACAAACGAGGCTTATGCCTATGGGCTGATGAGTTGTCCGCTTGGTTCAAGAACTTCAACCGCTATAACAACGGTTCGGAGGAACAGTTCTGGCTGTCGGTGTTCAGTGCCAAGACCACCATATCCGACCGTAAGAATGCCAAGAGCTCCATCTTCATCAAGCGTCCGCATATCTCGGTCATTGGTACAATCCAAAAGAAAATCCTGAACGAGTTGGCTAAGGGAGAACGCTCCAGCAATGGCTTCATCGACCGTATTCTATTCGTGATGCCCAACCTGCAACAGAAGGCACGTTGGAACGACAAGGAACTGCCGGAGAACATCGAACAGGAATGGAATGCCATCATTGAGAAACTGATACAGCAAAAGTGCAGCCTTAACGAGTTCGGAGAGATTGAACCGCACGTTCTAACCTTCACAGAAGAAGCTAAAAGACGACTTTACGAGTGGCAGCACCGCTTCTCCGAACTATGCGACCGGGAAACCAACGACACGATTGTCAGTATCTACTGCAAGTTGGAGATATACATCATTCGCTTCTGCCTGATTATCCAATTAGCCCGATGGACTTGTGGAGAGTGTGATAAGACGCATATCGACCTGTTGACGGTGGAGCGAGCCATCAAACTGACGGAGTATTTCAAAGAATCTGCATTGAGTGTGCAGAACATCTTGAATGAGAATACTCTCACCAGTCAGCAACAGTCGATAGTCAATCAGCTTCCGACATCCTTCACGACCGCTCAAGCAATAGAGTTAGCTGAACAAAACGGAATGAAGGAGCGGACATTTCAACGCTTCCTCAATGATAACATCGGAACATTGTTCCGCAAAGAGAAGCATGGAGAATATTCAAAGATTAACCCGTGACATTTTTGTCGGTTTTGACACTTTCAAGCGAAAACGACAATAACGACAAAAGTGACACACTAAAAAACGAAAAAACAATGAGTACACACAGATTCATATTAGAACCCTATAAAGGTGTCAACACCCGGCACACATGCCCGAACTGCCACCGCCAAAAATGCTTTTCCAAGTATATTGATACGGAGAAGCAAATTAAGTTCCCCGAGTACGTGGGGCGTTGTGACCATGAGCAGAAATGTGGTTATCACTTCACGCCCCGTGATTATTTCGAGCAGAACCCGGCAGAGAAAGAAAAATTCTCTGAGAACAGCTTTAGAAGCTATGCTCCTGTTAAGGAGGCGCAACCAATAGCCACCTATTACATTGACATGGACATCGTCAACCAATCATTACGAGGCTATCCGGCGAACAAGTTGTTTCAATTCTTATCAGCTCAGTTTGGAGAATCCGAAACAATGAAGCTGATGAAGAAGTACAAGGTAGGCACATCCAAGTATTGGGACGGTGCAACCGTATTCTGGCAGACGGACAATCAGAACAAAGTCCGTACTGGTAAGATTATGCTTTACAATCCCGAAACGGGTAAAAGAGTAAAAGAACCGTACAATCATGTTACATGGGCACACTCCGTACTGCACAAGGGCGACTATAATCTGAGGCAATGTTTCTTTGGCGAGCATCTGCTTTCCGAGAATAAGAGCCGACCTGTTGCACTGGTAGAAAGCGAGAAAACTGCCCTCATCGCCTCTTACTATCTCCCGCAATTCTTATGGATTGCCTCAGGTGGGAAGAACGGTTGTTTCAATGCCAACAGTCTATCTGTTCTTGCAGGGAGAAGCGTTGTCCTGTTTCCCGACTTGGGCGCAACCGACTATTGGCAGAGCAAAATCGGACTGATGAAAAGCTGCGGAATCGAGGTGCAGATGTTCGATTATCTGGAGGCTAACGCCAGCGAAGTAGAGCGGAAAGAGGGTTACGACATTGCCGATTATCTGCTCAAAGTGAAGCCTGACGAAGCTGTCCTTCAACAGATGATAAGGAAGAATCCCGCTCTGAAAATACTGATAGATGCACTCGATTTGAAGCTCATCAGTGTGCAGCGAGGCATCCCTCATCCGAAGGTTTCACCACCTAAGAAACGAGGTTTCAGACCATGATCGAAAGGGAAAAAATGAGACTTTTTTACTGTAGCAAGTTAATGTCGATGTATTACATTCCCCGACCACTGGCTCCTCAAAAAGTCTGAGGAGACAGCTCCCGATGGTCACAAATTATTCACTAAAACAGAATCAAAATGGAAAAGAAATATACGATAACTCTCCGTCTGACAGACATGCAGTACACATTACTCGGTGCGATTTGCAGACGGACAAAACGGACTCAAAGCGAAGTCATCCGCTCGTTTATCGAGAGTGGTTCGGTACGTGAACGAATCACGCAAGAGCATATCTACATCATCCGTCAGTTGATTGGCGAAAGCACCAATCTCAACCAGTTGGCGAGACAGGCAAACACCTATGGGTTCTCTGCCGTTGCCAAGCGATGCGAGGAGATGGCGGAACGGATAAACCAACTTATAAGACGACTGAAAGATGATAGGTAAACAAACGAAAGGAACATCGTTCAACGGATGCGTTTGCTATGTTCTCAAAGAAGAAAAGTCCAAGTTGCTGGAGGTTGTCGGAGTGAACGGAACATCCGAACAGATGGCAGAGCAATTTGAGTTACAATCGTTGCTCAACGACAAGGTAAAGAATATTGTCGGACACACCTCGCTCAACTTCTCTCCCGAAGACAGCGACCGTCTGAAACATGATGATGCGCTGATGTTGCAAATCGCTCATGGCTATATGAAGCTGATGGGTATTCAGAACACGCAATACATCGTTGCCCGGCACATTGACCGTGAACATCCGCATTGTCACATCGTCTTCAATCGTGTGGACAATGATGGCAAGACGATTAGTGATAAGAACGACTTCCGTAGGAATGAGAAGGTCTGCAAAATGCTGACGGCAAAGTATCGGCTGCACTTCGCCAACGGCAAGGTTCACATCAACGAAGAACGGCTACGTCCATACGACCAGGCTAAGCACGGAATCTATAAAGCATTGAAAGAAGAACTTCCGAATGCCAAGAGTTGGAACGAACTAAAAGATGCCCTTGCCGACCGGGACATTGATATGAGATTCAAGGTCAGCCGGAAAACACGTGAAATACAAGGTGTCAAGTTCGAATATGGTGGTTTCTCGTTCTCTGGTTCAAAAATCAGTCGTGAGTTCAGCTATCTGAACATCGACAACCGATTGGAAGAGAATGCCTGTGCATCCCTGCTTGAATCTGCCAAGCAGAAGCCCAAGCACGAAGAGGCAGAGGTACAACAAAGCGTTTCTCATTCTGATGATGGAGCTGGCATTAGTCTCGGCCTACTAAACGGTGGCTCTTCTTACGATGCCACTGCCGCAGAAGAAACCGAGTTCAATCGCCTGATGAAGAAGAAAAAGACTAAGCGCAAGCGAGCCTTTCGTTTATAAACCATTTATTAACAATTTAAACTTTATCAATTATGTTACACAACGATTTGATTTGTGATTTCAATCTCTACCTGTGTGAGAAGTTCGGCTACAGAAACTGTTGTAGCGTGATGCAAAATGCCAATGGCTTTTGCGTGAACATCAGTGAGCGTGATTTAGACTGCTACATCCGCTTCTGGGAGTACAGCAACGGCGTGGGCAACTTCCCCGACTGGAGCATCATCATCGTGCGCAGCAACTTCAAGAAGAACCAAGAAGAAAGTCAGAAAGACTTGGCTCGCTTCTTCAAGGAGTACATGCCCCGCTACGGTTACAAGTACCTCTGCACCGAGGGTGATGAATACGGGTATTACAAGGCACTTGGTTTGAAACTTATCAGGAAAGACTTTTTCGGACACAATTATGCACTGGCACTGAAAGATTTGAATGTCTGATTCGTGATTTGAAGGTAAGGAGGGGGATTTCCCTCTCCTTCTCCATTTGCACATTTAGCAATTTCTTCTGAAGCTGGATATGATTAAAGAAAACTTACTCAGTCTTTACAGTGATTTAATACTTTCCAATATGTCGAATTTAAGGATTTAACCAGCGGTTAGTGTTAAATATCAACTTTGGTTCATCCAAACCTTTGCGAAGTCGCAAATAATTTATAATTTTGCGACAAAACAAGATGCTATGACAAGCATAGAAGAACGTATCTGGACTGCAATCAAGAAAAAAGGAAGAGGAAGTATCTTTTTCCCTTCAGATTTTACGTCATATGGAGAAGTCAAAGCTGTTGGAAAAAGTCTTGAACGATTAACAGAAAAAGGGAATATCGTCCGTTTGGCAAGAGGGATATATACGTATCCTGAGATTGATACAGTCTTAGGACTTGGCGTATTGATGCCATCGATAGAGCAGATAGCCGAGACTATAGCCCGTAGGGATAAAACACGAATAGTACCAACAGGCATTTATGCCATGAACAAACTGGGTATATCTACACAAGTACCAATGAACGTGGTTTATCTAACAGACGGAGCACCTCGCAAGGTAAGTCTGGGAAATGGTCGGTCAATACAATTCAAATACACAACTCCCAAAAATCTCTCGTTCACCAATCCACTTGCAATGTTAGTCACTTTTGCCCTGAAAGAAATAGGAAAAGATAATGTAACTGACGATATTGCTAGGAAAATTACGAGTGTGCTTCGGAAGGAACAAAAAGAGAATGTGCTGGCAGACGAAGCACTTATGCCTGCATGGATAAGAACCATCACAAGACAAGCGTATGAATAATTACTTCCTACTATCGAAGGAGCAACAGCAAATGGTGCTTACCCAAGCCGCCAACAAGACAGGTCTCCCTGTACAGGCTGTTGAGAAAGATTTGTGGGTAACCGTAGTTTTGCAGGCGGTATTTGCACTGCCCGTAGCAAATCACCTCGTATTCAAGGGTGGCACATCCTTAAGTAAAGTGTGGAAAGTGATACATCGCTTCTCCGAAGACATTGATTTAGCAATAGACCCTTCTATTTGGGGCTTTGAAGGTGACCTAACGAAAAAGCAAATCAAGCGATTGCGTAAGGCGTCATCTATCTTTGTTCGTGACGTACTATGCCAATCACTACAAGAGGCTGTTGCAGAAATAGGTTTGGGGAAATGGCTTCTAGTAGAGGCTGACCCTGATGGCGAGGGGGATGGAACATACCCGGAACCAAGAGTAATACACATCCGTTACAAGTCTCTTTTCGATGATGGCTTGCCTTACTTACCTTCAGAGGTAAAACTGGAAGTAGGTGCCCGCTCTCTACTTGAACCCACAGCAGAAGCCTCGGTGACAAGCATATTGGAAGACACGTTACCAATCAGTACAACCGTTAAACAGATTATGATACCAACAGCCTTGGCTGAAAAAACGTTTCTTGAGAAAGCGTTTTTGTTGCACGAACTGTTCTCGTCTCAATCGTCAAGAGAGGCTAATCGCAAATCACGCCATTTATATGATTTAGCGCAAATGATGAGCACAAACATAGCAACACGGGCTATTGTCAATGATGAACTTTGGAACACAATACATCATCACCGAGAATTGTTCACAAGCATGAACGGTGTGGATTATACACCAGACATTCGTAAACGCATAATCTTAATACCACCCGGTGAAGTTATGGAAAATTGGCGCGATGATTACAAGGATATGCAGTCATCAATGATATACGGAGAAAATCCATCATTTGAAGAATTAATGAAAAAGATGGAAGAACTTGAAAAAGCATTTCAAAACGGATAATTTGATTGGATAGATAAACTCAACAATATGCCAAACATTCAGATAAACTCGCACATATTCACCAATAAAAATGGTAACACGCTGATGCGTGAATTCGAAGGAGTTCTCAGCAACAATCCTTTGATAAAGAACCTTGATGCTATGGTCGGATTCCTCCGGGCATCAGGTTATTTTTCTTTGCGCCCTTTTTTAGACAACATCAATAAGGCTCGTGTTCTTATTGGTATTGATGTGGATAAATATATCGTCGAAGCTGTACGCCAAGGTAAAATGTTTTTTGGTGCAGAGGAAGAAGTTAAGGAGGACTGTCTGCGACAGATTCGTCGTGACATAGAAAGTTCTGGATATAAGAAGGAAATCGAAGACGGTATATTCCAAATGGTGAAAGATTTGTCTGATGGCAAATTGGAACTTCGTGCCCATCCATCCAAGAAAATCCATGCAAAGATGTATGTGCTTTATCCGGATGGATTTAACCAATACACCCAGGGGATGGCCATTACTGGGTCAAGTAACCTTTCCGGCAATGGATTGGGAATAACGGAAGACAAGCAGTATGAGTTTAATGTCAAAATGGCTCAATATGATGATGTAAAGTTTGCCAAAGATGAGTTTGAGGAACTTTGGAAAGAAGCTGATGGCTGTGAAATAACGGCAGAAGAGCTAAAAGTGAATATTGAGCGTACCTATCTCAAAGGCGATGTTTCTCCATACGACCTATACATTAAAATGCTCATGGAGTATTTTTCTGACCGAGTACTGGAAACAGATAGTGACGATCCTTTAGATATGCCTGAGGGATATGCAAAATATGACTATCAAATGGATGCCGTCATTGAAGGCTATCAAAAACTTATCCGATACGATGGCTTCTTTTTGGCTGATGTTGTAGGTCTTGGCAAAACAGTCATTGCGACTATGATTGCTAAAAAGTTCTTGATAGAGAATGGTCGTGACAACACCAAGATGCTTGTGGTTTATCCACCTGCAGTTGAACAAAACTGGAAAGCTACGTTCAAAGATTTTGGCATTGACAAATACGCCAAGTTTATTACTAATGGAAGTCTGAGCAAAGTTCTTGATGAGGATAATTACAACTATTGGAATGCAGATGAATACGACCTCATACTTGTGGACGAGGCTCATAAATTCCGAAGCCACACCACCTCGGCCTTTGAACAGTTGCAGGAAATTTGTAAAATGCCACGTTTAGAAAAAGGGAATATTCCTGGCTACAAAAAGAAAGTGATGCTTATCTCTGCCACCCCCATGAACAATACGCCTGCCGACATTTATAATGAGATTCTGCTATTTCAAGACCCTCGGCATTGCACCATTGATGGCGTGGGGAATCTGACTGCATTCTTTTCTCCGCTTATAAAAGAATTCAAGCGATTAAGAGGCAACTCGGAAGCAGATGTCCGTGACTTAAAAAAACTAGCAGAACGTGTGCGCGACAGAATTATTAAGCCATTAACAGTACGGCGTACCAGAACGGACATTGAGAATGTGCCACGTTACAACAAAGATGTGAACGGATTCCCTAAGGTTGAACGCCCTCTTGAAAGCAGATATGAACTTAACGAGCATTTGGCCGACCTCTTTGAGCAGGCAATGCAAACGCTCGATAAAAAATTGACATACGCCCGTTATCAAGCCATCGCCTATCTCAAACCAGAGGCAGCAAATGGATTATATGACAATGCGGAACTTATCAGCCGTAGCTTGGCTGGCATCCGAAAGAACGGACTTGTAAAACGACTGGAGAGTAGTTTCTACGCCTTCCAAGTATCTCTCGACAACTTCCGTCAAGCCAACCAGAACATGATAGATATGTTCAATAACAACAAGGTTTTTATTGCTCCCGACCTCGACATCAATATGCTATTGGAGTCTGGGTTCACTGAAGAAGAGATAGAAGAAAAATTGAATGCCAAAGCCGAGGATAATCCGAAAAATGCCATCTTCGAAGCAGATGATTTTCGCCCGGAGTTTATAGACATGCTCTACCAAGACCAAGAGATACTTGAGCAAATGGTGACCGACTGGAAAGATATTTCCGATGCCGATGATTCCAAATTTGCTAAGTTCAATGAATTGCTCAAACACGAACTTTTCAAAACCGACCGCAACCCAGATCAAAAGTTAGTTGTCTTCTCTGAATCGGTTGATACTGTGGAATACCTGCAGCGACGCATCAACCGCCCGGATGTACTTGTCATCTCTGCCAAGAACCGTAACCAGCAGTTCAAAACGATCCGTGAGAACTTTGATGCCAACTACAAGAACAAACTGAATGATTATAATATCATCCTTACAACTGATGTGCTGGCCGAAGGTGTCAATCTGCACCGTTCCAATGTAATTGTCAATTATGACACACCGTGGAATTCAACACGTTTGATGCAGCGTATCGGACGTGTCAATCGTATTGGTTCGGTGTCAAAGCATATATATAATTATGTGTTCTATCCATCAAGAGAGGGTAACAGGGAAATAAATCTGAATCAGATAGCAGTCAGCAAGATACAGACCTTCCACAGCACCTTTGGAGAGGATAATCAAATATATTCACAAGAAGAAATACTGGAGCGTAATCTTAGCAAACTATTTGACGAGGCTGTTAAAGAACAGAAGAAGGATTTTAACAAAGAAATTCCTTTCTATGAGGAACTGCGCACCCTCTATCAAACCAACCGCCGTGAATACAACCGCATTACCAAACTGTCGCTTCGTAGTCGTACAGGACGTGAACAAAGAATGGTAGAAGGCGTTACACTGTCTGGTGATACTTTGGTGTTCTTGAAGACAAATTTCCGCAAGGTGTTCTTCTTAGTGTCAGAGAATGCCGAGACTATCTCAGTGCTTGATGCACTCAATTATTTTAAGGCAGCCAAAGACGAGCAACCTGTACCAAGAATAGACTCCCATCATAAGCATGTGGAAATGGCTCTGAGAAAGTTCCGCTCTATGCAGGATGAGGAAATACAGACACAAGAAACATCTGCTGAGGATAGTGGCAATATGGGAGCGCAAGTAAGTACAGCCATCAATCTACTGACTAATTTTATGCGTGAAATTGACGATAACGACCTTTATCTGAAAGTCGCACAACTGAAAGTATTAGCAGAGCGTGGTGTGATTACATACATTGCAAAACGTTTGCAGCGCATACAGAAAGACCTCCGTCGCACAAGTGGCAAAGCCCGCATGACCCATGATGAAGCCCTTGATGAAATCATTGCTATGGCAAAGAAGTATGCGCCGTACTATATGGCAGAAGAATCCAGACTCAATGAGCAAGAGACCGATGCCGAGATTATCCTTTCTGAAAGTTTTCAATAATAACATAGTCCTATGAATTACAAACAAGTCATTGAGTCAAAATACAATCGTGAGGCGTGGCAACAACTCCTTCACGACATTTTTCTGAGTAAGGTAACTTTCTATACTCGTCCGGCCGCAGTACACGTCAGCAGTCGGTTGGCAAAGGAGGCATTTAACCTTGGGCGCATATCGCTTTCCGATGGTGAGTCTATTGCCGTCTATGAAATTGAGTTGAACGATAATGTGAATATTGAGCGTAACCGCCGAGGAATACGCGATATGCTCACCTCAGACTGGCGCAACATGGGATATGCTGGAGCTTTCATGTTCTGTTATCGAAAAAACGAGAGTGTCCTCCGTTTCTCGTATGTCAGTGAGACTTGGGGATTCAACAAGCAGGGTGAGTATGAGAAAATCTCCACCGATACAAAGCGTTACACCTATCTGCTTGGTGAAGGACGTGGTTGCCGTACAGCCATAGAACAGTTTGGTATCCTGAAAAGTAGCAAACAGTCATTGAGCGACATCACTGCGGCATTCTCTGTAGAGGCTCTCACTAAACAGTTCTATAAAGATTTGTTTGAGTGGTATCAATGGGCGGGTGACGAAAACTCTAATGTAACCTTCCCAAATTATGTCGCTACTGAGGATGATGACAAGGATGACTTGGAAAAGAAGATTATCCGAATGATAACCCGCATCATGTTTGTATGGTTTATTAAACAGAAAGACTTGGTGCCCAACCGTATCTTTGATGTGGAATATCTTTCGACGATTTTGAGGGACTTTGACCCATATAGCACTACCGTTGGCAACTACTACAATGCAATCTTGCAGAATCTCTTCTTTGCTACCCTCAATCGTGCAATCAAGGATGAAGACGGAAATACTCGCAAGTTTGCCACTGCCAGTAAACGCGATATAAAAAATCTCTACCGCTATGCCGAGCTGTTCTCTATCAGCGAGGATGAGGTTGTCAACCTATTTGCTGAAGTCCCTTTCTTGAATGGTGGCCTGTTTGAATGTTTGGATAAGACACGTTACATTGACGGCGTTGAGCAATGCTATAATTTCGATGGCTTTAGTCGCAATGATGCACGTTTCTCTGATGGACGTTACAAACATCGCGCAGTAGTCCCCAACAATCTTTTCTTTGAACCTGAGAAGGGCTTGATATCCATTTTGAGCCGCTACAACTTTACAATTGAAGAAAATTCCCCTGAAGAACAACAGGTAGCTCTTGACCCGGAATTGTTAGGTAAAGTGTTTGAGAACCTGCTTGGTGCCTACAATCCCGAGACAAAGGAAACTGCTCGCAATCAAAGCGGTTCGTTCTATACTCCTCGTGAGATAGTCAACTACATGGTTGATGAAAGCCTTATATCTTATCTCGGTGACAATGATTTTGTACGTTCTCTATTTCATCGTGATTTTTCGTTCGACAAATCTATGGTGGACGAATATCGCAAGATTGCGGATAAGCTTAAAGTCGTAAAAGTGCTTGACCCGGCTTGTGGCTCGGGTGCTTTCCCTATGGGATTGCTTAACCGCATGATAGACATTCTCGAACGCATATCACCTGATGAGCATGTCTATGACTTGAAATTGTCAATCATTGAGAACTGTCTCTATGGAAGCGATATACAGAGCATCGCAGCACAAATAACTAAACTGCGTTTCTTTATCTCGTTGATTTGTGACTGCGAGAAGGATGGTTCTAAACCTAACTTTGGCATACCTACACTTCCTAATTTGGAGACCAAGTTCGTTTCAGCCAATTCTCTCATTGCAAAGAAAAAGAAACCTTTGCAGGGAAACTTGTTTGAGAATCCCGAAATAGAGCCAACCAAAAAGGCTTTACATGATATACGTCACAAGCACTTCTCTGCCAAATCAGCATCTGCCAAACACCGTTTAAGGGCAAAAGACCAAGAACTACGTGAGAAACTGGCAAGTCTGCTATCTGATGATGACAACTTTGCACCAGAGGATGCTAAACAGTTGGCCGCATGGAATCCATACGACCAAAATGCCGTCAGTCCGTTCTTTGACCCAGAATGGATGTTCGGAGTTGCCGACGGTTTCGACATCGTAATAGGTAATCCGCCGTATATTCAGCTTCAGAATAACAGTGGTGAGCTGGCTAAATTATATGAACATTGTGGTTTTTCCACTTTTGCCCGTACAGGCGATATTTACTGTTTATTCTATGAGCGTGGATGGCAACTGCTTAAACAGGGGGGATACCTATGTTACATCACATCTAATAAATGGATGCGTGCTGGTTATGGCGAGAAAACCCGCGATTTCTTTGCCACGAAAACTAACCCGATGTTGCTCATTGATTTTGCTGGAGTAAAGATATTTGAGAGCGCAACAGTAGATACTAACATCTTGCTTTTCTCAAAGTCAAACAACCAACATAAGACAGCCTGTGCTGTGACCAATAAGCAGAACAAGGATAGCGTAAAGAATTTGAGCGATTTCGTGCAGCAGCAAGGCGTAGAATGTGACTTTACAGGCTCTGACTCTTGGGTGATTCTTTCACCTATTGAGCAGAGCATCAAGCGTAAGATAGAAGCAGTAGGTGTTCCATTAAAGGATTGGGATATCCAAATCAACTATGGTATTAAGACAGGGTACAATGATGCCTTCATCATATCCACAGAGAAACGTAATGAAATCCTCGCCAACTGTAAGGATGCTGATGAGCGAAAAAGAACGGAGGAACTTATACGACCGATTCTTCGTGGCAGAGATATCAAACGGTATGGGTATGAGTGGGCTAATCTATATCTCATTGCCACATTTCCGTCACGTCATTACAACATAGAAGAGTACCCTGCAGTAAAGCGATATCTTCTTTCTTTTGGTAAGGAAAGATTGGAGCAGACTGGCAAGACCTATACTATCAATGGAGAAAAAATCAAGGCACGCAAAAAGACCAACAATAAGTGGTTTGAAACACAAGACAGCATCAGTTATTGGGAGGATTTTAATAAGCCAAAAATTATTTGGAAAATCATAGGAAACCGATTAGGCTTTGCATTAGAAAATAAGAAAATGATCTTGAATAACGCATGTTACATATTAACTTGTAGTGACGGAGGATTAGAGTATTTGGAAGCCATGCTTAACTCAAATGCAATTTTGTGGTATAGTTTTGTTACAAACATGAATAAAACCGGAGTTGGCGACATGCAAGTTGGAGCACAAAATATCAATATTCTTCCTATTCCAAAGAATCCACATGAGAAGCAAACATTATGCGAATATGTTAAAGCAATTCACGATAACATTGATCAAGTTATTATGAATAAGATAGAATTTCTTGTTTGTAAAACATTCGGCTTTTCAGAGGCTGAACAGCAATTTTTATCACAATTTGCCAGAGATATTTATCAGTAGAGATTGGGAGGATTTCTTTAAACCAAAATTGTTCTATGCAGATATTACCCAACAACTAAACTTCTGTATATGTAAAGATGTCATGTTTTGTAATAACACGACATACTTTATTGCGTCAGAAAATGAATTGTTACTTGATTATATACAGAAATATCTAAACTCACCATTGATTGACTGGTATTATCGTACTTTATCTGTTCAACTTGGAGAAAAAGCAGTGAGGATGTTTTCCATGTATGTGCTGGAAATTCCTATTCCGCCTATCTCAAAAAGTGACATCTATAAATCATATGGCCTTAGTCCATCAGAAGTTTCATTCATAGAAAATAGAGAGGGTTAGTCCTCTCTATTTTCCATATAATCAATTTCTTGTAATGATAATCCATATATCTGATACACATTCTCTTCAATCTCTTTTTCTTGCTCTTTGGATGGTTTAATGGGATATGAATTTAAATTTTCCAATCCGATTTGTGGTATTGGTAATCTTTCCACGAACATTGGCTTATACTCAAAGTAACCGCCATTTCTTGTTACTCCAAGTGAACGGATGTAATAGTCAGCTATTTTAGAATTGAGAATATGTAATACTGCTATATTTGAGGTAGCTAAAAATGGGCTTGGGGCATTAATAAACATTCCTTCTGGTGCATACGAATATGCCCCTTTTAAGTTTAGATTACCCCACACGATTTTTGGCTTATTAAAATCCTCCATATAAGCGCAGTTGCGTAGATTATAAGGTGTATCACCTTTATCTGCACGCTTAGAAATTTTATCCCAGAACTGGTCTAAATGCGCCTTTATAGCAGGATATTCATTCACGTCAATTCGTGGTAACTTTCCTTTGATACCGTTGTGGGTATTGATAATCCACAAATTAGCCCACTCATATCCATACCGTTTGATGTCTCTGCCACGAAGAATCGGTCGTATAAGTTCCTCCGTTCTTTTTCGCTCATCAGCATCCTTACAGTTGGCGAGGATTTCATTACGTTTCTCTGTGGATATGATGAAGGCATCATTGTACCCTGTCTTAATACCATAGTTGATTTGGATATCCCAATCCTTTAATGGAACACCTACTGCTTCTATCTTACGCTTGATGCTCTGCTCAATAGGTGAAAGAATCACCCAAGAGTCAGAGCCTGTAAAGTCACATTCTACGCCTTGCTGCTGCACGAAATCGCTCAGTTTTGTTCCTCCAAATTTTCTTTGATAAAGCGTGCAAGCGTATTGCGGTCGACCTTACATATTTTCGCAATTTTGCGCTTTGATACACCAATTGCTATCAACTCCTTTATTAGTGTTTCTTTGCCAGAAAGCTTATATTTATTAGGAGCATTCTTTTTCCCTTTCGGTCGGCCAAGAACAACACCCTCGGCTTTCTTTCTTGCCAAGGCTTCTTTAGTTCGCTGGCTAATAAGATTGCGTTCTATCTCCGCAGATAGGCCAAAGGCAAAAGCCAACACTTTGCTTTGAATATCATCACCAAGACGATAATTATCTTTGATTGTCCACACACGGCACTCTCTGGTCATGCATATATTCAGTATCTCCATAATCATAAAGAGATTTCGCCCAAGACGTGAAAGCTCGGCACAAATGATAAGGTCATCTTTCTGTACTTGTCTGAGCAGTTTTCCCAACTGGCGTTTATCGTATGCCTTAGTACCACTGATGGTTTCCTCAATCCAACCATCAATTTTAATTTTCTCTCGCTCGCAGAAATTATTTATTTCAAAGCGTTGGTTCTCCACTGTTTGCTTGTCACTACTTACCCTAATGTACCCGTAAATCATATTTAGAAATTATTTGATGTTACATATTTGCATCATAATATAAATATAACGAGGCAGCATTATACTCTACTTGTATAGATGATGATAAGGACGGCTTACACATATAAACGTAAAGAGTGAAGTAAATACCTGTTCTTGTGCCCCGCATTTCAGTTATTCGAAAAATTCGAATAACTGAAATATAAAGCATTCTCCATACGTTTAGTTTACATGTTAAGATTCTAAATATATCAGTCAGCAGTTTTTGTATTCTATCACGTAATATGCTATATGAAACACTGATATTAAGTCGCCTATGTATCCCGGTGATTGTGTTTGTGCCTTTCCGAGAATATATGTACTTTCATATGTGAATAACACCAATACTTACTAAGCATTTCAACCACTCGGTTGAAATGGTCGAACCACAAGCTGCTATTTTAGAGCAGAGTACAATTCGAGTAGAATCTACGAAAGAGGCAACTATCCGAAGTCTTGGGATAGTTGATTACACTTTTCCAAACGAATAATGTGTTCCGTTACACTTTTCGGAACGAATAATCTGAAATCGCTACACTTTTCCAAGCGAATCGCGCCTTCTACTAAACTGGCATTTATAAAAACTCAAGTGCAAATCACCGAAATTCAAAGAAAAACACTACCTTTGTCATCACAAGCGTTCTGTAACATCCATGCGGGAATGTCTTATCGTTCAATGGTTTGAATTTGACAAAGAACATTCTACAAATGGGCTGGAGAGAGGCGGTACAAGGCGTATATGCAAAGCGGTGAAAGACAACGGCTTGCATTTGTCCCCATTTCCTGTGAACTTGTCAGAAGTGAGGTTGTACCGATTAAGATGAATGGTCACTGATAATCAGTGATGTGAATATGTTCATACGGAATGCGCAGGAAAAAGATGTTTTCATCCCCGTTGAGCCCTTCATAAAGCACGCCGATGTGGCCGTCCCCCGTTTCGCAGATGTCGGAATAGCCGGAGGAGGGGCGGGAATCGTAAAGAACCTGGCTGCCGGAGGGCCATGTGGAGCCTTCGTCAAAGGAGGCCTTGAGAGTCATCAGGGCGCGCGGGGCGGCGGTTTTGGCGGGGTTGGAGAAGAGAAGGGCCCTGCCGATGTTCCCGGAGTTTTCCACGGCAAGCTGGCTGGCCTGGCAGGCGGCGGGCTCCGGCAGCGCTTTCAGGTTGGTGGCATGGGCCGTCCACGTCTTGCCCATGTCATCCGTGGTGAAGATTTTCCGGTACCCGCTCCTGTTTTCATTGCGGGCGTTGAGCATCAGGCGCCCGTCGCTGAGCTCCGTGACCACGCATTCGCTGGAGCTGGCCCCGATGCCGAGCGTGCCGGCTTTTCCCGTATCCTCGCTGATCCAGGTCTGGCCGCGGTCCAGGGAATAAATGATGCAGGACTGGGGTGTGCCCGCGCCGCTGGTACCCGTCCATATCTGGGAGGGGAAGACAATGGGGCGCACGCCGTTGACCGTCTTTTTCATGGTGATGCCGTGGCCCGGACCCTGGAAGAAGGACTTCCAGGCCTTGTTCTTGATATCCTTGTTGATGCTCCTGGGCTTCGTTTTTACAAACTCCCCGGTATCCGGATCAATGGAACCCCACGTCTGGCCGTTGTCCGTACTGCATGCCACCACGTATTGGACGGTTTCCAGGCTTTCCACGTCCACGTTGGCCTTGGAGGAGGCCAGCCCGTGCCTGGCGATGCCTGCCACCCACAGGGTGCCGTTGACTTCATCCAGCAGGATGCAGGGGTCGCTGACGCCGTAGCCGGAGTTGTAATCATTGGCGGAATTGCCCGTGGGGTTGAAGTTGACGGCCACGTTGACGGGCGTCCAGGTGCGGCCGTTGTCCGTGGAGCGGCTGCACCCCGTGTCAATATTGGCCTGCATGTCGTTCCGGCCGTCGTAGCGGATGTCAAAGACGGAGACCAGGTCTCCGTTCCTGGCGCGCACAATGCCCGGAATGCGGAATTTCCTGGAGGTCTTTCCTTCCGTGGGCCCTCCGTAAACGGGGTCGTTCGCCTTGGCGATGGCATAGCCTATCCGCTGCCGGGCCGTCACTCCGCCGGTAACATCCGTCGTTTCCCCGTCCACGGTAACGGAGGCGATTCTGGCGCCCACCTTGTGGTCCATGCTGGCGGAATCCTTGAGCTTAACGCTGACCCAGAAGTAATATTGCTGGCCGTCCGTGAGCGCCCCCGGAGTGACGGGGAAGGTCATGACGGGGGCCGGCGGCTGGGCGGGGCTGGCCAGGATGCCGGGGGAACTCATGGCGCCGTGGCCGCTGCTGCCGTAGGCGGGGGGTGGAGTAAATGCTGTTGGCGTCCCCGGTGTAAAGGGAGACGCTTTCAATGTCTCCCAGGTCATCGGACGGGCTCATGTCCACGGTGACGGACATGCCGGCATAGGAGGCGGGGACGTTCGTCAGGGAAAAGCGGAGAATGCCGTTGGCCTCCATGCGGATCATGGCCGGCCATGCTTCTGCGGCGCTGGAAAAGGGCTGGAAGGGAGAAAGGACCAGATCATCGAAAAGAACGCCCGTATTGGCAGGAGCTTCACAGCGGAAAATAAGGCGGACGGTCCCGGACGGGAGAACTCCCTGCACTTGCTGGGTCATGGGGCTGTTTCCCGTTTGCAGGGAGGAACCGTCTACGGCCAGCGTTTCATTCCCTTCCTGGTCCGCGGCATGAATGGTGAAAGAAAAGGGACTATCGCGCGTCCAGCGTTCCCCCGTCAGGGAAAGAATTTTTCTGGCCGTCAGGGGGGAAGGCAACGTCAGTGTGGCTGTGCTTTTGGTTCCGGTGCCCTGGCCTGTCAGCCGCATGCAGTTGGGCAGGGAGGAATAACGGTTGTCAGCAATGGCGGCGTGGCCGCTTTCCGCTGTCATGGTTCCCAGAGCGGTGGCCAGGGTGGTGAAGCCGCCCGTCGGGAATGAATCAAAATTTTCGGAAACGGCCTCGTCTGCTCCCCTCGTCATGCCGGTGCCCAGGCACAGGAAAAACAGGACGGCGGCGGAAATGAAGGTGTGGCGGAGGGTCTGGAAAGTGTTCATCATGAGAAAGGAAAGAAAAACTTTTAAAAATGCCTGATAGCAGAAAGGACGGGAAATGAGAACAAAAATAGAAAAGGGAGGGGGAAAATTAATAAAATTTTAACGGTTGTTCTGGTCTGTTTTATTTGTGCTGTGAACAGAGTTCCTCTAACATGAATCCATTGTTGAGGAGGCCATCACCCCTCCCCCCTTTTTCCATGTTTTCAGAAGTGCACTCGGACAGCCAGCGGGCGGACAGAATTCTGGCCTCCATCCGGAGGGAGGAATCCCGTTCAGGCCGTGGCCTGTTGAAAATTTTCTTCGGTATGGCTCCGGGCGTGGGAAAGACGTATGCCATGCTGGAGGCCGCCATCCAGGCGGCGGACAAGGGGGTGGAGGTGATCATCGGTGTGGCGGAGTCTCATGGCCGGGAGGACACAATGCGGCTGATCGGCAGGCTGCCGCGTCTTCCCATGAAGAAGACGGTTTACCGCGGCGTGGAGATGGAGGAATTTGATTTGGAGGAGGCGCTGCGCCTGAAGCCCCGGCTTATCCTGATAGACGAGCTGGCGCACACGAACGTGCCCGGCCTGCGCCATAAAAAACGTTATCAGGATGTGGAGGAGCTTCTGGCTGCGGGCATTGACGTCTATACCACTCTGAACGTGCAGCATCTGGAAAGCCGGGCGGATACCGTGCATGACATCACGGCCGCTCCCGTGCAGGAGACCGTGCCGGATTCCGTGCTGGCGGAGGCGGATTGCATTCAGCTGGTGGACATTGCCCCCGACCAGCTGCGCGCCCGCCTGCGGGAGGGGAAGGTATACGGCGCGCCGCAGGCTTCCGCCGCGCTGGACAATTTTTTCAAGGAGTCCAACCTGATGGCCCTGCGGGAGCTGGCCCTGCGTATCATGGCGGAGAAGGTGGATCATGAGCTGACGGAGGTACGCACCATTTCCGGGGACCATTCCATCTGGCGCAGCGGGGAACGGCTGATGGTGGCCGTGGGCCCCAGCCCTTTTTCCGCCCGGCTGGTGCGCTGGACGCGGCGCATGGCGTATGCCCTGAATGCTCCGTGGATTGCTCTTTCCGTTGACACGGGTGCCCCGCTGTCCCCGGAACAGCAGCAGAGATTGGACGCCAATCTGGAATTGGCCCGGCGACTGGGAGCGGAAGTGATCGTGATGCCCGGTTCCGATTTGGCGGAGACGCTGCTCCGCATGGCTTTTTTACGGAACGTAAGCCAGATCGTGGTGGGCAAACCGCAGGAAACCTACCTCTGGGGGCTGGTGCGGCCCATGTCCCTGGTGGACAAGTTGGTGAAGGGAAGCGACCAGATCGACATTTATGTGGTTCCCGCGGCTCCCGGACCGGGGAGGAACCGGTGGAGGAGCTGGCACCGTGAAGCGGGGAGATGTGGCCGGGATTACTGGCTGGCCGCAGGCGTGACGGCGGCCGTGACCGGAATCGGCCTGCTGATTGCATCGTTTACCGGTTATTTCGCTCCCGGATTCCTGTATCTGGCGGGAGTCGTGGGCCTGGGTTTTTTCATCCGTTCCCGCTGGGCCATGCTGATGGCCGCCGCACTGAGCGCCTTGTTATGGAACCTTTTGTTCATTCCTCCGGTCATGACGTTCAAGATAGAACGGCTGGAGGACGCCCTGATGTGTCTTTTCTTTTTTCTGGTGGCTCTTTCCACGGGGCGACTTACTTCCCGTCTGAGGATCCGCGAGCAAGAGGAACGTGAACGGGAGAAGAAGACCAATGCGCTGTTCCTGTATTCGCGGGCCATTGCCTCCGCTGCGGATGCGCCTTCCCTGATTTCCGTTGCCCTGGGACAGATGAGCCAGATCATGGGGGTGCTCATGGCCGCCATGACGCCCGGGAAAGGGACGCGCGGCCTGGAGCTGTGGGAGTCCGGCGGAGCTTTTCCCATGGATGACAAGGAATGGAGCGTGGCAGCCTGGTGTCTGGAGCATCGCCGCCCCGCAGGCAGGTTTACGGATACGCTTCCGGTAGCGGAAGGGTTTTACCTGCCCATGATGTCCGGGGAACACTGCATGGGCGTGCTGGGCGTGAGGGCGGAAGGAAAGGACCGCCTGACGGCGGGTCAGAAGGATTTGCTGGAGAGCATGGGCGCACAGCTGGCCATGGCGCTGGAACGGGAGGAATTGCGGGCGGAACGGACGCGGGCGCGGCTCATGGAAGAGTCGGAAAAACTGCACCGTTCCCTGCTGGACAGCGTTTCCCATGAGTTCAAGACGCCTTTGGCCGTAATTGAGGGAGGTTGCGAGAAGCTGGCGGTCAGCACCGCCTCCGCACCGGAAGAACGGGAAGAGTATGCGGAAATTCTGCTGGCTGCGCGCCGTCTGCGCCGTCTGGTGAAGAATTTGCTGGATGTCAGCCGCTTGGAGTCCGGAGCACTGAAACCAAAACTGGACTGGTGCGACCTGGGGGACGTGATTGAAGGAGCGATGGCCGCTACTAGGGAAGCGCGCCGGGACCATTCCGTTTCCGTTGCCCTGCCGCCAGATTATCCGCTGGTGAAGGCGGATTTTTCCCTGATGGAACAGGTACTGGTCAATTTGCTGCTGAATGCCTGCGTGCACACGCCCGGCGGAACGCCCGTGACATTGAAGGGCGGGATTGATTCCGTCCGCGGCCAGGTCTGGCTGGATGTGCACGACCTGGGACCGGGAATTCCCGCGGAACAGGCGGAGAATGTTTTTGAGCGCTTCCGCACAACGCGCGTCGGTGGGCTGGGCCTGGGGCTTTCCATTGTGCGGGGGTTCATGGAGGTGCAGGGCGGGTCCGTTTCTTTGGTACCCGTTTCCTCCGGAACCTGTTTTCGTCTGACGCTCCCCCTCGTGGAACACGGCGAGGTACCTGAAGAATAAAATTCCGGCTTTAGAAAAGATGACCGACATTCCTCCAGATATTCTGATTATTGATGACGAACGGCAGATACGCCGTTTGCTGAAGCTGACCCTGTCCGGAGCGGGCTACCATGTCCGGGAGTGTGAAACCGGGCAGCTGGGTCTGAGCGAGACGGCCCTGAAACGGCCGGATGCCATTATTCTGGACCTGGGACTTCCGGACATTACCGGACTGGAAGTGTTGACGCAGCTCCGGGAATGGACGCAGGTTCCCATTCTGATTTTGACGGCGTGGGACCGGGAGGACGAGAAGGTGGCTGCCCTGGACGCCGGGGCGGATGATTACCTGACCAAGCCGTTCAGCGGCAGGGAACTGCTGGCGCGCCTGCGCGTGATGCTGCGCCGGGGCCGTCCGGAGAGGGAGCCCTCCGTGTTCCGGCTGGGTTCCGTGGTGGTGGACCTGAGCTCCAGGCGCGTGGAAAAGGGGAAGGAGGAAGTTCACCTGACCGCCAAGGAGTACGATATCCTGCGCCTGCTCCTGCTGCACCAGGGCAAAGTGATGACCCACCGCCAGCTTCTCCGTGAAATCTGGGGTCCCCGGCATGAGGAGGATACGCATTACCTGCGGGTCCACATTGCCCACCTGCGCCAGAAACTGGGAGATTCCGATCCGGAAAACCGCATTATCCGCGCGGAGTCAGGTCTGGGATACAGGATTGCGGCGGACGGAGCGGAATAAGCTTTTTCCGTTTCCGTCGGCAGGGAGGAGACGCGGCTCCGGATTCCGCACTGCCGGAAATATATTTTTTCCTAACGGTTGCGGAGCATGGCTTAACTTAACGCGGGTCAATAGGCTGTGTAGTATTCAGGACGTATTCGATACGTCTTTATGAAGATTAATTACACCGCAATGAAGATAGGAGCGGCAGCCCTGGGCTGCGCTATGATGACAGGAAACATTTGCCGGGGGGAAGAAGTCGCCGCCAGGTCCATATCCTCCCTGGCGGAAGTGCAGCAGGCCATGATCCCTTCCACGGACAGGGACTGGTCCTTTTCCCTTTCCGCCGGATGGTCCAGCAAGTACGTGACGGAAGGGCTGGATTGTCTGCCGCACAGCGGCATTTGGGAGGTGGCTCCCGGCATTTCCTGGAAGGATTTTACGCTTGGCGCCTGGTATGCCGGAGGGGATTCCGCCAATTATGATGAACTGGACCTGGTACTGGGCTACGCCTGGAACCTGGGTGACTGGACCGTCAATCCCTGGTACGAACACCAGTTCTATTTCACGCAGGATTACAATGTGGCCAATCCGGCCCTGACCGTTTCCTACACGGTAGCGGACTGGCTCACCGCAGGCGTGGAAACCCAGGTGAAAGTGGAGCATCAGGATTTTGAATCCTATTACAGCGTGTTTGTACAGATGGAATGGTCTCCCATGGAGAACGTGACTGTGACGCCGCTGGTCCGGTACGGTTACAACGGGGGCTATAATGTGGATTACGACGACGGTTCCAACTGCATTGACTGGAGCCTGGGCGTGACCTGGAAGTTTGCGGAGCATTATTTCCTTTCCTGCTCCGTCAATTATTCCCAGGCGCTTACGGTGCTTCACCGCCGACGCGCCGGAGATGAGTTCTGGATGGGGTTCCGTCTGGGCATGGAATTCTGATGGGGTGCCCTGACGGCAGGAAAGACGGGCTTCCGGGCGGGATTTTAATTATTTCTTAATGCCCGGAAACCCTTTGTTAACTACCCGGAATTCCGGGAATGCGTATAGAGTTGCGTTATGTCCTCACACGACTTGTTCATCATTGTCTTATTCATAGGCATACTGGTCGCCTTCACCCCGTTGCTCGGGAAGTGGCTGGCGAATGTTTTACAGGGAGAGCCGACCTGGTTTTCCCGGCTCCTGGGGCCCGTGGAGTCCTGCGCCTACCGTATGGCCGGCGTGGATCCTTCCCGGGAAATGGACTGGAAAAAATATCTGGCCGCCGTTCTTTTATTCAATGCCGCCGGATTTCTCATTCTGTTCCTTTCCCTGCTGTGTCAGAAATGGCTGCCGCTGAATCCCGCCGGTACGGAAAACATGAGGTGGGACATTGCTTTCAATACGGCAGTCAGCTTCATGACCAATACGAATTGGCAGTTCTACTCCGGCGAAGGGCCGGAGGGCATCAGCTACTTTGTGCAGATGACCGGGCTGGGCGTGCAGAACTTCGTCAGCGCCGCCACGGGGATTGCCGTCATGGCCGCCCTGATCCGCGGCCTGAAGAGGAAATGTGCTTCCACCCTGGGCAATTTCTGGGCGGACCTGACGCGGAGCACCTTGTATTTCCTTATTCCCATTTCCGTCGTCGTTGCGCTCCTGCTGGTATCCCAGGGGGTGGTGCAGTCCTTTGACGGCCCCACGACCGTGGCTGGCATGGACGGCGTGGAGCAGGTGATTCCCAACGGTCCGGCGGCCTCCCAGGTGGCGATCAAGCAGCTTGGGACGAACGGCGGCGGTTTCTTCGGGAACAATAGTACCCATCCGTTTGAAAACCCCACGCCATTCAGCAACATGATTGAAATGCTCTCCCTCCTGCTGATCGGCTGCGCCTGTCCGTACGCCTACGGCGTGATGATCGGGAAAAGGAAACAGGGCTGGATAATCTTCGGAGCCATGATGCTTCTGCTTGTAACGACCATTGGCCTGTCCCAGTGGGCGGAGCACGCCGGGAACCCGCTGTTCCCCGGCCTGGAAATGCTTGAAGGGAAGGAAGTGCGTCTCGGCATCACGAACAGTTCCCTGTGGTCCGTAGCCACTACCGCTTCTTCCAACGGTTCCGTGAACTGCATGCACTGCAGCATGTCTCCGCTGGCCGGCGGCATCGCCCTGTTCAACATGCTGCTGGGGGAAGTGATTTTTGGGGGACTGGGCTGCGGTTTGTACGGCATGCTGATGTTCGCCATGATTACCGTGTTCCTGTGCGGGCTGATGGTGGGCCGCACGCCCGAATTCCTGGGCAAAAAGATTGAAGCGCGGGAAGTGCGGTGGTCCATGGTGGGCGTCCTGCTGCCCGGCATTGCCGTTCTGGCCATGAGCGGCCTGGCGGCCGCTACGGAGGTGGGGCGGGAATCCATCTGCAACGCCGGTCCCCACGGGCTGACGGAAATCCTGTACTGCTTCGGCTCCCAGGCCGGGAACAACGGCAGCGCCTTCGCGGGACTGTCCGTGGGCGATACGCCGTTCTATTCCCTGCTGGGCGGCCTGGCGATGCTGCTGGCCCGTTTCGGCGCCATTATTCCGGTGATGATCATTGCCGGGAGCATGGTGTCCAAAAAGACCGCCCCGCCCGCCCAGGGCACCATGGCGACGGACAACCTGATGTTCATGATCCTGCTGGTAGCCGTCGTGCTGATCGTAGGCGCCCTCACCTTTTTCCCGGCTCTGGCTCTGGGGCCCATTCTGGAGCATTTGCTCCTGTATTCGGGAAGCGTGCTGTAAGGCGCATTTGCCAACAATTCAAATTTCAAGATGATGAGAGAAGAAAAGAAAAATACATTCTGGTGCGACAAGGCCATGCTGAAAACGGCTTTCCGGGACGCATTGCGCAAATTCGATCCGCGCGCCCTGTCCAAAAACTTTGTGATACTTGTCACGGCCCTGGGCGCCCTGATCTCCACTATCGTCCTTGTCAGGGACGTGGCCGCGGGGCAGCCTTTCAGCTTTACCCTGCAAATTACGCTCTGGCTCTGGTTCACGGTCCTGTTCGCCAATTTTGCGGAAGCATGGGCGGAAGGGCGTGGAAAGGCCCAGGCGGACGCTCTGAAAAAAATGCGCGTGTACGTCAACGCCCGCCTGCTGACGGACAAGGGAACGGAGGAAATCGTTTCCGTTTCCGAACTGCGCAAGGGACAGAAGGTGCTGTGCGAAGCAGGGGACGTCATTCCGCTTGACGGCGAAGTGATTGAAGGCATTGCCAGCGTGGACGAGTCCGCCATTACGGGCGAATCCGCCCCGGTCATCCGGGAAAGCGGCGGCGACCGCAGCGCCGTGACGGGCGGCACCCGCGTGATCAGCGACGGCATTGTCATCCGCATCACGGCGGAGCCGGGCAATACCTTCCTGGACCGCATGATTGCCATGGTGGAAGGCGCCAGCCGTCAAAGGACGCCCAATGAAATCGCGCTGGGCATTCTGCTGGCGGCGCTGACCATCGTTTTCATTGCCGTGGTGTTTTCCCTGCCAGCCATGGCCGGGTACATTGAGGATTCCGCGCGGGAGCTCGGCTTCCGTGCGGATGGCCATATTTCCCTGCCGGTTCTGGTCTCCCTGCTGGTGTGCCTGATTCCGACGACGATCGGCGGCCTGCTGAGCGCCATCGGCATCAGCGGCATTGACCGTCTGGTGCGCCGGAATGTGCTGGCTACGTCGGGCCGCGCCGTGGAAGCGGCCGGGGACATCGACGTGCTGATGCTGGACAAGACCGGCACCATCACCTTCGGCAACCGTATGGCGAATGAATTCCTGCCCGCTCCCGGCGTGGAGGAACAGAAGCTGGCGGAAGCCGCCCAGCTTGCCTCCCTGTCCGATGAAACGCCGGAAGGCCGCAGCATCGTCGTACTGGCCAAGAAGCTGTTCGGCATCCGGGGAAGCCACATGGATGCCGAACATGTCGCCTTTGTCCCGTTCTCCGCCTCCACGCGCATGAGCGGCGTGGACATTGCCGGGCATGACGGCCAGCCGGCCGTCTCCATCCGCAAAGGCGCGGCGGAAAGCGTAGCGCAGTGGGTGAAGGAGCAGGGCGGGACTTTCCCGCAGGAAGTGGAGATGACCGTCCAGAACGTAGCCCGCGCAGGAGGAACCCCGCTGGTTGTAGCCAGGGGAAGGGACGTGCTGGGCGTCATTTATCTGAAAGACATTGTCAAGGGAGGCATCAAGGAACGCTTCGCCCGTCTCCGGGCCATGGGCATACGCACCGTCATGGTGACGGGGGACAATGCCCTGACCGCCGCTTCCATTGCGGCGGAGGCCGGCGTGGATGATTTCATGGCGGAAGCCACGCCGGAAATGAAGCTGGCGCGCATCCGGGAGGAACAGGCGGCTGGCCATCTGGTAGCCATGACCGGAGACGGCACCAACGACGCGCCCGCCCTGGCCCAGGCCGACGTGGGCGTGGCGATGAATACCGGCACGCAGGCCGCCCGGGAGGCGGGCAACATGGTTGACCTGGACAGCAACCCGACCAAATTGATCGAGATCGTGGAGATCGGCAAGCAGCTGCTGATCACCCGCGGTGCGCTGACGACCTTCTCCTTTGCCAATGATGTGGCCAAATACTTCGCCATCATTCCCGCCATGTTCGCGGGGCTGTTCGTTGCTGACGGCATGGTCAACGGCCCGCTTTCCGCACTGAACGTCATGGGGCTGCATTCCCCGCAGAGCGCCATTTTGAGCGCCGTTATTTTCAATGCCCTGATCATTGTGGCATTGATCCCGCTGGCCTTGAAAGGGGTTTCCTACCGTCCGTCCGGGGCCGCCTCCCTGCTGAAACGCAACATCCTCATCTACGGCGTCGGAGGCCTGATTGCGCCTTTCATCGGTATCAAGCTCATAGACATGGCCGTCACGGCCCTGCACCTCGTCTGAACAATCAAAACCCAACCTGTCGAATTATTATGAAATGGACATTTCCCAATCTGCGCCTTTTCCTGGCGCTGGCCGTCATCACCGGCGGCATTTATCCCGCGGCTGTCACACTCGTCAGCCTGGCCGTATTCCCCCACCAGGCGCATGGCTCCCTGATCCGGAATGAGCAGGGGGAAGTCATCGCGTCGGAGCTCATCGCCCAGCCCTTTACTTCCGCCAAATATTTCTGGCCCAGGCCTTCCGCCGGAGACTACGCCACCATGCCTTCCGGAGCCAGCAACCTTTCCTGGACTTCCGCAGAGCTGGTGAAGACGGTGGCGGAACGCAAGGCAGCGCTACTGAAGGCCCACGGCCTGCCGCAGGGGACGCCCGTTCCGGCGGACCTGCTTTTTGCGTCCGGCAGCGGTCTGGAGTCCTTCATCTCACCGGAGGCGGCGGAATTCCAGGTGAACCGCGTTGCCGCCGCCCGGGGAGAGGACCCGGAAAAAATCCGGAAGACGGTGGCCGAACATTTCATCAGTGGAGGCATTCTGGGGGAAAACGTGATTAACGTGATGACTTTGAACGCCGCCCTGGATAAATTGCCCCGCAGTTAGCGGCAGGGAGCAACAAGCGCCCCGGTCCGGAAAATACCCCTGCGGAGAAATCGCCCGGTTTTGGCCGGCGCCTTGGCTCTGCGTCTTTTTCCGGTCCCCGGGCGCTTGTCATTTGCAGGATGGCATCCGGGGATGAACCGGCACCCTCTTTATTTTTTGCCGTCCAAAAGAAACAGGGACGCCCCGTGCGGGTTAAGTTCCACATTCATTTCCTGCCGGATGGTGCCGGCGTCTTCCTGTTTCCACAAGTCCCGGACGTTTTGCGGAGATTTCAATTTGAGGAGGGAAAGCGGCACCTTGACGGTCCGGCGCTGGTTGCCCGTATTGAAGAAGCCGATGGCGCACCGGGTGCCGTCCAATGGTTTGACCCATACTTCGCAATCATTGGCGGATAAGACCTTTTCCGCAGGTCCGTAAAATGTCTGGTTGACGGCAATCACTTCCCTGTTGCACAGGAGGCCCCGGGTAAAATCGTCCAGATGCTCCAGATCGCATGAAATGATCAGGGGGGCGGACATAATGGACCAGAAGGACATTTGGAAATATTGTTCATCCGGAGTCAGCCGGGTGGGTTCGAAAGTGGTGTTCGCACGCCCGACTTTGCCCAGCCGGCCGATCTGGAGCATATCGGGATCATTCCAGTGTCCCGGTCTGGTGTAAGGCTGCCATTTCCCCTGGGAGGAAGCGATTTTTTTCAAGCTGCCCCAATGGTCTTCAATATCTCCGGTAGTGCGCCATACGTTGGTTATTTTGCTGATGGGACCGGCAATTTCAAACGGGGTTGAATTGGAGACGCTCAGGACAATATCCCTGCCGCTTTTTTTCAAGTCTGAGGCGATTCTCTCCGTATTAGGTACGTCGATCAGGTACCAGTCCATCTTCACGTAATCGAACCCCCATTCCGCCCACTGCCGGGCATCCTGGGTAACCATCCATACGGGGCCGACCTTGGTGGCTCCCAGTTGTTTGGACCCCGGGCAGGCGCCAAACAACTGGTCGGGTTGCGGACGTTTGTTTTCCGGAAGAGCCAGAGAGGAATAATCTCCCTGGGGATTGGGGGAAGAACCGCCTATGTAGCCGGCATAAGTGCCCATCCACGGGGAGGAATAAATCCCCGCCTTGAGTCCGAGGCTGTGGATTTCATTGCACATGGCCTTCATGTCCGGAAAGCGCTTGTTGGGCTGGATGGCGCGGTACTTGCCGCCTCTGGCGCCCTGCCAGCAATCGTCAATGTTGACGTAGCTGTAGCCGTAGCGGGCCAGCCCGGAATTTACGAGCAGACGGGCGGTTTTCAGGATGTTTTCCTGGCTTACGCCGCCGCTGTAGGAATACCAGCTGCTCCAGCCCATGGGAGGCGTCAGGCATATTTCCTGCCCGATGCGGATGGTGATGGTTCCTTGTGTTTTGCCGTGGCTGTTGCTTGCCTGCACGGGAAAGGAATAAACTCCCGGGCGGCTGATTTTACCTGTGATGATGCCGGTTTCCTTGTCCAGCTTCAGCCCTGGAGGAAGTTTGGCGGCGGCGAAGCTCATGGGGCGTTCTCCGCTGGCGCAGACGGAGAACTGGATGGGAGAGCCGGGACGGGCTCCGAAGAGCCGCGGTTCATTCAGGAGGGGAGCCGGTGATTCCGGAGGAGTCAGGCGCAGCCCGGATTCAGGGGCCGGGTACGGGGAAGGCATTTCCTTGGAGAAAACGGGCATGGGAGCCAGGAACAGAACGGAGCAGGCGAGCGAGGGGAAAAAAGAGGTCATTGTGATGTCGAATAAAAGGTAATGAGAAAGGAAGAATTCAATTTATGAAAAGAAGCAGTCCATGGCAACGACATAGTAAGATTTCCGGAGATAAATTTTTAGATAACAGGAAAAATCTTGTTTACCTATTCAACGGTTGGGACCATTCTTATGTCTAAAACACCAACATACCATGCTTAATAATCTAACAACAAAATTTCAAGAAGCGCTGATGCAGGCGCAGCAGGCCGCGGGGCGGCTGGGAAAGCCGGAAATCTCTTCTCTTGATGTTCTGGTGGCGTTGTTGGAGCAGGAAGGCGGCATTCTGCCTCCCATTCTCCGCAAGGCATCCTGTGATCCGGGACTTCTCCTTCAGGCCGCAAAGAGTGAAGTGGCCCATGAACCCACCCAGAGCGGAGCTTCCACACAGCCGCAGATAGGCCGTGACCTGGCTACCGTGATGCAGGCCGCGGAGGAAGAGCGCAAAAAGCTCAAGGACGACTACCTCAGTGTGGAACATTTCATGCTGGGCGCCCTGGACACGCAGAACAAGGTGCACCAGCTGACCGACACGTTCGGCCTGACCAAGGACAATTATCTGGCCGCCATGAAGGAAGTGCGCGGCAACCAGCGCGTAACGGACGACAATCCGGAAGGCAAGTACCAGACGCTGGAAAAATACGGCACGGACCTGACGGCCCGCGCCCGCGCCGGAAAAATCGACCCGGTGATCGGCCGTGACACGGAAATCCGCCGCGTACTCCAGATACTTTCCCGCAGAACCAAGAACAATCCCGTGCTCATCGGCGAGCCCGGCGTAGGGAAGACCGCCATTGCGGAAGGTCTGGCGCGCCGCATCGTGAACGGCGACGTTCCGGAAAGCATGCGCAACAAGCGCATCGTGTCCCTGAACATCGGGTCCATGCTTGCCGGGGCCAAGTATCGCGGGGAATTCGAGGAACGCTTGAAATCTTTCCTGAAGGAAGTGACGGAATCCAACGGTGAAATCATCCTCTTCATTGACGAACTGCACACCATTGTGGGAGCGGGCGCCAGCGAAGGGGCCGTGGATGCGTCCAACCTGCTCAAGCCCGCCCTGGCGCGCGGCGAACTGCGTACCATCGGCGCGACGACGCTGGACGAATACCGCAAGTACATTGAAAAGGATGCCGCCCTGGAACGCCGGTTCCAGCCCGTCATGGTGGCGGAACCCAGCGTGGAGGATACGATCGCCATTCTGCGCGGATTAAAGGAACGGTATGAAGTGCACCACGGCGTGCGCATCACGGATGCCGCCATCGTGGCCGCCGCCACTCTTTCCGACCGCTACATTTCCGACCGGTTCCTGCCCGACAAGGCGGTGGACCTGGTGGACGAGGCCGCCGCCCGGCTCAAGATTGAACTGGACTCCATGCCTTCGGAAATTGACCAGATTGAACGCGAAACTATGCAGCTCGAAATGGAGCGGCAGGCGCTCGCGAAGGAGGAAGACGCGGACAGCAAGGCCCGTCTGGAAAAGATCACCAAGGAACTGGCTGACCTGAAGGAAAAATCCGGTTCGATGATTGCCCAGTGGAAGAGTGAAAAAGCCGCGCTGGACGCCGTCCGCGTGGAACAGGAAAAAATAGAGGCCCTCAAGATTGAAAGCGAACGGGCCAAGCGGATGGGCGACTTGACACGCGCCTCTGAAATCACTTACGGAGAACTGCCGGAGGCCGAACGGGCCCTGGCGGAGGGAAAGGAAAAACTCAACAAGATGCAGAAGGCGGACGGAGGCCTGCTGAAGGAGGAAGTCACGGAGGCGGACATCGCCAAGGTGGTCGCCACCTGGACCGGCATTCCCGCCGCACGCCTGCAGGAAGGGGAACGCGCCAAGCTCGTCCACATGGAGGAACGCCTCGGAGCCCGCGTCATCGGGCAGAAGCAGGCGGTCAAGGCCGTGTCTGACGCCGTGCGCCGTGCCCGTGCGGGGCTTCAGGATGAAAACAGGCCCATCGGCTCCTTCATGTTCCTGGGGCCCACGGGCGTGGGCAAGACGGAACTCAGCAAGGCGCTGGCGGAATTCCTCTTTGACGATGAAAACGCCATGATCCGGATAGACATGTCCGAATACATGGAAAAACACTCCGTAGCCCGGCTTATCGGGGCTCCTCCCGGATACGTGGGCTACGAAGAAGGCGGCCAGCTTTCCGAAGCCGTGCGGCGCCGTCCCTACTGCGTGATTCTGTTTGATGAAATTGAAAAGGCCCATCCGGACGTTTTCAATGTACTTCTCCAGGTTCTGGACGACGGCCGCATTACGGACGGGCAGGGACGTACGGTGGACTTCCGCAACACGGTCATCATCATGACGTCCAACATCGGCAGCCAGTACATCCTCAATGAAATCAACGCGGAACAGCGCGAAGCCAAGGCGATGGAAGCCCTGCGGGGTCACTTCCGCCCGGAATTCCTGAACCGCATTGATGAAATCATCATCTTTGACCGGCTGACGGCGGAAGAACTCAAGGGTATTGTGGACATTCAGCTTCAGCGTGTCCGCAAGCGCTTGGAAGCCAAGGGCCTGTTCCTGCGCATGACTCCAGAGGCTACGGCCCTGGTAGCGGACCACGGCTTTGACCCCGTCTATGGAGCCCGTCCCCTCAAGCGTGCCATCCAGCACGACCTGCTGGACCCCCTCAGCCTTAAACTCCTGGAAGGAGACTTCCCGGAAGGGACGGAAATCGTGGTCCGGGAAAAGGGAGGCAAGCTTGACTTTACCAAGGAAAAGAAATAACTGAAAAGCCCGTATTTCCGGCGTGATCCGGAAGCGGACAGGGGCGCGGCATCATGCTGCGCCCCTGTTTATTGGGTAGCGCGGAGAGAAAAGGACATGCATGGGTTTCATATCTCCTTATTCCTTCCTCTCCACAGGATAAACAGTGGAACTGTTACTATTGACCTGGGCAATCTGACCTTTGAAAACAACAGGGTCGCTACAGGGGAAAACGCCATGATCCCTGCAAGGACGCGTCAGCTTATATAAGCAGCTTTTTCAATAACAATCACGCAATCAGGGAAGATAAGTCAGCCCAGGCGAACGCGGAGGCCATCCATGCCCATAGAGATATGACGCCGGATGCCCTTTGTTTCTCCAACCATGCGGCAAGGAGGGAAGAAAGGTATATGAAAGGGAAGAAAAGGAGAATGTTCAAAAAAATGACGAGTGGAAAAAGGAGTATGACAAAAACGTATTTTATTCATTATTAGAATATTAGGAATGGACATTTCTAAATTGGAAAGCAGTCCGGATAATTTTTGGTTCAAAATATATTGACAAATAAGTATGTTTTGGTAGACTTCTCGGCACGCCAACACGGCGGCAGCACGAAAGGCCAACGGCCCTGAGGGACCCGGAGAGGGGATCGATGGGAAGGGAAGCCGGCCGTCTGCAGGAAGCTTTTTTAGATAGAGAGCGCCGATAAGAAGATTTTCAAGGGAATGACTACCGAACCCTACGCAGGGCCGTCCTTTGAGCGATGAGAATCGCCCGGAGGAGTACCGGCTTGAAGGAGCGACCTAGCTCTGAGAGGGTAGGGTTGGTAGAAGCAAGGGAAGGAAAAAAGGTCGTGACGCGCGCCGTGCTGGTATAAGCGAAGAGGCATGAGGGAGACAAACCCGAGTGAAGAGCTTGCGAAGCATGGCGCAAATGAAATCGAGAGATTCCATTTGGTCCAGCAATTTCAAAAATTATATTTGATGGAGAGTTTGATTCTGGCTCAGAACGAACGCTGGCGGCGTGGATAAGACATGCAAGTCGAACGGGAGAATTGCTAGCTTGCTAATAATTCTCTAGTGGCGCACGGGTGAGTAACACGTGAGTAACCTGCCTCTTAGTGGGGGATAGCCCTGGGAAACCGGGATTAATACCGCATACGATTGAAAGATCAAAGCAGCAATGCGCTAGGAGATGGGCTCGCGGCCTATTAGTTAGTTGGTGAGGTAACGGCTCACCAAGGCGATGACGGGTAGCCGGTCTGAGAGGATGTCCGGCCACACTGGAACTGAGACACGGTCCAGACACCTACGGGTGGCAGCAGTCGAGAATCATTCACAATGGGGGCAACCCTGATGGTGCGACGCCGCGTGGGGGAATGAAGGTCTTCGGATTGTAAACCCCTGTCATGTGGGAGCAAATTAAAAAGATAGTACCACAAGAGGAAGAGACGGCTAACTCTGTGCCAGCAGCCGCGGTAATACAGAGGTCTCAAGCGTTGTTCGGAATCACTGGGCGTAAAGCGTGCGTAGGCTGTTTCGTAAGTCGTGTGTGAAAGGCAGGGGCTCAACCCCTGGATTGCACATGATACTGCGAGACTAGAGTAATGGAGGGGGAACCGGAATTCTCGGTGTAGCAGTGAAATGCGTAGATATCGAGAGGAACACTCGTGGCGAAGGCGGGTTCCTGGACATTAACTGACGCTGAGGCACGAAGGCCAGGGGAGCGAAAGGGATTAGATACCCCTGTAGTCCTGGCAGTAAACGGTGCACGCTTGGTGTGCGGGGAATCGACCCCCTGCGTGCCGGAGCTAACGCGTTAAGCGTGCCGCCTGGGGAGTACGGTCGCAAGATTAAAACTCAAAGAAATTGACGGGGACCCGCACAAGCGGTGGAGTATGTGGCTTAATTCGATGCAACGCGAAGAACCTTACCTGGGCTTGACATGTAATGAACAACATGTGAAAGCATGCGACTCTTCGGAGGCGTTACACAGGTGCTGCATGGCCGTCGTCAGCTCGTGTCGTGAGATGTTTGGTTAAGTCCAGCAACGAGCGCAACCCCTGTTGCCAGTTACCATCGAGTAATGTCGGGGACTCTGGCGAGACTGCCCAGATCAACTGGGAGGAAGGTGGGGACGACGTCAGGTCAGTATGGCCCTTATGCCCAGGGCTGCACACGTACTACAATGCCCAGTACAGAGGGGGCCGAAGCCGCGAGGCGGAGGAAATCCTGAAAACTGGGCCCAGTTCGGACTGTAGGCTGCAACCCGCCTACACGAAGCCGGAATCGCTAGTAATGGCGCATCAGCTACGGCGCCGTGAATACGTTCCCGGGTCTTGTACACACCGCCCGTCACATCATGGAAGCCGGTCGCACCCGAAGTATCTGAAGCCAACCGCAAGGAGGCAGGGTCCTAAGGTGAGACTGGTAACTGGGATGAAGTCGTAACAAGGTAGCCGTAGGGGAACCTGCGGCTGGATCACCTCCTTTCTATGGAGTAAGTGCAGCATTGACTGCATAGGTCGGCTCTCGTCCCGAGGGATGAGAAAGCGTATCTCGCGAGGGAGCGCAACGAACTACAACAAGATGTGTAAAGCAGGCTCGCCTTTGAGCGGAGCCGGTACGACGTGCGTCACGGCCTTTTTTTCAGAAAGAACCGCAACTGGGGGTATAGCTCAGTTGGTAGAGCGCCAGCTTTGCAAGCTGGATGTCCGGGGTTCGAGTCCCCGTGCCTCCACCAGTTTCGGTAAGCGGGTTGAAAGAGGAAAAGAACTGTTAACTATTAACCATTACTTGTTAACTATTAACTGTTACCTATTCCCTATCAACTGCAAGAGACCCAAGCCGGGCCTGTAGCTCAGTTGGTTAGAGCACGCGCTTGATAAGCGCGGGGTCACAGGTTCAAGTCCTGTCAGGCCCACCAAGAAATTGCTTATTGGAAGGAAGACGAAAATTGACATCTGCGTGGCAAAGAAAACGATTGCTGAGAAGCAATCGCTTTCCAACAAGTGGGTAGTTGAATAACAACAACTACAACAACACAAAAACATGCATACCAAGATAAAAAGACAATACAGTAAGTCACGAAAGGGCTTTGTGGTATTGTAGGAGTGGTAAAAAACTTTTGCAATATGATGAAGTAAGTAAGGGCGTACGGTGAATGCCTTGGTGCCAACAGGCGAAGAAGGACGCGGCAAGCTGCGAAAAACCTCGGGAAGCTGCAAGCAAGCGATGATCCGGGGGTGTCCGAATGGGGTAACCTGACTGGGGTAATACCTGGTCGTTCATACCTGAATACATAGGGTATGAAACGCAATACCCGCTGAAGTGAAACATCTCAGTAAGCGGAGGAAAAGAAAGAGAAATCGATTCCGTAAGTAGTGGCGAGCGAAAGCGGATGGAGCCCAAACCGAAGGTACTCCTTCGGGGTTGTAGGACCACGACATATTCGACCATAGTGGATAGTAGAACAGTCTGGAAAGGCTGGCCATAGAAGGTGAAAGCCCTGTAGACGAAATCCAGAGTGGGAATTAGTGGTATCCTGAGTAATACATCACACGTGGAACGATGTATGAATCAGCGCGGACCACCGCGCAAGGCTAAATACTAGTTGGCGACCGATAGTGAACAAGTACCGCGAGGGAAAGGTGAAAAGAACCGCTGTGAGCGGAGTGAAATAGAACCTGAAACCGTATGTCTACAAAGTGTCAGAGCAGAGCAATCTGCGATGGCGTGCCTTTTGTTTAATGAGTCTGCGAGTCAGTGTTTGTGGCAAGACTAAGGGCTTCCGGCCCGGAGTCGCAGCGAAAGCAAGTCCGAATAGGGCGCATTAAGTCGCAGGTACTGGACCCGAAGCGGAGGTGACCTACCCTTGGCCAGGTTGAAGCATGGGTAAAACCATGTGGAGGACCGAACAGGTGAACGTTGAAAAGTTCTCTGATGAGCTGAGGGTAGGAGTGAAAGGCTAATCAAACCCCGTGATAGCTGGTTCTCTTCGAAATGCATTTAGGTGCAGCGTCACGTGCTGATGCGCGGGGGTAGAGCACTGACAAGGCTAGGGGGCACACCCGCTTACCAAACCTTATCAAACTCCGAATACCGTGCAATGGAACGTGGCAGTGAGACAGTGGGGGATAAGCTTCATTGTCGAGAGGGAAACAACCCAGACCAGCAGCTAAGGTGCCTAAATAACGCTGAGTGGAAAGGATGTGGGATTACACAGACAGTGAGGATGTTGGCTTAGAAGCAGCCACCATTTAAAAAATGCGTAATAGCTTACTCATCGAGTGATCCTGCGCCGAAAATGATTGGCGATCAAGCGTTATACCGAAGCTCTGGACTTTGCCGCAAGGCAGAGTGGTAGAAGAGCGTTGCATGCGCATTGAAGGGTGATGGCGACTGACCCTGGAGCGCATGCAAGTGAGTATGCAGACATGAGTAACGTAAAGCCGGGTGAAATCCCCGGCCGCCGTAAACCCGAGGTTTCCAGGGCAACGTGTTTCGTCCCTGGGTTAGCCGGGACCTAAGCCGAGGCCGAGAGGCGTAGGCGATGGATATCAGGTTAATAATCCTGAGCTCGCGACCCTTAAACTGGGGGGACGCATGAGAAGAGATGACCAGGTTATTGAATTCCGAGCTGGGTCCACGGACCCAGCGCATCATCAAATCGAGTGCCAAGAAAAGCCCCAGCGTATGCTAAGCGACCCGTACCGCAAACCGACACAGGTGGGTGGGTAGAATATACCAAGGCGTAAGAGTGAAACCTGGTTAAGGAACTCGGCAAATTAGCCCCGTAACTTCGGAAGAAGGGGTGCCTGCAGCGATGCAGGCCGCAGAGAAATGGCCCAACCGACTGTTTATCAAAAACACAGCACTCTGCAAAGACGCAAGTCGAAGTATAGGGTGTGACACGTGACCAATGCCGAAAGATTAAGGCAAGGGGTTAGCCGCAAGGCGAAGCTCTGAACCCAAGTCCCGGTGAATGTCGGCCGTAACTATAACGGTCCTAAGGTAGCGAAATTCCTTGTCGGGTAAGTTCCGACCTGCACGAATCGTGAAACGAGTTGGGCACTGTCTCAACCAGGCGCTCAGTGAAATTGTAGTGGCGGTGAAGATGCCGCCTACCCGCAGAAGGACGGAAAGACCCTATAGACCTTAACTGTAAGCTGTCATTGTTTCTTCGGTTTTAATGCTCAGAGTAAGTGGGAGACGCTGAAGATGCCCTTTAGGGGGCATCCGAGTCATCAATGAGACACCACCCTTTGAAACTGGAGGATCTAACCCTGAGCCGTGAATCCGGCCAGAGGACCGTGTCAGCCGGTCAGTTTTACTGGGGCGGTATCCTCCCAAAGAGTAACGGAGGAGCGCGAAGGTGGGCTCAGCCCGGTTGGCAACCGGGTGTCGAGTGCATGGGCATAAGCCCGCCTAACTGTGAGACCAACAAGTCGAGCAGATGCGAAAGCAGGCCCAAGTGATCCGGCGGTAGAAAGTGGAATTGCCGTCGCTCAACGGATAAAAGGTACCTTAGGGATAACAGGCTGATCACGCCCAAGAGTTCATATCGACGGCGTGGTTTGGCACCTCGATGTCGGCTCGTCGCATCCTGGGGCTGGAGAAGGTCCCAAGGGTCCGGCTGTTCGCCGGTTAAAGCGGCACGCGAGCTGGGTTCAGAACGTCGCGAGACAGTTCGGTCCTCTATCCTCTGTGGGCGTTGGAAAATTGAGGGGTTCAGACCTTAGTACGAGAGGACCGGGTCTGACGCACCACTGGTGCATCGGTTGTACTGTCAAGTGCATGGCCGAGTAGCTAAGTGCGGAAGGGATAAGCGCTGAAAGCATCTAAGCGCCAAGCCCATCCCAAGATGAGTTTTCCCTATAGGTTCGTGGAAGACCACCACGTCGATAGGTCGCAGGTGTAAGTGCAGCAATGTATTGAGCCAAGCGATACTAATCACCGATAGACTTCATCATATTACATCACACTCCCAATCGTGAATACAACTTACCAAATGTCCTATTCACCATATGCATGAAATAACACCACCAGCCACGCAGATGTCAGTTTACGCTGACCCCCTTCCCAATAACACATTCACCTTAAACAGGAAGAAAATCTCCTTGCCACACAACAAACACTAAAAAAATCCCCCCCAAAAAAGCACCCCTAACAAGGGCGCCGGGCAGGCAGGATGAAGCCCCTCCCAACAGAGAAGCTCCCCCCTGAAGCCCGGTGGCCAGAGCGCAGTGGTCCCACCCGGTCCCGTTCCGAACCCGGAAGTGAAACGCTGCCGCGCCAATGGTAGTCGGACGATAGGTCCCGCAAGAGTAGGTCGCCGCCGGGATTTTTTACCATCAAGCCCCTGGAGTTTAAACAACTCCAGGGGCTTGTTCTTTTTCTTGAAAACAACCCATTTAAACATGCCATTAAGATATTAATGGACTCAATGGACCTAAGGGACACGGTAAACTTAATGGACAGAGGGGGCTCCGGAAACTTAAGGGACAAAGAGAGTTTGATGTCGGCACCATTACGGCCAATATGTCCACTAAAAAATTGTAACGAACACTTGAAAAGAACCACGGAACTTAAGGACCACTGGAAAACAAAGGCTGGTCTTTATACAAACCGCTGTCTGTGATCTTGCCCCATTAAGGAAATTGCGTATGGTAAGCTTCTGATAAGCTTTCACCATGAAAAAAATTTTGCTGCTTTTCCTGTTGGCTTGTTCCGTTTCCATGGCTTCAGCCAGAGAGTTGAAGATTTTTTTACTGACGGGCCAGTCCAACTCTTTGGGGGCAGTGAAAGGCAGTCCCGCTTCACCGGAGCTGCTGAAGAAGTATGAACCGCAGGCCACGCTGTACTGGCATGAGAATTTCGGGCAGCGGGAGGGGGTGTTTCCCGGAGCTTCCACGGCCTGGGAACAAGTTCGGCCTGCGATGCCGCGCTATAACGGTAATTTGTGCATGGGGCCGGAGTACGGGTTTGCCTTTACCTTGGAGAAAAACGGGTGGTTCAAGGATGCGGATGTTGCAGTCGTAAAGGCCTCCAGGGACGGAGGGGACAATTCCCACTGGCAGAAGCACGGCCAGGCTTATCAGGCACTGGTGCAGGCTGTTAAAAACGCTTGCGGGGCTGTGGACAGGTCCAGATATTCCAAGGTAACGTTTTCCGGGCTCCTGTATTTGCAGGGGGAGAGCAACACGGGCACTTCCGTTCCGGAAAGTGCGTCCCGTTTTCTGGAGTTGCTGAACGATCTGTCGGCAGATCTGAAACCTTACGGAGATACGTCTGCTCTGGCTGCGCAGAAGGCCATCATTGGGGAGAATGCGAACTGGGACGGCAGGAATGAAACGGATGCGGAGACTGGAAATATTACCGGAGGGCTGGAAGGCCGCGATACCACCGTACAGGGAAAAACGACTCAGCAGGTCATGAAGAGTCTGGCGGCTTCCCGTCCGGGCATGGGCTATGCTCCTACCAGAGACCTTCCCAAGCTGACGGCAGGGGACACTATGGGAGTGCATTACAGTGGGGCTGCCCAGATCAGCATCGGTGCGCGGTTTGCCTACGAAGCGGCCCGGCTGGCGGGAAAGGATGCGGGCTCTGTCCGCAGTGGCCGCTACGATGTTCCGCTGGGAGCGCCGGAAGCATGGATGAACAGGAAGCAGCCGGGAAAAAACGTGTGTGTATGGAATGTGGCTTCTTCCATCAAGCCGAGCGTGGTGTCCGGCACAGTAAAATTGTTCGGCATACGGGTGGAAGATCCGGCGGTGAATACGGTGGTGATTGAAGGTGCTGGCGCGTCCGGGGACCGGCTGGTGCTGGGACCGGGAGGCATTCGCCTGTCGGAAGGAAAAAATCTGCTCATCAAGGGAAATGTTCAACTGGCGGGACGGCAGACCTGGAACATTCCCGGTGGTTCCGCGGTAACGATAGCGTCGCGGGAACCTGCGGCGCTGGACGGGAAGGCTCTGCCTGGGCTTCTGTCCGGACAGGCGGAGGTGCATGTCGTCCGGGAAAATGGAGGGGAGCAGCAGAGTGCGGCCAAGATTGTGTTCAGGAATGTGCGGACTTCCTCCCTGAAGTGTTCCTGGGTGTTGTCCGCGGGAACGGAGATGTTTTTGGAAGGGATGGACGGACAGTCATTGAATTTGGGACGGATTACGGTCAGGAAAGGCGCAGTCCTGAATTTGAACGGAACGAGATTGCCCGCAGGCTCCGTCGTCAATGAGGGCGGCACGGTGAATGAATGACCGGCAATGAGAAATAGCATGTCTTGGGGTACTCCGGGGGCGGTTTTCCCCGGCGGTAGGGCTCGCCTGAAAATAATGGCAGCCTTCCATGCAAGCCATGCGGGCTTTTGTCTGCCGCTTATTCACAATCCCGGCATGTGCGGAAATCCTTTTCATGGCGGGAAAAAGGGATATTCCACGCGCGTTTTATTTACATGAAACGGTGTTTGGGAAATATTGATGGTTAAGCCTTCTGCACTATATTTGGCGTACTTTTTTCTTTATGGACGCGCTATATGGTAGTATGGTTCCGGCATGAGATGTGTTCAGTGCGGTCATCTGGAGGACAAGGTCATCGACTCCCGCATGTCCAAGGACGGGACGACGATTCGCCGCCGCCGTGTCTGCCTGAGGTGCGATTACCGCTACACGACGTATGAACAAATCGAGCGTACGGAGTTGCGCGTTGTGAAGAGGGACAACCTGCGGGAAGCCCTGAACCGTGAAAAAATCTTAAGGGGCCTCGTCAAAGCCTGTGAAAAGCGCCCCGTCAGCATGGACCGCCTGGACCGCGCGGTGGAGGAAATCATCTCCGAACTGCACCGGGACCACCTGCGGGAAGTGCCGTCCAGCGAGATCGGCAAGAAGGTGATTGAAAAGCTGTACGCCATTGATCCCGTAGCCTACATCCGCTACGTGTCCGTGTACCGCCAGTTTTCCAATGTGGAGGAATTCATTCAGGAAATCACTCAGATGCGCCACCAGACGCTGATTGATCCCCTTCAGCGCAAATTGCCCATTTTATAACGTCTTCCCATCCATTTTCCATGATCGGCTTCAGAAACAACAGACCTCTGCTCAAACTCGGCGACTTCCTGATCGCCGAGTACGGTGAGCAGTGGCTGGCCGACGCGCTGGAATCCGCCGCGCGCCAGGCGGGAACGACTTTGCCGTTCAAGGAAGACCTGCTCGCTTCCGTCCGCTATTATCTGGAGCATGAATGCGACCTGTCCGTCATGTCCCTGTCCGACCTGTATGACCGCATCCGCCGCATGCTCCGGGACGTGGGCCTTGCCCATCTGGCCAGGGAATTGAAAGACATGACGCCGCCCATGACGGTCAGCGTGGCGGAGATCGCGCGCAGCGTGCCGTTCTGGCTGTTCTTTGACGGTGAGCTGAGGCAGTACCTTTCCCGCCTCCGGGAACAGGGCATTACCCGCTACCGTTTTACGGATAAAAAGGAATGTGTTCTGGCCCTGCAGGGAAAGAAGCGCTGGAACAGCACCAGCCAGCATTTGCTGGAAGATTTGGACTTCCTGCTTTCCCGGTATGAGGAAGAGGATTCCGGTCGTTGACCGGAGATTCGGCGGAAAGTGATTTCACGGCGTTTCCGTTCCGGCATGCGTCTGAGTTGCAGGGTGGGGGCGCCGAGAACGAAGGATTGGTACACTTCCTGCTTTTCCGGCAGTTGCAGAGCCTGGAGAAGAGGCTGGTATTTGAGCATCCGGCATCCCAGGACCAATCCGCCCATGTAGCAGCATCCCAGTCCCAGGGAAGTCATGGCCAGCATGATATTCTGGGAAATGACGGTGGCGTCTTCCCGGCCGGTTTGCGATGCCGCCGGACCGGTCAGCAGAATCAGTGCCGGAGCTCCGTACAGAATGGGGTCTTCGCCCCGCGCCTGAGTCTGCCGGCGCAGGGTATGCGTAGCGCTTTCAAAAATCACGGACCGGTAGTCCCTCCGGTTCAGGGCCAGTTTCAGGAAGAAGCGCGTCAGAGGGAACCGGGCCAGCTTCTCCAGTTTCCCGTACATATGCATGGCCGCCTTCCTGATGTGGGCGAGGGCGTCCGGATGCTCGATGACTATCAGACGGATTTCCTGGGCGTTCAGGCCGGATTGGGAGTATTCCGCCACGCGGCGCATGAGGTCATAGGCTTCCCTGCCGACGGGAGAGGGCTTGAAATGCCGGACGCTCCTGGTTTTCATCAGCAGATTCAGGAATCCCTGCTCATCCGGGACGGGACCGATGGGTTCCGTTTTTTTAACGGTGGCATGGCTGATAGCCTGCCGAGGGCAGACGGCGACGCAGTGGCCGCAGTTGATGCAGTGCTGTTCTGCGGCTTGTTCCAGGGAGTCGAATCCGCAAAAGCGGGTGAGGATGCAGGCTTTTTTGCACAGGCCGCAATGGATGCACTTTTCTTGGTCAATAGTCACTTTCATATCTGGCGGAAATGGAGTTCCGCTCAGAATAGGGCGACAGGGATTTTTTGACAAGTAGGCACTGTTTTGTAATATAGTACCCAAAAAGTTACTGAAGCCATGAAGAACCCCCCTTCCACCTACCGCTGCCCCTGCGGGGCAACTCTTTCCCTGATCGGGGGGAAATACAAGATTGTGATCCTCTGGTTTCTTTACCAGAACTCCGTTCTCCGGTTCAATGAACTGCACCGGCTGGTTCCGGAGGCCACGACCAAGATGCTTGCCCAGCAGCTCCGGGAACTGGAGGCGGACAAGCTGGTGGAGCGGAAAGTCTATCCCGTCGTTCCTCCCAAGGTGGAATATTCCCTGACGCCGTTCGGCAGGAGCGTTCTTCCCGTGCTGGAAGCCATGAACGCGTGGGGAGCTTCCTATCTGGAGGCGCACGGAGCCTGACCGTCCTCCTTCTCTCTTACAGATGTTTTGGAGCGGGGCCGTTGAGAACCTTGTCGGCTCGGATCAGGGCGGCGTCAATATTCTCGCAAATGTTGTAGCGCTTCAATTCCCGGTAAAAGGGAGCGTGGCGGATGACATCCAGCGGCTGGGGCTGCACGCCGCAGACAAGCAGGGTACAGCCGTGTTCCCGGCACTGGTGGCAGAAGTCGGACAGGACGTTCAGACCGGTGGCGTCCAGCGCGGGAACCAGCCGCATGCGCAGGATGACTACCTTCGTATCGTGTTCCAGCGTTTTCAGTACCTGGTCCTTGAATTGCTCCACCGCTCCGAAGAAGAAGGGGCCCTTGACGTCGAACACTTCCACTCCTTCCGGGATATTGAGTTTGGCTGTGGAACGGTCTCCGCTGTCTTCGGAATCGTCGTCCAGCAGTTCGTTCTTGATGGCGGAAACGTCGCTGATCTGCGCCATCCGGCCCATGAAGAGCAGGGCGGCCAGCACCACGCCCACTTCCACGGCCACGACAAGGTCCACAAAGACGGTCAGCAGGAAGGTGATCACCAGCACGGCCGCGTCCTGCCTGGGGCCCTTCAGCAGGCGGCGGAAGGTGTGCATCTCGCTCATGTTGTAGCACACGACGGTCAGGATGCCCGCTAGCACGGCCAGCGGGATTTGCTGGGCATATTGCGCGAAGGCCATCAGGATGGCCAGCAGTGTCAGGGAATGGATCATCCCGGAAACCGGGCTTTTTGCCCCCGCCTTGATGTTGGTAGCCGTGCGGGCAATTGCTCCGGTGGCCGGAATGCCGCCGAACAGGGCGGAGCCGATGTTGCCGATGCCCTGGGCGATAAGTTCCATGTTCGGTTTGTGCCGTCCGCCCGTCATGCCGTCCGCGACGGACGCGCTCAAGAGGGATTCAATGGCCGCCAGCAGGGCGATGGTAAAGGCGGGCGCCGTCAGCGCGCCCACGTTGTGCCACTCGATATGGGGGAGGGATGGCATGGGCAATGTGTTCGGCAGGCTGCCGAAGGCCTGCCCGATGGTGGCTACGGGGAGTGTGAAGGCCACGGAAACGGCCGTCATTCCCAGCATGCCTACCAGCATGGCCGGGCCCTTGGGCCAGAAGCGGCGGCTCAGCAGGGTAAGAATGACGGTTCCGGCGGCCAGTCCCAGCGCGGCCCAGTTGACGGTGTGGAAGTGCTGGAAGTAACACGCCCATTTGTCGATGAAATCACCGGGAATTTTCTCTGCAATGGTGAGGCCGAAGATGTCCTTGATCTGTGTGGAGAAGATCACCACGGCAATGCCGGAGGTAAATCCCGTGGTGACGGGGAAGGGGATGAAGCGGATGAGCGCCCCCATGCGGCAGACGCCGAAGATGATGAGAAAGACGCCCGCCATCAAGGTGCAGATCAGCAGGCCGGAGGCGTGATACTGTTCCAGCACGCCCATAATGATGATCACAAAGGCGCCTGTGGGGCCGCCTATCTGGTACTTGCTGCCGCTGAACAGGGAAATGAGGAACCCGGCCACAATGGCGGTGACAAGCCCCTGGGACGGGGAAAGCCCGCATGCAATGGCGAAGGCCATGGCCAGAGGAATGGCTACGACGCCCACGGTCAGCCCCGCGAAGAGGTCTGAGAGGAATGTTTGCCTGGTGTAGGTTTTGAGGGAGGAAACGAGAGCTGGTTTGAACATGGCTGCCGGATCTGGGGCTATGGCGCTGTGCCATGCCGGGGATGGTTGGAAAACTCCCCCTGTCTGCGCCTGAGGGCGCGCCGTGGAGGCGGACGGCCGGCTCTTCGTTCCGTCCGCCTCCTGAAGCCGTGCTATTTGGAAAGGACGTTTTCCCAGTAGGCGATGCGGCGGCGGGTATTTTCGGAATTGGGAGCCCCCGGGTTGGTACGCTGGGAGAAGGCTTTTGTCAATTCAAATACACTGCGCGCATCCGTTCCGTAGGCATCCGAGATGGAAGCGAATTGATCGTCGCTCAACTGATGAAGCGGAGTTCCGGTGGAAATGCTCATGGCGACCGCCTTGCCGACCAATTCGTGGGCCTGGCGGAAGGGAACGCCGCGGCGCACCAGGTAGTCCGCCAGATCCGTGGCCAGCAGCATGGGATCAGAGGCCGCTTCCAGGGCGCGCTCCGTGTTGACCGTCATGGCGGCGATCATCTCCGCGTTGACATCCAGGGCCAGCTTGATGGTGTCGATGGAATCGAAAAGCGGTTCCTTGTCTTCCTGAAGATCGCGGTTGTAGGTCAGCGGCAGGCCCTTGACGGCTACCATGACGGCGGTGAGGTTGCCGTACAGCCGCCCCGTCTTGCCGCGGGTCAGTTCCGCGACGTCCGGATTCTTCTTCTGGGGCATCAGGGAGGAGCCCGTCGTGTGGGCGTCGGAAAGAGTGGCAAAGCCGAATTCCGCCGTACACCACAGGATGACGTCTTCGCTCAGGCGGGAAAGATGGGCGCCGATGACGGCCAGGTCGAACAGGGTTTCCATGATGTAGTCCCGGTCCGCAATGGCGTCCATGGAATTCTCCGTGACGGCGTCAAAACCTAGTTCCACGGCTATTTCGTGGCGGTCCAGGCAAATGGTGGAACCGGCAATGGCTCCGGAACCCAGCGGAGAGACGTTCAGCCGCCTGCGGCAGTCCTTCAGGCGGTCCGCATCGCGGTTCAGCATTTCCACGTAGGCCAGGAGATGGTGGCCCATCGTGACGGGCTGGGCGCGCTGGAGATGGGTGTAGCCGGGCATCATGGCATCCGCGTATTCCCTGGCCTTCATGACCAGGGCCCGCTGCAGGCGGCGCACCTTTTCCAGGATTTCATCAATCTCCGTGCGGCAGTAGAGGCGCGTATCCGTAGCCACCTGGTCATTACGGGAGCGGGCCGTGTGCAGCTTGGCGCCGGGCGCGCCGATGCGGCGGGTCAGCTCGCTCTCAATGTTCATGTGCACGTCCTCCAGCTCCCGGCTCCAGGTAAAGTTTCCTTCTTCAATGTCTTTCAGGATGTCTTTGAGGCCGGATTCGATGGCGTCGAACTCTTCCCGGTTGAGCAATCCTGCCTTGAGCTGCGCCCGGGCGTGGGCAATGGACCCGGCAATGTCCTGGCGGAAGAGCCTCCAGTCGTAGGAGACGGACTCGCCATAGCGTTGAACCAGGTCTGCGGTGGGTTTAGAAAATCTGCCTTTCCACATGACGCCCCTGTTGTGCCCCAAGCCGCGCAGTTTTAAAAGCCTGAAATGGGTAATGGAATCAAATGGCGGGCCATTATGAGGGCCTGTCCCCGCAAATGAATGGAATATGGGGCATTTTTATTGTTCCGGCTTCCGCAGATGCAGTTCAAAGTAGAAGATTCCCTGCTGGCGGTCGTAAGGAGCATACGTACCGTGGAAGGTATTCCCTCCGTCTGAAGTTTTTCCGGTAAAATTGGCCAGTATTTCCTGATTTGGCAGATCCGTTTTCGGCAGAACCTTTGTTTCCAGCATGTCGTTTCCCGCATCGGAGCACCGATTCATCAAGCCTCCGATTATTTTCCAGGAGACGGAATTAAGCATTTGGATCTGAATGGTGTCATTGGAGCAGGTTCCCTGCACCGGAAAACGTGCAAGGTTTTTCGCATTTTGAAAACGGTTCTGCATTTCCAATTTCCCCTTAAACGAATTTCCTTCCCGTGAAAGGATGGTCAGCAGAAATTCCTCCGGCTTTTTGTTGACATGGATGGTTCCGTGATAGGCTGCCTCCACAGCCGTCTCATCCTGGTGAAACGATTGATAAAGCCGCACGCCAAACCAGATGATTACGAAGACGGTAACAAAAAAGGAAAACAGGAGAAGCCTTTTCATGGATGCAGTACCCCAATATGGGGATGTGTGCCGTATTTTTATTCTTCTTTGATTTATTTAAAACCGGGAGAGAGGGAAGGCATGCTCTTTTTGAAAATCTGTTCTCTCCAGTGCATGATTTTTCCTTCGGCATCCAGTGTCCATTTTTCCTTGGCGTATCCTTGAATGACTTTATTTTGTGCGGAGATGTAATGGAAACGGTAGATGAGTTCAATCCGGTTGTCTTTTCTGCCGCCGGCTATGTAAGTGCATTGCCTGTTTTTCCAGTTGTCCCATCCTTCCCGAATATCTTCCATCACGGCGTCATGAGTTGCCTTTTTGCCTTTAATATATTGATAATCCAATTCTCGTGCAAAAAAGCCGCTTAAATGACCCATGTCCATATTTTGTCTGGCGGCCACATAGGATTGCAGGAGCGGTTTGAACTGTCTTTCATCAAGCAGTCCGGATTTATTATTTGATGCTTCTTCTTCCAGCAGTTTGATGGCGACGGGATTGCCTGCCTTGGCCGCCATTTGCAAAGCTTCCTTCGCCTTACCCAGAAGCTGCTGTTTTTCAGGCCCGCTGGTCTGCACGGCACGGCGCCGCCAATGGATTCCGAGCTGACATGCCGCATCGGCATCCCCTTGCTTCATAAGGCGGTTAAGCCAGAGCTCCGCCAGGTTGAGTGACGCTTCCGGGGAAATGTCCGGATAACCGTGTTTTTGGTTGAGATACATATCCGCCATAAGTCTCATGGCTTCTGGAATGTTCTGATCGGCATGGGATTGGACCAGTTTTGGAATTTCCCGGTGGGCGGAGGCATCGTTCCCTTCGTAATAAATACGCCCGAGAAGGATGGCGGCTTCCGGGGAGGGTTCCGCCAGCAGGGATTTTTTAATAAGTTCAATGGCCTTGTTCCGGGATTGTTCTGCGGGAGGAATTCCCTTCAAATAAAATTCGGCAAGCTTGAGCTGAGCCAGCGGTTCTTCCTCCGCAGCCCGGACAAGCCAGGAAAAGGCCTGCTGGTGATCCCTGGCAACGCCTAAACCGGCATGGTACATGCGGTAGATCGCGAATTCCGCACCGTGATGGTGCTGTTGCGCCGCTTCTTGAAAGTAGCGGAATGCCTTATTGGTGTTTTGTTCCACTCCCGTTCCGGCCAGATAAATGCGCCCCAGCTGGAAAAGGGCATGTCCGTGATGCTGCTGCGCCGCTTTTTCATAGCACTGGATGGCCTGTTGATAGTCGGAGTCCGTGGGCTTTTCACCGGAAAGCAGAAAATCTGCTTCCGCAACCCAGTCCTGCGCCGTTTTTTCTTTTTCCACTGGTGGAACGGATGGAGCCTGCGAATTTTCTTTCGTTACGGGAGGCGACTGCTCAGGAGACAGTGGCGGGTTTACAGATGGCTCGACATGTGGCGGGGGAGTTTCGCAGGGAGGTGTATCCGCTGCAACAGCATTCTGATCGGATTCTGTTCCGCGGGAAGCGACCAGATACCATATGACGCCGCCAAGAATGATCAGGGAAATAGCGGCTATTATCCCCTTTGTCTGGAAAGAAGAATGCCTGCGGTGCGAGGCCGGCGGAGGAGGCAATTGGCAGCCTGATGAACCGGGCTGCTGTCCGAAGGGATTGGGAAATTTTCCTTCTGGAGCGGAAGATTCCGAATCCGGACAGGGAGGCAAGTCCGGAACCGTCTGTTTCTGGAGGGGAGATGGTACCGGTCCGGCAGAAGAAGCGGCAGGCACGCATACTGTTGGCGGAGGCGGTAATGAATCATTTGCCGGCTTGATTCGCTTTGAGGAAGGCTTGGCTGTTTCTTCTTCCGGACATGGAATTTCCGGCAGGGGGGGAGGTGGCAGGTCGGGTAGAGCGCTTTCCTGCGGAATGGATTTGGCCGGATCGGCAGATTGCGCTTTATGAATGGCTTCTGCCGGAGGGGGCGGCAGTGGAATATCCGCTTCATCAGGATGCTCTTGGGGAACACCGCCAATCCCTTTTTGCAAAAAGGGATTGGCTTTGTTCGGAAGCGGGGGCAAAGGGGGATCCGGCAGATCCAGGGAATCATGAGAGGAGCCCGGTGCATCGGAAGCATGGGAATGCAGGGGGGCGCCTGGCGGTGGCGGCGGAAAGTCTGGAAGAACGGGTTCCTTCATGAGAGATGAATCAATATGTTTTATCTAATTTGACATGATTTGCTTTCCTGCAATTCATCGTCGTCGTAATCCGGCTCCTTTCCTTTCCTCTTTGGCATTTTTTTGAATGAATCAAGGATATAGGGAATGAGAGAAAGGACGCATACCCCAAAATAAGTGATCACAGGAAAACAAAGGAATACGATGGATAATATCGTGACTAATCCGAAAGCTTCTGGCGTTTTTCCGGTATTTGGCAGACTATCCATGTAGGAAGGAGAATAGTTTCTTGTTCTCATGCCGCCATAAGGAGACGGTCCGTTATAATAGCTCGTGGCAACAGGGGAGGTATTTCTTGCATCGTTGTTCTGAGTGGCGGTAGAAAGAGATATACTGGAAATAACGGTAGTCAGGATGGCCCCCGCAAGAAGAATTGGAGCACTTAAATGGGCGGTAATTCCAAAGAGGCGGATGAAGAAACGGAAAAAGGCAATGGGTTCGTGCTGGGCTTCCGCCTTTTTCCAGATGCATGTGAAGAACCGATTGGAACGCAGGCATAGCCATGCCGTCAGATAACAAGTAAACCCGACCGCCAGGAAGAGCGGTATATATACGGGCTCCGTGAACATTCCGATAATGCAGGGAATAATCAGAAAGAGAGAGGCGATTGCCATCAGACGGGGAAAGAGCATGCTGGCCAACGGAATTTTAACTGAAGTTAACAGCTTTATATTGGTCTCCGTGAACAGATAGCAAATATACTGGAAGAAAAATCCAAGAAAAATGCCGATGAAGATGCCTACCCAGGCAAAAGCAGGATTGACGATTAGTCCGATTGTCACGCACAAAATAACTGTGGACAACCATACAAAGTATACCTGGAGCATCCCCATTTTAATAAGGGCATGCTCAAATGAGGCGGAATTCTCAGGATTGAATTTTCCAAAGGTTATAACTTTGGCCAGCCATGCACCGACTTCGCTATTGAATTGAATGAGCCGTTCAAGTCTGTGCGTAAAGCCTTTCCGAAGAGGCTGCACAGGGTCTGCCGGAGCAGGGGCAGCAACTGCTTGCGCGGGTTTTGGAACGGAAGCGGAGACATCCGCCGGAATGGGAGCAGGCAGTTCCGCAAATGTGATCCATTTTTTTTCAATGGTGGAAATAACGTAAGTGCTGTCTGTAATGGTTCCGTCTTGGTGAAGGTTTTTCAGTTGGGTCAAAGTCAGGGGGCCGACGTTTGCGCCTTCGGGAGAAAGGTAATAGTAAATGGCTTGGTTTTCCATGATGGTATGGGCGTGGGATGAATGGCTAATATTGGCTGCGCACGTTTTTCTGTTCACCTTTCAGGGATTGATTACGTTTTTGCAGTTGTTTCTGTTGCTGTTGCAGGCTCGCATTGTCCTGTTCCAGTTGATGAATGCGGGCTTTTGCGGCTGTATTGGAATCGAAGATGCCTCCTTCGAATGAACAGGCGGGCAGCAATGCCAAGGTAGCTAAAAGGAAGATATGTGTATTCATGATTATTGAGGCACAGTTAACGGATACTGAGGTTTTTCAGGTCCTTGCGCTGGGCGGAGTAGGTTTTCCTGGAGCTTTGAAGTTTGGATAATTCTTCTTTCAGGTCGTTGACTTCCTGAGTATTCGGAGAACTGGCAACTGCCTGTTTTGCCGTACGTATGTCCTTGTCCAGCAGGGCCATTTTATAATCTATGTCCTTCAATCCCTGTTTGATTGATTCATTGTGGTTTTTGATGGCCATGGCGTCATGAGACGATTTAAGTTTTTGTTTTTCCGTTTTCAGGGAGGCAATGGATTTGGAAAGGTGCCTGTTTTCCTTGTTCAAGTCCTTGATGCGTTTCTGGCTTTGCTTGATATTGGCCTGGAGGTATTCTTCCTGGCTCCTGTAGGCCGCACGTTCCCGGACAATGGAGTCCCCCCATTTGGACCCCATATGGTACCCTACGTATCCTCCGATCAGCGCCCCCGCCCCGGCAATTAAACCGGCCGTTTTATTGTTTGCTCCAAAAAGTTTGGCTATTCCAAAAGCGGTGCCTCCACCGATGGCGGCTCCAGCCCCTGTTCCTACCGTTTTGGCCTGGGCCCGGGTTCTATCGTCCTCGGAACCGGAATAATTTTTCGTAAAGGCGCACGAACCCAGCAGGCTGATCCCCAGGCTGAGTGTCGCGATCATCGGAATTATTTTGTTCATGTTCATATGTTGGATTGAATGAAAGGCGGGCAGCATCTTGGGGGATTTCCTGAAATCAAGGAATATCAAAAACTATGTAAGTTATTGCCATTATGGTAATGCAGATGGGAATGTGATGTCAATATTCTTTTTAATAGTAAATAAGTTCCATTCATTTCTTCCTTTTGATTCATGCTCAGATTGATTTGGAATAAATGTTGGAAAATTAAAAAATGTATTGAATGTTATGTGAAAATTAATGAGAAAAGGCGATTTTGCGATGTACGGAATTTATTGATTATTTTTGATTTAATGTATTCTGATTCCCGTAACGAGGGATATGCCGGAATGCATATTTTGTGAATTGGGGGGAATGGATGTAAGATATTTTTCAATGAATGATGAATCCGGACAATGGAAACGGGCGGATTTGCGAGAACGCGCGGAGGCGAAAGCGGCGGAATTGGCCGCGGAAGGAGTGGAATTGCACCCCGTGGCGGCTTCCGGACGGAATCTGGCAAGGAACTTCTGGGGCCGGGAATGGATGAAGAGCCTGGGAGCCTGCGAGGTGTACGGCATGCGGCTGGCTCCCGGAAGAACGTATTTGCGCTATAGCTGCGTTCTGGACATGAAGGTGTCCCCCGGCCGGATAGACGCCCTGGTGATGGGGGAGCATTTGTATGAGGCAAGCGTGGAGGCGGCGACTCCGGACGAGGAATCGCTGGAGCGGCTCCGTGCGCAGTGCGCCGGACATATCGGGTCCTGGATTGATTTGCTGAAAGGGAATTTATCCCCGGAGCTGCTGCGTATTTTGTGCGACCCTGAAAGCGGCCTTTTTCCCAGGCCGGAAGAGTGGCGCTTTTCCTGTTCCTGCCCGGACTGGGCGGATTTGTGCAAGCATGCGGCGGCGGTCTTGTACGCGTTCGGCGTGATGCTGGACGATCAGCCGGAACTGTTGTTTATGTTGCGGGGAATTGACGCGTCCATTCTGATTCCGGATGCTCCGGAACCGGCTTCCGGCAGAGAAGACGCCCTGGACAGGGATGCAGGCTCCCTGTCCGACATGTTCGGGATTCGGCTGGATTGAGCCGGTTTCCGGCTTTACGGCTTCCGGCATCCCTTGAACAGCCAGCCGGGAAGAGGGTGGCCGTCTTTTTTGATGAATTGGCGGTAGAGCGGTTGTTCCGGGTGGTAGAGCGTTCCTCCGTAGCTTTCCTGCCGGTGTGTCCGCATGAGGGCGACGTCCGTAGAGAATGTCCTCAGCTTTTCCGTTACACAAATCACGGAAGGAATGGCAGTGAGTGCCACGTAAACGGCCAGGAGGATGCGGGACCGCGTGCCTCCGGTGCGGAAAGCGTACAGGAAGAGAAAGGCGAGGAAGGGGTAAAGCACGGCGGGGGCCTTGAACAGAAGTTCGTTGTTCATCATGCCCGTCCGGAAAAAGAGGCCGCATGCCATTCCTCCCAGAGTGATGTAATACAGGGGCATGCGCCTGCAGGCAGGGAAAAGGAGTGTCCCCGGCAGGAGTACATTCAGAAGCAGGGAGAGAAGGAAGCTGGCGTACTTGACGGAGTCCGGATAAAGCACCATCCTTTGCATGGTGTAGTGAAACGCCGCCGCGTATCGGTCCGCAAGCAGGCAGGAGAATTGGCCGCCCCCGTCCAGATGGGCGTAAAAGAGGCTCATAACCGCCACGCACAGGAACCCTATCCAGAAAACGGGACGGCGCAGGAGAGTGCGCAGGCGTTCGCCCGTACCGGGCCCGGATGCCTTGTTCCGGCTGTCTCGGAAGAGTGTTTCATGCAGAATGAAGGGGAGCAGAATCAGGGCCGCCAGGGGAGAACCGGGCAGCAGCAGGGCTCCCATCAGGTAGTAGCCGGAGGCGGGCAGGGAACGCGTCAGGACCAGGACCGAACACAGAAGTGCCGGAACGGCATGGTTGAATGTGTTGAATATTTGGGATGGAATGCCGATGAACAAGGCTATTTGGGCGTGGTATTCCGGAAACAGGTACGAGAGGGGCATGCCCAGGCAGTTCAGCGACGCGGCGGGCGAACCGAGACAGAGGAGAAGCAGGGCCCACCAGGCGGTTTTCCGGATTCCCCAGCGGCATGCCGCTGTCAGAAGCGCCAGTTCCAGCCCCAGGAAAGTCCATCCCGTCAGCAGCCAGGGGGCGTATGCAGCAGGGCAGAAGGACGCCGCGCAGGCAGGCGGCAGCCAATGGCCCAGATAGTAGATGAAATGGTGCCCGTCCGGCATGACGAGAGGCCATGGTTCCGCGATGAGCTGTCCGTAAATGGCGTTGCGGATGGTGAAGTCCGCATGCTGTTGGAAGTGGCCCGTAAAACCGCACAGGAATGCCAGAAGCAGACACCCGGCGGACAGAAGAAGGAGAAGAACCGTTCCGCGTTCCGTCAGGGAAAGCCGCCCTTCCGGCAGTTTCCGGCCCGTGGCGTACAGTCCGCAGGCCACGGCGGCGCAGAGAGGGAGAGAGAAGAGAGGCTGAAGCCATCCCCACAGGAACAGAATTATGGGCAGCGCCAGGTACAGCAGACTCGCGCACAACAGGGGGCGTGCGGGCAGGGAAAGGCGGGATGGCATGGTATGGGGAGGATGGGTAAAGAGTCAGTCAGTGCAGGGCAGGGGACGCCACAGCATTGCATATTTCCCTGCAAAGAAAAGTTTCCATTCCATCGGAATAAGAAAAATCCCCGGCCGCAAATGCGGCGCGGGGATGGGAGATTGTTTTGTATCAATCTCGGCGGGAATGGGTTAGAAGAGACCGAATCCGTTGCCGTAGCGGGCGGATTCCCCCAGTTCCTCTTCAATGCGGAGAAGACGGTTGTATTTCGCCATGCGGTCGGAACGGCTCAGGGAGCCGGTTTTAATCTGCCCGGCGTTGGTGCCTACGGCAATGTCCGCGATCGTGGCGTCTTCCGTTTCTCCGGAACGGTGGGAAATGACGGCCGTATAGCGGCTGCCCATGGCCAGTTCCACGGCATCCAGCGTTTCCGTGAGGGAGCCGATCTGGTTGACTTTTACAAGAATGGAGTTGCCTACGCCCAGGCGGATGCCCTTGCGCAGGAATTCCACATTGGTGACAAAGAGGTCGTCCCCGACGAGCTGGGTGTTTTTGCCCAGCTTGTCCGTCAGGATTTTCCAGCCGTCCCAGTCGTTTTCCGCGCAGCCGTCTTCAATGGAGACGATGGGATATTTCTTTTTCAGTTCCACGTAGTAGTCCGTCAGTTCTTCCGCCGTGCGGCGGCTTCCGTCGGACTTTTTGAAGACGTACAGGCCGGATTCGGGATCGTAGAATTCGGAGGAGGCTACATCCAGGGCAATCGCAATGTCTTCCCCGAAGCGGTAACCTGCCTTTTCCACGGCCTGGGCGATGCAGTCCAGGGCGTCTTCAGCGGAATCAAGATTGGGGGCAAAACCGCCTTCATCCCCCACGGCGGTGGACAGTCCGCGACCGTGAAGAACGGATTTGAGCGCATGAAATACTTCCGCGCCGTAGCGCAGCGCTTCCCGGAAGGTGGGCGCTCCGGACGGAACGATCATGAACTCCTGGAAGTCGATGGGGGCGTCGGAGTGGGCGCCGCCGTTGATGATGTTCATCATCGGTACGGGGAGCACTTTTGCGTTGGGGCCGCCCAGGTACCGGTACAGGGGTTGCTGGAGCTGCTCGGCAGCGGCCTTGGCCAGGGCCAGGGAAACGCCCAGAATGGCGTTGGCGCCCAGTTTGGACTTGTTGAACGTGCCGTCCAGGGAGCGCATGAGCGCGTCCGCCGTGGTTTGTTCCGTCGCTTCCAGGCCGATGAGGGCGGGCGCGATGATGTTGCGGATGTTGTTTACGGCCTTGGTGACGCCCTTGCCCTGGTAGCGGGCCGGGTCTCCGTCGCGCAGCTCCCAGGCTTCATGTTCGCCCGTGGAGGCTCCGCTGGGGACGGCCGCAGTGCCTGTGGCTCCGCCTTCCAGGTACACGTCCGCCTCAATGGTGGGGTTGCCGCGTGAATCCAGGATTTCACGCCCTGTTATTTTTGCGATGCGCATTTCTTTCATAAAACCGGATGATGGTGCCTGTGGAAAAACAGGCGCATGAGTTAGTTTAAACTAATTTGCACGCCCTGTTTATTCCGAATGGACCGCTCTTGCAAGCTTTTTCCGGGGGAGGAAAGGAACGCTGTGGCGGCACCGGGGCTGCATTCCGCCGGATTCAGGCGCGGTAATGTTCTTTCAGCCAGGCTATTTCCTGGCCGTGCCCGGCATCGTCCCGGGGCGTTTCCAGAAAGAAGGGCAATTCCCGCAGGACCGGATGATTGATGAGGTTGATGAAGGCCTGTTCACCCAGCGAACCTTTGCCGATGGTTTCATGGCGGTCCTTGAAGGAGGCGAACGGCGTCATGCTGTCGTTCAGGTGGATGGCGCGCAGGCGTTCCAGGCCCAGCACGGAATCAAAGTGTTCCAGCACGCCGTCCAGGCGGTTGACAAGGTCGTAGCCCGCGGAATAGACGTGGCACGTGTCCAGGCAGACGCCCAGTTTTTCCTTCAGTTCCACCCGTTCGATGATGGCGGCCAGTTCCTCAAAGGTTTTTCCGATTTCACTGCCCTTTCCGGACATGGTTTCCAACAGCACGGTCGTGGTCTGTCCGGATGAGAGCACGTCATTCAGTTGCGCCGCCACCAGTTCAATGCCTTTTTCCACTCCCTGGCCTACATGGCTGCCCGGATGGAAGTTGTACAGGCTGCCCGGCAAATATTCCATCAGCGCCAGGTCCTCCTGAAGGACCTGGGCCGCAAAGCGGGTTACCTTGGGGTCTGCAGAACAGGGATTGAGCGTGTAGGGGGCGTGCGCCAGCAGAATGCCGAATCCGTTGTCCCCGGCGAGCTTCAGAAAGCGGGAGATATCCTGCTCGTCAATGGCTTTAGCCTTGCTGCCGCGCGGGTTGCGGGTAAAGAACTGGAAGGTGTTGGCGCCGATGGAGAGGGCTACCTTGCCCATGGCTTCGTACCCTTTTGCGGAGGAAAGATGGCATCCGACGTGTAACATGAAGGCGGTTCCGTAAGTTGCAGGAATGGTAGCATTCCGGCCTGAAGAAAAAAGACCAAAAGAGAGGCATCGTTTACCGGAAAGAATCGGAACCCGTTTCCACGTACATGATTGGACGAGATGACTTGCAAGAAAAGATTATTAAACAGATTGGTGCCGGCGCTGCTGGGAGTGTGCGTGCTGGCGGCCGGCATGGGAACCGCCGGGGCGAAGGAGAGGGTGGCACCGTTGCTTCCCGTTCCCTCCGCGGCACAGCTGGCCTGGCATGACATGGAGATGTACGCCTTCGTTCATTTCACGATCAATACGTTTACCGGGAAGGAATGGGGCTATGGAGACGAAAAACCGGAACTTTTCAACCCCTCCGATTTTGATGCGGACGACCTTGTCAGGACACTGGCGGATGCCGGATTCAAGGGGGTGGTGCTGACCTGCAAGCACCACGACGGGTTTTGCCTGTGGCCCACGAAGACCACCCGACACAGCGTGGCTTCCTCCCCGTGGAAAAACGGAAAGGGGGATGTTGTGAAAGACGTCTCGCGCGCGTGCAAAAAATACGGCCTCAAGTTCGGAGTTTACCTGTCTCCCTGGGACCGCAACGCCTCCTCCTACGGCACGCCGGAATATATCGGGATGTACCGCAGGCAGTTGAAGGAACTGGCGACAGGCTACGGCCCCCTTTTTCTCGCCTGGTTTGACGGAGCGAACGGCGGCGACGGTTATTACGGCGGTGCGCGGGAAAAGAGGTCTATTGACAGAAGCACTTATTATCGGTGGAAAACGACGTGGAGCGAGTTGAAGAAGCTCCAGCCGAACGCCGTCATTTTTTCCGATGTGGGGCCTGATGTCCGGTGGGTGGGGAATGAGAGCGGCTATGCGGGTTATCCGTGCTGGGCCACTTATACGCCCGTACCCTTGCAGGCCGGAACGGAACCTGCCCCCGGCACGGTCCGCTACCAGCTGGGCGTGGAAGGCACCGTGGACGGGAAGTACTGGATTCCCGCGGAAGTGGACGTTTCCATTCGTCCGGGCTGGTTCTGGCATGATCACGAGAATGCACGTGTACGGACGCCGGAGAATCTTCTGGAATTGTATTTCAACAGCGTAGGGAGAGGGGCGAACCTGAATTTGAATGTGCCGCCGGACCGGAGCGGGCGCATCCATGAAGAAGATAAAAAATCCTTGGCGGGATTTCGTGCGTTGCTGAACGAACTTTATTCCCGCAATTTTGCCGAAGGAGCGGAGGCGAGCGCTTCCTCCACCCTGAACGGGTACGGGGCGCGGCATGTGCTCGACCGGAAGCGCACCACATACTGGATCGCCTCCAAGGGAGACAGGAACCCCTCCCTCACCCTGAAATTGCCCGATTCCGCGACGTTTGACGTCATCCGCCTGGCGGAGCCCATCCAGCTTGGGCAGAGAGTGCGCAAGTTCCGTGTGGAAGTGTGCGAAAATGGGCGGTTCGTCCCATGGGCGGAGGGTTCCAGCATCGGGGCCAGGGTGATGCTGAAAGGGAGGCCCGTGACAACGGATGAAGTGCGCGTGGTGCTGGAAGGGTTCAAGGCCGTTCCGGCGCTTTGCGAGGTTTCGTTGTGGAAATACCCCGGTTTTCTGAATGCTCCCTCCGTCAGCTACGACCGCGACGGCCGGGTAACGCTGACGGCTGCGGCGGGAGCCGTTATCCGGTACACGATGGACGGAACGGAACCGGGACCGCAGTCACCCGTTTATGAAAAGCCGTTTGTCCTTTCCGGCGGTGGAACCGTGAAGGCGGCGAGCGAGGGGAATGGCAGGAAGTCTTCCGTCACGGCGCGGGTGGTTCCGGTACCTTCGCGGGACTGGAAAGTGATCGGCGGAGAGAGGGCTGCCTCCGCGCCGGAACTGGCTTTTGACGGTGATTCCGGTACCTTGTGGCACACGCATGCCCCGCAGGGAGAGATTGCTCCGCCCCAGGCGCTTGATATCGACATGGGCCGCGCGGTGAATGTGGCGGCCGTGCTGTACGCTCCGCGCGCGGATTCCGCCAAAGGTACGATTGACCAATACGCCGTTTATTTCAGTGAGGACGGCAGGGAATGGGGGGCTCCCGCGGCGGAGGGAGAGTTTTCCAATATCCGGGCCAATCCCGTCCTCCAGAGAATTGATTTGAAAACTCCCGTGAAAGCCCGCTACCTGCGTTTTGTAGGCAGGCGTGTGCTGGAAGGAAGTCATGTCGTCATTGCTGAACTGGGCGTTTTGGAAAAATAGCGTATTCCTGTTTTTGCGGAACCTGCCGTGACGGCACGGAGATAAGTGGCCGCGCTCCCGGCGTTTTCTTGACGGATGGGAAGAAGCGGGGCAAGATGGCACGCATGGAACAAGTCAGTCTCATGGAGTTGGGAAAACTGGCCGCGGAAGGCCAGACGGAAGCGGAAGTTTTTGCCCAGATTTCCCAGTGTGCGCAGAAATTGACCAAGAGCAACAAGCCGTACCTGGACGTAACTTTTGCCGATGCGGAAGGGACCATGGGATTGAAGGTGTGGGAAGACAAGCCCTGGTTCCGGGTGTTGGCCTCCCTGCCGCTCCGCAGTTTCGTAAGCCTGCGCGGCCAGTGGACCAAGGGTTCTTTCGGGATGGAGGCCGCCGATCTGGACGTGCGCCTGCTGGAGGAGACGGAGAAAGAAAGTTTTCTGGCCGGTTCCGGGACCTTGAAGAAGAAGCAGGAGGCGGATTTGAAGGAAATTTGCGTGTTGATCAAGAGCATGAACGATCCGCGCATCCGGTCCTTGTGCGTCGAATTCATGGAACAGTTCGCAGAACGGCTCCAGCGTGCCGCCGCCGCCAGAACGTACCACCACGCACGCCGCGGCGGTCTGGTGGAGCATGTGGCCGGCATGATGCGCACGGCTTCCGCCGTGTGCCAGGCAAATCCGGAGCTGAACCGCGACCTCCTGTTGGCCGGCTGCCTGTTCCACGACTGCGGAAAGCTGTGGGAGAACTGCTACCCGAAGGAGGATTTCACGATGCCGTATTCGGAAGCCGGCGAACTGCTGGGCCACATTCCTCTGGGAATTGAACTGGTCAACAATCTGTGGAAGCGCATCATGGCTCTGCCGGAAGCGGATTCCTGGAAAACACTGGACCCGCCCTCCCCGGACGTGCGCATGCACCTGCTGCACCTGATTGCCTCCCACCACGGGGAACTGGCGTTCGGCTCCCCGGTGTTCCCGAAGACGCCGGAGGCCGTGGCCCTTCATTATATCGACAATCTGGACGCCAAGCTGGAGATGTTCCGCGGCGCCTATGAAACGAGTGAGGCGCTGGCGCCCAAAGTGCTCCAGCGCAAGGCCCCCCTCCCTGCCAACGTCGTTCTCCCGCTGCCTTCCGTTCTTCCCCTGGTTCCGGATGGAGCGGACGCCATGCCGTAACCGTCCCCCCTCATGGAGAAGGAGCGGCACCTGCTGCGGCCTTGGCCGGAACGGATGATGACTTCCGCTCCGCTACTGGCTCCTGCGCTGGCCATGCTGTGCGCCTGTGCGGCCGTGGACGTTTCCCCGTGGTTCTGGGCGTGTTGCGCCTGCTGGGTTTTGCTGCCCTGCCTGTTCCGGATGCCCGTCATGAGCCTGCCGGCTCTCGCGTTGGCGGTTTGGGCCGGCGGCTGTCTGCTGGATTACGGGCGGCAATACGGGAATCTGGCTGTGGAAGAGGGCGGGAGATTTGCGGCGGAAGGTTCCGTTGATGCCGTTTCCGGGCGTTCCGTCCTGTTCAGGCCGCACGGGGCCAGGTGGCTTTACACGGTTTCCGCCCGTGAAGGAGGGCTTCCGCTGGAACCGGGAAAACGGTACCGGATTGAGGGAGAGATTTATTCCCTGAAACCTCCCTGCGGGCCCGGTCTGTTTGACCGGGAACGGTGGGGCTATCTGCACCGGGTAGCGGCCGGAGTCCGGCTGGAAAGATTTTCCGAGCTGGGGCCGGGAGACTGGCGCAGCCGATTTCTGGCGGCTTCCCTGCATCTCCGTGAAGAGGCGGCAGGCCTGCTGAAACAGGGCGCGCCGCCGGACGACGAGGCCCGGCAGGTCATGGTTTCCGCCGTGCTGGGCGACAAGACGGACGCCCGGCCGGAGACCATGGACAGCTTTATGAGGAGCGGCTGCATGCATGTATTCGCCGTCAGCGGCATGCATGTGGGTCTGGCCGCCATGCTGATTCTGGGCCTGCTGAGGCTGCTGCTCATCCGTCCCCCCGTGGCTCGGCTGGCCTGCATCCCTCTGCTGGCCCTGTATGTGTTTGTCACGGGAATGTCCGTTTCAGCCCTGCGCGCCCTGATTATGGCGGTGGTCTGGCTGCTGGCCTCCGTCCTGCGCAGGAAGGGGCATCCCGCCAACATTCTGGCTCTGGCGTTTATCGTGCTTTGCTTCGTGGACCCGCTTCAGGTTTTCCAGCCGGGGTTCCAGCTTTCTTTCTGCGTGTTTGCCGTGATTGTGTGCATCGTAGCGTACATGAACCGGGAAAAGCCCCTGTGGGCGCCGGACCCGTTCATTCCTCCCCGGATTTACAACGCACGGGAAAGGGGACAGGTATGGCTGGAAAAAGCGTGCCGCGGAACCCTGCTTGTGTCCGTGGGGGCATGGCTGATGTCCATCCCGCTGACGGCGTGGCATTTCGGCACCTGGAACCTGTATGCGCCCCTCACCAACATATGCTTGGCGTTGCTGGTTCCCTTCCTGATGGGTATTTCCCTGTTCGGGCTGATGTTTGCGTGGTGTCCCTGGGCATTGTCCGTCTGCAATGCCGCGGCGGCCTGGCTGGCCGGGTGCATGCTGGGCATTACCCAGCTTGCGGCCGATCTGCCGTGCAGCTATCTTCCCGCCCGGCTTCCTGCTGCGGAAAACGGAGCCCTGGTGATTCCCATGCAGAAAAACGCCTGGTCCGTCGTCATTTCCAATCCGGCCTTGGTGGTGGATGCCGGTACGGAGAATACAGTTCGCTACACTCTTCTTCCCATATTGAAATCCCTTCATATACGGCCTTCCGGCGTGGTGGCGGCCAGGAGCGGCAGGGCGGAACGGGCCGGGATGGAAGTCTTGCTGAAGGAGTATCCCGGCATGCGGAACTGGGGCCGCACGGGGGCGGAAGATTCTGCGGAGGAGTGGGTATTGAGCCCCGGCAACAGGGTGGAGACGGCGGACTTGCCGGAGCCGCTGCCTACGGGGCTGCATCAGGACCGGAATCCGGTGCTGGCGTGGACGTGCCGGGGACACCGCGTGCTGCTGGTCGGAAATGCCGGGTTTTCCTCCCTGGCACGGGCGGAGGAAACGGAAAAGGCGGATGTCCTGATTATCGGGCATCATCCGCGCGACCCGGTCAGCAGCGCTGCATGGATCAGGGAAACCGGAGCCCAGGCAGTCATTTTCACGACGGAATGGGGATGCCCCGTGCCGGAAGGCGTGGCCGTGTACCGGCTGCCGGAAACCGGAACCCTGTACCTGAAGACGGAAGAGAACGGCGTAACCGTTACTCCTTGGAAGGGCACGGAACGCCGTACAAGGTGAATCCGGTGCTTTCCTCAATCCGGATGGGCAGGATTTGTCCCGTCAGGCCGGGCTCCGCATCCACCATCACGGGCTTGTTCTGGGAGGTGCGGCCGGAGAGGCGCGCGGCGTTGGTCTTGGACGGCCCTTCCAGCAGGACTTCCTGAACCGTGCCGATGAGTTCACGGTTTTTCCGGACGGCGATTTCATTGACGACGGCCAGCAGGTCCTGGTTGCGCGCCTCCTTCACTTCTTCCGGAATCTGGTTCTCCATGGCGGCGGCAGGCGTGCCGCGGCGCGGGGAATAGCGGAAGATGAACGCGTTGTCGAACTGGACCTGTTCCACGGCCTGTCTGGTCAGCAGGTAGTCTTCCTCCGTTTCTCCCGGAAAACCCACGATGATGTCCGTGGTGATGGACAGGTCCGGACGGGCCTGCTTCATTTGCGCGCAAAGATCCAGGAAGGTTTCGTTCCTGTACGGTCTGCGCATCATTTTCAGGATGCGGTCGCTGCCGCTCTGCATCGGGAAATGGATATGGCTGCACAGCTTGGGAAGGTAGGTGAACGCCTGCACCAGGTCCTGCCGGAAGCCGATGGGATGAGGGGAAACGAAGCGGATGCGCCGCAGGCCCTCCACTTCATGGACGGCTTCCAGCAACTGGACGAAGCCGCCTTTTCCATCCACGCTGTCCATCTGGCGTCCGTATCGGTTGACGATCTGGCCCAGCAGGGTGACTTCCTTCACGCCGGAGTCCACCAGCATCGCCACTTCGTCCACGATGTCCCGGATGGGGCGGCTTCGCTCCGTTCCGCGCGTGTAGGGCACGATGCAGTAGGCGCATTTCATTTCACACCCCTGCATGATGGAAACGTAGGCCGTGGAGCGTGCGCCCGGGTCCAGGTGGTCGCGGATACGGTTCTGGGAGTCCTCCTCTTCCGCCACGTCACATACATGGCTGCCGGAGAAGGCGCTACGGAGGTTGTCCATACGGCGTTCCTGCCGCTGCCGGAGGATGCCGTCCACATGTTCGAACACGCGGTGGTATTTCTGGGTGCCAATCACCAGGTCCAAGCGGGGAAGCTCCTTGAACAATTCATCCTTCCGGCTCTGGGCCATGCAGCCCATCATGCCGTACACCACGTGGGGGCGGTGCCGCTGCTGCTTGGCGAGCAGCCCCATCTTGCCCAGGGCTTTCTGCTCCGCCTGTTCACGGATGGAGCAGGAGTTGAACAGGATCACGTCCGCCTCGTCCTCACGGTCCGTCATGGTGTACCCCTTCTGGACGAACATGCGGGCCACCTGTTCGGAGTCCCGTTCGTTCATCTGGCAGCCGTAGGTTTTGATGTAAAGCTTGGGCATGGAAAGGTCAGTTTTTCTTTTTCAGGGTGACCACGCATTCCAGATGCTTGGTCTGGGGGAACAGGTCAAAGGGCTGGACGGCAGTGACGGCGTAGCCGGCCTTGTCAAATTCCGCCAGGTCCCGTATCTGGGTGGCGGGGTTGCAGGAGACATACACGACCTTTCCAGGGCCGAAAGCGAACAGCTGGGTCAGGAATTCCATGCTGCACCCCTTCCGCGGCGGGTCGATCACCACGGCAGTTTTTTCCGCCGGAAAGTCCACCTGGGCGAAAATGGCTCCGGCGTCGGCCGCCAGGAATTCCGCGTGGCTGATTCCGTTGCTGCGGGCATTGCTGCGCGCCCAGTCTGCGGAAGTCTCGCTGACTTCCACGCCGAGCACTTTTTTGAATTTTTCCGCCAGGCTCAGGGCGAACAGGCCGGAACCGCAGTAGGCGTCCACCAGGAATTCCTCGCCGTCCATGCTGGCCTGCCGGGCCACGTAGTCCGTGAACAGGGGCAGGATGAACGGATTGTTCTGGAAGAAATCTCCGGCCAGGAAGTGGAATTCCAGAGTGCCCACCTTTTCACAGGCCACGGCGTTGTTATTGGTGATGACGCCGCCTTCCGACGCCCGGAGCAGAATCGTCGCTCCGCGCTTGAAGCGGGCCACCGCCTGATAGACGCTCTTGCGGGCCATCGGCAGGACCTCGTTGATGCATTCCATCGCAATCGGACATTGCGGCACGTCCACTACTTCCCTTCTGGAGCCGGCTTTCAGAAAGCCGATGGCGGGTTTGCCGCCTTCTTTGGGCTTGTCGAAATGGGGCGTAATCTTGGAACGGTAATGGTATTCCCGCGGGGAGGCGATGGCCGGGTTTACGGGGAGTTCCAGCCCCGCCTGCAGACGGAGGAGGTCCGCCACCTGGCGCGTTTTCCAGAAAAGCTGGCGGCCGTAGGAGAAGTGCTGGTACTGGCAGCCGCCGCAGGTGCCGAACAGGCGGCACACCGGCTCCACGCGGTCCGGACTGGGCCGGAGCACTTCCACCAGGTCTGCGGAGGAATAATTCCTGTCGTTGCGCCAGACGCGGGCTTTTACCCGGTCCCCCGGCAGGGCAAACGGGACAAACACCACCCAGCCGTCTACGCGGCCGATGCCGTCGCCCGCGTTGGACAGGGCGTCAATGTCCAGTTCAAGCTCCTGGTGGTAGGAGAAGGGTTCGGGATGGAAGCCTTTGGGAATGGTGGCGGTCATGGTTCAGGGGGGTGGATTACGGGGTGGCGGGGGTAATCAGCTTGCCGTCCAGGTCGTACAGCAGGGTATCCGGCAGTTTGGGCGTGCGCAGTCCCGGGCGGAAATCGCCGGGGAGCACGGCCGGTCCGGAGATATCGCTTTCATCCTCTTTTTCCGGAAGAAGGCTGGTGGTGAGGGGAACAGGGGACGGCGGGGCAGGGCGGGCGGCTGCGGCCGTCTGTTCCGGCTGCATGACCGGGGCGGCGGCAGGTTCCTGAACGGCCGTTTCCTTGTTGGAGGCGCAGGAAGCGGCACAGACCAGCCCGGCAATCAGACAGGAGCGGATCAGGAGTCTTTTCATGGCGCGGATTCTTACAGCTTCATTCCCGCTTGGCAATCGAATTTCCGTTTCATTCCCTTTCTTCAGCGCGTGAAAGAAGGCCGTGCATGGAAAAACCTTCCGCAAGGGGGGATTTTTATATCCGGTCGCTCGTTTTTACCCGGGGATGGCGGAAATGGGGAATGCGGCGCGCCTGCCGGCGTTGCTGATGAATGCGCCGGAGCAGGATGAACGCCAGAAAGGCGGAGGCCAGCAGAAGCAGGGTAATGCTCCACCAGTCCCAGGTTACGGGAGCGTCGGGAACACCCACGCGTCCGATCATGGGGAGTTTCAAGGCAGGCCGCAGGATGTCGACTCCGGCGTTCAGCCCCATCAGGCTGATTTCCACGCCTTCCGCCAGTCCCAGACTGGCTCCGGCTATTCCCCAGAAGTTGATGCGCACTCCCTTGCCGGTCTCCGTGAGGTCCACGATTCCGCCGGCGGGATAGTCCTTCCCCACGGCGTGGGGGGGCAGTTCGACCGTCAGTTCGGGAATTTCCCGCATCAGGGCCGCAATGAAGGTATTGCTGTTGGGGCCGGGGATGATCCGGTAGGTGCCCGCATAAGGGTATTCCAGTGCCGCCCGGCGGATGGCGGGAATGGCTTTTTCCGCGGCTTTCCCGCGCAGTTCCTGAATCAGTGCGGGTTCGGCCCCGAACCATTTCCGGTCCGGAATGTCTGTGGCGATGGAGACGCTCGTTCCCGTGGAGGGGAGGCGGTAGCCCAGAACCTGGTAAACGGTGTAGGCATCGGCATTTCTCTCCTTGACGGCCATCCATGAATGAACGGCAAAATACTTGCGCCAGCCGAAAGTGCGCGCGGCATAGACCTGGACGACGGCTTCCGGCTCTTCCGAAGGCAGCGGAGCCAGGCGGCTGCTGCTGCGGTCCGCCGTTTTCCAGTCGTCTTCGGGATGAAAGTAGATGAGGGCTCCGCATGCCAGCAAAAACAGCATGAACAGCCAGAAGAGCACGCGCCATTTGCTCCAGGGCTTGGGGTGATGGGAATATGGGTTGGAATGGCGCATGGCGGCCTCGTGTATACCTTGGATGAAATGGAATGGCAATGACAATGCAAAGGGCCTTGACGCCGAGTCTTCATTCCGTGGGAATCCCGTTTTTCAAAAAATCCTTTCCGCGGATTTTGTCTTTCACCAGACGGGTCCCGGATTGGTCTTCAAAGGATAATCGGGAAGATTCCAGACGCAGGGGAGGGCCGTTAACGGAAAACCAGGCGGTACCACCAGCCCGGACTGCCGGAATAATAGGGATGCCAGCGGTGGCCGGGATGATACATGGTGCCTTTCCAGCCGTCCTGGACGCAGGCGTGTTCCGCGAGGATCAGTTTCCGGAGTTCCCTGGCCGTCCAACCGTCCGGGGCAGGGAGGTTTTTGAGATGAAGGCGCATGGGTTCCGGCGCGGAAAAGTAATAGGGCAGGTTGAATCGGGGGGCCAGCCCCAGCAGAAGGAGAATCCATATCCACAGGCGGAGGGAGGGATGGAGGGCATAAGTGCGCGCCAGAAAGGCCAGCAGGCAGCCCATGACCGGAACGCTGCCTTTGCAGAGCAGGTCGTTGACGTCTCCGTTGACGTACAGGAAAGGAAGAAGCAGTCCGGTTGCCAGCGTGCAGAGGAAGAGGGGATTCCGCCGGAAGTCGCGCCAGCAGAACAGCGCGTATGTGAGAAAGGAGGTGCCGATGAGCAGGAAATCTCCCCACCCGGTATAGAAAGGCCGCAGGCCCATCCGGGAGGACGGGGCGTTCACATGGCCGTAGTAGATCAGGAAGCAGATTCCCGGAATGGCGGCGGCAAGGACGGCAGGCACGCTCCAAACTGCCTGGCCGCTGCGTCCGGCCTTCCATTCCCTGATGCCCTCGCAGACTATCAGCGGCAGGCCGCCAACGGCTGCCAGGGGCGAATAAAAGGCCATGCAGGAGAACAGAGGCAGCAGCCAGCCGGGCAGCATTCGGCCTGCCGCAAGCCAGGTGAAGAAAAGAATGACGGGGATGGACGCGTTGGCGCTGCACATGATTTGTTCCGCGATTCCGAAGTAATGGAGCCGGAACAGGTCCAGCGAGAGCCAGCATTGCAGGTTCAGCAGGGAGCCGAACATGATCAGCAGAAGGGCGAAGACGGCGGAGCGGCGTCCGGAAAAGACGCAGATCCAGCACCAGGCCAGAAAGAATCCCCAGGCTCCCCACAGGGGAAGCAGGATGCGGGCGGCGTCCAGTCCGGCCAGTTTGCCCGCCAGAGCGGGGATGATCCAGAAACCGATGTTGTATATCAGTACGTCTCCGTCGGGAAAGACGACGGGCCACGGGGAGGAAACGAGTTCCTGAAGGCAGGCGTTCCTGACGATGTGGTCCGGGTGCTGGTTGACCCAGCCTCCCCATCCGGAGAAGATCATCACGACGATGAAGGCCGCCAGTACGCACAGGGATTGCCGCGTGAAAAGGGGGAAAGGCGCTTGTTCCGGCATGCCGTCCCGGTCTGGAGCGGAGGACCGCGCCCCTTTTATGATCCCCCACACGAGCAGCGCCGCCGCAGGGAGGGAGATGTACCAGTGCATCCATCCGGCCATGAACGCCAGCACGGGCAGCAGCAGCCACGCGCAGGTGTGCCGTTCCAGCAGAACCGTGTTGAAGGTTCCGTCCGGGCCGGAATGATCTATGGAAGATGGGGGCATGTCCTGACGGACCTTAATGGCGGAGGCGCGGAGAGGCAAGGGAGAAACTTGCGGCTTTTCCCCTGCCGCGAATGGGACGGTCCGGGTGGCAGGAATGGGGGGCCGCCGTCTTCGCTTTACCCGAAGAAGGCGACATTTCATGCTGGCGGCCTTATGAACAAGACAGAATTCATTCAGGAATTGCGGCAGGAACTGGGAGGCGAAACCACTTCCCGGGAGGCGGAACAGGTGCTTGACGCCGTGCTGAACACGATTGCGCGGTCCGTGCAGCGGAAGTCGCAGGTTAAATTCCGCGGCTTCGGCACTTTCGGCATCAAGCGGCGCCAGGCCCGCGTGGTCCGGCATCCGGGCCATGGCGGCAAATTGTTCGTGCATGAATCAAGCACCATGAAATTCCGGCCTTCCGGCCGTTTATGGAAAAAGTAGGCAAAACCGCCGGGCCGCCCTCCCCATTTTGCCATTGACTTCCCGTTCCGGCGCAGAGTTAATGAGGATGACAGGGGCGGCCCGGATGGCCGGTCCGGAATAGAACCATCCATCTTTTTTGCGACCATGACGCCGGATTCCGTGCATTTGCTGACCCGTTCCTCCCAGATGAGCCTGTTCCGCGATGGAAAGGGAAGGGTGCGCCGCGCCTATTACGGCGCGCGCCTGCATGAGCCGGAAGACGCCTTTTCAGATTCCGCCTCCGCCCCTCTCCTGTGTACGACGCTGGCGGACTCCCTGGACGGCCTGCCGAATGCGTCCGGGGAGTACGATCTCTGCATTACCCAGGCGGACGGTTCCCTCTCCCTGTGCCTGGAATGCGAGCGGCAGGAGGTTGTACGGCTGGACGAGGACCGGGAGGAAGCCGTCTTTTATCTGAAGGATCCGGCCTATCCGGTGAGAGTGGAGGTGCATGTGCGCGCCCACAGCGAATCCGGCGTGTTCATGCAGTGGACGGTCATCCGCAATGAAGGGGAGGAAGGCATCCGGATTCACCGGGCGGCTTCCGGCCATCTGAATTTGAAGGCGGAACGGTATTTTGTGACCAGTTTTCGCGGTACCTGGGGCGGAGAATCGCTAATGAGCGAGGAAGAGGTGGCGCGGGGCCATGAACTGGTGCTGGCTTCCGGTACCGGGACCCGCGCCGCGCAGGAGGGGAGCCCCGGCTTCATCATTTCCCTGGACGGTCCGGCCCCCGAGGATTCCGGGGAAGTGATCATGGGCGCGGTGGCGTGGCCCGGCAATTACCGGATATGGTTCCGGCACAGCCCGTACCATTATTTGTATGCGGGTGCGGGAATGGATGTGGCTCCCGCTCCGTATGTACTGGATGCCGGCGGCGTATTGGAGACGCCTCCCGTCATCCTGGCCTGGAGCGGAGAGGGCAAGGGAGAGGCTTCCCGCAGCATGCACCGCTGGGCGCGCCGCTACGGCCTGCGCGGCGGTGATGAGGAGCGGATGACGCTGCTGAATTCCTGGGAAGGCGTGTATTTCACATTTACCGAGGATGTGCTGCACGGCATGATGAAGCGTGCGGCGGACCTGGGGATAGAGCTTTTCGTGCTGGATGACGGATGGTTCGGCAACCGGTTCCCGCGCAATGACGCCCGTGCCGGGCTGGGGGACTGGCAGGAGAACCGGGCCAAGCTTCCCCACGGGATTGACGGATTGGCGGAAAAGGCGGAGGAACTGGGAATCCGCTTCGGCATCTGGGTGGAGCCGGAAATGGTAAATCCGCAATCGGAATTGTTCCTGAGCCATCCGGACTGGGTGATCGGGCTGCCTGGTCGGGAAAACAGGCTGGAACGTAGCCAGTACCTGCTGGATCTGAGCAATCCGGAAGTACGCGGCTACATTCTGGGCGTGATGCGTGAATTGCTGGGAAAACATCCGGGCATCGCCTACGTCAAATGGGACTGCAACCGCAAAATTTCCGATCCCGGTTCCGCATGGCTGGATGCGCGCCACCAGGGTAATCTGGCCATTGATTACGTGCGCGGCTATGAATCCGTTCTGGACGCGCTGGCGGAGGAATTTTCTCAAGTGGTGTTCCAGGCCTGCTCCTCCGGGGGCGGTCGCGCCGATTACGGCACCATGCGGCGGCATCATGAGTTCTGGACGTCCGACAATACGGATGCCTGTGAACGCGTGTTCATGCAGTGGAGCATCGGGCACCTGTTCCCGGCCATTTCCATGGGCGCCCACGTGACGGCTTCTCCCAACCATCAGACGGGCCGCGCCGTTCCGCTGAAATTCCGTTTTGACGCGGCCATGGCGGCCCGTCTGGGCTTCGAGCTCCAGCCCTGCGATATGACGGAGGAGGATGCGGCTTTTTCCAGACGTGCGCTTGCCGAATACAAGCGCATCCGTCCCGTGGTCCAGTTCGGTGACCTGTATCGGCTGTCCTCCCCGTATGAAAGCCGGATGGCTTCCCTGATGTACGTGCGGGAGGACCGCGCCGTCGTGTTTGCGTGGCTCATGGACAAGTGGCTTGCGGACGCTCCGCCACCCCTGCGGCTGAAGGGCCTGAAGCCCGGGACCAGGTACTTGCTGCGGGAATTAAACATGGATGGCAATGGCTCCCTGACGCATGTTCATGAACAGGTCCTGGGCGGAGATTTCCTGATGAATGCGGGCATCCGTATCAACTGGAAAAAGACGTTTCAGTCCGTCTGCCTGGAATGCATAGAGGGTATCATCTATCTTAACGAATAACGGGAGGGAATACTGTGGAAAACTAATTAGCCATCATCCATGATGAGTTGTCTTGAATTCGATGATACTAGGAATGATAAACGGTGTATAGTTAACCTTCTTTCCAAATATATAAAAATATCATAGCAAGAAGGAAATGAAAGCGGAAACCAAAATCATGTATCAGCGCCTCGAAGCGCTCCAACTAGCCGAAGAGCTCGGCAACGTCAGCCGCGTCTGCCGGGAGGGGGGGGAATCTCACCCACTCAGTTCTATGAATACCGTAAACGGTTCAGAGAACAAGGCTTTGAAGGATTGAGAGACCTGCCACCCATTCATAAAACACACCCTCAAACCACACCGCCCGAAGTAGAACAGCGCATCCTGGAACTGGTTGCCCAACACCCGCAAAAAGGATGCGGCCACATTGAGCAGCTCTTGAAACTGGAAGGCAAAAACTGCTCCAAGCCTACTATTCAAAAAATCATGGAGCGCCATGGATTGGGGAGCCGTTACCAACGGCTTCTCAAGCTGGAAAAAGAGCACCTTACCCAAGGCAAACAACTCAGCCAAGAGCAGATTAAATCCATTGAAAAAGCCAACCCCTGCTTCAAGGAAAGGCATGTGGAAAGTAAGGCTCCCGGCTACCTTCTCTCTCAGGACACCCTTTATGCGGGCAAACTCAAGGAAGTAGGGAAAGTTTACATGCAGACGGTTGTAGACACCTATGGTTCCTTTGCCTTTGGCTACCTGCACACGGGCAAACTGCCCGACCATGCAGCTCTTATCCTTCATAATGACGTAGTGCCCTTCTATCAGAAGCACGGATTGAAGATAGAAGCCATCCTGACGGACAATGGGAGGGAATACTGCGGCAGACTCACCCATCACCATTACGAAATCTATCTGGAGCTAAATGGAATTGAGCATCGTAAAACCCGCATCGCCACGCCTCAAACTAATGGCTTTGCGGAACGCTTCAACAGAACAGTCAAGGAAGAGTTCTTCGACATAGCCTTGAGACAGAAACTCTATACTAGCGTGGAAGAACTCCAGAAAGATCTCAACGAATGGCTCAAGCACTACAACTACGAGCGTCCACATCAGGGATACCGTAACATGGGAAGACGTCCGATAGAGACGATCGAAGCCTTCAAAAAATCACAACAATCTATACTTGAAGAAGGTTAACTATACAATAGTACACCGCCTATTTGACAGACGGTGCACACGTTCCAACACTGGGTTATTGATTATTGTTTTTTCTTTTGATCAGGGAGCAGGTTGTCATCCAATCTGGATGATGCCTTTTTTGATCAGCTTTTCCGTTTCCCGTTTTATTTCCTTTTGATGTTTTTTCATGTATGCCTGATACGCTTCTTCTATATCAAAACGGATTGTCATAACTCGCTCGCCTTGTTCATTTTCTAAGTAAAAAAATGAATACCGATGGCCGTCCATAATATCATTCTCTTCGCCCTTTCCTTTTATGCGATAGTCGGGATAATGTTTTTCCACATATTCTCGTTGTTTTTCTTTAAGCTTGTCCAAATCTTTCTCATTGAAAATAATAGGATTTGTAATGGTTGGTATATCCTTATTTTCTTCCTGGATTTTAGAGGAAGCCTCTTGTTGTTGCATGTCTGGTTGATTGGCTTTTTCTTCTTGTGCCACAACCGAGCTGACTAACCCCAGCATACAAGAGGCCAAGATAGTAGTAATATTTGATATAGATTTCATAGTTTTATCTCTGTTATTGATTATTGATGATTTTTACAATCTTTTTCCAATTCTTTATCTAATTGTCTTTCAATTTGCTTTTTTCCTTCCACTACAGCACCGGGAAGATCTTTGGGCTGGAAGTAGTCCACTCCGTTTCGCGTTACCCTAGTCTTATGACCGAGCCGCCACACTCCAACCTGTTTTTGATGAATAAATCGATAAAGATAAAAGATATGTACATTCCGGAGTGCCTTATCAGTTCTCATCGCTTCAGATAATTTGAGTATTCCGCCAGCCTTATCAATCGCGAGTTTAATTGTGTGTTGTAACACTTTTGCAGCAATTCCATCTAATGATTTCCCCACGAGTTCCAATTTTGCAGAGGAAGCACCGTTAGGGGTCATGTAAGTAAAATATTTTACCTCATAGTCACAAATTTTTGCCTGTGCAGGCGAGAAGCTGAACAAGCAAACGACTGCTACTATAATAGGCAGTATTGCTATCACTGATTTCTTTCTCATGTCAATTTCTTTTTGGTGTTGGAGTCCATTCCGACGTCGTTTTTCGTCAGATTGGAAATTTTTCTGATAAACTCTTTTCCCTCTTGGCTTAACTTTCCGTCATTCCAGATGTTCAACAATTTTTGGTAGGCTTCTATGTAGCGTTCCCTCGTCTTGTCCCTCCCCTCCAGTGCAACAATCGCATTCTGCAACATCCTGGCGGAGTACTTTTTCATTTTGGGAGTCCATTTGGCGTGTCCCCCTTTTTGAGTCCAGATGGACAGATGGTTTCCTGTGAATCCTGCTTTATATTCGGTGATGCTTTTGATTTCAGGGCAATCGGCAACAAGCCTGTTCCAAACTAGGCGGTTGAAGAGTTCTTCTGCGTGAGGTGTGCAATCGGGACCGAGCACGCATGAGTAAAGTTCGTATGGATCAACCCTGTTTTCCCGGATGTTTAGCACTTTACTCGCCACATGCCAAATAAGGTTGTGTTCATTGGGCATAGCTTGAGTTAACTCTTTAAGGCAGGTGAGTTTCTTTTGATCATCTGCGTTTTTACTCTTAATCTTCAAATAATGGAGCCATGCCGGATAATTAAAAGGATTGGCTTTACATGCCTCTTGCAATAACAACTCTATATGTGCTGATTTTTGCGTGCATAGGGAGAGGTAGTACATCAGAGTCGATTTTTCCGCATTGGGATGGTGAATAAAGGCATCATAAGTGGGAACAAATTGGATGGAGCCTTTCCATGGAATCTGGGCTCCCCCGTTGGCCCAGTTCCAGCCGCCGATATTATTGCCGATTTGCCAGTGTCCATTGGGATGCTTCCAAACGAAGGCGCAGTGACCGGGTTGGCCTATTGGATAGGCTGGGACACCTTTGGACCGTAAAAATCCTGCAGCTCCTTTAGATACGGCGCCGCATACCCCTCCATATTCCGTATAGAGTTTCAGGGTGATGGGTTTGTTATCATAAAAAGCTCCTCCGGCATGTACGCTGATGCCCTTATGATTTTTCAAGCGGTAAGGGATAAATCTGGTGAATTTATCTCCTGCCTGTGCAGATTTGATTTTTTTTCCTTCAATGAACTGTTGTGCCCATGTTAGATCTTCAATACTTTCTCTGCCCTGAAGTACAATAGCCCACTCCCAAGGCTGAAGAGTATCTGCATGAGGGTAGCATCTGCCGTGATGATGGGAATCCTGGTAAAAGTTAAACTTGGCAATGCATTCCTCAATAGTGAAAGTATTGGCAGCTAGTCCGGCTCCCAGTGCCATGCTGATTTCGACAGGGGTGAGTTTTTTATCTTTTACTTTCCAAATTTGATAAAATACGCTGAGAACGTTTCGATTGGCATAGCCGGAATGGGCAAGCATCTTGAAAATTTCAGGATGCCGGGAAAGCCATGCCGTGAACTCTTTATCACGCAGTTCACTTTGAGTATATGGTTTTTCACTCCCGGCATTATTAAAAAATTGGCTTAAATAGCATAGCTGTGCCACTTGGGAGGATTGGACCATTTCATGTATTTTCTCAATGGTCAGGGGGCCGAAATCAAGCCGGCTGCGCAAGATATTTCGAGTCTCGTCGGAGATGGCAGAAGAGCGTCCGACTGCAAGTAGGTTCTGAATGTTGTATTCAGAAGGATTGGCACGGACAGAGGTAAAACCTGCCAATGCAACCATACAAAAGATAGCGCTCCGTAAAATGAGATTCATAGGTGAGACAAATTAAATGGGGTAGAGGGGAAGATTTGTCTTCTTGAAAGAGGCAATCTAACATTTTTTTGCTTTGCGTCAACAAAAAATCCAATATTTCCTATGAACGATGATTCGAGGATTTACATAAATATTTATTTTAGAATGATATATGGCTTAATTTTTTTGTGAGAACTGGATTGATGTTCGCTTCCTTTGAAAGAAAAAAGATTCTTTCTATTTATTTCGTGAATTTGTTAGACGTATTTATGAAGAGTCATAATGTTATAACAATAAAAAGGTATCTCAATTTTACCTCCGTAGTGATTGATGATGGTGATTTCCAAATCGTGCTGCATTTGGGGCTCGTTGTTCAAATCAGTTCATAAGTTTTATGAACAAAAGCATGGGATGGTTTTTCAATTCTGAAATTTAGAAATAAGTTCCCATTTTTTAGCGCATCCAATAACGTTTTTAAAAAACGTTGGAGGAATTAGTGTATTCTTGCGAATGTATAAAATTATTTTCCCGTAGCGATTCGGAGAGAAAAATTCTCAAGCAAAGTTCCTTTCAAATATCACTTGTATATTGTGCACATGAAGTTGAGCGAATTCCGTCTTTGCCTTCTTCATCTTTATTTAGGCATGTGTGAGTTTGGCGACGGGTTATACGCCAACCACACCGCCGATGGTTTGGATGATGACCTTCGCGATGATAGTCATCAGGATGAGGGCCACGGGGTAGGCGGTAGCGTAGCTGACCACAGGGGCCTGGGAATCCGTCTTGCTGGCGATGGCGCCCAGGGCCGGGGTGGAGGTCATGCCGCCGCAGATGCCGCCCAGGCATTCCAGAATGTTCATCTTGAAGACTTTCATGCCGACAAAGTAGCCGGAGAACATGCCCGCGCAGGTGACGATGATGCCCATCACAAAGACGGCCGCGCCGTGGGTGGCCACCGTGTCCACCAGGTCCGCGCCGCCCTTGATGCCCGCGTCTGCCAGGAAGAAGACCAGGCCGAGGTCTTGAAGAAGCAGGCGTGTGGGACGCGGGATGTACCCCACAATGGGCCCCAGGCGGCCGAAGTGGCCGAGGAGCAGGGCGACGATCAGCGGACCGCCGGCAATTCCCAGCGAAATGCCCATTCCGTTGCCCAGGCTGAAGTTGACCAGCCCCAGAATGATGCCGAGGGACAGGCCGAATCCCAGGGAAAGGAGGTCCGTCTGGTTCATGTCCTGGCTGCGGTGGCCGATTTTTTCCCCGTATTTGGTGAGGTTTTCCGGCGAACCGACGACGGTCAGCACGTCGTTTCGTTCCAGTGTCGTGTCGCCCGTGGGGACAAAGGTGAACCCCAGCCGGGAAATGCGGGAGATGATGACGCCGTCCGTGCGGAGGGTTTTCAGGTCGCGGAGCTTGCGTCCGGCATAGTCCTTGTTGGTCAGGATCAGTTTGCGGCGTTCCTTCTGGGAGTCCATGGGGTAGGGGTTTTCACAGGCTTCCCCCAGGAACGCGATGTCGTGCGGCATGGTATCGCTGTTGCCTACGATGAGGACTTCCGTCCCTTCCCGGAAGGTGTCTTCCGGCGTCAGGGGCATCAGCCTGCCGTCGCGCACCACGCGGGTCACCATGCAGTGCAGGCCGTCCAGCAGCTTGCAGTCCGCAATGTTTTGGCCGAGCAGGTTGGGCTGGTTGACGCGCACCAGGCGGGAAATGATGCTGGCTTCTTGCTTGGCGTGCATGGCCCTGGCCTCCTTGTGCAGGTCAAAGTGCAGCAGGCGCGGCAGGAGCTGAACGAACAGAACCACGCCTACGACCCCGAACGGATAGGCGATGCCGTAGCCAATGCTGACGCCGCTGCCGGAAGCCCCGGGCAGGCTTTCCGTGGCGGCCGCAAGCGCCGGAGTGCTGGTGCAGGCCCCCGCAAAGATGCCGGAGGAAATACCCGCCGGCACATTGAACCAGATGCCGCACAGGCAGGTGAACAGGGCGGAAACGCCCACAATTACGGCGGACATCACGGCCAGTTTGCTGCCCTGCTTGGCGATGGCGGAAAAGAAGCGGTTGCCTGCGCTCAGCCCCACGCAGTACACGAAGAGCGCCAGGCCAAGCTGCCCCACTCCATTGGGAATGGCCAGCCGGTAGTGGCCGGCGGCAAGCGCCACGAAAAGCACGCCGGAAAGGCCGAGGTTGAGGCCGTATATTTTAATGCTGCCCAGGGCGATGCCGAAGAAGATGATTCCGAAAAGGACCAGGGTGTTGTGGTTGAGCAGGATGTCGAACATGTGGGGCGGTATCAGTTTCTTCCGTTGCCGAGGTCGAAGTTGCGGAATTGGACGGGGAGGGAGGATGAATCCACCCTGCTCCGGTCAAACGGGCGGTCCGGCGTGGGGAGAGAGTTGAGCGTTTGTGTGGTCTGGTAAAAATTTTGCACGAAGTAGTTGCCTTCATAACCCCGCTTTGTCAAGTCGCGTATGATGGTGTTGACGTGATCTTCCGTCAACAGGTCCGGGTGCACGGTCGTTCTGACTTCGAAAGGGATTTTTGAGGCAATCAGATAGTCCAGCGTTCTGGAAAAGAACGGAAACAGGCCGGGCCTTCCCGTGACGGCGCCGTACTGTTCGGCGGGGGCCTTGTAGTCCAGGGCAATGTAGTCGCAAAGCCCTTCTTCCACCAGGGACTTCACGACGGAAGGCCGCGTTCCGTTGGTGTCTATCTTGATGGCGAAGCCGAGCTGCCGGATTTCACGGCAGATGGGAATAAGGTCGGGACACAGCGTGCATTCGCCTCCGGACAAAACCACTCCGTCCAGAAATCCCACCCGATCTCTGAGGAAGTTGAGGTAGTCCGTTCGTCCGCCGGTTCCGGGGACCGCATTTTTGACCAGGGAGACGTTGTAACAGTACTGACAAAACAAATTACAGCCTCCCAGCCAGAAGATGCAGGCCACCTTGTTTGGAAAGTCCAGCAAGGTGAGCGGCGTGATGTCCGCTATGCCCCGACCCGTTCCCATTGACTTCGCATATGTTATTGGGAAAATCAGCGGGGCTGTTCCGTGCGGGGGGAACAGTTGCAGGGAGCGCCCGGTTCCACGAAGTGGACGCGGTCGTGGAATTCGCCCTGCTTGCCGGCATTGAAGGTTTCCACGGGGCGGTGGTAGCCCATGACGCGCGTGTACACGGTGCAGCGGGTGCGGTCCTGGGCGTATTTGCTTAGTATTTCCTGTTTGGTCATTGTCGTTTCGATGATTGGGTTGAAATGAGGCGGCTGGTTGAAAAGGGAGTTATTCGTGCCTGTGGATGTGGAGCAGTTCCTCGTCGCAGAAGGGGCAGTACTGGTGCTCTCCGCGCAGGTAGCCGTGTTTCTCACAGACGGAGAAGAGAGGGGTGACGGTCAGGTACGGCATGCGGAAGCGGGTCAGCACCTTGCGGACGATGTCCCGGCAGGCTTCCGGGGAGCTGATGGCTTCATTCATGTACATGTGGAAGACGGTGCCCCCTGTATAGCAGCACTGGAGTTCGTCCTGGAGCTGGAGAGCCCGGAACAGGTCGTTCGTGTGGTCCACGGGGAGCTGGGAACTGTTGGTGTAGTAGCGCTGGCCCACAGGGCCGGCCTGGATGATGTCCGGGTAGCGTTTCTGGTCTTCCCGGGCGAAGCGGTGCGTGGTGCCTTCCGCGGGAGTGGCTTCCAGGTTGTACAAGTTGCCCGTTTCCTCCTGGTATTCCTGCATGCGGAGGCGGATGAATTCCAGGATTTCTTCCGCGAACTTCCTGCCTTCCTCCGTGGTGATGTCCATGGAGTCGTTGGAGAAGTTGCGCAGCAGCTCGTTCATGCCGTTGACGCCGATGGTGGAAAAGTGGTTGCGGAAAGTGGGCAGGTAGCGCCTGGTGTAGGGGTACAGGCCGCGGTCATACATTTCCTGGACGAAAGCGCGCTTTTTTTCCAGGCAGGATTTGGCCAGGTCCAGCAGTTCCCCCAGCCGTGCGAACAGGGCTTCCCGGTTTTGCTTGAAGAGGTAGCCCAGGCGCGCCAGGTTGATGGTCACCACGCCGATGGAGCCGGTCATTTCCGCGGAGCCGAACAGGCCGCCACCGCGTTTAAGCAGTTCCCGAAGGTCCAGTTGGAGGCGGCAGCACATGGAACGCACGGCGTCCGGCTTGTAGGCCCGTTCGTCAGGCACGCGTTCCCCGTTTTCATTGACGGTGTATTGGCTGCCGATGAAGTTCTGGAAGTAGGAGGAGCCTATTTTGGCGGCGTTTTCAAACAGGAGCGGGACGTTTTCCCCTTCCCAGTCGAAGTCTTCCGTGATGTTGACGGTGGGAATGGGGAAGGTGAAGGGCTGTCCCGTGCTGTCGCCTTCCGTGAGCACTTCATAGAAGGCCTTGTTGATCAGGTTCATTTCCTTCTGGAAGTGCTTGTAGGTCAATTCCGTCAGGCTGTTCACCCCGCGTTCCTTGGCCAGGAAGAGCAGGGCGGGGTCTTCCACTCCTTCAAACAGGTGCTCTCCTCCGCTGAAGGGGGGCTGGTCCTGAAGGTCGCGCGGAACGGTCCAGTCGATCGTCACATTGGTGAAGGGGGACTGCCCCCAGCGGGAGGGAACGTTCAGGTTGTACACAAAGCTGCGGATGTCCTTCTTGATGCGCGTGAAGTCCGCCTGGTCCTTGAAAACGTAAGGGGCCAGGAAAGTATCAAAGGAGCTGAACGCCTGGGCTCCGGCCCATTCGCTCTGCAGAATGCCCAGGAAGTTGGCCATCTGGCCCAGGGCTTCCCGGAAGTGGCGGGGCGGCCGGCTGTTCACGCGGCTGCGCACGCCGTTGAACCCTTCATTCAGAAGGTTGCGCAGGCTCCAGCCCGCGCAGTAGCCCGTCAGGCAGTCCAGGTCGTGAATGTGGTAGTCCCCTTCCCGGTGGGCGGCGCCTTCCCGTGCGGAATAGACCTGGTCCAGCCAGTAGTTGGCGATCACCTTGCCGGCGGTGTTGTTGATCAGCCCGGCATTGGAATACGTGGTGTTGGAGTTGGCGGCGATGCGCCAGTCGCTCTGGCCGATGTATTCCTCCACCGTCAGCTTGCAGTCCACATACGTATTGCCGGAATACAGGCCCGCGATCTGTTCGCGCTGCATCTTGTGGAGGAAGCGGTAGGTGATGAAAGCCTTGGCGGTTTCAAAGTATCCGCAGCGGAACAGGGCCCGTTCAATCAGGTCCTGGATTTCCTCTACGGTTGCGTTGTCCTGGTGGCCCAGCTTGGCCTCCACCTCTTCATAAATGGCGCGGTTGTAAACGGTGCCGGAACTGTGGAATGCCTTTTTAATGGCTTCCTCAATCTTGTAGCCCTGGTATGGTTCCTTCTTTCCGGAACGTTTGATGATGCTTGTCGCCATAGTGGATGTCTCGCTTGAAAGGATGATGACCGCTCATCCGCGAGCCTGGCACAAGCCTGGAAAATCATAAGCAGGGGAAGCCGCGTGCAACTCGTCCGAAAAACGGTACACGAGGGAACCTGTGCGTATGTTCATCCTGTCCGCGGGATGGGAGATACGGCAGCATCAGGTCGTCTTCTGGCTCCCGGTGCGACATGTGATGGAGACTTCCCGATTGCCTGGCAATCAGTGTCCGGTCCATCGTCTACCGGTTACAGCGGCGCGTCCGCGACGGATTTTCACCGTCTTCCGTTACCTGCGCTGGACTGCAATGAACCATAAAATATATGGGTCTGCAAGGAAAATGTGCAAATGATGTATTAAATATTTATTATCATACAATATATTGTATCACCTCTGAGAGGGAGGATTGAAAATGCGATATTCGCCTTCATCATGGTACCATATGTGCCCGGAAAGGCTGTCTGGGTGCCAACAAGAGAAAATGGATGAAAAATTACGGGTTTTCCGTTTTACTCATGTATTGTTTGATTTGGCCGGGTTATATATCAGATGATGGAACGGCGGCGTCAGAATTCTGCGCTGATCATTCAAACGCCGTCCTTGAAGGGAAAAAGCGATGCCGCGGGATTTTATTTTATATCATTCCGAAAAATGGTTAATGAAGAAATTTTATAACTGGTTTTTTTGTATATATGAATATGCAACAATTTACTCTCTCATTCAACATGCTGCAACAAAGGATTCTGGTCCTGTTCCTGTCTTTTTTATCTTTATTCGGAGTTGCTTCCGGCGCTCCTGCGGACTGGAAGGAGAAAACCATCAGGGAAAATCTTGAACTTGTAGCCTCGTGGCAGATAGCCCATCCCGTCAAGCGTTCCCATCTGCATTGGACCTACGGGGCGTTTTATTCCGGCCTGGTGCAGTATGCCCTGGCCCATCCGCAGAGCATGAAGCTTCAGGCCGTGAGGACGGTCGGGGAAGGGAGCCAATGGGGCGTTCTGAAACGGCCCTACCATGCGGATGACCATGTGATCGGCCATGCCTGGATGGAGATGGCCATGGAAGATGGAAATCCCGCCGCCGCCGAAAAAATCCGTGCCGTTCTGGACAAGGTGATGGCCCGGCCCTCGTCCGCCTCCCTTAAATTCCAGACGCCCGGATGCCAGGACCGCTGGTGCTGGTCGGACGCCCTGTTCATGGCGCCCCCCGTATTCGCGAAGCTGGCGGCCTATACCGGAGACCGCCGGTATCTGGAGTTCATGGACCGGGAATACAAGGCCGCATACGATTATTTGTTCGATAAGAAGGAAGGCCTGTTTTACCGGGATTCCCGCTACTTCACCATTCCGGCGGCCAACGGAAAGAAGATGTTCTGGAGCCGCGGGAACGGCTGGGTGATTGCCGGGCTGCCGATGATTCTGCAGGACATGCCGCGGGACTGGCCCACGCGGACCTTTTACGTGAACCTGCTCAAGCGCATGGCGGCGGCATTGAAAAAATGCCAGTCTCCCGACGGTTCCTGGCACGCCAGCCTGATGGACCCCGCCGAACCGCCCCTGAAGGAAATGAGCGGAACCCTTTTCATCATGTACGGCATGATGTGGGGCGTGAACCAGGGTTACCTGGACGAAAAAGAATACCTGCCCGTCATCCGGAAGGCATGGCAGGCGGCCTGCGACGCCGTGAACGCGGAGGGAGCGCTGGGCTGGGTGCAGCCGATCGCGGACAAACCGGGGCATTATTCCGGAAATGATACGGAGGTGTACGGTTCCGGAGCCTACCTTCTGGCCGGCTGTGAACTGCGCAAATGGGTGATTCGTCAAGATCATCCGCGGCGGAAGACCGTTTCCGTCGCCAACCCCTTGAATGTTTTCCGGCCCCGGGAAACGGTGTCCGTTCCGTGGAATCCCGGAAAAGGGCGGGATTCTTCCCGGCTGCGCGTGTTTGACGTGCGCAACGGCTGCGTGATTGTCCACCAGCTGGCGGATACCGATGGGGACGGCAGGATGGACACCCTGCTGTTCCAGAGCAATTTCCGCGCGGGAGCGTCCCGCGATTTCTGGATTCTGGAGAATTCCTCCCTGGATGCCGCTCCTGCGGAAGAGGTGTGCTTCAGTCGTCATGTGCCGGAGCGGCTGGACGATTTTGCGTGGGAAAACGACCGTACGGCCCACCGTATTTACGGTCCGGCAGTTTCCAGGCCTGCGCCGGAGGGGGAGGGGCTTGTTTCCAGCGGAACGGACGTATGGAGCAAGAAGGCAGGGGTGCCTGTAATTAATGAATTTTACAAGAAGGGAGATTATCACCGTGACCGCGGCAACGGACTGGACATGTACCATGTGGGACCCGGACGCGGATGCGGCGGCATTGCCGTGTTCAGAGACGGGAAAGCCCATGTTTCCAGCAACTGGGCCAGGGTGCGGACCCTGTACAACGGACCTGTTCAGACCGCCTTTGAAGTAAGTTACGCGCCGTGGAACGTGGGAGGAGGAATGAAGGCTGCCGAGACCAGGAAGGTGACTCTGGATGCCGGAAGCCATTTCACAAGGGTAAGAAGTTCCGTGACCCTGAACGGGGGCAATTCTTCGGAAATCCGAGTCGGTGCTGGCATGGATACCGGGAAGAAAAGGAACAGTTATGAAGTTGTCACGGCGGACCGGGAAGCCGGAATCGTGGCCGCATGGAGCAGGCCCAGGGGGGATAACGGCTGTTTCGGAACCGCCGTTATGGTGCCGTGGGCGCCGGATGGCGCCGCGGAGGATGGGGAGGGATGCTCCTACTGGACCCGCTCCATGAAGAGCGGGAATTCCTTTGACTGGTACATGGGGGCGGTATGGAGCAAGGCTTCTCCCGTCAAGTCCGCTGAACAATGGGAAAAAGAGGTGCGCCGCGTCCGCGATTGCATCCGGACTCCGCTCCGGGTCAAAGTGCGTTGAGGTCCGGCGATGCCGTTTTATCGCAGAATGTCGTGGTTTCCTTCACAGGCCGGCTGCCGTGGCCGTTGCGAACGGCTGCCAGTCTGCCAGCACTTCCGGCTGGATGGGAACGGCGGTTTCCTTTGCCCGCGGGGCGGCCAGGTTCAATTCCGGCCGCACGGTCTCTGAGCGGATGGCCGCCAGGGACAGGAGGGTATGGAAAATATGGTCGTGTGAAACGGCTTTCAGGCGGTTGGCCTTCAGGGCGCGCACCATGTCCGGGTAACGCGCGGCGAAAGCGTCCGAATACCAGACGAACATGGCAGGGCGGTAAACGCAGGGGAGCGTGTGGCCCTGGAACATTTTTCCTTTTTCTCCCAGGGCCACGCCGTGGTCGGAACAGTAGAAATAAATGGCGGGCCGGTCTTTCAGGCGACTGATCATGCGGTGCACGGAGGCGTCAAGGTCCACGATGGAATTGTCGTAGGCATTGATCGTTTCGTCCAGATGCGCCTTGGGGTCGTCCATGTTGCAGCGGGCCGGAGTGAAACGGGCGGCTTTTTCCGGATAGGAAAACGCCATGTGGCTGCCCTCGTTGTAAATGACGTACAGTTGTCTGGCGTTCCCGTACTCTTCCAGGCATCCCTCCATTACCAGGGAAGTGCGCTCCTGCATCATGTCCGGTGTCCGGTGAAGCGGCGGCGTTTGTTTCTGCACCCGGCAGTTCCGGGTCAGGATGCCCAGGGAATAGTCGTGTACGGAATCCCCGTTCAGGTCCATGATGCGGATGGATTTGAAGCCGTGCTTGTTGAAAAGGTCAATGAAGGAGGAATGGCCGGGCTGGCGCCGCTCCAGTTCCGCATCCGTAAACATGCCGATGGCGGAAATGCGCGTAACGATGCCGAAGGAGGTGGCGTGGGGGAAGGATACGACGTTGGGCTCACGGGAGAGCAGTGGCATTGTGTTGCGGTGGTAGCCGTTCAGGGGGAGATGGTCGGCCCGGACACTCTCGCCCATGTGGAAGACGACGACCAGATTGTCCGGTGCATCACAGTGGGAAAGCGGCTCCGCGCAGGACGGAAGCTCCCGGAGCATGTTGAACTGCCTGGCGTCATTTGCGACGTATTCGTTGACCAGCTTGTGGGCCATTACAAAATCTACCAGCGGCCAGCCCTTCGCCTTGTCGGAAGTATAATAGAGGTAGAGGGGTTCCGCGCTGCAGGAGACGGCCGGAATACTCAAAAGAAGGGAAACGCCGTAAAGGCCCCAGATGCAGGCAAGGGCGGGCCATGTGGCCGTCTGGTGAAGGGAACGGCGGCTCCAGTAAATGGCCAGGTAGATAAAGCCGGCCAGCAGCAGCGTTCCCGCTATGGACCCGACCGTGCAGAAGGCGCAGGCTTCCTGGAAATTGGTCTCTGCGATGCTGGCCAGGACGGAGAGGCTCAGGGTCACTCCGTACCGCATTTGCATCATGTACAGGCCCGCATTGAACAGGATGACGGCCGGAAGAACGGCGTAAGCCGTGAAGCGGTATTTCAGGCAAAGCAGGATGACGCCGCAGAGCAGGCTGGCGGAGCAGACAATCCCCATGCAGCTCATCAGCACGCTTTGACCGTCATTGAGTACATATGGATTGACCACCAGCGCCGCTACGAGGCTGGCCGTCCACAGGCAGCGCATGCGGCGGGGTATGAACGCGGCACGCAAAGCCTGCAAAACCGCCGTCCATACGTGTTGTTTTGCAAGGTGCCGTGCCGGAGAGTCGGTAGTTGTCCGGGGTATTGCCATCAGATGAACGGGGCGGGGTTCCTTCCGCCCCGGAAAGAAGTTATTGTAAGGCCTCAGGAACGAGGCTCAAGCAGAATTATGCCGGAATGAATTTAATGGAGGCGAGGGTTTATCTAATTGAAGTATTCGTCAAAGGTGGAAAAATTGAAAAATACATTTCCTGACGTTTCTATGAGCAATAGTTTATCCCATTCGTCATCTATTTCCTGGTTTCCCCGACGTTTCAAATAAAAAAGTTCCTGCAGACGCACCCGGTTGGAGGAAAGTGATTGAAGCAGTTTTTTGGCTTCCCCGGCATTGCCGGAAAGAGGGTCCATGGGGATTGCCTGGTTCAAAGCCTGCCGGGCTTTGTCCCACTCTCCTTGTTCCGCAAAAAAACGGCCTTTGAGCAACAGCAGCAACTGACGGGATGCATAAGAGGTGTATTTGGAGAAAGATTTTTCCAGACGTTGAAGGGCTAGTGACGGATTATTTTTATAAGTGTCGTCCAATTTGAAAATCTCTGCCCCCATGCGGATATTGTCCCAGGCATGCGTACGCAGGTAACGGGACATTTTGGAATGGGGAGAAATGGAAATAATTCGGGCCTGCACTTTTTCCACTGGCTCTTGTAGAAATGAATCCAGGAAGGAGGGGTCCTTTTTCAGGGGGTGGATGTATGGTTCCACAGCCAGGTAAGATTCCAGGAACTGCTTTACTACAGGAGAGGCATTGAGCCGTGTTTGATAAGGCTGGAGGAATGATTGCAGCTGTTCCATGTTTTCTGCGTTGGAGATGATTTTGAGAAGTTCACTCAAAAGCTGGTTCATCTGCTCAATACGGCGAGCGCGTTTTTTTAATCCGCTGGAATCTTCGCCGTCGTTTTTCAGCGTTTCTTCCATCCAGTTGCGGTAGGAAGCATGGAATTGTTCTATTCCGTCAGGCATGGACAGGAATAATTGTCCGATGAGGCGGAAATCCGGATTTTTGCCGGGCTGCCTGTCCAGGGATTGAAGAATTTTCTGGATGACGGGTTTGCGCTCGGCCGCAATAACCAATTCTTCCAGGACCCAGTCCATTCCCATGGTCCATTCACCGGAGAAACTGTAGTAGGGGCGGCTGGAGGCATCACAAAAAACGATGACGGTGGAGGGGGAATCCTCCGGGTCGGACAGGGGCATTTGCTGCTCCACCAGAATGTAGTTGCGGCGTGCGGCATTTGTGAAGTGAATGGAATGGAACAAGGGCTCCGGATTTTCGTCGCTGAACAGGGGGTATTCCCCGATTTGGTAAAGCACCAGGATATCCTTGCCATCATTTTGCGCAGCTTGTTTTGCCTTTTCCATATCCTGCAGCCAAGTTTCATCGGCGGCGACAGTACACAGCCACAGACAGCAAATAGTCAGTATGAGGAAGATTTTTTTCATTATTGGGATTAGTTGATTTCCACCCATTAGCACTGCTTTTTCATTTCTGCAAGCCCATCTTTAATGGGGATGATGCCCTCCGTATCTGTCAGGACGCCTGGTACACATGGGAAAGGGAGATAAACAGGTTTTGCCGGATTTGCTTGCAAGTGGAGTTTCATGGAAGAGGCCGCAGCTGTGGCTGCACAGGAGCAAATTTCCGGCTACCGGCATTATTTACCCGAAATTCCGTAAACCGGATGATGTTGGAATTTTTTATCTGAGATTCTTTGGCAATGATTGACAATCAGCTGCGGCAAGGTATATAGGAGACATATGGAAACTCAAAACCAACCTGTTGCCTGTCAATGTTCTGGAGTCCTTAAAGGTATTACGGTCGCTTGTGCCGTGCTGGCCGTGGTGCTTCCATGGTTCGGCATGATGGCGGCCCTTATCGGTATTCTGCTTGCGGTAGTATCCATCGTATGTGCCATTATCGCCGTATGCAAAAAGGCTACTATGTTCGGCATCATCATGATCGTCGTGGGCATGATTGCCGGCGGGATAGCTACCGGAGGGTATTTGTTCTCCGTAGCCAAGGATTTGAATCTCGTTGATCAAGGCAAGATTCAGGTAGAGTTTGCAAAGAAAATCGAGGCTGCCCAGAAGGCCGGCGACCTGAAGAAGGTGGAGGAGCTGAAGAAGGAGCAGCAGGAGGCACTGGAACAATATTCGCAGAATCTGCAGAAAAAGTTCGCTAAATAGAAACTCTTGCTCTTTTCCGGCCCGCGTGTATTGCGGAAGCCGGTGTAAAAAACCGCCCGGGAATAACCCGGGCGGTTTTGCAATGTCATGGAAGGTCTCCGGTGCTCAAGCGGAGTTTATCCAATGACGAGGAATTTTTCAGCCTTGGTGCCGCAGAGGGGGCAGGCTTCCACACCTTCCAGAGATTTGAAGGTGTCCCCGCACACAAGGCAGATCCAGTATTGTCCGGGCAGGGCGCTGGTGTCTCCGTTTTCCAGGGCCTGGAGGGCGGCTGCGTAAAATTCGGCATGTTCCTTTTCCGCTTCCGTGGCCCAGGTGAAGGAACGGACGGCGGCCTTCTGTCCTTCTTCCTCCGCTGCGGCGATAAATTCCGGATACATGCTTTCAAATTCATGAGTTTCCCCGGCGATGGCGGCTTTCAGGTTTTCCGCCGTGGAGCCTACATGAATCTGAATGTCAAAGGGGTCCATGTTGGCTCCGAGTTTTTCCAGTACCTTGTTGTGGTTGGCGGCATGGACGGATTCAGCCTTGGAAGCGGCTTCAAACAGTTTCTGGATGAGAGGCTGCCCTTCTTGAGCAGCTTTGGCTGCATAGGCCGCATAAGTGGCGGAGGCGGTGCTTTCGCCAATAATGGCGGCTTTCAGATTTTCTATGGTCTTGGTCATCGGAATTAAATTTATAATAATTCTAAAAAGATGCAACTGAAAAAGCCCGGGAGCTTGAAAAAATTGCAAAACACGTTTTCTGCGGCATCAGAGGGAGCCGTAACGCAATGAGGCATTGACGCAGACATGGAGAGCCTGTACAAGGAGAACGCTATGAAGAGCATTGTAACAATTAGTTCAGCATGTGCCCTGGCATTTGCAGGTATGGCTTCCGCCCAGGATGCCCCGGCTCCGGCCCCCGCGCCGGCTGCTGAAACGCCTGCGGAGCCGGCAGCACCGGCCGCTGAAGTTTCCAAGGAAGCGAAGGAAGCCGCAGACCAGATGCTGGCATTGATGAAGGAAATGTCCGCTACGCTCAGCACGGTAAAGGACAAGGCCACCGCAGATGCGGCCGCTGAAAAGATGGCGAAGATCAATGAAAAGGGCGAAGCCCTTTCCAAGGACGCCCAGAAATTGGCGGACCAGGTGGACGCCGCCATGCAGGCCCGCCAGGCCGAACTTCTGCCTATTTTCATGGGCATGATGACTGACATGCAGCGCTTGCAGCAGGCCGATTTCTTCGGCAGCCAGGCTCTGAAGGACGCCATGAAGAAGACCGGCGCTTCCGGTCCGGAAGAAGGCGTTGAAGTAGAGGAAGAAGAAGTGGAAGTGGATGCCGCGCCGGCTCCCGCTCCTACTCCTGCACCGGCTCCCGCCGCCAAGTAATTTTCCTTTTCTCATTGATTCGCTCCCGGTGTCTTTCAGGATGCCGGGAGATTTTTTTGCCGGTTGCGGCATGCCGCCGAAGGGGAAGGGAAATGTCAGACCCGGTTTATGGAGACATGGCGCTGCCGGTCATGCACGTTTTCCGTAATTATGCGGACAAGCTTTCCCATGAAACAGGCCGCATCCGTTCCCGGGTGCGGCCTGCTGTTCAGGGATGTATCAAAGACTGGCTTTACTTGGCCTTCTTTTTCTTGGCGGCGGCTTTGCCGGTCTTGGCAGCGGCCTTGGATGCCTTGGCCGGTTTGTCGCAGACGCTCTGGCATTGATTGACGGAGTTCCAGGACCAGTCCCACTTGTCCACATTCATGGCGCAGGCGGCCAGCAGGTCCACGGCCGCGTCCAAGTCGCTCTTGCTGGCCATTTCAATGACCTGGTGGACGTTGCGGGTGGGAACGGAGATGGCGCCGGCGATGGAGCCGCCGGGCACGAATTTCTGCATGGCTCCGGCGTCCGTTCCGCCTGCGGGCAGCATTTCCACCTGCCATTTGATCTTGTTGGCTTCCGCGGTGGCTTTCATGAACTGCACCATGCGGCGGTCCGCGATGATGGAGCCGTCATAGAGCTTGATGGCCGCGCCTTCGCCCAGGCGGGAGACCTGGTCGTGCGCCGGGGTGCCGGGAATGTCGCAGGCGATGGTGACGTCCAGCGCGATGGAGAAGTCCGGCAGGATGTCCAGCGTGCCGGCCTGCGCGCCTCTCAGGCCCACTTCCTCCTGCACGGTGAATGCGGCCACGAAGTTGCAGGAGGGTTTCTTTTTGGAAGCCTTGATGGCGCGGAGGGCTTCAATGAGTACGTAGCATCCGGCGCGGTTGTCCAGGGATTTGACGTTCACGCAGTCGCCCATTTCCACCAGATCCCGTTCGCGGGTGACGGAGTCGCCCACGGAGACGTATTTTTCCACTTCTTCCTTGCTCATGCCCAGATCGATGAAAAAGTCGGTCACTTCCGGAAGCTTGGTGCGTTCCGCGGGGGACATCACATGGATGGGCTTGACGCCCATGACGCCGATGAGGTCCTTTTTCCCGTGTACGATCACGCGCTGGGCGGTCAGCGTCTTGGCGTCAAATCCGCCCAGGGGCAGGAATTTGATGAACCCTTTGTCGTCGATGTGGCGGACCATGAAGCCGATTTCGTCCATGTGGGCGGCGGCCATCATGGTTTTTTCCGTATCCTTGCCTTCCACAATGGCGATCACGCTGCCCATGTTGTCCACGCGTATGGCGTCTACGAGGGGCGCCACTTCCTGAATGATGAAGTCGCGGATTTTGTCTTCAAACCCCGGAGCGCCCGGAGTTGCGCAAACCTGACGAAGCAGTTCCAAATTCATAATGCCGCCAATGTAATGGTTTTCCTGGGGCTTGGCTAGTCCATAATGCGGCCTCGGGGAGGGCCGCACGGCATGGTTTTCTCCCGGATTCAGCGGAGTTCCCGGGTGATGACGGCATCCGGGCGTGCGGGGGCGCCGTTGTCCGGCCTCTTGTAGTTCACGCCGCGGGCGTCCAGGAACGGGAGCTGGCGTTCCAGCCGTAGCCGGAAGTCCTGCTCGTTCTTCAATTCGCGCGGCGTCCAGGCTACTTCCGCCAGCGCCAGAGCGCGGGGAAAAACCTGGTATTCCCACTTCGGCAGGTTGGGGATGTATTCCGCCCAGACGTTGGCCTGGCAGCCCAGGACCTGTTTTTCCCGGGCTTTCGGCGTCCCCGGTGGGACGGGTTCCAGGGAGTACACGTGCTGCCAGGTGAGAGAGTCGTTGTTGATGGTTTCGTATTCCGCGGCGGCGGGTTTTCCGGGTCCCTGGTCATAGTCAAAGTACAGGTGGCTGTTGGGTGTCATCACGATGTCGTTGCCCTGTTCCAGGGCATGCCTGGCGCTGTTCGGCATCCAGCTTCGCCAGACCATCATGGTGGCGGTCGGGGAAAGCCCCCCTTCCTGGATTTCATCCCAGCCGATCAGCCTTTTGCCGTGGGCGTTGATCATTTTTTCCACCCTTCTGACGAAGTAGCTCTGGAGCTCGTGCTCATTTTTCAGGCCCTTGTCTTTCATGACTTGTTGAGCCGTGGGGGATTGCTTCCACTGGTCCTTGGGGGCTTCATCCCCGCCGATGTGGATGTACGGACTGTCTGGGAACAGGCGGCACACTTCGTCAATGACGTCTTCCAGAAAGCGGAAGGTTTTTTCCGTGGGGGCGAACGTGTAGGGGTGGACTCCCCAGGTTTCCTGCACTTTCGGGGCGTAATCCGGGATGTCCGCGTTTCCCAGCTCCGGATAGGCGGCGATAGCTGCGGAGGCATGCCCGGGCAGTTCCACCTCCGGAATGACGGTGATACCCCGGTCCTTTGCGTACTGGACCACGTCCCTGATTTCCTCCGCCGTGTAATGACCGGAATAGGGCTTGCCGTCCGGCTTGCTGCGGTTGCCGGTCACGGGAGATTGCGCACGGGTCCCCCCTGTTTCCGTGAGCCTGGGGTATTTGGCAACGGGAAGCCTCCATCCCTGGTCGTCCGTCAGGTGCCAGTGCAGGATGTTGAATTTGTACCTGGACATCAGGTCCAGCACTTTCTTGATGTCCCGCACGGGCATCATGTGGCGGCAACTGTCCATCATGATGCCGCGCCAGGAGAAGCGGGGCTGGTCCCTTACCTCCAGCGCGGCCAATGCAGGAGCGCCGCCGCCGTCTTTGACGATGCTCTGCATGAGGCTTTGCAGGGCATGGAGGCCGCCGTTGGCCGCGCCGCAGTCAATGGAGATGGAATCCAGGGTGACGGTCAGGCGGTAGCCTTCGCCGCCCAGGGATTTGTCTTCCGTAAAGGCAATGTCCGCGCCCTGTTCAACCATTGCCGTTTTGACGCCGTTTTCCCGGAAAAGGCGCTCCGCCTGTACGGAAAGGGGGTGCCCCGCCGGAAGTTTCACGCCGCCGTCTTTCAGCGCAAAACCGGGCTGTCCGGCCTTGAATTCCAGTGAAGCGGGCCGCGGAATGATGCAGGGAGCCTCCCGGACGGGGGCGGAAGGGGCGCCCCAGCAGAAAGGGGCCGCGGTGGATGAAGCAGTGAGGAAAAGATGCCTGAGATTCATGATCTAAGTACGGAATTTCCTTAAGAATATTTCTTTGCCGTGCATTTTTCCTGCGGGAACCTGGCGGAAGGGGCCGAAAAAGCGGTTGCTCCTGCCGGAGGCCTGTGAGAGTATCCTGCCGCTATGAGTGATGCCGCTTCCCCCGCATCAGAAAGAGGATGGTGTTTGTGCTGCTGGCCCTGTTCCTGGGGCAGTTCGGGAGTGGCGTGTATGATTTGGTGTTCAGCAATTTCCTGCGGGACGCCCAGCATCTGGACGTGGAGATGCGCGGGTTTATCGAACTGCCGCGGGAGCTGCCCGGCATCCTTTCCCTGTTTGTGGTCGGCATGCTTTTCATGTTCAATGAGGTGCGCATGGCCGGCGTGGCCTGCCTGCTGATGTTCGGCGGTATGTATGCGCTGGCCCTGTGCGGTCCCGGAACCGGGCTGTGGGTTTTGTCCGCGTGGATTCTGACGGTGAGCCTGGGCCAGCACGTTCTGATGGGGATGATCGATACCATCGTGATTCATACGGCGCGGCCCGAGAACCGTAGCCTGAGGCTGGGGCAGATGAAGGCGCTCGGCACGGCGGCTTCTCTGCTGGGGGCTTTATGCGTCTGGATCAAGTGGAAGTTCAACCAGTCCTTTGCCGTGGATTTTTTCATCATGGGCGGCGTGTGCCTGCTGGCGGCCGTGCTCCTGAGCCGGGTGAAGACGCCCGTGTTTCCCAAGCGCCGCGGGTGGCGGGAATGTTTTGTTTTCAAGCGCAGGTACACCGTTTATTACGGGCTGGAGATTTTGCACGGCATCCGCAAGCAGCTGTATCTTACATTCGGGTTCTGGCTGATGGTCAGTACGCTGGGTCAGTCTCCGGAGCATATCGGGAAGACCCTGCTGATTGCCGGAGTGGTCGGTCTGGGAACGCAGCCTTTGATCGGGTGGAGTATCAAGAGGTTCGGGGAGAGGAATGTCACGATTTTCGACAGCATTGCACTGTCCCTGCTGTGCCTGGCTTACGCGTTTGCCCCCGGGCTGCTGCCTTCGCACTGGGCCGTGGCGGTAGTGACCACCTGTTTCGTTCTGGATAACCTGCTGTTTGCGCTCGGCATGGCCCGCAGCACGTATGTGGCCCGCATTTGCGAGAGGCCGGAGGAGATCACGCCCAGTATTTACACAGGGCTGGCCATCAACCATGTGGCCTCCATTTCCTACGGCGTTTTGGGCGGCCTGATCTGGATGAGCACGGGCGGTCCGCAGGCCGTATTCCTGATAGGCGGCCTGGCTACGGCCGGAGCCGGCCTGGTGGCGCGGCACATGGATGCGCCGCCACGGAAGGGCGAAGCATAGCGGGCAGCAGGAAGAAGGCAGACTGCTCAAGAGTCTTTTTTGACGGGAACAGCCTTGTTTTCCTCCCCTTTCATGGCCGCCATGATTTTGCGGAAAATGTCCGTGTTTTCATAGATGCCGGTGAAGGCGCCGCTTCCGGAGCCGAAGGCGTAAACGGGAACGGCCACTCCGTCATGGTTGCCGGAAGAGAACAAGGCCGTGATTTCCCCTTTTTCCAGATTGCCCCCGGAAAGGGAGAAAGCGCCGGTGTTGTGGTCCGCCGTGATAACCACCAGCGTGCCGGGATGACGCGCCGCCCATTCCAGCACTGTTCCCGCCGTCCGGTCAAAGTCGAAGATTTCCTCCATCATTTCCGCCAGTTTGCCATGGTGGGCCGCCTTGTCGATGTTGGAGCCTTCCACCATCAGGAAGAATCCCCTGGGGTTGCGGGAGAGGGTTTCCAGGGCTTTCAGCGTGGCCTGGCGGAGTACGGCGCCCCTTTTGCCGGGAGGGGGCAGGTTCCCCGGAGCTACGACGGCGAGCGTTTTTCCCGGCGGCAGGGCGGCGGCTTCCTCCCAGGAACGGGCGATTTTATAGCCCAGGGCCCCCATTTCCTTGAAGATGTCCCTCCCGTCCGGCCTCTGGGTAAAATATTTGCTTCCGCCGCCGAAGATGAAGTCGGCACGGGAGCGTGGATAGTCGCCGATGATGCCGTAGGAGTCGGATCTTTTTTCATTATTGGCGCAGAAGGCTGCCGGGGTGGCGTCATTCAGTTCGCAGGTGACGACCACGCCCGTTGACTTTTCCATGTCTTTCGCCTTGTCGATCAGGGAGTCCAGCTTGTTGCCCTCCGGACATGTGGCCACCCTTTTGTAAAGTGTCTTGGTCCCCGTCGCCATGGCGGTTCCCGCCGCGGCCGAGTCCGTGACCAGCTTGTCCCGGCACCAGGTTTTCGCAATGCCCGTCACCGGGCAGTTTTCAATGAACAGGCGTCCCCGGTTGGCGGCCCACGCCGCGGAAAGGTGGTGGATGCCCATGCCGTCCCCGATCATCAGGATGACGTTGTTGACGGGCAAGTGCTGTTCCGGCTCCCGGATGTTCGCCACAGGGTAGGGCTTTTCCGATATAAAACTCTGCGTATCCGCCGCCGGAAGCTGGGGCGGAACAAGCAGCAGGGCACAGGCCAGGACACGCAACAGGAGAGTCATGCCTCCACTTTCCCGCCATGGAGCGGACAAGTAAAGGGGAAAAAGGCGCCGGTTCCGTCAAGAGCCGGCACGGGCGGCGGAATGCCTATTTGGTTTCCGTCTGTTTCTGAAGAATGTCGCGGATTTGTTCCAGCAGGACGACGTCATCCGGCTTGGGTGCGGGCGCGGCGGGTGTTTCCGCCTGCTTGCGGTGCATGGCACCGATCAGTTTGATGGCGAGGAAGATGGAGAAGGCGATGATCAGGAAGTCAATGGTAGCCTGGAGCAGTTCTCCGTACCGGAGTTCCACGTCTCCCAGCTTGAGGGTCAGGAACGCAAGGTTCACGCCGGACGTGAGGTAGCCGATGATGGGCGTGATGATGCTGGAAACGAATACGGAGACGATTTTATTGAACGCGCCGCCAATGACGACGGCCACGGCCAGGTCAATGACGTTGCCTTTCAGCGCAAAAGCCTTGAATTCTTCCAGGAATCCCTTGGGGTTAAGAAAATGTGCCATAGTGGACTGGTGCTGTTGATGGATTTATTTTGATGTGATGCGGATAAAAGAAAAGAAAAATCAAATCCTGCCCTGAACAGAGATATGACTTCCGTTCCGGATAAAATGTGCAAATCATGACGTGGGTCCTAAAAAAATCATTTACAGACGGGGCCAGAAGCGCAAACTACAGAGGCATTATTCAACCTCACCTCCATGAATACAGAAGAGAAATTCAACCAGTACGTACTTCACACTTATGGCCGCTATCCCATGGCAGCCGTTCGCGGAGAAGGCGCCCGTCTGTGGGACAGCACGGGCAAGTGCTATCTGGATTTCTGTGCCGGCATCGCCACCTGCGTGCTAGGGCATTGTCATCCCGTTGTCACACAGGCCCTGCAGAAGCAGGCCGCCACGCTGGTGCACTGTTCCAACCTGTACCAGATTCCCCAGCAGGCGGATCTGGCGGAGTTCATCGTGACCAAGTGCGTGGAGCGTCCGGGAAAGGTGTTTTTCTCCAACAGCGGGGCGGAGTCCAATGACGGGCTGATCAAGGTGGCGCGCCGCTATGGCCACCGGCGCCCCCAGCCGGACGGCAAACCGCGCTTTGAGGTGCTTACGTTCAACAAGTCCTTCCACGGCAGAACCTTGGGCAGCATGTCCGCCACGGGGCAGGACAAGATCAAGATCGGCTTTGATCCGATGTTGCCGGGGTTCCGGCACCTGCCCTTCAATGATTTGGAGACGGCGCGCGAGGCCATCAGCCCGGAAACGGTCGCGTTCCTGTTGGAACCCGTTCAGGGCGAGGGCGGCGTCAATTCCGTGACGCCGGAGTTCCTGCGCGGGCTGGCTGAGCTATGCAGGGAGCATGACCTTCTTTTACTGATTGACGAAGTCCAGTGCGGCTTTGGCCGCTGCGGCAATATCATGGGATGGCGCGCTGTGGCCCCGGACGTGGAGCCGGACGGCGTTTCCTGGGCAAAAGCCCTGGGCGGCGGCTTCCCGATCGGCGGCTTCTGGATTTCCGACCGCGCCATTGACGAGAGCGGCACGGAGCTTTCCTCCATCATGGACCCCGGCTCCCACGGTTCCACTTACGGCGGCAATCCTCTTGCCGCCACGGTCAGCCTGGCCGTTCTCCGGGAAGTCGTTTCCGAAGGGCTGCCGGAACGCGCCCACCGGCTGGGTACGGAAATCCGTGCGGAGATAGAGTCCTGGAACCTGCCCGTGGTGCAGGGGGTGCGCGGATTGGGGCTGCTGCTGGGCATCGGCCTGAATCCGGAAATGGTGGACGCGCCGGAAGGCAAGACAATTGCCTCCGTCGTTGTGGAGTCCCTGCGGCAGGAAGGTTTGCTTTCCGTTCCCGCCGGACCGGAAACGGTGCGCCTTCTGCCCCCCCTGAACGTCAGTGAAGAGGAGGTTCAGCAGGCGCTCGCCATCATCAGGCGCGTGCTCAAGACGTACGTGAAGTAAAGAGAGTTCCAACCCGTTTTTTCGCAGTCATGCAGGATGAAGCCATTCAACCGCCCGGCAGTACGGTCAAGCAGTTTTCCGTGATGCTCCAGAACCGGGTGGGGGCCTTGTCCGCCCTTTTGGGCCTGCTGGACATGCACGGTATTTTCTGCCTGGGGTTCAGCATGCATGACTGCCATGAAGCGACAATCGCCCGGCTGGTGGTGAGCGATCCGGAACGGACTTCCGAGATTTTTCTGGAGAAGGGCATCTGCTACACGGATTCCGACGTCCTGGTGGCGGCTCTGCGCCACGGTCCCGCGGACCTCAAGAGGTGTTTGGATGTTCTGTATTCGGCGGAGATGAACGTCAATTTCGTGTATCCCCTGCTGCCGCGCGTTGCCGGGGTGTCCCTGATAGCCTTGCATGTGGATGACATGAATTTCGGACGCACGGTTTTGAATTCCTCCGGCATCAAAGTGCTTTTCCAGCAGGATCTCAGCCGTTAGAATTACATGGCAGGGGGCGGTTTTTCCGTCATGACGGAAGAGCGTTTCACCCAAGCGGATCAAGGGGTTGACGGGTTTTTTCAGCTTGACGGAGAGGGAAAACATGGTATGTTACGGGCCGCATGGCAAAAGTACCCGTAATCAATCTTCGCAAGGGACACGCGGTTAATCATAACAATGACGTTTGCGTTGTAGTCAGCATGGAGCACAAGTGCCCCCCCCGCATGGCTTCCTATGTGCAAATGAGCATCCGCAGCATTTCCACCAAAAAAGTGTACAACCTTCGCCTGACTTCCAATGAATCACTGGAAGGCGTGAACCTTGCCCGTGAGGAGTATGAGTTCAGCTATATTGACGGCATGGGCTACCATTTCATGAATCCCGATACGTATGAGGATATCACCGTGTCTCCGGACATCGTAGAGCCCGTGAAGGATTACCTGATGGAAGGCAATATTTACATTCTGCTTTTCACTGATGAAACGGTCGTTTCCGTGGAACTGCCCGCCTCCATCACGATGGAAGTGGCGGAAGCCCCGGAAGGGATCAAGGGTGACAGCGCCAACAACGTTTACAAGTCCGCCACCATGACCACCGGCCTAGTTGTGCAGGTTCCCCTGTTCATCAAGCCCGGCGAAAAGATTTCCGTAAAGACGGAAGACGGTTCCTACCTGGGCCGCGTGAACTAAGCGTTCTTTTTTCTTAAAAAGCCCTTTCCGGCCGATTTCCGCCGGGAAGGGCTTTTTATGTCCGCGGCAAAACGCCGGAAAGACCAGAAGCCGGGCGGCCCGATTCCTTTACATCCGTCCCTGCTTGCGTTACACCATTTTCATCACAGGTTTCCGGCCATGAAAAAGTTGATCATTTTATTATGGATTTGCATGTGGTACGCGCTGATTCCGGCATATGGCGCGTCTCCGGTCCGGATTGCGTGCCTGGGGGACAGCATTACCGCCGGAATGCTGGTCAGGAAGGAGGATTGCTGGGTGTCGCGCGTGGCCAAAGCTTTGGGCAAGAAGGCGGAAGTCGGAAATTTTGGCGTGTCCGCCCGCTGCCTGCTGTTCAAGGGCGACCGGCCCATCACGCGGGAAAAGGCTTACCGTGACGCTCTGGCATTCAAACCCGGCATGTTGCTGATCGGTCTGGGAACCAATGACAGCAAGGAAGTGAATTGGAAGCACAAGACCGATTTTGCGGACAATTACAAGGAGGTGATCGCGGAGTTCAGGAAGGAAAATCCCAGGTTGAAGGTGTATTGCCTGCTACCCATCCCGTCCCAGGAGGCCCGGGAAGGCGGCATCAGCAGGGAGCGCATTTCCAGGGAAGTCATTCCGCTTATCCGGCAAGTGGCCAAAAGCACCAATTCCAAGGTGATCGACCTCAACAAGGTCATGAAGGACAAGGAGGGCCTGCTGGTGGACGGCGTACACCCCAACGCGGAGGGGCACGCCCTCATGGCGGAACACATTCTCCTGGTTCTCAAGGGGAAGGCCGCGGAATAGAGACTGCCTGCCGGGTATTTTAAAAGATTTTCACGCCTCCTGGCAGTGTGGTAACGCTCCTGAAGGGAGAAATTCCGGGACCGTGTTCTTCCCGGCCATCATTCTATCCGGGCCTCCGGCTTCTTTTCCGGCTGGTACGGAATGGTTCCCTTGTGAGGAGAATCCTTTTTCTGGTAAATGCGGACGTAGTCTATTTCATATTTCTGGGGCAGAGGGAGCTTGTTCAGGTCGCCTCCGGTGGCTCCCAGAGCCAGGTTCAGGATGATGAAGTGGGGCTGCCGGAAGGGATTGGCGACTTCCTTGTAAACGGCGTTGATCGTGTTATCCAGGGAGGTCTTGTTCAGCAGGATGTCGTCCGCGTACAGGCGCACTTCCTTTTCATCCCAGTCCATGCGGAAGACATGGAAGCGGGAATCCCACTGCGGGTCTTTTTCCCGCAGCCATTTCAGGGGCGTGTAGGTAGAGCTCCATTTGCCCACGTGTTTTTTGGCGGACCCCCAGCAGAGGTTGGCCAGATACGTGGACTGGTAGTATTCCATGATGTCTATTTCTCCGCACCTGGGCCAGCCTTCCCTGACCCCCAGGGTCCAGAACGCAGGCCACATGCCCTCCCGCGGGCTGAATCTGGCGCGGATTTCAAAACGTCCGTACTGCCAGGAGAATTTGCCCTGCGTCGTCAATGAGGCGGATGTATATTCCGCTTCCTTCCTGGTGGTGCGCCAGTCTTTTCCTTCCGGGTTGTAGCGGGGATTGGGACGCTTTTCCTTCCTGCCTTCAATGATCAGCATGCCGTCCTTGCAGTAGGCGTTTTCCGGCTGGTACCACTGGGCTTCCTTGTTGCGGACGAATCCGTTTTCATAGTTCCATTTGGCGGGGTCGGGACGGCCGTCCTTGTCAAATTCGTCATTCCAGACAAGTTCATAATCGGAATAGTCCGCCTTTTCCACGACTCTGTCAGCTTTTTTGACACCGTCCCCGTGAAGTGAGTAGAGCTGGGCATGAACGGGAACGGCCAGAAGTGCGGCGCAGGCCAGGGGCCGGAAAAGGGAGGCGGTTTTCATATGATATAAATGACGGTTGTTTTATCTTTTACGGTCATAGGTAAGGCGGTTTGTCATTTTTTGCCATAAAAGTTCGTTGATGCGGAAGAGTGTTGAGAATTTCATGGCATGTGTTAGGATTGGCTAACAATAAGGGGTTTCAGTTTGTCTGAATAAGGGAACAATCACTTTTAACGACCATGGAAGAAAAGAATTATCTGGTTTCCGGCATGCATTGCGCCGGCTGTGCCGCCAAAGTAGAACGGGCCGTGGGAGAGTTGCAGGGAGTGGAGAGCGTGGAGTTGAATTTGCTGACAGGCCGCATGACCGTCGTTTTCCGGGAGCATGGTTCTCCCGCCAGGGGCCGCATGGCGGAGGTGGTGGAAAAAGCCGGATTCCAGTTGGCGGACTGGGTGGACGGAACACCTTCCGGCAAGGATGAAGAGGAAAAGGCGGAAGATGCCGGAGGCGCCCGGCTTGTGTGGTCCGTCTTGCTGCTGCTGCCTTTGATGTATTTGTCCATGGGGCCCATGTGGAGCTGGCCGGCGCCTTCCGGAGAGTGGGGGATTTGGGCGAATTTGTGGGGGCAGTGTATCCTGGCGGCCCTGATTTTGTGGCTGAACAGGCGTTACCTGGTCAACGGCGTGCGCCAGTTGGCCACCCTGTCTCCCAATATGGATTCCCTGATCGCCATCGGTTCCGGTTCCGCCTTTCTGTATGGCCTGTTTCTGCTGTGCGGCGGAATGCTGCGGGGCGGGAGAGTGGATACCATGGAGCTGTATTTTGAATCCGCCGCCATGATCGTCACCCTGATTTCCCTGGGAAAGTATCTGGAGCGCCGTTCCTACCGGAAGACGAACGCCGCCGTGAAAGGGCTGGTGAATTTGATTCCCCAGGAAGCCCTGGTCTGGCATGACGGGGAGGAACGGGCCGTGCCCCTGAATGAACTCCAGGTGGACGACCTGATTGTGGTGAAGACCGGACAGAGGGTTCCGGTGGACGGCGTGATTACGGAGGGCCAGGCCGCTCTGGACGAGTCCGACCTGACGGGCGAAAGCATGCCCGTGGACAAGAGCGCCGGGGACAGGGTGATCAGCGGCACGTTCAACCGCGCCGGGTATCTCAAGGTCCGCGCCGAACGGGTGGGCGGGGATTCCACGCTGGCCCGCATGATCCGCCTGGTGGAGCAGGCCGGACAGTCCAAGGCTCCCATTGCGCGGCTGGCGGACCGGGTGTGTTATTTTTTCGTACCCGCAGTGATTGCGATTGCCCTTGCGGTGTTTGGCATCTGGCTGGCTGCCGGGGAGGGCTTTTCCTTTGCCCTTGCCAGGGCGATTGCCGTGCTGGTGATTTCCTGTCCCTGCGTTCTCGGCCTGGCCACACCCATTGCGATCATGGTAGGCACGGGCAGGGGGGCGCGCCTGGGTATCCTGTGCAAGTCCGCCGGCGCGCTGGAGGCTCTGAGCCGCGTGGATACCGTAGTGTTTGACAAGACGGGGACCCTGACTGTCGGAGAACCGCGTGTGGTGGCCGTCCTGCCGGAGCACGGCATGAATGCGGATGAATTGATGGAAGTGGCGGCCGCCCTGGAGCAGGGATCGGAGCATCCGGTAGGAAAGGCCGTTTACGAGCACGCCAGAATGCTGGAACTGCCGGTACGGCCCGTGGCGGACCTGTCCATCGTGCCCGGCCGCGGGATTGCGGGAACGGTGGACGGAGTGCCGTACGTCATCGGCAACCTGGCGTTTATGCAGGAGAAAGGGATTTCATGGGAGCAGGAACAGGGGAGGTTCAGGGAGTTCATGAGGCAGGGCGCTTCTCCCCTTTACGTGGGACGCGAAGGACGCCCCGCCGGGGCGATCATGGTGGCGGATTCCCTGAAGCCGGACAGCCTTTCCGCCGTGGACAATTTGAAGAGAATGCACATGCGCGTGGTGATGCTGACAGGGGACAATGCCGCTACGGCGCGGCATATGGCGGAAGAACTGCATATTGACGAAGTGGTTTCCGACGTGCTGCCGGATGAAAAGGCCTCCCACATCATGAAGATGGAGAAGGCGGGGGCCAGGGTGGCGATGGTCGGAGACGGTGTGAACGACGCGCCCGCCCTGGCATGCGCCCAGGTGGGCATTTCCCTGAAGTCCGGGACGGACCTGGCGATGGAGTCTTCCGACATCGTGCTGATGAAGAACCATCCGCGCGGGGTGGCGGAGGCCCTGCAACTGGGGCGTGCCACGCTTCACATTATCAGGCAGAATTTGTTCTGGGCGTTTTTCTATAATACGATCGGCATTCCCCTGGCTGCCGGAGCCCTGTACCCGGCTTTCGGCATTACATTGAATCCGATGATAGCCGCGGCGGCCATGAGCCTGAGTTCCCTGTGCGTGGTGTTCAATTCCCTGAGGCTGCGCACATTTAAGCCCCATCTGGAGAAGTAAGTCCGCGAGGCGTCGCAGGGCAGGGATTTCCCCTTGATGGAGAAGGGGCTGAAAGAGAATGTCAGGAGGTTTGCAGAAGAGCCTGGGCCAGTGTGCGGGCGTGATCGCCCCCGCCGCCCAGCATGCGGGCCAGTTCGTCTATTCTTTCTTCCTGGTCCACTTCCCGCAGGCAGGAGATGGTGCGGTTGCCCGCGGAGGCTTTCTGGACCAGATAGTGATGGGAGGCCAGGGCGGCCACCTGCGGAAAGTGCGTGATGGAGATGACTTGGTGCCTGGCGCCCAGCTGCTGCATTTTAAAGCCCACGGACCGGGCCACTTCCCCGCCCACGTTGGCGTCTATTTCATCAAACACCAGCAGTGGCGTGGAGTCCTTGTGGGCCAGGGCGCTTTTGATCGCCAGCATGATGCGGGCCAGCTCCCCTCCGGATGCAATGAGCCTCAGGGGCTTGGAGGGTTCTCCCGGGTTGGGGCCGAAGAGGAATTCCACCGTTTCCATCCCCTGTGAGCCGGGTTCCTGGAGCGGAGTCAGAGATATTTCAAATACGGCCTGACGGAAGCCCAGTTCCCGTGAGTGTTTGACGATGGATTCCGCCAGACGCGGCGCGGCGGCCTGGCGTGCTTTCGTCAGGGCCTGTCCGGCGGCGTCCAGCTGCTTGCGCAGCTGGGCAATGGCGGCCCGCAGTTCTTCCAGGCGTTCCGTCCGGTGCTCGATGCGGTCCAGCCTGCATACGGCTTCCTCCCGCCGTGCGGCGATGTCTTCAAAGGAATGCCCATATTTCATTTTCAGGGATTCCAGCAGGTTGATGCGTTCTTCAAGCCGGAACAGTTCCTGGGGATCGCAGTCAAGTTCCGCGGAGTAGTCCGCCAGGCGGTTTTCAATTTCCTTAAGTTCCAGCGTCACTCCCTCCAGCGGAGCCAGCCATGCAGCTGTGGAGGAGTCCATGCGTTCCAGGTCGTGGGAGGCACGGGAGAGTTCCCGCAACTGGGAGCCGAGTCCGGGACCGTCCGTTTCCTCCAGCATGGAGAGCATTCTGGATACCAGCTCCTGGAGCCTTGTTCCGTTGCGGGCGCGCTGCCAGCGTTCCTCCAGGGTGAGCACTTCCTCCGGGGTGAATCCGGCGGCGTCTATCTCGTCCACCTGGTGGCGCAGCAGTTCTATTTCCCGGTCGGCGGCGGCTTCTGCGTGCTCCAGGTCGTCATATGCCCTGCGCGCGTCCTGCCATTGTCTCCAGGAGTCCGCGTAGGCCTGCGTCAGCCGGGCGTGTTCACCGAAGGCGTCCAGCAGGGAGAGCTGCCTGTCATGGGAGGTCAGGGAACGGTGGTCATTGGGGCCGTGCATGTCCACCAGGCAGGCGCCCGCCTCCCGCAGAAGGTTCAGCGTGCAGGGGCTGTCGTTCAGGAACTGGCGGTTGGCGGTGGGGGAGATAATGCGCTTGATGATGAGGTTGCCGTCTTCACAGGGAGGCACTCCGTGTTCGTTCAGAATGGCGTGGACGGAGGATGAGTCCGGCAGATGGAACACGGCTTCCACGCTGCATTGCTGTTCTCCGGAACGGATGAGCGTTTTGTCCGCACGTTCGCCCAGCGCCAGACGAATGGCGCCGATGATGACGGATTTGCCCGCTCCCGTTTCCCCCGTGATGCAGATGAAGCCGGAGCTGGGTTCCCACAGCAGCTGGTCCACGAGAGCCAGGTTCCTGATTTTCAGCAAAGTAAGCATTCGGGCTTTGGATTTTGAATGCATTATGGCATAATCAGCTCTAAACGCAACCATGACATCCGTGATGAACATTCTCTTTTTGGGCACGGGCACGTCTACCGGGGTCCCCCAGATAGGTTGCTCCTGTGCGGTGTGCACCTCCCCGGACCCCAGAAACAAGCGGTTGCGTTCTTCCATTTACGTGGAGGCGTCCGGCACCCGCATCCTGCTGGATTCCTCTCCCGATCTGCGTCAGCAGGCCCTGAGGGAAAATATTACCGATCTGGATGCCGTGCTGTACACGCATGCTCATGTGGATCACATAGGCGGGTTTGACGATTTGCGAGCCTTCTGCTGGCGCAGAACAGGAGGATTGCCCATGTACGCCTCCCCGGAAACCATGAAGACTTTGAGGACCATGTACGGCTGGGCGTTTGAGTCCGGAAAGGCCAGAACCGGCTACGTGCGGCCGGAACCCCACGAGGCGACGGAACCCTTCCGCGTGGGCTCCGTTCTGGCCACCCCCCTCCCCGTGGACCATGCGGCCGTGGACACTTGTGCGTACATGCTGGAGTCCGGAGGCATGCGGCTGGTATACATGCCTGATGTCAAGAGTATTCCGGAGGCCTCCCTGGAGCGCATGAAGGGGGCGGATCTTCTGATTATCGACGGCTTGCGCTATGACCTTCATCCCACCCACATGTGCCTGGACGAGTCTCTGGCCGCCATCAGGGCCATCGAACCCGGACAGGCTTTTCTGACGCACCTTTCCCATAACATGGATTACCGTATTTTGTCCGGCAGGCTCCCGGAGAACGTGGGGGCGGCCTATGATGGCCTGCGGCTGTCCCTGCCATGATTTCTTCCTTCCCTGCCGACATGACCTCTTTTCCCGACAAGAACAGGAATGACGCATCGCCGGATATCGGCACCAGGGACGTGTTCGGCTTTTCCGTGGCCGTGAGCTCCGTTGAGGAGATGTGCTCCGTTCTGGTGGAACGTGCCCTGGCCGGGGAAGCTCCTTTTCTGGTAGCCGCCGCGGATGTGCACGTGATGACCCGCGGCGTACATGAACCGGAGTATGGCGCGGTTTTGGAGAGGATGGATGTGATTTGTCCGGATGGCATGCCGGTGGTATGGAAGCTCAACAGAGTGCGGGGGGGGGGGACCGCCGAACGCGTGAGCGGGCCGGATTTGATGGAAGCCGTGGTGAAGGCGAATGCCGAATATCCCGGCCTGAGACATTTTCTGCTGGGGGGCGACGAAAGGACACTGGAAACCCTGGCGGCCAGGCTGGCGGAAAAGTACCCCGGTTTTTGTTTGGCCGGAGTTTATTCTCCGCCGTTCCGCTCCTGGAGTGAGAAGGATTTGCAGGATATGAGGGAGACCATTGCCAGCAGCGGAGCCAATGTAGTCTGGGTGGGGCTGGGGTGTCCCAAGCAGGAACGGTGGATGGCGGAACAAAAGGACCTGCTTCCTCCCGCCGTTTATGCAGGCGTGGGAGCGGCTTTTGCCTTTCATGCGGGCACGGTGAAACGTGCGCCGGTGTGGATGCAGAAGAACAGTCTGGAATGGCTGTACCGCATTTGCAGGGAGCCGCGCCGGCTGCTCAAAAGGTACGTGAAGCACAACAGCCTGTTCCTGTGGTACGTGCTGACGGGAAGATAGGGGAGGAACTTGACCCTTCCCGCTCCATGGCTTACGGTTCCGGCCATGAATATTGAGGAAAAGGCCCTGTCCATGTTCCGTGCGGAACCGTACCGTTACAATTGCGCCCAGACCGTGTGCGCCGCCCTGGAGCGCATGGATTTGGTGGAGCCCCTGTCTGCATGCAGCGGAGGAAGGGCCCCGGACGGCTTGTGCGGAGCCTTGTATGGAGCGCTTCAATGCAGTCCGGAGGAATGCCGCGCAGACATCATGGCGCGTTTTGTGGACAGACTGGGTTATTCCCGGTGCAGGGAGTTGAAAAAGGAGGGCCAAGTCTCTTGCCGTGAATGTGTTTCTACAGCCGTTTCCCTGGCCGCCGGGGCAAAGGCGTGAACGCACAATGACGCACGTCCTTTGACGATTTCTCATGAAAGCGTAGTCTATTAGAATGAATCTAAATAGATCAACATCATGAAAAAACTCATTTATACAGCAATAGCAGTACTGGCAGCGGTTCCCGTTGTCGCTTTCGCCCAGGGGGCCTGTGGAGGCTCTTCCCCCAATGGAGACAAGGGGGACAAGGATATGGCTGAAGCCAAGGAACATATGAAGAAGGGCGCCGAAGCCGCCAAGGATGCCGCCGCCAAAAAGATGGAACAAGGCAAGGAAGCAGTAAAAGACACTTACGAAAAAAGCAAGGATGCCGTGAAGGATACCTATCAGGACAGCAAGGATGCCATGCAGCATGCGGCTGACCGGATGGGCGACAAGGCTGAAGCCGCCAAGGATGCGGCCAGAGACGCCTGAGGACGGTAGAATTGTTTTACATGTTCCTTTCCGCGCATTTCAGGCATGGAAGCCGTCTTTCAACCGTTTTCCGACGTGACGGCTGACCGGAATGATCCGATAGCGGAACATGTCCGCATCACGGCAGAGATTTGCCTGCCGTGATGCGGCTTTTGTGTTTGGAAAGGGAAAATTCCAGTCCGGTCAGCGCATTCTGCGGTTCCATATTCTTTTAGTCGAGCGCTTTACTTTTCTGGCGATCCGGCGCAGCAAGGAAGGCTGTCCTTTTTTATGGCACCATGCAATGAGGGCTTCCAAAGGAATGGTGCCGATGTTGTCATGGAACAGCTTTTCCGCAGGATGATGCGGAAAGGATTGGTGGTAGGCGTGATTGTACCGTACGGCCAGTTCATAGGGAACGGGTTTGGAAAAGACGGCGTCCTGAATCTCCCGCCAGATGCTTTCCCCTTTGGCGGAATGAATGAAGATAAGGGATGTCCCCTTGTCGTCGTCCAGTTCCGGCATATGCAGGTCCACTCCCCAAAAGTCTCCCAGCGTGATGTCTGCATGCCTGCGCTCCTTGTGGGCGGCACATGCGTAGCACGAAGGCCTCAGGCAGAAGTTGCCCAGGAATCCCTGCATGAACAAGTCCCGGTGGAGAGTTTCCGCGTAGGCGGCTTTTCCATCGCCGAACCGGCACACCATGCTGAATGATTTCCATCCCACCCGCTTGTCCCGGAATTGGACAGAGGTTACTTTGCGGTTTTCCTCTCCGGATTCCCGGAGCCGGATATATTCCTGGAAGAGCTTTGGAGAGGGGACGCCGTGGCAAATGATATCCACACAGAGCAGCAGAGGGTAGGCGTGCTTCAGATATTGGTGAAGCGCGGCAATTTGGCACGGTGTTCCGGAGAAGAGTACTGGAAGGCCCTCTTTCAAGTCTTTTTTGACGGTGCGGTATATCCATCCGGTGTCGCTCTGGATATATTTGGAGCCGCGCAGGGTGGAGAGTTCCTCCGGCGTGGTGATACGGATGTGCCGGACGCGTAGGTTCTCTCCCATGGCCGCTCCATATACGGTTCCTCCTTTTTTCAGGGTGGATATGGCCAGCGCGCTGAATATACCGCCGGAAGAACTGGCAAGCCGTATGGATTCGTCCTTGTTCCATCCCGCATACACGGCCAAGGGGTTTTGTTGAGGAGAAGGGTGGGATTCCGCATGAAGCACGGGGCAGATGCGGATACATGTTTTGCAGCCCGTGCAGTCCATTGAATGAACCCTGGGACGGACAAAGCCTTCCGCATCCGGAACGAGTTTAATGGCATTTTTCGGGCAGGAGTTCATGCATGCACCGCAACCGCTGCACAGGGGAACCAGTTGGTTCAGTGTGTCTGGAGCCAGTGGAGAATTCATAAGAACATGATGAAAGGCCGATTAAGGGGCTGGAGCGGGGACATACCGGATTTGGAATTCGACGGCACGGATTTGGAATTCGACCTGGTTTTTTATAGAGACAGCCAAGTTCCCTTTTCGGACGGTCCGGCTTTTGAGTTCCAAGCAATAGGAAAATTCGCATATTTCGGAAAAACACGTAATATTTTGATAGAGAGTCAAGAATGATGTTTGTTGATCTCGAGCAATAAAAAGATGAAGAAAAATTCCCTTCCGCTTGCGTTGTGTAAATTTTCCTTCTGCTGGAACCCGGCGGGGTCCATGTCCGGAAAGGCGGAGTTCCAACAAATGAGGAGAGAATGATGCCAAATGCCTTTTCCTCAGAATTGTAGCTTGACTCCGGATTCCAAATCCGCCAGTTTCTGTTTTGTTCAGCATTAGAACTTTTTATGAGAAAGGCCTTGAGCCAGAATTTTTTAATACAGTCCGTACCTTCATGTTCCGGTTGTTCGGCCTGCCTGAATTCATGCCCTGCGCATTCCATTGTGATGAGAGAGGACGGCGGCGGTTTCCGGTATCCTCATATTGATGAGTCTTCATGCATCGGGTGCAGGAAGTGCATCAAGGTGTGTCCGGTGTTTAATGGGGAAGCGCGCGGCTGTTCCTCCACCGGGGCGGATCATGAGCCTGCCGCATACGGAGGCTGGAATCTGGATGATGAAGTCAGGCTTGCCAGTTCTTCCGGCGGCGTGTTCAGTGCCTTGGCCATGTCCGTTCTGGAGAAGGGGGGAGCCGTGTACGGGGCGTCCATGGGGGAGGATCTCCGCGTACGCCATGTTCGTGTGGATGATGCCGGGCAGCTTTTCCGGCTGCGGGGGTCGAAATACCGCCAAAGTGACATAGGGACTGTTTATCAAAGTGTGCGGCAGGATTTGAAGGCCGGTATTCCGGTCCTGTTTTCCGGTGTTCCCTGCCAGATTGGAGGGTTGCTGAGTTTTTTGGGCGGCCGGCATGAGCTCCTGCTGACCGTCGATATTGTTTGCCACGGGGTACCGTCCGACCATTTGTTTGAGGCTTACGTCAAATGGCAGGAAGCCAATTATGGCTCACGTGTGCGGAAAGTGGATTTCAGGAACAAGAATACCGGATGGAAGAATTACAGCCTGCTCCTGGAGTTTGAGGAAGGAAAACGTTATGTCGCCCCGTTTACGCGAGACCCTTTCATGGGGGGATTTTTAATGGATATTTGCCTGAGGCCGGGATGTTATGCATGCATGTTCCACAAGACGCCCCGGCAGGCCGATATTACGCTCGGGGATTTTTGGGGCGTGCAATGGGTTGCCCCGGAGCTGGACAGGGATGACGGGGTGTCTCTGGTGCTGGAGCATTCGGAGAAGGGGCGTGAAGCCTTGCGTGCGGCAGGCGGCCGTCTTTATTTGGAGAGAGTGGATTTTCAAAAGGCAATTGCCCAGAATCCTTCCTATTCCCATTCTGCGAACATGCCGGCGGATTATCGGAAATGGGCGGAGGGCCTGGAGAGAGGGCCGGAGCGGCGGTGGATGAACCGCATTTCCAGGCGCTGGAATCCTTCTTTTCTCATGCGGTTGTTGAGGAAGGTATGGAGAAAGTGGAAGGCCTTCATACGCACATGGAAGGCAAAGTCCTGACAATCCGGGATGAAGGGGTCAGGTATTTTTCCGAAAACGCCTGAATGTATTCAGGATGAGTGATTTTTCCGAGTCATTCATATAAAAAAGCCACGCGCAGAGGATGTAGCATGCCGTAAAGAGAAAGATGCCTGTAAAGAACGGCACCAGGGACGACATGGGAATCAGCCGGGCGAGCAGGGCCCCGGTTGCGGATAGAATGAGGGCAGGCAGCAGACTACCTTTCAGGAGGCGGGAGAAGAAGACCTTGATGTTGATTCCCACTTTTTTGTGGTAGAAGTAATTCATGGCAATGCACTGTCCGCAGATGAGGGAGAGGGCCGTTCCCGCCGCCAGTCCCGGTGCGCCGAAGGATTTGGACAGCATGTATCCCACGATGACGTTGCAAACGGCAATGAGCAGCAGTATGACGGCCCGGTAGTTGTGCATGTTTTTGGCCTGCACGATTTGGATTCCCAGGTTTTGGACCAGAGGAAGGCTCAGGGGAATGACCACAAGCAACCCGATGATCCAGCAGATATAAGTGCTGGAACCCAGAGTTCTGCCCACCCACAGGGTCAGGAATTGCTGGCCGAAAAAGATGAAGCCCATCATCAGCAGGCCTATGAAGAGGAGCTGGAGGCGTCCGACGCGTGCCATGAGCCTGGTCAGTGCCTGGTTGGTTTGGTTCAGGGCAACCATGGAAACGATTTTGGGGAAGAAGACGCCTGCCACGGCACTGGAAACGATGATGAAGTAGTTGGAGAAGTTGATCCCCAGGGAGAACAGGGTCACGTCCATGGGGCCCGACGTGCGTGCTATGATGATGTTCCCCGTTTTCCAGTAAAGGAGGTCGGCAATGCTTCCTACGAAGATCCAGCAGGAGTATTTGAGAATGATTTTCACGATTTCCGGGGAGATTTCCCACTGGATGCGGGTGCCCAGACTCTTGATGGAGTAGAAGATAGAGCCTGCCAGAATAGCAAATCCGGAAGCTACGTTGATGATGACCAGGGTAATGGCCTTATATCCCCACCATAGGAAGAGTACGGAGGCAGCCACCGCCAGCATGGCGGAAGCGATGTTGATAAGTCCGGGAACAATGAATTTCTGATGGCCGGCGGGAATGCCGGCAAATACCTTGAATGGGAAGTAGAGAACCGTGTAGGAAAAGGAGATCAGGTACATGACCTTGAAGTTTTCCAGATTTTCTCCATGCAGTGAGGGGAAAAGGAACGAGATGTTCCAATAGACGATTATTCCGGCCACGAAAACGACCAATCCGGAAATGATGTTGAGCAGCATGACGTTGCTCAGGAAGACGGCTTCCTTCTTTTGGTCCTTTTTGGCGCGGAATTCCGCTACGTAGCGTGAGACGGTGGCGGAGATGCCGAAGTCCGCTAGGATCATCCACATGATCACGGAGGATACCAGGGTGTACGTTCCGTATTCCACTGCGCCCAGGCAGGAGAGAACGTAGGGGGTCATGAAGAACGCCGTTCCCAGGCGCAGGGCCGTACTGGCGAAATTGAGGGCGACTCCTGCCTTGAGCTGGTTCATGAGGAAGGTTGAGGTGCCGGACGCCGGAACGGACGGATGGTTCTAAATGGCGTGGAGGCTGATTTTATGTTTTTTGCAGAGTTCCGTGACCCGCTCGCGTTCCAGAAGGATGGTTTTTCCCGCTTCAAGAGCAACCTGGCGGATGCCACATTCCGCGCATGTTTCCATGGTGGCGGGGCCTACGGTGGGGATGTCGAAGCGCATGTCGTGCCCCTGGCGTGCCACTTTTGCCAGCGTGGCGGGTTTGCCCCCGGCAAGCTGGCCGCCGCGGCGGATGCAGTTGTTAGTGCCTTCAATGGCCTCCACGGCTACGACTGTACCCTGGTGCACGATGACGGACTGGCCGATGTGCAGGCGGCTGATTTCCTTGGCCGTCTGCATGCCGAAGACGGCGTCTTTCCATTGTTCCGGAGTGGGCCTGGGGCCGGCGATGTGGCCCGGCTGCGGCATGTGTTCCTCCATGTATGTGGAGGCAGGCAGGATGTTGAAGCCTTCCTTTTCCGCTTCCGTGATGACCGCCCCCAGCAGGGAGTCCGCGTTTTTCTCCGGCATGCGCATCAGGACGGAAAGGGCGCGCAGGTCCGGCCGGAGGGAAAGGATGTTTTTGGGGTTGATGCCCCCCGCCATGATGACGTCGGTCACACCGTGTTTTTTCAGGAAGGAGAAGGGCTTGCTGATCTGCCCTACGCTGAATTCCCGGTACTCGTCGCACAAGGGAATGACCGCTGGGTTGGTTTCCCCCTTGAAGCCCACGGCCACGATGCGCAGGTGCGGCGTGTGGCGGCGCGCTCCCCGGACGATGTATTCCGGATAGGCTCCGTCACCGGCTACCAGACCTAAGACGGGCGGGTTGGTGGTCATGCGGCTTGGGCAGGCGGGAGGAATGGAAAGAGTTACAGGTATTCCGGGCGCTGGAGCAGTTCCGCCACCCGCTTGAGCACGCGGCCGATGTCGGCGCCGTCCACCACGCGGTGGTCTCCTGTAGCCACGATGTTGGCTTTGGAAATGGGAATGAACGCTTCCACTTCATCGCTCCATACCGGGGTCTTGGTCACGGCGCCTACGCCCAGAATGATGGATTCGCTGGGCATGGGCATGGGAGCGGCGAAGGTCAGGCCGAAGCCGCCGAAGTTGGTGACAGTGGCGATGCCCCCCGTGCTGTCTTCCGGGGCCAGCCTTCTGCGGCGCGCCTGGGCGATCAGGCGGTTGTAGTCCTCCAGCAGTTCTTCCATTGTCCGTTCATTCACACGGCGCAGTACGGGCACCATGACGCCGTCCGCCACCTGAACGGCGATGCCGATGTCAATGGCGCGGGGGGAAAGAATGTTTTCTCCCACCAGGTAGCCCGCGCATTCCGGGTTTTCCGCCAGGGCCAGGGCCAGGGCGCGCGCAAAGTAAAGGGTGATGCCGGGCCGGTGCGGGGAGTGCTGCCTGTGCTTGATCAGGGGGTCCATGAATACGGGACGCCCGGCGGAGGCCAGGGGGCGCGTCCAGCTGCGGCGCATGGCGTCCGCCACGGCCAGGCGCATGGAGGATGCCTTGCGGCGCGGCCATTGGCTGACGTATTCCAGGAATTCCTCCAGATCGTCAATGGTGACGCGGCCGCCGGATCCGGAACCGGAGATGAAGGCTATGTCGGACGCCCTCATGCCAAGTTCATCCATGCGGGCCTTCATGCGGGGGGACATGTAGTGGGCGCCTTTCATGCCGGCGGGAACGGGCAGTCCGCGCACGCTGGGCTGTACCTTCAGGTCTGCGCCGTGTTCCTGATAGGAGTCTCCCGTTACGCCGAAGTGGACGCCGGCAGGCTTGTCCTCCGCGGCGGGGGCGGCAGGGGAGGAATGAGGGACGGATTCCGGGCTGGCGGGCAAGGAGGGCTGGTTGTCTTCCCCCGCCGGAGTGGCTCCGGAACGTTCGATTTCCTCGTCCGTGGCCTCAATCATCGCCATGCAGGCGCCGACCACGACGGAGTCCCCCTCCTTGATGAACATGTCGCTGAGGATGCCGCCGCACATGGTGGTGACGCCCATCGTGGCCTTGTTGGTCTCTACCTCAAAGATTTCCTGGTCGGCTTCTACGGAGTCCCCCGGAGCCGCCAGCAGGCGGAGCACGGTGGCTTCCGCGATGGAGTCCCCGAGCTGGGGCATGAGAATGGGTACTTTAGGCATGGTTGGAAACTGGGTTGAATCAGATGGATAAAAGATGGCGGATGGACGCGGCGATGGATTCCAGAGTGGGACGGTGAGCTTTCCACAGGTTAGGATGCTGGGGGATGGGCGTGTCTTTGGCGTTGAGCCGCTGGGGAGGCGCGTCAAGCAGGTGGAAGCCTTCCGCCACGATGCGGGAGACTATTTCCGCCGTGACTCCGCCCCACGGAAAGTCTTCCCCAACTACCAGCACGCGGCCCGTGCGCGCCACGGAGGCGATGACGGTGTCCATGTCCAGCGGACGCACGGTGCGCATGTCCACCACTTCCACTTCATAACCGCTTTCCCGTGCCAGAAGGTCCGCCGCACGGACGGCTTCATGCACCATGGCGCTGTACGCCACTACCGTGGCGTGTTTTCCGGTGCGGGCGATGCGCGCCATGCCGAAGGGGACGACGGGCGCTTCCTTGTAGTTGTCTTCCGCCTTCAACCAGCGGTACAGGAATTTGTGTTCCAGGAAGATGACCGGATCAGGGATTTCCACGGCCTGGCGCAGCATCCAGTAGGCGTCCGCCACCGTGGCCGGCGTCATAACATGCAGACCGGGATAATGGGCGAACAGGGCTTCCATGCTCTGGCTGTGGAAGGGGCCCGTGCCGGGCGTTCCGCCGCAGGGGAGACGCACCGTAATATTGGCCGGAATGCCCGTACGGTAGTAGTGGGTGGCAGCCATGTTGACAATCTGGTTGAAAGCAATCGTGCTGAAGTCCGCAAACTGGACTTCCATGATGGGCTTTTTGCCCATGACGGCCGCGCCGGTGACCATGCCCGCCATGGCGTCCTCACTGATGGGGGCGTCTATCACACGGTCCGGGAATAGATCCTTCAGGCCCTTGGTGGCCTTGAATGCGCCGCCGAAAACGCCTATGTCCTGCCCGTACAGGAAGACGTCCTTGTCTTCTGTCAGCAGGTCTTTCTGGGCGTCGTGAATGGCATCAATGTATGTTACGCTCATGGGAATGTTCCGTTTGCGGTCTTAATAAGGTCTCCAGACAGTGGCGTTCCAGTCTTCCCGGAAGGGGTCCGGCTCCGGTTCCCGCTGTGCCGTGGCTACGGCAAGCTGCACTTCGTCCGCATACTGCCGTTTCATGTCCGCCGCTTCTTCCGGAGTAAGCCATCCGGCTTCCAGAAGCTGGCGCTCCGCGACGGATACGGGGTCTTTCTTTTCATATTCCTCTTTCAGTTCCTTAGGGATGTAGGAGGCGTCGTCATGTTCCCCGTGGCCGCACATGCGCAGGGTTTTGGCCAGCACCCACTGGGGGCCTTCTCCGTTGCGCGCGGCGCCCACGGCCTTCCAGAACGTTTCCAGAAGGGCCATGAAGTCAGTGCCGTCCACTTCATGAACGGCGAATCCGTAGCCGCGGCCCCTGTCCGCCAGGGAGGCGCCGCCGAATTCGCGGACGTTGGGCGTGGAGTAGGCGAATTGGTTATTCGTCACGACCAGCACCAGGGGAAGCTGTTCCACCTTGGCCATGTTGGCCGCTTCATGAAAGGCTCCCGTGGAAGTGGTGCCGTCCCCGCAGAAAACCATGCCTACGGGGCCCGGAAGCTTGCCGTCCAGCCGTTTGGCGAAAAGGCAGCCGTTGACGAAAGCCACGGAGCTGCCCAGATGGCTGATGGGGGCCATGTAGCCTTCAGCCGGAAGGCCGCGGTGAACGTTGCCGTCCCTCCCCTTCATGTACCCCAGGGCGGACCCCAGATAGGCGCGCGCCGCCTCAATGATGGGTTCCCCCCATGCGACGCGGGCGGCCTGTTCGCGGATGAAGGGTGCAATTACGTCGTAGCCGGCAGTAAGGAAAACGCCGCCGCAGGCAGCAATGGCCTCATGGCCCCTGCCCAGATAAACGCCGCCCGTGATTTTTCCGGCTTTGTAAAGGCTGGAAATTTTGGTGTCGAAGGCGCGCGCCAGAAGAATGGCTTGATAGGCCTTGAGGGCGCTTGCCTGCAAATCCGGTAATGTAGTGTCGCCATGTGCCACGTCCTTATTTTATATGCTGCATGCGGAAATGCAATGTCATTTCATCATACGCCGGGCCTCCCGGCCTTCCGGTCGGCCGGAGGTCCGGCGCGGAAGGTTCGCAGGGGTCAGTTTCTGCCCCTGGCGTTCATGAAAATGAACACGTAGTACAGCAGCATGGCCAGTGAGGAAAGAGCCCCCACCACATAGGTCATGGCCGCCCAGAAGAGGGCGCTTTTGGCCTTGCCGTGGTCAAAGTAGTTCATCAGGTGCGAACGGTCCAGCCATTTCAGGGCTCTGGCGGAAGCGTCGAATTCCACCGGGAGCGTGATGAAGGCGAATATCGTGGTGACAGCGAACAGGCCGATGCCCAGTCCCAATACCCAGGGGGAACCGCCCATCACCAGCAGGACGATGCCGATCATCAGCACGATTCCGACCAGGTTGGAGGAGAGCTGCACCACGGGTACCAGCGCGGAGCGCAGCCCCAGCCAGTGGTAGGCCTGGGCGTGCTGGACGGCATGGCCCACTTCATGGGCCGCCACAGCCGCCGCCGCGATGCTGTTGGAGTTGTAAACGGATTCGCTCAGATTGACGGTCTTGTCCGCCGGATTGTAGTGGTCCGTCAGATGTCCCGGGGTGGACGTTACCTTGACGTCCGTGATGTGGTTGTCTTTCAGCATTTGCTCAGCCACTTCCCGTCCTGTCATCGGGATGGGAATCTGGGAGTATTCGCTGAAACGGCTTTTCATCCGCGCGCTGACCAGCCAGCTGAGCAGCATGGAGCCCAGCAGGATGATCCAGTAAATGGTATAGGAGTGCTGCGGAGCGGTTTCCGCATTCTGCACGTAATAGGAAAGGATGTCTATGTTGAGGAATTCAATCATTGCAGTGTTGACTTTATATCATATGGTTCCATTGAATCCAGAGGGCGGCGTGTCAGTGTACGGCCCGTTCGTTATAAAGGAACCACGCTCCTGAGAGAAGGGTCAGTCGTCAATTTTTTTGGAAAGGAGCCTGCCGTCCGGGGTATAATACAGTTCCAGCTTCCGGACGGCGGCGCTTTCCGAGCGGCAGTCAACGCGGTATTTTACGGTTCCCCGTGCGGTGATCTGCTTGGCGCTGCGCAGGGCGTATTCCGGAAAGTCCTTTGCGATCGCCGCCTTGACCGGGGCAGGGAGGCTCTGGAGAGGAATGTCCGCCTTGATGAGGAAGACGGTGCCGTCTGCGGAGAGCTTCATGTCGTATTCCAGGCCGTTGATGCGGAATTCCGCTTCATAAACGTCTTCGTCATGATCAAAGTCCCATTCGATGACACCGGCGTTCGGGAACTGGTTCTGCACCTGGGCTTTGACGGGAGCGGGCACATTGGAGGCCGGGATGTCTGCGAGACCGGGTGCGATGAAGGCGGCGCAGACGACTGGTAAAAGAATTTTTGAGATGTTCATACATATGCAATAATTTTATTCATTCAAAAAAACAAGATTTTTTTCAGGCTTCCGTGTGACAGTTGCGTTGCGCACTGCCTATGGAAAAATGGGGCGGATTTGGGTGCGAAGGGCTTGTATCCGGGAATTTTCCCCAGTTCAAAGGAACGGTTTTCATTTTACGGGCGTGCATGTGCGCATGGCGGGGTTTGTTATCGCCAAGGGACTGTTCGTGAGGTTGAATGACAACATGCAACAGGGTATCGTCTATTTGCTTGGAGCGGGTCCGGGAGACCCCGGTCTGATTACGGTCCGCGGCCGGGAGCTGGTGGAAACGGCGGAAGTGCTGGTGTACGACGCGCTGAGTTCCGCGGAGATGCTGAATTGGGCGCCCGCTTCCTGTGAAAGGATTTTTGTAGGCAAAAGAGCTTCCCGGCATGCGCTGCCGCAGGAGGAAATCAATGCCCTGCTGGTCAAGCTGGCCCGCCATGGGAAAAAAGTGGTGCGGCTGAAAGGGGGAGACCCGTATGTGTTCGGCCGGGGGGGAGAGGAGGCGGAAGCCCTGAATGCTGCCGGCGTTGCTTTTGAAGTTGTACCGGGCATTACTTCCGCCATTGCGGGTCCCGCCTATGCGGGCATTCCCGTGACGCACCGCAGGCATTGCACGCAGTTTACCGTGTTTACGGGCCATGAGGACGTGAACAAGAAGGAGTCTTCCCTGGACTTGAAGGGAATCGCAGAGGCGCGGGGGACGAAGGTCATGCTGATGGGCATGCAGAAGCTGGAGGAAATATGCAAGGCCCTGATCGGTTACGGGCAGGTCCCTTCCACGCCTGCCGCCGCCATTCAGTGGGCCACGACGGGGAGACAGCGCACCGTGGCGGGTACGGTGGAGACACTGCCCGGAAAAGTGTTGAAGGCCGGGCTGGGCGCTCCGTCCGTGGTCGTGATCGGGGACGTGGTGGAGGAACGCGTTCATCTGGATTGGTTTGAACGCCTGCCCTTGTTCGGAAAGCGCATCGTGGTGACCCGCACGCGGGCGCAGGCGGGGGAATTGAGTTCCCGGCTGCGCCGCCTGGGTGCGGAAGTGCTGGAAATGCCCACCATCCGCATCGCCCCCCCTACGGACAAGCGGGAATTTGCGGAAGCCGTGGTGCATGCCCATACCTATGACTGGCTTGTTTTTTCCAGTCCCAACGGCGTGGAACGCTTCTTCCAGGCGTTTTTTGCCGTGTACAAGGACATTCGGAGCATCGGGGGCGCCAGGATTGCCGCCATCGGGCCGGGGACGGAAGCCAAGCTCCGGGAATACGGGCTGGCCGTGGATATCATGCCTAAGAAGTACGTGGCGGAAGGGCTGGTCAAGGCATTCAAGGACGCCCGGGAGGAAATAGGCACCATCGAACACAGCACGTTTCTGTGGGTGCGCGGGGAAGACGCCCGCCGCGTTATCTACGACGGCCTGATATCCATGGGAGCCATTGTGGACGAATGCGTAGCTTATAAAACGGAACCGGAGACGGATGACGTGGCCGGAGCCCAGGCTGTCTTCCGGGAGACGGGGGCGGATATCGTGACGTTCACCAGCTCCTCCACGGCGGAGAATTTCTTCAAGCTCGGACTGCCCTGGCCGGCCGGGTGCAAGGCGGCCAGCATCGGCCCCGTGACTACGGATACTTTAAAGGGACTGGGACATCTCCCTGCCATCAAGGCCAGGGAGCATGATATCAACGGCCTGGTGGAAGCCATCCTCAAGGCCTGCGGCAAGTAACGGGGAGAAGGCCGTGGCTCCGCGTGCCTTCTGGCGCATGGTTCCGTCTTGGGACGCCGATGTGTCAGAAGCCCTTGACGGCTTCCCAACTAACGACTTTTCCGTTTTCAAACAGGACGTTGTATGAAATGGGAGGCCTGCCTCCCAGCGGCATGGTTACGCCGACTCCGGTACCGACGCCGGAGTCCCTGCCGCGGAATCCGCCCCCGCCCAGCCCCAGGGACCAGCCTGTGCCGCTACGCGTGTAAATCCAGCGTTCCGTATTTTTGCCGTTGCTCCACCCCGCCATTTTCTGTTCCGGTTCTCCCCATGCCAGAAGGACGGCCTCCGGACTCATTCCTTTTTCAAGTTCTCCCCGAGCTACTTTGACTTGCTGTTCCTTTGGCAGTTGCTGGTAAACCGGCATGTTTTTGGCGATGCGGTCGGATGGCGTAGGGGAACAGGCCGCCAGCAGGGCGATGCAGGCCGGAAACAGAACGGGAAAAAGGCTTCTTTTCATCATCCGGTTTCATAGCATGCGGCTGCGCGGCTGGCAAGGGAACAGCGAGGCTGTACCGAGTGAGAAATGGCGGAAATGCCCTTAATCCTGACATAAAGGGGCACTTTTTCCGTAGATACATAATTGGTGATTGACAAGGATGGGGGGTAGGGGAGTAGGAATTCACCTCCAGATGCAACGCGCCGCCGGGAGCGGTTTTTGACGTGCACGTATTTTCCACTATTTTCATCTTTCCGAGCCTTTCATATGTCCAAAACCTTAATTATAGCAGAAAAGCCGAGCGTAGCCACTGATTTGGCGAGAGTTCTCGGCAAAGAGCTTGGAAAATTCACCCGTGACAAGTCCGGTTCCTTTTACCAGAACGACAAAGCCATCATCACTTCTGCCGTAGGCCATCTCTTGGAGCAGAAGAAGCCCATGACGGAGGGCGGCAAGTCGCTCCCCTGGAAGTTCGATTATCTGCCCGTCATTCCCAAATCCTTTGAACTGGAACCCATCAAGCAGTCCGAAGATCGGTTGAAAAAGGTTCTTCAGCTTGCCAGGAGCAAGGACGTGACGGAAATCGTCAACGCATGCGATGCCGGCCGCGAAGGGGAATTGATTTTCCATAATCTGGTACGGTACGGCAAGTGGACGAAGCCCGCGCGCCGGCTCTGGATGCAGTCCATGACGGACGAGGCCATTTTGAACGCCTGGCACAGCATGCGCAGCGAGGCGGACATGCAGCCGCTGACCAACGCCGCCGTCTGCCGTTCCGAGTCCGACTGGCTGATAGGCCTGAACAGCACCCGCGCCCTGACCATTCTTCAATCCCGCGGAGGGTTCAGCGTAACGCCCGCCGGACGCGTCCAAACGCCGACGCTCGCCATCCTGACGCAGCGCGAATTGGAGATCCAGGCGTTTGAACCGGAACCCTATTCCGAGGTGTGGGCGGATTTCGGCGTTCAATCCGGAGTTTATTCCGGCCGCTGGATTGACCGTGACTGGAAGAAGAACGACAATCCCCATTCCCGTGCGGAGCGCATCTGGGATTCTGCGCTGGCTACCGTCATCCGCGACCGCTGCCGGGGCAAGTCCGGCACGGTGACGGAGGAAAAGAAGCCCGTTACGACGATTGCCCCCCTGCTGTACGATTTGACTTCCCTCCAGAGGGAGGCCGCCAACCGCTACGGCTTTTCCGCCAAAAGGACGCTCCAGCTTGCGCAGGAATGCTATGAAAAGCACAAGGTGCTGACTTATCCCCGTACGGATTCCCGCTACCTGCCGGAAGATTATCTGGGCAAGGTGTACGGCATCGTCGGCGCCGTGGCGGAGGAGAATGCGGAGTTCGCCCCCTTTGCCAGAGACATTCTGGACAACAAGCGGGTAAAGCCCAACAGGCGCGTGTTTGACACCAAGAAGGTGAGCGACCACTTCGCCATTATTCCGACGGGCAAGATCGAAAAACTGAGTGGCGACGTGCAGAAGCTTTTTGAAATGGTCATGGCGCGTTTCCTGGCCGTTTTCTTCCCTCCCGCCGTTTTTGAAGATACCAGGAGAACCACTCTCATCGACCACCGGGACGGAGTCACGGACGCCTTCCTGACCACGGGGCGCGTGCTTGTGGAACCCGGCTGGCAGGCCGTGTACGGCCGCAAGGCCGGCAGCTCCTCCAAGGAGGAACTGGTGTCCGTGCAGGACGGCGAACAGGCGGCCGTGCGCGAAATCGAGATACGCAACGCCATGACCAAGCCCCCGGCCCGCTATAATGAAGCCACCTTGCTGGCCGCCATGGAAGGAGCCGGAAAACTGGTGCACGACGAAGAGCTGGCCGCCGCCATGAGTGAACGCGGCCTGGGTACGCCCGCCACCCGCGCCTCCATCATTGAAGGCCTGATTTCCCAGGAATACATTGCGCGCGACGGCCGGGACCTGCTGGCGACGCGGCGCGGCATTGAATTGATCGCCCTGCTGGAGCGCATCGGCCTGAAAACTCTGACATCCCCCAGCCTGACCGGAGAATGGGAATACAAGCTCAAGCAGATGGAGCAGGCGTCCCTGGGACGGGAATCCTTCATGGACGGCATCAAGAAGCTGACCGGGGAGATTGTGAAGCGCGTCCATGACTTCCAGGAAGCCCAGCAGCAGGTGGAATTGCCGGAAATGGACCTGGATTGCCCGTGCTGCCATGCGCACGGCCTGAAGAACACGCTGGACGCCGTTTCCTGCCGCTCCTGCAAGTTCAGCATCCGCAAGGTGATTTCCGGCCGCGAGATGGCGGATGAAGAGTTGAAGACCCTGATTGTGGACGGCAAGACGGGGATTCTGCAAGGATTTACATCCCGCTTCGGCAAGCCCTTTGAGGCCGGGCTGGAACTCAACGACAAGTGCCGCGCCACCTTGTACTTCCCCGCCAGGGAGGAGGACGAGTCCGCAGTCAATGAAGAAGCCGTGAAGGCCGCCAGCGTCATCGTCCCCGGCATGGGAGAACACGACGTGATGGAAACCGCCAAGGCATGGAAACTGCCCACCCTGACGGCAGGGAAGGAAAATACTCCCGTTTCCGTGGCCCGTACCATCCTGGGGCGTGAGATTCCTCTGGACCAGGTGTTGAAGATTCTTTCCGAGGGCAAATCAGATTTGATGAAGGGATTCATTTCCCAGCGCACCAAGCGTCCGTTTGACGCCTATCTCGTGTTCAATGCCAAGCTGGGCAAGATCGGCTTTGAATTCCCACCCCGGGAAAAGAAGTACCCTGCCAGGAAAGCGGCAGGCTCCGGCAAGAATGCCAAAGAGAGCAAAGAAAGCAAGGGGAAGGAAGGCAAGCCGAAGGCCAAATAAAGGGATTTTCCCTGTAGAGGCGCGGATGGCGGATTTCCTCTGCTTCAAGAGGAGATAACCGGAAAGGCCGGCACAGGGGGCATTTTTCTGCCGGAGGCGGTTGCTTTTTGCGGGTGGGTTTCCCGGCAGCTGTGATTCGGCCATCTTTTTACCGGGGCACGAGCGGTTCCGCATGGCCTGTGCCGGTGGGAGGTGTGAAAAAAGCTTTTTCCCCTTCTTCCGTGTGCTAATCTGGAGTTGCGACCCTCTCTCCCTGTGATGAAACATGCATTAATCCTTATGTTGGCGTGGTGCGGCGCCTGTTGCGCCCTGGCGGAAGATTATCCTTTCCCGGGAGAACGGGAATGGGTCTCCAAGCTCGGAGACGTGGTGAAGGGAACTTTCCAGTCCTGTACAGGGGCCAAGGTGGCGGTCAAGGTAGACCGGAAGCGCGTGGAGATTCCCCTGAATCGTCTGGACGAGGAGGATGCCGCCCTGGTCCGTTCCCTGACGGGCACGACAGCCCGGCGGGATATCAAGCTGGCGGAAACGTTTTGGCCTTACATCATGAAGGAGCTTGAGAAGGTTACCTGGATTCCGGTGGAAAAGGATATTTCCCCGAGATTCAGCGGGGCCGCCCGGAAAGCCGCCACCAAGACCACAACAGGAACCAGGAAGGTGGACGGCTTTTCCTGCACGACTTCCGTTACTTCCATCAGGGGGAATCCCTTCGTGATACGGGAATATTACAGTCCGCAGGTACGTTCCACGAGCGGAGGCGGCCCGAAGAATTTCAACATGGTTCTGGAAAATGGAGAAGTTTACGCCTGCTACGATACGGGAAAGGGGCTGCTGGCGCCGGGAAAACACTTTCTTGAAGCGCGGACGGAAATGCGCGGTCCGGTATCCTCCCTTCTGCCGCCGGGAGAGAAGATTGCCGCCCGTGAATCAAAAACTTTCAGCAATGCTGATTATTCCCTGAGAATGGCGAAGAATTCCGTCAAGGGCGGCTACGAGACGTGCAAACCCAATTTCCTGACCCGGAAAATTCTGTCTTTTCAATGGAGTACGGAGGGGAAAATGGTCTGCGGCGTCATGAAGCTGGAGTACGACAATGCCCGGGTGGCCGTTCTGTTTGATGCGGAAAAGAAGCTCATGAACGCTCCGGGTCTGGGGTATGCCGTGATGATTTCCCGCATGAACAAGAAGAGCCGGGACCCCAAGGTAAGGGATGAACATTATTACCATGTGGGCCTGGCCGCGGACGGCCTGCCCGTTTACCACCATGAAGGGCCGGAGGACGAGGCCGGAATGGACCCGCTGCGGTACGGGGAGCTCCGGGAGTCGGAGAAGAAGGTCGTAGAGGAAAAGGAGAAGGAACGGGAAAAGGCGCTTCGGGCCAAATTGGAGGCCCGTCAGCGTCTGGTGGAGTCCGCCCGGAAGAGGAACGGATGAACGGCTGTTTTTCCAGGAGGGTTATTCCTCGGAAAGATAGTCCGGATGAATGGAGTAGTTGCCGGGAGCGTCCATCGTTTCAATGAGGGCCATGTCCTCCCCGTCAAGGGAAAAGTCGAAAACGTCCAGATTGGCGCGGATTCTATTCTTGTGCGCGGATTTGGGCAGAGGCACGATGCCGCGCTGCAGCACCCAGCGTATGCAGATTTGGGCGACGGATTTGTTGTGCTTGTCCGCAATGCGGCGCAGAATCGGTTCCTCCAGCGCGCCTCCCCTGGCCAGAGGACCCCATGATTCCACGAGGATGCCGTTTTCCCGGCAGAAGGCGGCCGTGGCCGTTTGATGGTACCGGGGATTGATTTCAAGCTGGTTGACCATGGGCATGACTTCGGCCCGGTCCATCAGGGCTTCCAGATGGTGGGGGAGGAAGTTGCTGACGCCGATGGCTTTGATCCGTCCGTCCCGGTAGAGCTGTTCCATGGCTTTCCAGGTTTCCCGGTTGAGCTGCCTGTAGTCGTCCGCATGTCCGGCGGGCACGGGCCAGTGGATCAGGTACAAGTCCAGATAGTCCATCTGGAGAAGCTGCATGGAGGCGTCAAATGCCCTCAGGGTACTGTCGTATCCCTGGTCCGTGTTCCAGATTTTGCTGGTGATGAATATTTCTTCCCGCAGCAGGGCGCTTTCACGCACGGCGCGGCCCACCGTGTCTTCATTGCCGTACAGGCTGGCCGTGTCTATCAGGCGGTAACCCGCTTCCAGCGCGTCCAGGATGCAGCGGACCCCGGCCTCGTCGTCAGGGGACAGGTACGTTCCGTAACCGATGCCGGGCATCGGCAGCCCGTTGTTCAGACGGTGCGTATCTCCGGGAGAAGTGATGGCGCTCATGCTTTCCATGAAGCACCCTTTGCCGGGGCGCGTAAAGAGGCCTTATTGTCATGAAAGCGGCATGCAGGAGCCGCATCGCAAGCGGGCGGAGAGGCTACTTCCCGGCCTGGAGGCAGCGGTAATAGTAGTCCACGCGGGAGATGAACCAGCTCCATTTATAACCGGGACGCCCGTTGGTCATCAGGGGGGCGGGACAGTTTTTTCCGGACCAGTAGTTATGGGGGACTACGTTGCGCAGGGGAATTCCGTACCGTTGCATGAGCAGGGCGGTCAGCTTGGCCGTCTTGTTGTAGATGACGGCGGGGTTGTGCGTGGTGCATTCGCACATTTCAATGGCTACGGAGTATTTGTCTCCCGGCCCGGAATGGTCTGCGTGATGGCCTGTTTCCGTCGTGGGAATGTGCTGGTAGGCTCCGAACTGGTCGACCGTGAAGTGCCAGTTCAAACTGCGGGATTTGCCGCTGTTCAGATAGCGGGAATGGGCGTTGGCGTCCCCCTTGGGGTTGGCCGTGCTGTGGATGGTGATGAAGCGGGGGGTCATGGAGGAAGCCCGCTTCCGGGCATAAGTGCTTTTGGGCATGTAAGATACGCGGATACCTACTTCCCGGCTCATCTGGTTCATGGAGCGCGGCACGACCGGGGCGTTTTGCGGTTTGAAGGAGATGGCAGGCGGCCTCATTTTGTCGTTCTGGGAACAGCCGGCGAATGTCAGGGCCGCAAACACGGCAAGAAGGCCCGTCCACAAAGATCTGTATTCCATGTGCCTGTTCTAGAAACAGGCCGGAGCGATTGCAAGCAGAATTTGGAATTAGTTTACTCAAACTAAGTTGCCGTGTCATGCCTGCCCTGAAACGGGGAGGGCCATGCGTGCGTGCACAGCCCGCGCTTCCGGGAAGAGGCACGCGGACTGTCTGCACGGATTCCGTACCGGATTTCCCGGTATGGAATGGTTATTTAAGGATTTGCGTAAGCACGTATTGCAGGATGCCCCCGGCCAGGTAGTATTCCTTTTCAATGGGGGTGTCGATGCGGACGACTACGGGAATGTCAAAGGCCGGAGCGTCTGCGGGCTGCACGCGCAGGGTGACCTGCTGGCGCGGGGAGATGTCGTTGTTCAGGCCGAGAATGGAGAAGGTGACATCCTTCAGCGGAGCGATGCGGTCGTAATCCTCCTTGTTGGCGAAGTTGAGCGGCAGTACGCCCATGCCGATGAGATTGGAACGGTGGATGCGTTCAAAGCTCTTGGTTACCACGGCTTTCACGCCTAGCAGGTTCGTTCCCTTGGCCGCCCAGTCCCGGGAGGAACCCATGCCGTAGTCTTCTCCGCCGATGACGATCAGGGGGGTGTTGTCACGGGCGTAGGCCATGGCGGCATCGTAAATGAAGGCGGGGGAGCCTGCGGAGGCGGGGATGTTCTTGTCCGGGGCCGGGATTTCCCTGTTCCCGAAGTACAGCGTGTAGCCGCCTTCCGTCCCGTCTACCATCAGGTTCTTGATGCGGACGTTGGCAAAGGTGCCGCGGGTCATGACGCGGTCGTTGCCGCGGCGAGAGCCGAAGGAGTTGAAGTCGTTCCGGGAGACGCCCATGGATTGCAGGTACAGACCGGCGGGACCCGTTTCCCGGATGGCTCCGGCGGGGGAGATGTGGTCCGTGGTTACGGAGTCGCCAAAGATGCCCAGGGGCCGGGCGTCTGTAATGTCCGCCAGCGTGCGGGTCTGTCCGTTGAAGCCGCAGAAGAAGGGCGGGTTCTGGATGTAGGTGGAGTTTTCATTCCACTGGAAGACGGAACCGGAGGGGGCGTGGACGGCGGCCCAGCGCGGGTTCTTGTCCGGCGTGATGGTGTAAAGTTCCCGGTAGGCCTCCGGGTTGCGGGATTTGGCGACGGCTTCCGCAATTTCCGCGGAGCTGGGCCAGATGTCCTTCAGGAATACCGGCTTGCCGTTTTTGTCCGTACCCAGGGGTTCCTTCTGGAAGTCAATGTCCACGCGGCCCGCCAGCGCGAAAGCGACGACCAGAGGCGGCGACATCAGGAAGTTGGTCTTGATGGAGGCATGGATGCGCGCCTCAAAGTTGCGGTTGCCGGACAGCACGGAGGCGCCGATGATGTTGTTTTCCCTCACGGCCTGTTCCAGTTCCGGGTTCAGGGGGCCGGAGTTGCCGATGCAGGTGGTGCAGCCGTAGCCGACGGTTTCAAAGCCGAGGGCGTCCAGGGAGGCCTGGAGTCCGTTCGCGGCGAAGTAGTCGGAAGCGATGCGGGAGCCCGGAGCTATGGATGTTTTTACGTAGGGGGGGACCGTCAGCCCCAGTTTCACGGCTTTCTGGGCCAGAAGCCCGGCGGCCAGCATCAGACCGGGGTTGGAGGTATTGGTGCAGGAGGTGATGGCGGCGATGAGGATGCTGCCGTCCTTCAGTTCGGCTTCCTGGCTGAAACCTTCCACCGGAACGGGGACACCCGCGGGGGAGTGCATGGTCACTTTTACGGAGGGGGATTCCGTTTTTCCGTAACCGCCTTCCGCAATGGGTGCGCTGACCATGCTGCGGAAGCTGTCCCTGATGGAGTCCAGGCGGATGTGGTCCTGCGGACGTTTGGGGCCGGAAACGGCGGGTTGGATCGTGGAAAGGTCCAGCTCCAGCTGGTCCGTGTAGTCCAGCTCTCCATTGCGGGGCATGCCCCAGAGGTTCTGTGCCTTGAAGTAGTTTTCGTACGTGGCGATGGATTCCTCGCTTCTGCCGGTCTGGCGCAGGTAGTCGGAGCAGTGTTCGTCCATCGGGAAGAAGCCCATGGTGGCGCCATATTCCGGGGCCATGTTCGCCACGGTGGCGCGGTCCGCCAGCGGCAGGGCCGCGGCGCCTTCTCCAAAAAACTCTACAAATTTTCCTACCACGCCGTGCCGGCGCAGCATTTTGGTGACGTGCAGGGCAAGGTCCGTGGCAGTGACTCCTTCCCGGAGTTTTCCCGTCATGTGGACGCCTACGACTTCCGGCACCAGGAAGGTGACGGGCTGGCCCAGCATGCCGGCTTCCGCCTCAATGCCGCCCACGCCCCAGCCTACCACGCCGATGCCGTTGATCATCGTGGTGTGGGAGTCCGTACCCACGAGAGTGTCCGGGAAATAAACTCCGTCCTTTTCCATGACGCCCGGCGTCAGATATTCCAGGTTCACCTGGTGGACGATGCCCACGGAGGGAGGAACCACAGAGAAGGTCTGGAAAGCCTGCTGGCCCCATTTGAGAAATTCATAGCGTTCTGCGTTGCGCTGGAATTCAATGTCCAGGTTCTTTTCCAGCGCGTCCGTGCGACCCGCCCAGTCCACTTGCACGGAATGGTCCACGACCAGGTCCACGGGCACCAGCGGTTCAATAACGGAAGCGTCTTTTCCAAGCCCGGCCACGGCGGAACGCATGGCGGCCAGGTCCACCAGAAGGGGAACGCCGGTCAGGTCCTGGAGAACGATGCGGGCTACGGTGAACGGAATTTCATAGGAACCGGGATCTTTCGCCTTCCAGGAGGCCAGATTGTCCACGTCCTTTTCCGTCACTTTCAGTCCGTCGCAATTGCGGAGCAGGGATTCCAGCACGATCCGGATGGAAACGGGCAGGCGGTTGAGGCGCGGGTAGCCGTTTTCCGTCAGGGTGGGCAATGAATAAAACTGTCCCGGGGTTCCGGTTCCCGTGGTGAACGTGCTCTTGGCGATCTGGGTCATGATGCTGAATAGCGGTTAACAATAAACAGACGGCTGCGCTCCTGGCAGTCGCGGGTACTATACAGGGCAAAGACAATAAGGCAAGGACTCTATGCGGCGGAAGAAGGATTTTCCTGTTCACGGCGCGGAAGGGGCCTTTTTCCAGACCGGCAACGTGCCTGATTTCCGCCGGAGAAAGGCGGCCGCCCGGGAGGGAGGCTGACAAACTGTTGTCATGCCAAGACGTTATTGCGTTGAACATGGGGGAAAAGATTAATGTCGTAACCGTACTTAACCAATATTTTCAAGAAATGGATATGGAACATATGTCTCAGCCGGTCAGGCCGAATAACACCCTTGCTATTTGCGCCCTTGTCTTTTCTGTCTTGTGCAGTCTCGTAGGTCTTGTCCTCGGTATTATCGGCATGAACAAATACCCGAAGAACACCAGTGGAAGGACCATGAGTGTTATTGCCATCATCATCAGCGTGCTCATGATGGTGGGAGCCTTCATGCTCCGTGGCCGCTGGTAAGGCGGCAGGAAGTGCAGATGAATTCAAGGCTTGCGGAATAAGGACATTCCGCAGGCTTTCTCCATGCATGAAACTGTTTGCCTTGTATGGGGCTCTCCTCGTTCTGGCGTGCGGCGTGCTCGTCTATACAGGAGACCCCTCCCGCTCCAGCTGGCTCCCGGAGTGCCCTTTTTACAAAACCACGGGGTGGCTTTGTTATGGCTGCGGTTCCACCCGGGCTCTCCATGCCCTTCTGCACGGGCACTGGGCGGATTCCTTGAAGTACAATATCCTGCTGGTGCCGACCCTGGTATGGCTGGGCGCCCTTTTTTTCATCCGGAACAGGCGCGTGTTTAACCGGACATTGCTGGCAGGAGCAGGGGTGCTTGTGGTGTTTACGGTTGTGCGCAATCTCCCGTGCCTGTAGCGGCGTTTGAAACAGGGAGGCAATGCAGGCCGGCGTTCCGGGGCCCGATACGGCAAGCAACGAATAAAGGCGGCTTGCGCGCCGGAAAAATGAACTTGCCCTCTCTGCGGAGGAATGGGATAGTGCCATAAGCGGCTTCCCATGAAACTTCTGCCTTATTTGCCATTAATGATTCTGCTGTTTGTCCCCGGCACGGTTCATGCTGCTATGGAGGCGGAGCATCTGGAAACCCATGCGGAATTCGTAGCCCGCAAAGGGTACCCGGAAAGCATGGAACAATGGTCTGATCGCCATTTGCTGAAAGCAGTGGATGCCAGGGTCCTCCATGTGGTTATTTATCTGGGAAGCCAGCGGGGACGGCTGTACGCAAATGAACAGGTAGTGATGGATTTTCCCGTTTGCACCGGGGACCGGGATCATCCTACCCCCGCAGGAACTTTTACCGTACTGGAGAAGGACAAGGACCATTATTCGGACCTGTACGGTTTGGCGATGCCGTGTTTCATGAGACTCACCCGAGACGGAATCGGCCTGCATGCGGGGCCCGTTTTCCGGACGCCCCAGTCTCACGGCTGCATCCGCATGACGCGGGAGTCCTGTGTTTCTCTATTTAATAGAATTCGCCTTGGAACGCCTGTGCGAATTGTGGCAGAATGCGTCATGAAACATTGAAAATAAGTCTGTGATGTGTCCAACTCATAAAAGGGAGTTGAATATTATGAATGCAAAGAAAAGCTCGATAATCATGGGAAGCGCCCTGGCGGGAACGCTGGCGATGGTTTCCTGTTCGGGACCGCCGGAGGAGAATTTGAGAGTAGTGCCGTTGACGATGCCCATGGCATCCTACAATCCCAATACGCGGGTTGTGGTAGCCGGCGTGGATTATACGGAAGTACATGATGAATGGATGAACCCGGATATCATGAAGAAGGCCAAATCCGGCAATACGCGGGTGGTGATCAGCCGGAGCGCCCAGAGGGGGCAGCTGATGGTGGGTGATGAAGTTGCCATGGACTTTCCCGTTTGCCTGGGGACTTCTACACACAAGACGCCTCTGGGGCATTTTAACATTACGGAGAAAAAAGTTCATCACGTTTCCAATTTGTATGATGCTTCCATGCCTTATTTCATGCGCCTGACGGATGGCGGAATTGGAATGCATGTGGGACCCGTCTTCCGAACGCCACAGTCCCACGGCTGCATCCGCATGACGCGGTCCTCCTGCGTGCCGCTTTTCAAGACCGTCAAGGTAGGAACGCCCGTGAGGATTGTGCCGTAACGGGGAAAAATGGCCGTAATCGGCAGTGGCATCTGCTTTTTGTTGATGATGAGGAAGCAATGGATTCTCCCGTTAGAACATGCGGACGAACTGAATGATCTGCCGGAAGCGCTGGTTTTTCTGGAATCTCACACTCCATGATTTATTGCGGTATTCCTTATTCTCAAAAAAGGTCCGGAAAAACTGCGCGTATTAATGGAACCGGGAAAGATGGAAAAGGCCGGTGCTTCCCGCAAGAAGGGGAACGTTTTCCGTCTGGGAACCTTCTTGCTTTCGCTGAAGTTTTCTTATGAAAGAGGGGGTTTTGTTCATGACGGAACCCCGAAGTCAGGAGGATATTTGTTAATTATTTCCATAATAGATTTATTGCATTAATATAATGAATGACGTACGGGGCATGAAAAAAAGATAAAAAATGATTTTTCTTACACAAAATCGAACTGGCTGCCGCTATCAAAATAGGAACGTATGAAGATAACCGGTTTTGTACCGCAAGTCGCATTGCTCCCAACAACCCAAACCCTCCCCCATGCCTTACTGCCGGTTGAACGGTTCCCGAATTCGGCCGGCAGCGGCATGAATGGATTTCCATCATGTGCGCCCCTGTTGTCTATGGGGCATATGAGAATGATCGTTAAGATTTACGGTGGTAGAAGCACGGCATTCGCTTTCACTCTGTAACGATTCCGCCCGGGTTGACTGTTTTATGGAGAAAATACGGCTTGTGGGAGCCGTTCCGTGGGCGAGTCTGCCCGCGCTGTTGATCGGAGTGTCTACACGCCGCGCGGCAAACGTACCGGCTGGCATGCAGCCGTAGGTGCTTCTCCGTGACCGTGCCGGAAAGTTGGTTTCTGCATGTAGCGGTTGTTTACTCCGCCTTCTTATCGATCTTTTCTGGAGTTCTTTTGCAGGAGGGGAACGTATCTTCCATACCCCTGGGCTTCCATGTCCTGTTCCGGAATGAATTTCAAGGAAGCGCTGTTGATGCAGTAGCGCAGGCCGCCGCGTTCTTTGGGACCGTCCGGGAAGACGTGGCCCAGGTGGGCATCTCCTGTCTTGCTGCGGACTTCTGTGCGGTTCATACCGTAGGAAAGGTCCTGTTTTTCCTGAATCAAGTCTTCCTTGATGGGACGGCTGAAGCTGGGCCATCCGCAGCCGGAATCAAATTTATCCGTGGAAAGGAACAAGGGTTCTCCCGTCGTGACGTCCACGTAGATGCCGGGACGGTCATTGTTGAAATATTCGTTCCGGAAGGGAGGTTCCGTAGCGTTTTTCCGGGTGACGGCAAATTGTTCCGGCGTCAGGGATTTCCGCAGTTCTTCATCCGATTTCTTTTGATAGACGGGTTTAGTTTCCCTGGCCTGTCTGGCTTCCTGGAAGCGGAAGGCCGGAATGTGGCAGTAGCCGTCGGGGTTTTTATTTAAATAGTCCTGATGGTACTCTTCCGCCCTGGAAAACTGTTTGAGGGGCTGGACTTCAATGGTCAGAGGCTGCTTGAAGTGTTGCTGGAGGCGTTTCAGAGACATTTCTATGACCGGCTTGTCCTTTTCATCCGTGTAGTAAATGCCCGTGCGGTACTGTACCCCTGAATCGTTTCCCTGCCGGTTGACGGAGAGGGGATCAATGACGGCATAGTATTGTTCCAGCAGGAAGGGCAGGCTGACCTCGTCCGGATCGTACACTACTTTCACCGTTTCCGCGTGCCCTGTGCCTTTGCGGCACACGTCTTCATACGTGGGGGAGGGAGTGGAGCCGTTGGCGTACCCGGCCTCCGTTTCCTTGACTCCGGGAATCAGGGAAAGATATTTTTCCACCCCCCAGAAGCAACCGCCCGCTAGGTAAATTGTCTTCAAATTCTTGTTGTCCATATGATGTTTGCTGTTGTCCGCATGGCCGTTTTCTCCACAGGAAAGCAGGGAAAGCAAGGCCACGGCCGCCAGAATGGCGAATGCCAGGCCAGCTAGGGTCCAGGGACCGTGGTAGATACGTTTCATAACCATATTGCTGCGCTTGCCTTCCGGAATATGTCCGGATATTTTGCGGAAGGCTATGAAGTTAGACAATGCCGGCGTCGTTGTGTTCGCCAGGAATGTCAGCGGAAGGTTGCCGCCCGGGGGGTATTCCCGGCGCGCGGCAGGTTTTTCAACCATTCGTAAATGGCCCGGTCGCGCGCGGTAAGTTTCCGGCTTGTTTGCAGATAAAAGCCGTATTTGGTCCGGAAATTGAAAATCACCTTGCCGGCATTCATTCCGATGACCAGGTGGTCCAGCCGTATTTCCGCTTCTGCGGGGGCATATGAAGTGAAATCAACATGGCCGCAGTTGTTGATGCTGCCCACGTAATGATTCAGTACCGGCAGGATGCAGGGGAGGAGGGATGAATCCACCGGACAGGGGGAAGGGGACGGTCCGTCCCGGAAAAGGATTTCAGGGGAAGATTCTGCGGAACGGAGGGCGGAAAGCTTGTCGAATGGAATATTCCACACAAAGGAGAATACCGCCGTGCCCAGAAGGAATATGGGAACAGCCAGAATGGCGCAACATTTGCTGAATGTGTTTTTTACCTGCATGCCGTCTGTGTTCCGGTGGAGGACGGCTTCACAGCATGGCATGGAGGGATGCGTATTGTCCATTCGGAAATAGGGGGTGGTGAAGATGGAAGAAGAAGGGCGAACATGTGGTCTTTTTGCTGTTGTTGGTTTTTGGTGAAAAAAAGAGATGAAAAACGCGTAAGATGAGATAGTCCAATGAATGTTCAGCTCCTATCCATTGTCTCCGCACTCCGGCATGAGCGCTGGCTGACGGTTCTTCTTGCCGTTCTGGCAGTATTCTTTTCAGGGATTTCCCCAGCTAAAGATTATCCTGCCCTGGATGTCCCCGCAGACATTGCGTTGAAGGTGAACAAGGCTTCCTCCCCCCAGTCCCCCTATTCTTCCGGTCATTCCGTGAACCAGGCGATAGACGGTTCCCTGGAATCCGCCAACTGGCATGCGCCCGGTGCGAGGCACGTGGAGGGAGAGTTTGAGCTTGCTGAACCGTCCACCCTTCATTACGTGTCTTTCTCCGGAGCCAATTTCAACGAAGTGTCCCTTTCCGTCATGACGGGATCCTCCTGGCGGAAGCTCGGCAAGTTCAATCTGGGCGGTTCCAGGATCGTCAAATTCAAGACGCCGCTCCAGAAGGTGCAGAAAATCAGGATGGAGGTGGATTATCCGGAAGGAACGTCTCCTTCATTCACCGTGCGGGAAGTAGGTTTTTACCAGAAACCGGAATCCGGCCTCAACCGGCAATTGCTGAAAGTATTCCAAGACACGTCCTGTTCCTCCCTGAATCCCAAGTGCACGCTGGCAGATCTCAAAGCATTGCCGGAGTTTCTCCAGATAGTAGCGCGGAAGCTGAAATCCGGACGGTATGAGGACAAGGAATTCCGCATCGCTTCCTACAACGCTTACAGCCATCCCGAATTTTCTGCGAAAGTAAGAAACATCAACGCATTGAATAAATTTGACAATCCTACCGGGATCGTAGCGCAGGAAGGAGATGAAATTCTGGTGTTCGTCGGGCCCACGCATGGGGAAGATATCGCCCTGGCTTCCGTTTCTCCGGCGGGGATAGAATCCTCCTCCTATCCTCTTGACAAAGGAATCAACAAGATCAAAATTTCCCGTTCAGGGCTGTTGTATGTGATGTACCATACGGATATCAGCAAGCCCAAGCGGCCCATAACCGTCCATATTCCCGTAGGCAGCGGAACGGTGAACGGGTATTTCGATGTTACCAGGCATACGGACAAGGACTGGGAGCGGATGATCGGCAAGGCTCCCCACAGCATGTTTGACATCGTGGGGCGTTATTCCATGATGATTCTTCATACGGAATACCTCAGGGCCTACAGCCCGGATTCCATCACGAAGTCCGTCCAGACATGGGATGAAAGCGTCAAGGCCATGTGGAAGATCATGGGTTTTGACAAATACCCCCAGCCGCACAATAACCGTCAGCTTGGCGTTTCCGTGGGCAACGGCGTCCACATGTTCGCCACCTGGTATTATTGCGGCTACAGCATCGGTGATAACGGCAGCACGATGAAGAATGAAGTGATAGCGCCCGGCGTGCTTCAGGGAAACCGCCTCTGGGGAATAGGCCATGAAATCGGTCACTGCTATCAGCATCCGTTCAATTGGCGCAGTATGTCGGAAAGTTCCAACAATTTCTTCGCGCAGCTGATTCTGGATCAGGTGGCCAACCGGATCAATGGCAACGAACGGGCCACGGATATGGAGAATCCCTGCAAATACCTGCTGGAGGACGTCGTGAAGGGAAAGCCCTTTCACGATATCAATGGATGGGCGAAATGGGGCTTTGCCCAATATTCCTTCTATCTGTACTTCCACAAGCTGGGGATCAATCCGGAATTTTATCCCGTGCTGTTTGAGTCATTGCGGCGCAAGCCTCTTGCCAAACAGCAGTATGAGGTTTCTGAAGCCCATCTGGCGTGGTATGAACGCGTTTGCAATGTCTCCAAAACGGACTTCACGGAGGATTTCGAGATCTTCAACTGGTTTGTTCCCATCGACTACAAGGGGAACCAGTATGGGGAGTACAGTTTCAAGATGACGGAGGAAATGGCCCGCGCCTCCAAGGCGCGCATTGCCGCCAAGAGGTATCCCAAGCCGAAGTTCCGCATCGCTTTCCTGCACCAGCACGGGAAGACGGTGAATTTATGGGGGAAGAACCTGCACGGTTCCGAGCTCAACGGCTATTGGACCAAGTACAAGAAAAACGCCCGGCTCAGTTCTTCCGTTTCCGCCACCAGGAAAGGCAGCATGATCGTGGTCAGGAACGGGGAAAATGCCGCGGCTTTCTGCGTGACGACCAACGGCAAGGTGGTGGGGTATTATGATCGCCAGCAATTTGATGTTTCTTCAGTGGAATGGAATGATACCTCCAGGGTGTATGCCATTCCGATCCAGGCCTCGGAACCCTACAAGCTGATTTACCAGGCCGGTAAATCCTGAACGCCGTTCGGAAGCTCCCGGACCCCTCCTGGAACAGGACGTTTCCGGGAGGGGCGGGCGACGGGGCGTCTACCATTCAGGCGACTTGAAGTTGTATACGGGCCGGAGGCGTTCCACGATTTCCGCCGTTTCATGGATGTTGTCCAGCACGCTGTCTCCGTCCTTGTAGGCCATGGGCGCTTCATCCAGCGTGGCGCGGGAAACGCAGGTGGAGAAGATGCCCTGCATGGAGGTCTCGAACTCTTCCAGGGAGATGCTGCTTTTGGCTTTCTTTCTGGACATTTTGCGACCTGCCCCGTGCGGGGACGAATTGTTGTATTCCTCATTTCCCTTGCCGATGCAGATGACGGAGCCGTCCCGCATGTTCAAAGGCACGATGAGCTTGCAGCCCGCGGAAGCCTGGACGGCGCCCTTGCGGATGATGTTGTCTTCCGCGATGTAGTTGTGGACGGTGTCGAAGCTTTCCAGTTCTTCTGCATTGTCCATCAGTTCGTGCAGCATCACGCGGCGGTTCAGTGCGGCAAAGCGCTGGGCCACTTTCATGTCCCGCATGTAATTCAGCGTGTTTTCCCCCTCCAGGTAGCAGAGCCCTTTCTTGCGCTGGACCAGGTATTCGTTCGGGCATGTGGCGGTAGCCAATTTCTGGTAATGTTCCGCTATTTTCAGACCGAAGTTGCGGGAGCCGGAGTGGATGCACAGGAAGGCGTCCCGGTCTCCCTGCGCTATTTCAATGAAGTGGTTGCCGCCGCCCAGGGAGCCTACGGAACGGCGGTGCTTGTCCTTGTCCGTCCTCAGAATGTCCACGCAGATGCGGGCGATCTCTTCATCCAGTTCCGGATCGTCCAGCAGGGCCTGGTGGACAGCGGAACGGGCGTGCATGCCGGACGGTACGCGTTCGCGCAGACGGGCGTCAAACCCGGCAAAATCCGGAAGAGCGTCCAGACGCGCCGTGAGGACGCCGCAGCCGATGTCCACGCCGATCAGGTTGGGAATCACCTTGTCCGTTTTCAGTTCCGCGGTGAAGCCGATCACGCAGCCGGCTCCGGCGTGGACATCCGGCATGATGCGCACCCGGCTTCCTTCAAAGGCCGGGTGGTGGCAAACGTCCCTGATCTGGGTGCGTGCCAGGTCTTCCAGTTCATCCGTGAACACCCGGGCTTCCGTGTATTTTCCGTTGATGGTAATCATATGTCTCATTCCTATGGTTGAAGGGCGGCCGTAATGGCGTGCATGAAGTGCGGGAGGCGCCCTGTGACTTCGTGACCATAACGTATTTTCTGACTCTTGCATTATAGGAAGATGCATGTACTATGACTATATAGTCATGTTTGAGCATCTTTTTTCCGAACGCGGATTATCCCTGGACCGGTTGAAGACCCTGATTGAAGTTGCCCGGGCAGGCAGCATTGCCGGGGCTGCCCGGGGCGACAGTGCGCGGCAGAGCCTGTATTCCCGGCAGATCAAGGAACTGGAAGAATTCTTCGGCGTGGAATTGACACGCCGCCGCGGAAAGGTGCTGGTGCTCACCCGCCCCGGGTGGGAGCTGGTAAGGCGCGCCCATGAGAGCCTGTGCCTGCTGGATGATTTTAAGAGCCGCAGCCGGAATATGCCGTACCGCTTCACGATCGGAGCCGGGGACAGCCTTCACGCGTGGATTGCGGCGCCCGCGCTGGCGGAGATGCAGAAACGCGGATTGCCCTGGCTGTTTGCCCTGCAGAACCTGCGCAACAGCGACGTTCCTCTCAAGCTCCAGAACATGGACGTGGACTTCGGCATTGTCCGCACCAGCGCACTGGCGGCGGAAGGACTGGAAAGCCGGGTGATCCGGACCATGGACTATGCTCTGTACGTTCCTGCGGCGCTGGCGGGAAAGGGAACAAGCGGAACGTCCGCAGATTTTCCCCGTCTGATGGAAACGCTGCCTCTGGCCACATTGGCCGGCGGTTCCGGATTTTATGCCTCCCTGAAACGGAGCTGCATGGAATACGGAATAGACCTGCGGGTGCAGTGTGAAACTCAATCGTTCCCCTTTGCGGCGCGCATGTTGAAAAGCGGCGCCTTCATGGCAATCCTGCCCTGCATGGCGGAGGAGGAATTGGGAAAGGGTTTTTTCAAGGTCACCCATCCCGCGCTGGACAGACTGGCCCGCAGCATTTCCCTGGCCTGGAATCCGCGGCTGCTGCGCGTACGGCCTTCCGCCGGAAAAGTGATCGAGGCCTTTGCCGTTCCGGGACAGGTCTGACCGAGGAGGGCCGGGAGCTTCAGTCGGAATCCACGCCCAGCTTGTTTTTCCGGTAATGGTCCAGTGATATGCGGTAGAAATAGACAATGGCCAGCAGGTTCAGCAAGGCGCCTATGCCGAAGGCCCAGTTCAGGTTCAGGTACGCGTAAATCTTGCCTCCGCAGAACATGCCCGTTCCTACGCCGATGTCGAACGCTGTGAAGAAGGTGGAATTGACGGCTCCCCGGTGGCCGCGGTCCGCCATGTTCAGCTTCATGGTCTGGAAGGTGGGAATGAAGATGCCGAACCCGAAGCCGATCAGGATGGCGGCCGTGTAATACACCCATTCCAGCGGGAAGAGGGCCAGAGCGGCGAAACTGGCCGTCAGGATGCCCAGGGAAATGACGGAAAGCTCCGCCACGCGGCCGCGGTCGATCTGCCTGCCCACCATGAACCGCGAGACCAGCATGCCGATCCCCATCAAGGCATAAAACAGGCCCGCGTACTTGAAGCCGTACATTTTGCCGTACAAGGCGGAGTAAACGGCCACCACTCCGTAGGAAAAGGAAGCGATCATGACGTTGACCGCCAGGGGAATGCCCACGCGCAGCACGAGCCGGTCCAGCACCTTTTTGGGCGTTTCCTGCACGGGCTCCTGAACGGGGCGTTTGGGGGCGCGGATGAGGGAGGCAATGCCCGCTCCGGCCAGGCACAGGACCAGGGAGCTCCAGGTGATTACGTAAAAGCCGTACTGCTGGTACACCTGGAGGCCGATCACAGGCCCCAGGCACATGCCCAGCGTCATCGTCATCCCGAAAAAGCCCAGGCCTTCGCCGCGGCGGGAGGGCGGAATGATGTCCACGGCCATCGTCGGGCCGGACGTGGTCATGCCGCCCCAGATCAGCCCCTGGATAAAGCGCGTTGCAAAAAACATCAGGGCCGTGGCGGCAACGGCGTATCCGGAAAAGGACAGGGCCAGCAGGATGTAAACCGTGACGTAAATCTTTTTGCGGTCTCCGGAATCCACCCGGTGTGCGAACCAGGGACGGGACAGGATGGCCGCCAGCACGTAAATGGACATGATCCAGCCCAGCCAGCCGGAGGAGACCTGAAGCTGGCCCGTCAGGTACAGCGGAAGAACGGGAACCAGCTCGAAAAAGGCCAGCCCCATCATCAGGTTGGCGCAGCAGGCCAGCATATAGTCCCGGGTCCAGAGAGGGACTTTGACCGGTGGAATGGCTGCCGCCGCCAATTCATCTCTCGTCCGGTTCATGCAGGGGTTGTACAGCCATCTCCAAAAGTTTCAAATGATGGACGTGTCATGCGGAAGGGTGAGATGGAAAAGGAGAGGAATCACGGTTCTTTGTCTGAAGAAGCTTCAGGCTGATTGAAACTTACTCCGACCAGGGTGGACGGTTCTTTGATGGCATGGAGATAGCGGAACACTTCTCCGCAGGGAATATCATCGTCAACATGGAACATGAATGCCCTGCGTTGCCGGATATCGGCATTCGCCGTCGCGGCAAAAGCCATGAGGTCATTTTCCCGGGCGGCCGCATCCGTTTCTTTTTGAATGCGCCACCAGGTGAGCTGGTAGATTCCTCTGGCCGGGTCGCGCGACCGGATGGATTCCGTGAAGGGGTAGGAAAATGTTTTTTGGTTGGAATTGAGGGCAGGGGAGGAGTTGGCAGAAACGGGGATTTCCATGACCAGATGGTCTGAATTTTCCATTTCCGGCATGGGTTCAGGGCTGACGACGACAGGAAGGTCTTGTTCAAAGTAGTTCGGGAAAGCAGAGGCGGAGGCGTTTCCCTGGCGCAGGCGGATGTCCATGCAGAGGCAAAAGTTGTAGGCTTCTTGAATGCTTCTGGAAACGTGCGCCCAAGGAAGTTCCGGATGATCCAGGTTGATGATCAGGCGCCTGCCGGAGTCCGTAGGAAGAGTCTTCCATACCGGAAGGGGGCCCGGCAGCTCGGAGGCGTTCACGACCACGTCGCTGGTTAATGAATAAGGCTTGTCGTGAATGCATTCAAAGAATGGCAGGATAAAGAGAAATGAAAGCACGCAGGAGGGAAGTTGAATCATGGAGAAAATAGGATTAATGGTTTCAGTCTAATATTTTCACGCCCGGAAAGTCAAGGTAGGTAAGCAGGAAGGCAACCTGTTATTTTTGAAGCGTTGTATGAGTGCTTTTCCTGCGGGAATCATGCCTTCTTTTTTGCGTGCAGGCTGGGAATGGCATGATAGGGTACGGGGTATGAGCGTGATAACCAAGCGTGGAGACGATGGCGAAACGGATCTGATGTTCGGCAGGCGCAGCCCCAAAACGGCGCCGCGCATAGAAACATATGGAACCGTGGATGAATTGAATTCCCTGATAGGCGTCGTGCGGCATTCCGGAGTAAATCCGCGTACGGTGGTTGTGCTGGACGGCGTTCAGGCTCGTCTGGTGGGCGCCATGGGGGAACTTGCCACGCTGGAGGAGGATTTGCCGAAGTACGATGCCAAGGGTTATGCCCGTATTACGGCGGAGGACGTAGCATGGCTGGAGGAACAGGCCCACATACTGGAAAAGGAATGCGACATCCGTTTCAAAGGCTGGGCGCGCCCCGGCAAGGAAGGATCTTTGGGATCCGCCTATCTGGATCTGGCCCGTTCCGTCTGCCGCCGCGCGGAACGCCGGGTGGTGGCATTGAGGCTGGACAACGCCTTGAGCAATATAAACACCGCCCTGTTCCTGAACCGCCTGTCCGACCTCTGTTGGGTTCTGGCCCGTTTTGAAGCTCTCGACGCGAAGGAAAAGACAGGGGATGAGGGATAATGCTCCTTTACAGCCGCCCCTCCGGGAGACTGTGAAGCCCTGTTCCGTTTTGGAACGGCCTTGTACCCTAAAAGTCCTCTTATTCCAGGGAATGGGAGGGTTATACATTTTTACACGGGGTAATTAGATAGCAGGAACCATTAATTAACGCGTTTTTTCTTTAATCGGTTAAGGCGACAGATCAAGGGGAAAGAGTGTGTAGTTAATCTTCTTTACGTATAGTTTGAGGTTGTTTGAAGAAATTGCTGAGTTCGACATACCCCCAACTGAAAGAGTTTTCCGCAATCTAGAAATTTTCTTTAAAAATCTTTTTGCTTATACAAAAGAAATATTGGACCAATTCTGCTGTAGAAGCCGTAAGATATCCTTTTAATGACTGAGGAGAGGAAACAGAGATTGTTACACACATGCGTGAAGGATAGTGTGAGGCGTGAAATTTATAGATGAAATGATGGTGTTCTGTATAAGTAAGGAATTCATGACAAATGAATTATCGCCACATATTTCTATTTCTCTAATTTTTCTTTCATCCATCCAAGTATGTAGAGATCTCGGTCAAGCAGGAAATAGTAAATCGTTTTATCTGAAAGATCTCCCGCATTGGCCTTGGTGCGTCCCCATGCTGTTCTTGTCTCATACTCAACTATATATTTTACTTCATCGGCTTCTTTATTGCCGTGGTACCAATTGATGTGCAGGGAATTTAATTTCCCTTCCGTTATGTATCTGGCTGTGGCTCGCTCCAGCCGTTCTATATAGGACTGAAAGGCGGAATCATCCTGCCTGGGAAGAACTCTGTTTTTACCTAATCGTTGTTCTATATCGTATATATCTTTAGGATTTTTCTTGATAATTTCATCCATCATCCCAGGAGTCATCTCGGGGTTTAAAGTATATTTTATGTATAAAAAGGGATACATGAAAGCAAACGGCATGACGATCCACATGACCCCCATTACAATAATAATGCCCGCAATGCATTTGAAAATAATTTTTATTGTTTTCATATTTGATATGTCGTTTGGAGGGTTCCATTCTAGGGATTCTGCAACATCCTCCCGGTAGTTTTGATTTTTCCAGGATCATATACAGCACTGTGGTCATCGTCAAAATCCTTGGTATATCTGGATCTGGCGCGGTTTGAGGCGCGGGGCATGAAGGAAAAGGCGCAGGATTAGGAATAATCTTTCCTTACGTCTATTTTCCCATAAATGGATGATCCTCAAATTTACAGCCAGAAGGTTTTTTAAAGAAACGGTTGATGGCCCTATGTTCTCCTGGAGAATCTGCTTGTTTCCATATCTTTCTATTTTTTATCAACACAATCTATTCTTTTTTGCAATTGACTTATCTACAATGCATAAAAGAAGGGAAAATTGTAGAGGCCAGGTATAGAAGCATGCTTTGCGCGTTTTACTGGGATATTACATTCAAAGGATGACGGCATGGAAAACGGCCGTGTGACTCGGCCGGAAAAATAAATCTGTTGGAATGGGCGCAGATCAGGAAAAGAAGAAAGAGCTAAGAAACTGCAAGACTATGGTCTTGATTCCATAGTTCAATATTCTGCTTTACAGGTTTTCTGATTTGGTTTTTTGATGTTTGGAAGAGATTTCCTTGAGATAATCAATGTGCCGTTGTGCATCGGCATCTCCCATTGCTTTGGCTTTTTCCAAAAATTCTATTGATTTTTTATAATTGATGGGAGCGTCTCCCTCGGTCCCATCATTAAATTCTCCGGCGTGAAGCAGGGCCAGATTGGTTAAAGCGGGGACATAGTTTTCCTGAACTGCTTTCAACAGCCATTTTTCAGCTTCCTTCAGGTTCTTCCTTGAATAAAAACCTGTCAGACAATGGTAACCATAATTGTTCATGGCCATGGCATCCCCACTCAGTGCTTCCCGTTTTAAAACGTCAACCATTCGCATTTTTTCCTGAGGAGAATAATTTTCGATGAGAGATGGTCCTGCAAGCATTAAAAAGGAAGCAAGCTTGTACTCCGCTTTTCGGTGATGCTGGTCGGCGGCAGACCGTAATGAAGAGATGAATTTCTCCCTCAAATGTTCCTTGAGGTCCGGATCGGATTGGTTCATGAAGCTGAGAAACAAATACGCTCCCAATTGATGTTGGGCCTCCGGCATTTTATTGACGGGCGGCCTGGACAACATGAAGGCGGCTATGCTCCAATCTCCGTCTGCCATATAGGTTTTTGCCTTTAGAATTATTCCAAGGGGATGATTGGCTTTGACAAGCTTTTCCACGCATTCTTTTTGCCGCTCCCCTGCCTGGTTCAAGGCTGCAATGTAAGTCAGGCGAGGAGATTGCAAAGCTAATTGGATCATGGCCTCGTCAATCTTGCCTGTGTCTTTTCCTGCCTGCTTCAGGAGTGTCTTCCGGGTGAGGAGAAGATACATTTGGGCTAGTGGAGAACCTTTTTCCGAGAGTTCTTTCAATTCTTGAATCTTTTCCGCAGATTCTTTCCCTTCTTCGAGGTCCTCTAAAATGCAGGCGGTCGTGAAAAGAACAGCCGCTTCCGGATCTCCCCCTTCTTTTGCTTCCTTTAAAAAGGAAAATGCATTTACCGGGGAAAAATCCGTGTACTGAAAATCAAGCAGCATTTGACCGATTATCCGTTTGGACACCTTGTCTCCCCGGCCTGCCGCCTTTTTCAGAATTTTAAGGGCATCAAGCCGGGCGTATGGGAGTTTTTCTCCTTGTAAATACATACCCGCTAATGCTCGGGCCGCACAGTTGTCTCCTGTTTCTTCCAGGGACTGGAGTTTTTTGACCACTTCAACAACGGGAATATGTTCGTCTTTTATCAGGCGGTAAGCATCATTTTCTTTTTCGGAAACGCTGAAGAAATCGGTTTTCCAATTACTGAAATCGTCAACAACAAGCTGAAAAGCCAATGAATTCTTTTCTTGCCGAATTTGTGGTACGAATTCAGTATGAACCGCTGCAGCCCCTAGGGGGCATATGAAGAAACAGATGAGATAAAATATGTATTTAATCATTTATTTATTATAT